>Ga0129315_1000102_pt1 | contig 91681 bp, 80 predicted proteins | sample Cm827metagenome_FD_94432 | JGI IMG/M metagenome (GOLD analysis project Ga0129315, IMG submission 94432) | Eastern black-and-white colobus group fecal microbial communities from Wisconsin, USA - Cm827 metagenome | ecosystem: Host-associated > Mammals > Digestive system > Large intestine > Fecal...
ATGACAGTTTTTGTGACGGATATTTTAACCCTAAAAGAGACTCGTCATACTACTTCTTCATTATACAAAAATAGTGCAAGATAAGGAATTACTTCCTTTCTTACACTATTTATGGTACTAAAAGAAGAGAGATATAAATCCCTCCTCTTTTTATATGTTTACTATTTAACCCTGTAGTAAAACCTTTTTCATAAAATTTTAATTCCAAGATCTCTTAGTTTGTTTTAATTTTTTCTTTGCATATTTTAAATTTTCTTTATATTCATATGCATCAAATAACTTAATCTTTTTATTAGCAGCATGAGCTATATCAAATACTTTTTCTTTGTCTTCTTTATGGAAGAAAAATCTTTTAGTAATATCATTTTTTGTAAAATACAATAATATCAGCTCAGGATGATCAGCCTTTGACTCATATGTTATTGCATCAATATCTGACCAATTCCATATTTCATGAGTTTTTCTAAATTTCATATCTGTTAGCATTTCAAGCCCTCTTTGAGTAGCTGCCACATATTTTTTAGATAGAAGTGATAACAATAGAAGAAGTGCTAATATCAAAGTAAGTTTAAATCTTGTGAATATAGCAAGAATTATTAAACCAATTGTTATAACATAAGCATACTTTTCTGAAAAACTATTTCTGGGATTTACATATGCGTATTTAATAGCTTTCTCTTCTTCATCCCAGGGTAATTTTATCTCCTTCATTTTATCACTTCCTTTTTATAAATTATTTATTAAGCACTTAGCTTTGGAGCTTTACCTTCAGCTCTTCTTCTTTCAAGAGCTTCAAGAGCAATTTTCTTAGCTTCTTCAGGTGCTTTTGCAGGTTTCTTCATAACTGTTTTACCAAATAGGTTTGTATATGATCCATCTGCCCAGAATATATTTCTTCCAGCAAGTGCTGTTAAATAAGCGTAAATTGGATTTAATAAGTTAACAAATGCAAATGGGAAGAATGCAAGTGGATTAACTCCTAATGTTCTAAATTGATAAGCACCACAAGCTGTCCATGGGAACATTACTGCCCAAAGTGTACCAGCATCTTCCAGAGTTCTTGATAACATATTTCTTTGAAGTCCAAGTTCATCATATTTATCTGCGTATAATGGAGCTGGAACACCGATTCCTAAGAATTGGTCACACATTGCTGCATCACAGAATATAGATGTAAGCATTGTTGCTAAAATAATACCAGATACTGATTTAATTCTATGTTTTAATGATCCAAATAGTCTTTCAACTATACCACATTTTTCAAGAGCTCCACCAAAGGACACTGCAAGAATAATAAGGTTAATAGTCCACATTTGGTTATCCATACCACCTTTTGCAAGTGCTCCATCTAAGAATTCGTTTCCTGTTTCAATTGAAGGACCATAGTGTAGTATTGAGAATAAATCTGCTACTGAATATCTTTGTTGGAATATTAATGCAAATATTACACCAACTGCTACTGAACCAAGTACACCAGGAAGTCCAGGAATTCTTAAAATCATAATAATTACTATTACAACTATTGGAAGAAGAACTAGTGGATTAATATTAAAGTTTGTAGCAATAGCTTCTCTTATTCCATCTGCAATTGATGGATCATATCCTGCTCCAGAAATATTTAAACCTAATACAGTGTAAAGTATTAATGCTAGTAAAAATGTTGGACCAGTAGTAGAAACCATGGCTGCAACGTGGTCAAATAATCCAGTTTCAGAAACACCAGCAGCTAAGTTAGTTGTATCAGATAGTGGAGAGAATTTATCCCCAACATATGCTCCTGATATTACCATACCTGCTGTTAAAGCTGGGTTCATTCCAAGTCCTTGTCCTATTGTCATAAAAGCAATACCTACAGTAGCTGTTGCAGTCCAAGATGAACCACAAGCAAGTCCTACTATAGCACATAGTAGACAACCAACTGGTAAGAATGTTGATGGTGATAAAAAATCAAGTCCATAATAAATAAGTGCAGGAATAGTACCAGAAATCATAAATGATGATACTAATAAACCTACGGTAAGTAAAATTAATATTGCGTCAAGTGTTGCTGTAATTCTATCTATAATACCAGCTAACATTTCATCAAAAGTGTGCCCGCAAAAAACACCAATTGCAACTGTAACTATAAGTGCAATGATAAGTGGCATATGAGCTGCGTCATACGCTTCGTTACTAAATCTGAAAACATATACCATAAGTGCTACCATTGTAAGTATTGGTAAAATTGCTTCAAATATACTAGGTAATCTTACGGTTCTACCGCTTTCATTTTTCATAAAATACCTCCTTAATTTTCAAACAACTATTTAAGACTGCATCCTAGGATAATCAAAAACATTTATTATCTTGAAAATGTTTTCTTGAATAGATTATATTCCTAATATTGGTTTTAGTCAATGAAATATTTTAAAAATTTACAGCATTACAGTAAAAAATACAATTCTTTAATATTATCTTTTACTAATGTAATAATATATGAAATTATTTTTATGATAAAGTTTTCTTGCATTTTTCATTGTTTAAACATATTTTAAAAATAATTTTTATAATATTATTTACTTGTTGTTACTTCTAACATAAATATTTTCTATTTTTTATAAAACTTATTTGAAATCGTAATTTTATTAAAAAGTGTTAAAGTATATTGGTTCTAACTAATGATTTTCGTTTTCATTCTCATTTATTCGTACCCTCAGAAAAAATATCATACAAAAAAGCTGACCCCTAAAGATCAGCTTAATTAGTATTAATATCTTATTTTACAAGTTGTCTATCTTCTACTACAAGTTCTCCGTCAATATATACTTGTTTACATAAGTTAGTTGCAAAGAAGTATAATGTGTAGTCAATGTTGTGAGCATCGAAAATAGTTATATTAGCTCTCTTGCCTTTATCAAATGATCCAATTGTATCAGCTCTATCTACAGAATATGCAGCATTAATTGTTACTGAATTATAAACTTCAATCGGTGTAAGCTTCATTTGAAGGCATCCAAGTTGCATTATAAATTGAAGATTTGCTGTTGGACAAGATCCTGGGTTAGAGTCTGTACAAAGTGTGATTGCCATTCGCTTATCTAACATCTTTCTGGCAGGAGCATAAGTGTCTTTCATAAGTGAGAAAGTTGTACCTGGTAGTAAGTTACCAATTACATTGTTTTCTGCAAGCATATCAATTTCTTCATCTCCAACTACCATTAAGTGTTCTGCTGATACAGCATTTACATCTGCAGCAACTTTAACTCCACCGATGTCTTCTATTTCATCAGAGTGGATTCTAGTTTTAAATCCATGTTCTTTAGCTGCTTCTAGAATTCTCTTTGATTGTTCTGCTGTGAATACTCCCTTTTCACAGAATACATCACAAAATTCAGCAAGATTTCTCTTAGCTACTTCTGGCATCATATCAATTACAATATCAACATATTCATCTGAATTATCTTTGTATTTGTCGTGAATAACGTGAGCAGCCATAAATGTTGTGATAAGTTCTGTAGGAAAATCTTCATTTAATTTCTTTAAAACTTCTAATTCTTTTAGTTCTGTTTCAAGAGTAATTCCGTAACCACTCTTTGCTTCTACTGCAGTTACACCGTGAACTAGCATATGTTCTAATAAATCTTTAGTCTTATCATATAATTCATCAAAACTTGCTTCTTCAGTAGCTTTTAAAGTGGAAAGAATTCCTCCACCCGCTTCAAGAATTTCAAGATATTCCATTCCATTAAGCTTCATTGCAAATTCATTTTCACGGCTTCCACCATATACTAAGTGAGTGTGAGCATCTATAAGTCCTGGTGTTGCAACTTTACCAGTTAAATCAACAATTTCAGTGTTATCGTCTTTTAGCTCTTCATATCCATTTCCTTCGCCAACTTCTAAGATTTTTCCATCTTTAATAGCGATATAAGCATTTTCTAAAATTTCTGCTTCATTCATTTCTTCACCCTTAAGAGGTCTTCCTAAATCTTTAGGTGAAAAAACTTGTTCTAGATTAATTAATATTTTATCCGCTTTCATAACTCCTCCTTATTATGCATACAATTTAACATTTATAGTATACCCCATTAATGTTTAAAATAAATAAAAATCTTAAAACTTAAATTTATAAGTTTTAAGATTCTAAAATTTTAAATTAATTTGCTATCTTCTTCTTAATAATATATGTCTTATTAAATTTTTCTAATTTTATTAAAAATTTATCTAATTTTTCGTTTAGAATAATAGATAAATTTATACAAAAATCACAATCCCCTTTAAACTAAAGAATTGAATTACAAATTCTTTATCTAGCATTACTCTTTATAAAATCAGTAAAACTTGTATAAATAAAATTAAAATATATCTAATAATAATCTAATACTTTTTAATTTTAATATTTATATATAAATTCTGCAAATGTTTTTATTTCAGTTTAATATGTTAAATCAGTCAATGTATAAACTTATATTTTAACTTGCCTGTGTTCTCTAACTTAAGCAGTTCTTTATATTGATTACTACAATTTTTTAAACTTATTAAATTTTTAGAAATTTATAAAATTTTTAGGAAATTAATTTCCTTTAGTATTTACTTTTATAAAATTATATTCTATAATGTTTTTATAAACGGAGGTTGATAAAAGTGATAAATAATCATAATGCAGAAGTTCAAAAGATTATGAAGGTAAAAATTGATCAACTACCAGAAAAAAAATCTTTTGAACCAGGAATTAGAAGAGCTCCAGATAGAGGATTTAGACTATCTAAGGACCAAACTAAAATTGCTCTTAGAAATGCTCTAAGATATATCCCAGAAGAATATCATGAAGAATTAATTCCTGAATTTTTAGAAGAATTAACTACTAGAGGTAGAATCTATGGTTATAGATTTAGACCTGAAGGAAGAATTTATGGAAAGCCAATTGATGAATACAAAGGAAATTGTTTACAAGGTAAAGCTTTCCAAGTTATGATAGACAACAACCTAGACTTTGATGTTGCATTATATCCATATGAACTAGTAACTTATGGTGAAACTGGTTCAGTTGCTCACGATTGGATGCAATACAACCTTATTATGCAATATCTTGAAATTATGCACGATGACGAAACTCTAGTTATGGAATCTGGTCACCCACTTGGACTATTTAAATCAAGAAAAAATGCTCCAAGAGTTATAATTACTAACGGTCTTATGATCGGTGAATATGATAACCTTGAAGACTGGGAAATTGCAGAAGAAATGGGAGTTGCTAACTACGGTCAAATGACTGCTGGTGGTTGGATGTACATTGGACCACAAGGTATTGTTCACGGAACTTACAACACTATCCTTAACGCAGGTAGATTAAAACTTGGCTTAGGCGAAAAAGATAACTTAGCTGGTAAGCTATTTGTTTCTTCAGGACTTGGAGGAATGAGTGGTGCTCAAGGTAAAGCTGGGGACATCGCTGGAGCAGTTTCTATTATTGCTGAAGTTGATATTTCAAGAATTGAAACTAGACTTGAACAAGGATGGATTAAAAAACTTGCAGAAACTCCAGAAGAAGCTTGCAAACTTGCTAAAGATGCTCTTGAAAAGAAAGAAGCACTTTCAATTGCATTCCACGGCAATATCGTTGATCTTCTTAACTATATGGATGAAAATGACTTCCACATTGACTTACTTTCTGACCAAACTTCTTGCCATAATGCTTACAATGGTGGATATTGTCCAGTTGGTATTTCATTTGAAGAAAGAACTGAACTTCTTAGAACTGACATTAAGAAATTCCGTCAACTTGTTGATGAAACTCTTAGAAAACACTTTGAAGTTATTAGAAGACTTACTGCTAAGGGAACTTACTTCTTCGACTATGGTAACTCTTTCTTAAAGGCTATCTTTGATGCAGGAGTAACTGAAGTTTCTAAGAACGGTAAAGATGATAAAGATGGATTTATTTACCCTTCATATGTTGAAGACATCATGGGACCTCTTCTATTTGATTATGGATATGGACCATTCAGATGGGTTTGCTTAAGTGGTAAACACGAAGACTTAATCGCAACTGACCACGCTGCTATGGAATGTATCGACAAAGACAGAAGATACCAAGACATGGACAACTACATTTGGATTAGAGATGCAGAAAAGAACCAATTAGTTGTTGGTACTCAAGCAAGAATTCTTTACCAAGATGCTAAAGGTAGAGTTGACATAGCTCTTAAATTTAACGAACTTGTTAGAGAAGGTAAAATTGGACCTGTTATGATGGGCCGTGACCACCACGACGTATCTGGTACAGACTCTCCATTTAGAGAAACATCTAATATCAAAGATGGATCTAATGTAATGGCTGATATGGCTACTCAATGTTTCGCTGGTAACTGTGCTAGAGGAATGAGTTTAGTAGCTCTTCACAATGGTGGTGGAGTTGGTATTGGTAAATCAATTAACGGTGGATTTGGTCTAGTACTTGACGGATCTGAAATGGTTGATGAAATTATAAGACTTTCACTTACTTGGGACGTAATGAGTGGTGTTGCTAGACGTAACTGGGCTAGAAATGAACACTCAATTGAAGTTTCTAAAGAATTTAACGAAGAAGGAGAATATGGTCATATCACTCTTCCATATCTTGTAGAAGATAACTTAATTGATAATGCTGTAGATTCTCTAGATTGTTTTAAATAATTTATAAATAATTACCCTGTACTTAGGTGCAGGGTTTTTTTCTATTTCAAATATTTGGAGGCCTATAATTTTGTGCCTCTCTTTTTTTAAATTAATCTATAAAAATATAATTACAAAAAATATATTTTAAAAATTTTTATGAAATAAACTGTTCTAAATTAAATTAATAAAAGTACTCTTTAATTTTATATTAATATTTATTTAATAAATAAATTATCTCTTAATGCTATAATAAATTAAAGGAGATGTTTAAAATGAAAAATAAACTAGTTACAATTATTTTTGCTCTTCTAATAATTAATACAGTCTATGCAAATACCGAAAATAAAATGACTTTAATACTAAATGATACAGTTTTCGGAAAAGAAACATTTATTGTGAAAAATAATAGGATTCACGTTCCTATAAGGATCGTAGCAGAAAATCTAGGCGCAAAAGTTAAGTGGAACAATAATGAGAAGTCTATTAATATTAATAAAGATGATAGAAACATAAAATTTACCATTGATTCTAATGACGTCTATAGTTCAGATATGAATTTTAAAATTGATTCTACACCATTTATTTTAAATGATAAAGCCTATGTACCCCTTAGAGTTCTAGCCAATGGAATTGATGCTAAAATAAAATGGGATGAAGAAAAATTTACATGTTACGTTTACAATGGTTTAGAGACAAATATTTACAGACCATTTGACCCTAAAAAAGATTCTAAGAATTTAGATTTAATACAAGATATAAGGAAAATAACTGACAAATTTAATTACTTGGATAATTCTAAAATCAAAGTCAAAGAAACTAATGAAGGAAAAGAATTCACACTTTATCTAGAAGATTATGAAGAAGAATTTATGTCAATGACATTTAGATTTGACAATAAAAATAAACTTACATTCTATAAGTTTAAGTATTTGCCAAGTGAAAATCACCCATTCTCAGATGCAAATCTAAATTATGAAAAATCTAAATACCTTGCCAGAGAATTTCTAAATCTAATAGGAGAAAAAAATAAAATTTTAGATAAAAAGCAGTTAAATAAATCCCAAATTTTATCACCTGACAATGGACTATTTTTCTTCTACACTAAAGATGGTTCAAGTGTGCTTGTAGATGCAAGCCTAGGGTTAGTATGTGGATATAAAAAATAATTTTTATTTGGAGATTTAACTTGTTTATTATAAATAATTTTTAAATATATTAAAATGCCTCTTCAGCTAGTTTAGAATTAGAATTTGTAGAAAAAATCAGATAATCTTTATAGTGGATTTGTGTATAAATTAAAGTCTACATACTTTTATCCATTATTTTCTATTAAATTTAATTTAACAATGCATATAAAATACTAATTACGAAGATAAATATTTACTTTTCCTTATACTTTTATTAAATTTTATTAGTTTAATTGTATTTTTAAGTGTCTAATCTGACTAAGTTTTTAAGTGCATTTATTACATTTATATTACATTGTTAATAATTAATTTTTATCAATTGATTTTACCATGCTATTGGGTATAATAAAAATAGTTTATTTTTTACATTTAAGGAGGAAAATATTATGTCAAAAAAAATTACATCAATAACACTTGCAGGAGTTTTACTACTTTCTGTTACTAATCCCGTTTTAGCTGCTACTGAATCAACAGCAGAAAAGGCTCAAACTAAAATTGAAAAAATTGTAGATGAAAAAGCTAAAGAAATGAAAGATACAGCATCTAAAACAGCTGAAGAAGGAAAAGAAAAAGCAACTGAAGCTAAAGAAAAAGTTGAAGAAAAGGCTAAAGAAGCTAAGGATGTTGCTGAAGATAAAGCTAAAGAAGTTAAAAAAGATGCTGAAAAGAAAGCAACTGAAGTTAAAGAAAAAGTTGAAGAAAAAGTAGCTGCTAAAAAAGACGTTTTAGCTACTAACCAAAAAGTTAAACTTAATGGCAAAGATGCAGTTATTTATGGATACAATATTGACGGATACAATTACTACAAATTAAGAGACGTTGCTGCAGTATTAAAAGATACTACTGCTAAATTTGGCGTTGACTATAAAGACAATGTAGTTACACTTACTAAGGGAGAAAACTACAATGTAGTTGATTCTGACCAAAAACCTGTTGCTGAAAAAGCTACTGGTGCTTTAACAAATGATAAAGTACTTGTTGGAAATGAAGAACTTAAAGCTGAAGCTTACAAGATTAACGATATGAACTACTACAAAATAAGAGATCTTGGCTCTGCTCTAGGATTTAACGTTGGTTACGATGATGCTACTAGAACTATTATCTTAACAACTGATAAAGCTGAAGAAAAGAAAGAAGAAGTTGTTGCACCTAAAATTGAAGAGCTTAAAGAATCTTTAAAGAAAGAAATTGAAAAGGCTCAAAAATTTGAAGACTCAGAAGAATTAAAGAAAGCTACTGACGAAGTTAAATCAAATTATGAAAATGCTCTTGCAGCTGCAAAAGCTACTGTAGAAGATAAAGAAGCTACTAAAGAACAAGCTGAAAATGCTCTAAAAGCTCTTGTTGAAGCTCAGGAAAAACTTGGTGCAAAAGCTGATGTAAAAGTTGAAGAAGCTAAAGACGAAGTTAAAAAAGTAAAAGATGAAAAGAAAGAAGACGTTAAAAAAGTTAAAGACGAAGTAAAAAAAGTTAAAGATGAAAAGAAAGAAGAAGCTAAATAATTAGCCTAAAAAGCCTCCCATTTTTGGGAGGTTTATTTTTTTATCTTACTTTTTTGTAATAGATAATAAGAAATTATTAAAGTTATAAATTCTGATATTAAAAGAGATGCCCAAATCATTTCTTTTCCAAAAATTATTGGCATAATATTTACTGATATAAATACAAGTATATATCCTCTTAAAATTGAAATTATAAATTCATATTTAGGTCTTTTAATTGATGTTAAAAAGCCACCTATTCCAATATTAAGTCCAATAATTAAGAAACTTAGAGAAAAGATTCTAATTGTCTTTACGGCAAATTTTAAAAATTCTAAATCTGTTTCTCCCAAGAATATTTTTACTAATGTTTCAGAAATTATTTGAGCGAGTAAAAAGAAAAATAAACTCATCACTATTATAGTTATAAATTGTTTTTTCTTAAGTCTATTTACATTCTCTATATTTCCACTTCCAAGATTATAAGTGACAAGTGGCTGCGAACTTTGGTTTATTGAAATCATTGTGTTTACTACAAGATTTAAAACATAAACAATTACAGAAAAAGCAGTTAGTCCCACTATTCCATAATATTTAGAAATAATTATATTAAAAAAAGAAATTGTGGCACCAGTTGATAATTCAGTAAGTGATGCTGGTACTCCATAAGTTAAAATCCTCTTAAGTTCTTTTAAAGATATGGAAAACTTCCTAAGTTTTAATTTTGAATATTTTGATAAAAAATATATAAAATAAAATACACATGGTAATAGTTGTGATATTCCCGTTGCAATTGCAGCACCCTTTATTCCCCAGTTAAAAATAAATATAAATACATAATCAAGCACTATATTAGTTAGAGCCGAAACAATCATAAATATTATGGCAAGTCTTGGTTCTCCATCAGCTTTTACCATTATCTCAAACATATAAGTGAGAATATAAAACCCTGCAAATAATACAATTACTCCTAAGTATTCAACAACTAAATCTATTAACTCTCCCCTTGCGCCTAATAAATACGAAAGACTTCTTATATTTATTATTGAAATAATGCTAAGTGTAATTCCAATTCCTGCGCCAAGAAATATTCCAATAGAAAAATATTCATCTGCTTTTTCTAGGTTCTTCTTACCTAATTCGTAAGTTATTAGATTAGAGCATCCTATTGAAATAAGCATAGCTATTGCAAAGATAAGTGAAACAAAGGGCATTGAAATATTTACTGCAGATAAACCTTCTGCTCCCACTCCCCTTCCAACAAAAATTCCATCAACCATTGAATAAGTTGAAAATAAAATCATTGATCCAAATGTTGGAAATAAATATTTTATATAAGTTTTTCTTAAATTATTGCTTTTCATTTTCTTCTCCTTTTCATATAATTAGTATAAAGCTTAGAGCAAGTCCAAGGTCAAGGAGGGAAAAATGAAATCAAAATATACAATTGGTGAAGTCGCTAAAATCTATAATATTTCTACTGATACACTGAGATTATATGAAAAATTAGAATTATTAGTTCCTGAAAGAGGTGAAAATTCATATAGATACTATACAATTTTTGACGTTTGGAAGTTAAATGTAATAAAAACAATGAAAAGTCTTGGCGTTAAGTTAAAAGACATTAAGCTATTTTTAGACAATAGATCAGTTTCAAGTGAAATTAATTTATTAGAAGAGGAATATGAATACATAAATAAAGAGATTAAAAATTTAATTTATCAAAAAGACCATATTAAAAATCGAATTGATATTCTAATAGAAGCTGACGAATTTAGTGATGATTATAAAGTTTTTTATAAAAATTTTCCTAATAGAAAGGTAGCTTACTTAAAGACAAATATTGAAAGTGACGATGATGTGGACCTTACATATACAAAACTTTCAAGTAAAAACTATAATAAAATTTATTTCTCCAATAGAGATTTTGGAATGATACTTAATTATAAAAATGTTATGAATAAAGATTTTTACAATTATTCCAGGGGATTTTTAATATTAGATAGTCATGCTCTAGAATATGATGGTATTTTAACTAGGGGAAAGTACTTGGTTTTAAGATATCACGGCCCATATCTAATTCTGAAAATGCTTATAAATTAATATTAGAAGAGATTAAAAATAATAAAATTAAAACAGAAAATTTTTTTATTGAAAGATATATTGTTGACATCAATTTAACTGACAATGAAGAAGAATACTTAACAGAAATACAAATAAGAATTATAGATTAAAATAGCTCCTTATAATGGGAGCTTAATTTATCTTTCTTAATTCTTTTTGTATAAATTTTCCTGCTACATTTGCAATCTGCTCTATTTTAGAAATTTTTACAAATTTATCTTTATAAAGCTCATGAGCATTTTCTATCTTGTCGCTGTTTAATATTGCAGAAATGTTAAGTCCCTTCTTTTTTAAATGAGCTATACTTTTTTTAGTATCTTCTAATGACACTTCATTGGAATAATTTTGGTTAAATTTTATACCTTTAGAAATATATGGCCTTAAATCACTTGGATTTGCATCTGTAATAATTATTGAAAATAAATTATTGAAATCACTTACTAAATACTTATAAGCCTTAAAAAAGAATCCATCTCTATTCCAACCCATGGACTTGTATCTAAAAATTCCCTTTAACTCTGCATTTTCACTGTAATCTTTAAGAATAGTTAGTATTGTATAGTCATTTACACTTTGATAAGAAATAATTCTATTGGAAATATTATTATTTTGAAGTGATTTTGACAGAATGTAAGCCTCAATTGCTATGTCTGATTCCTTATCCAATAGTGATGCTGATGCATCTAAGATTAAATCAACTTTTAAATTACTTGATTCTCCATTAATTTTTTGCTCAAATATTTTCTTTTTATCATTTATAAGGGATTTATAAGCAATTTTAGAAATTAGTTTTCCTCTGCTAGATAATTCATAGTCTTGAACTTCTAAAGAATTAAGTATTAATTTTAATTTTTTGCTAAGTGTGTTAATTGCACTTTTGTACAAATTTTTATTTTCATTAAATTTTAATAAATGCCTTTCAATAGCTTTTTCATTTAATTCTTGATTTAAATTTTTTTGAGATTTTTCTATACCTGATGTAAAATATATTTTTGATTTACTATTTCCCTCTGTAGCTATTTCTCTTTCTATTTTAAGTCTTTTTTCTTCATTAAATAAAGGCGCTCCAAAAATATTTTCAATATATGAAAGCTGACTAGACTTGTGTTTCTCCATAAAATGCAAATATAATCTTCCCAATCCCTCTGCCCTTTTGTATTTTTTGTCTTTAAACATATAAGGCATATTTGACCTTTCAAGACTTACATTTCCAGCAGCTGAAAATAAATTAAAATTAATTATACCTTTAGATTTTAATAGAAAATTTTCTCTGTAATTTGCATATTTTTTAAGTAAATCCATAACTCTATCTTCAATATTTAAAGAATTAGTATCTTCACATAAATATAAGTTCTTGTAAATATTTTGCTCTCTGCTACTCAATTTGTCATATTCTAAGTCTAGGATATCATGGGCTCTCTTCATTTGCAGAGAGTAAAATAAATTTTCTTTAAGTGCTAGATTTTTTCTAGCAAGATCATATTTATCATCTAAAAATTCTCTCGCATAATTTTTTCTCAAGTCTGATAAAACTCTTCTATTTTGTACTTCTTTCTTAAAAGTCAAATCTTCTAATAGATATATTGTTATCATGTCGTATTTATTTCTATTTAGATTAAATTCCCAATTGTCAAAGAGATTATTTAGACTCTCTTCACCAAAAAATTTTACAGAAAGACCTATAATTAAATTGAGATAAAAATCAGGGTTTCCAGATAAATTCTCGCCAATAATAAAGTTCTTAATGTTATAATCCTCTGCTGCTGCCCACTGCAAATTATTTATTCTATTTTTTTCATGCTTTTTATTTATTTTATCCATTTTATTAAATATTAAAAATATCCTTGTAATAAAGAGATTTTCCAAATCTCGATTTTATTAAATCTCTTATTAAATCCTCTTCATATAAATCAAAAATTTTATTAGTAATAGTTAGGTTTAATGCTCGTCCAAGCTCTACTCCACAAATCACAAGATCAATTGCATCAAATATTCCTCTTAAATCAGGTGCATATTCTGAAATTTCATTGGACTTTGCTTTTAATTTTAAATCATAAAAGAAATTTGATATATCGTCTAAATACCTGTCATTGATATTTTCATACTCATTTTTTATTAATTCCTTTAAATCTTTACTTTCTATTGTAGGCATTTTTATAATTACAAATCTTGACAAAAGTGCTTCATTTAAATCTCTAGTGCCTTCATAACCATAATTCATTGTTGCAATAAATCTCGTTGCCGGATTTATCTTTATTAAATCATATCCTGGCACATCTATTGTTCTTCTGTAGTCAAGGACAGAGTGAAGAACAGACATAGCTTCATTTTTTGCCATATTAATTTCATCTAGTACTACAAAACCACCAACCTTACTAGCAATTGAAATTGGACCTTCTTTAAATACTACATTTCCACTATGGAGTGTATCATCTCCAATTAATATAGAACTATCCACATTTACATGAAATGAAACATTCCAAAGAGGTCTTTTAAAAATATATGGTAAATTTTCGGCAAGTACATTTTTTCCAGTTGACTTATCTCCCACAAATAAAAGATTTTTTCCTGCAAGTATTGCTGCAAGAGCTTCATTTAAAATTTCATCTCCACGGTATCTAAATCTAGGACTAGGTATTCTATCGATAAATTTTTCATCTAAGGGATTATCTTTTATAAATTTTTCTATTTTTTTATTATAGTCCATAGCATTATCTTTCAATTGTATTAATTTCATTAACTACATAAAACTTTTTAAAATTTCCTATTCCAAACACAGAAATATCTAGTTCTATATCTTCATCTACAAAGGACTTAAGGTTTGGATTGTAGTAAATATCTATTTCATCTTCATATTTTAAATATCTATCTCTGTCTAAGACATCCTTAGTTGCTACATTAAAATCTACAGTTCCAATTGTGCAACAACTTTCCTTTGAATTTAAATCGGGATCAATAAATATGGAGTTAATATTTTTCTTTTTTGCAAAATCGATGGCTTTATCACTTAGTTTAAATTTCATAAATCTCTCCTAAAAATATATAAATAAAAAAGGTGACAATTGCCACCCCTTTAAAAAAATTTTTTAATCTAGAATTGTATTTTCAATTCTAATTCTGTTTTTCTTTCCTGCTTTTGTAACAAAGAAACCATATAATGCACATAATACAGCAGCTACAGGATATGCAATTGTATAAGGTTGAGCAAGTCCAATAGGGTCTGCGTGAATTATAAATGCAAATACTATAAATGTGTAGAACATTCCAGGTATTAATGTAATCAAATAATTTTTATTATTGTACATTAAATAAATTGTTGCAACTGCTAATGCAAAGATTGCTACAAATTGATTTGTAAATCCAAAGTATCTCCATAAAATATTAAATCCATCTGGATTTGTCTTTGCAAAGTATAAAATTGCAGCAGCCGGAACAAATAGACAAGCTGAAAGTCCTGCTCTCTTTGTAGGAGATTTTTGATCAATATTTAATTCTTCAGCAATTATTAGTCTAAGTGATCTAAACGCTGTATCTCCAGAAGTAATAGGAAGTGCAATTACACCAAGAACTGCAAGAAGTCCACCAATATTACCCATAAAGTATTTAGAAATATTACCAACCATAAGAGTTCCTGGAGTGTCAAGTGGCGCATTACCAGTTGAGAAAATAACCATTGCTCCAGCTGCCCATATCATTGCTATAAATCCTTCAGCAATCATTGTTGAATAAAAAGTTGACTTTGCTTCTCTTTCTGATTTAACAGTTCTTGATACAAGAGTTACTTGAGATCCATGGAATCCTGAAAGAATACCACATGCAACTGTTATAAAAAATGCTGGAATAAACATTTGTCCCTTAGGATGATTTGCAAAAAGTCCCACACCTTCAAAGCTTAAGTCTCCTGCTCCCTTTGTAAAGATGCCTAATAAAACTCCTAGAGCTGAGATAATTAAAAATGCTCCAAATATTGGGTAGATTCTACCAATTAATTTATCAATTGGAAGTATAGTTGATAGAATGTAATAAATAAAAATAACTGCATAAATTATCCAAATAACACTAGATTTTGGATCTGCACCCAATACATCATTTGCAATAAGGTCTCCTGGAGTATAAACAAATACAACACCTGTTAATAAAAGTAAGATTGCGATTACAATGTTGTAGAATTTACGAACTCCACCACCTATATACTTTCCTACAAGTCTAGGAACTTGAGAACCACCATTTCTCATAGAAATAAAACCTGTCATATAATCATGAACTGCTCCTGCAAATACGCATCCAATAGGAATAGCTAAAAATGCAATAGGTCCAAAAAGAATACCTTGAATAGGTCCTAGGATTGGTCCTGTACCTGCAATATTTAATAAGTTGATTAGCCAGTTTTTCTTTTCGCTCATTACGACATAGTCAATGCCATCAGCTTTTTTAACTGCTGGAGTTTCACGATCATCTGGTTCTAGTTGAGATTCTACGTATTTAGAATACAAAAATCCCCCTACAAATAAGATAATCAAACCAATAATAAATAATACCATAATATCCCTCCTCTGATTTATTATCTTAAGTCTATTATATGACAAATATATTGAAATACAATAGTTTTTGATGGACTATTAATTCAACTAGATTAATATTTTATGAAATTATACTAATTTAATTTTGTATTGTGAATTTTCTATATATCATATTTGAAAATTTTTTCTTGAAAAATTCCAAAAAAAGAAAGCAGTATAACTGCCTTCTATCTATATGCTGTAGTCATAATTTAAAATATTTGCACGAGCTTCACTTATAAAATAAAGTGAACCTGTGATTAATATTAAATCATCTTCATTATATTTTTCTTTATAATATTTTATGGCATCATCAAGTGTAAGAATTTTCGCAACAAGTCCATATTCTTCTGCTTCTCTCTCAAGCTCTCCACTGTCACTTGCCCTCTTGTAGTCAAGAGGAACAATTGCAATTTCATCAGTGTAGTTTGAAATTAACTCGAGCATTTTCTTGTGCTCCTTATCTGATAAAACTGACATTATTATGTGAAGCTTATTGTAGTTAAAGTTTTCTATGGACTCTATTAGCTTTTTAATTCCATCAAAATTATGTGCTCCGTCTAATATTATTAGTGGATTTTCTGATACAATTTCCATTCTACCTGCCCAAATAGATTTTTTTATTCTACTCTTTATTTTTTCAGTATCTATTTTTAAAATGCCTTTTTTATTTAGTAGAAAAAGCGAATAAATTGCACCAATTGCATTTTCTATTTGATATCCGCCTATTTGAGATAAATTAAACTCTTGCCAATCATCAAGTTTTAGTTTAAAAGTTGAACCCTTTAAATCAGATTTAATTACTTCAAATTCTAAATCCTTAGTTTCAAAAAGCGCGGAAGATTTTAATTTTGCTTCATTTCTAATTACATTTAAAATCTTTTCATCTTTATTTGTAGTAACTGTAAGTCCTTTTTCTGTAATTATTCCAGCCTTTGCATCTGCTATTTCTTCTATTGTATCGCCCAGATACTCCATGTGATCCATGGAAATAGAAGTTATTATAGAAATTAATTTTTCTTTACTTGAAAAAATATTTGTAGAATCAGCACGTCCGCCCATTCCAACTTCTATAACGGCAATATCAACTTTTTCTTTGTTAAAATAAATTATCGCCATTATTGTAAGAAATTCAAATAAATTAAGTTCACCATATTCTTCAACTATTTCAGACTCTTTTTCAATTATAAATTTTCCAATTTCTACGAAGTCTTCTTCAGAAATTTCAACATCGCCTATTTTAATTCTATCTTTATAAGTTATTAAATGAGGAGACACAAAGCTTCCAACTTTGTAGTCCTCCTTTAATATATCTTTAATAAAATTAACAGTTGATCCCTTGCCATTTGTACCCGCTATGTGAATTACTTTTAAATTCTTGTGAGGAGAACCATTTAACTCCAAGAATTTTTTTATTCTAATATTTCCCTTAGATTTAAATTTGCCTATTCGGCTTTCAATATTATTAACTACTTCAGAGTAATTCATAGATTTTTTTCTACCTTTTCAATTTGTGCTTCAACAGTTTTTAGGATTTCTTCGTATTTTGTAACTTTATCTCTTTCTTCCTCAATTAATTTTTCTGGAGCTTTTGAAACAAATCCTTCATTAGAAAGTTTGCCCTTTGCTCTCTTTAGTTCTGATTCTGCTTCTTTCTTGTCCTTCTTAAGTCTCGCAAGTTCTTTTTCGAAGTCTACAAGTTCCTTAAGTGGAAGTTGAATTTCTGCTCTATCTAGTACAATAGCAATATTTTCTGAATCTTTCTTACTTTCATCATCTGTAATTTCAACTGAATTAGAGTAACCAAGGTTTAGAATTAGATTTTTAAGTTCTTCAAAAATTTCTTTAATTTCTGAGTCCTTAGTGTAGACAATTGTATTTGATTTTTTAGAATTTTCAATATTCATTTCGCTTCTTGCATTTCTAATTTCACGAATTGCATTTTCAATATATTCTGTGGCACTTTCTTCCTTTTCAAATACAAATTCTTCATTGTATCTTGGCCAATCAGACACAATAAGTGCAGTCTTTCTATTAGGAAGTGCTTGCCAAATTTCTTCTGTAATATATGGCATAAATGGATGAAGAAGTTTTAAAATATTTTCTAATACATATAGTAATACCTTAACAGTATTTGTCTTTTCATCTGCATTGTCTTTATATAGAACTGGCTTTACAATTTCAATGTACCAGTCGCAGAAGTCAGACCATATGAAGTCATAAATATCTGATGCTGCAAGTCCTATTTCATATTTATCAATTTTTTCTGTCATTGATTTTACAACTCTTTGAAGTTTAGAAATAATCCACTTGTCTTCATAATTTAATTTTTCTAAATCAAAGCTAGAATCTTCAATTTCATCAGACATATTCATCATTAAAAATCTTGTTGCATTCCAAAGTTTATTTGCAAAGTTTCTGTTTGCTTCAACTCTCTTAGTGTAGAATCTCATGTCATTTCCTGGAGTGTTTCCAGTTACAAGAGTAAATCTAAGAGCATCTGCACCATAATCAGCTATGATTTCAAGTGGGTCAATACCATTTCCAAGTGATTTACTCATCTTTCTGCCTTGGTCATCTCTTACAAGACCATTTAAAAGTACATCTTTAAATGGAAGCTTGCCAGTTTGTTCAAGAGCAGAGAATACCATTCTAATTACCCAGAAGAAAATAATGTCATATCCAGTTACAAGTACATTTGTTGGATAGAAATATTTAAAGTCTTCTGTATCTTCTGGCCAACCCATTGTAGAGAATGGCCATAGTGCAGATGAGAACCATGTGTCTAATGTGTCTTCATCTTGAGTGTAAGTTTTATTTTCATGTCCCGGTGTATTTGATGGATCTTCTCTAGATACTACAATTTCATCGTCAGTATCTGAGTACCAAACTGGAAGTCTGTGTCCCCACCAAAGTTGTCTTGAAATATTCCAGTCACGAATATTTTCTAGCCAGTTTTCATAAATTTTTCCAAATCTTTCGGGAATTATATTTAAGTTTCCTTCTCTGTATTCTCTAAGTGCTGGCTCTGCAAGTGGCTTCATCTTAACAAACCATTGCTTAGAAATAAGCGGTTCTATAACTGTTTTACATCTTTCGCAGTGACCAATTGCATTGTGGTGATGTTTTTCTCCAAGGAATAATCTCTTTTCATCAAAGTCTGCAATTATTTTCTTTCTTGCTTCAAATCTTTCAAGACCGGCATATGCACCTGCATTTTCATTTAAATGTCCCTTGCCATCCATTATTATATATTGACCAAGGTCGTGACGTGAGCCAACTTCAAAGTCGTTAGGGTCGTGTGATGGAGTGATTTTTACTGCACCTGATCCAAATGACCTGTCTACGTATTCGTCTGCAATAATTGGAATTTTTTTGTTGTCCATTACAGGAATAACTACATACTCTCCAACTAAGTCCTTGTATCTTTCGTCTTCTGGATTTACGGCAATTGCCAAGTCTCCAGGAATTGTTTCTGGACGAGTTGTTGCAATTTCTATTCCGCCTTCTCTATCGCAAAATGGATATTTGAAGTGCCAAATATGTCCATCAGATTCAATATGTTCAACCTCTGCATCTGAAATTGAAGTTTCACAACTTGGACACCAGTTTATAATTCTATTTCCTCTATAGATTAATCCCTTTTCATAAAGTTCAATGAAAACTTCTTCTACTGCGTGAGATAAATTGTCATCAAGAGTAAAGCTCTGTCTTGACCAGTCGCAAGAAACTCCAAGTTTTTTAAGTTGGTTTACAATATTTCCACCATATTCGTGAGTCCAATCCCAAGCGTGTTCTAAAAATTCTTCTCTTGTGATGTCCTCCTTTGTAATACCTTCTTTTTTTAATTTTTCCACGACTTTAGATTCTGTGGAAATAGAAGCGTGGTCTGTTCCTGGAATCCAAAGTGCTGAGTAACCTTGCATTCTCTTAGTTCTAATTAAAATATCTTGAATAGTGTTGTTAAGAGCATGGCCCATGTGAAGATTACCAGTTACATTTGGAGGTGGCATAACAATTGAATAAGGCTTTTTATTTTCATCTACTTCAGCCTTAAAAAATTCATTTTCCATCCAATAGTCATAAATTTTTTCTTCAAACTCCTTGGGAGCATAAGTTTTGTTTAGTTCTTTCATCTTTCCTCCTGATATATTAATTTATTTATAATACAATTTTATATTCGGACAGTCCTAAAGGACAGCCCCTTTTTTATAAAATAAAAAAGCGTCCTTCATCCTAAGGACGAAAGACGCGGTACCACCTTAATTTTTATTTTTTCAAATAAACACTCTTTATCTTTAACGAGATAAGTCGTCTAAAGCTACTTCATTCACTCTAGAAGCAAAAAAGCTACAATTATAAAAACTATAGAAACCTTTCACCAAACAGTTCCTCTCTAAGTACAATTTTTTATAACCCTCTTTTTTATTGCCTATTTTTACTTACTATTTATATTATTTAATCTTTAACTGTGAAAATTGCAGTTGGTCCATCTGAACCACCAATTATTTCTATACCTTCTTTATTTTTTAAATTAGCATTTCTTTGTGGATAATAATTTATGATAAAAATTCCTACAATTCCTATGACAAATAATATTAATATTGCAGTTATGATTTTTCTCATAATTTCCTCCAATAATATATAAAGAAGATATCACAAAGTCTCTTAAAAATCAATGAAAACCTAATCTAAATCATCTATCAATTTTTAGATAACTATTTGGATATAGACCAATTACTTCTCCTTTAATTGAATTCACTCTTGCATTTTTTATATAAATTATAAATTCACCGTGTTTTGAAATATCATCAATATTTTTTATTGCCTTTAAGAAAATATTTGGCTTATTAGGCTCTATGTCTATTTCTGTTTCAAAAATATCTTCGCCATCTGTATTACAGATTCCCAGCGTTATTTTTCCCTCTGATAATTTTATATAGCTTGAATATATATCTATATCAAGGATAATATTGTGACCGTCAAATTTTTTAGAAGTTACTACTGCTTTTACAAGGCTTGGCTTTTCATCATTTTCTCTATTTTCATAATTTAAAATCCAAGATGCTGTTGCTGCATTTTTATATTCTTTTTTTAGAAGTAATTTTATTCTAGAATTTTCTATTCCAAATAAACCATTATCAAGAAATTCATTCCAATTTTCTTCACTTATATCTTCTAGATTATAAATTTCATCAGGATCCACACTTCCACCTATTATTCCAATAGATGTAGCCTCACATAACTTTTCATTCTTTTTCTTGTTAAGCAAATACTTAACTACATAAACTACTATAGTTATTAAAATTAAAAATAGAAATATGATTAAAAGTAACTTCTTCATTATGACCTCTTTTCAGAACTATCTAGGTATAAATCCAACTTTCTTATATACTTTTCTAAGCATTTTATTTGCAAGGTAGCTTGCCTTTTCTGCTCCTTCTTTATAAACTTTTTCTAGATATTCCTTGTCATCTCTGATTTCTTTATATCTTTCACGAAGTGGTCTAAGTCCTTCTACTACAACTTCTCCTAAATCTTCTTTAAATTCTCCATAGCCTAGATTTTCATATTTCTTTACAATTTCTTCTGGGCTCATACCTGAGAAAGAAGCGTGTATATTTATTAAGTTTTTAAGTCCTGGTTGATCATCTGAGTATCTAAATTCTCCTAATGAATCAGTTACTGCTCTTTTGATTTTCTTTCTAGTATCATCTTCTGTATCTAGTATTAATATGAAAGCATCTTTATTTGAATCTGATTTACTCATCTTAGCACTTGGATCTTTAAGTGACATTATTCTTGCACCAACTTTTGGTGTCATAATATCAGGAATTGTAAAAGTTTCTGAATATCTTGAGTTAAATCTTTGAGCTAAGTCTCTAGTGATTTCAATATGTTGCTTTTGATCTTCTCCAACTGGCACATAAGATGAACCATAAAGAAGTATGTCAGCTGCCATAAGTACTGGATAATTAAGAAGTCCTGCTTGTACATCAGTGTATTTCTTTGACTTGTCTTTAAATTGAGTCATTCTTTGAAGTTGACCAAGACCTGTCATTGTGTTTAATACCCAAGCTAGTTCAGCATGTTGAGGGACATGTGATTGAATGTAAATAATACTTTTTTCTGGATCAAGTCCAGCTGCTAAGTAAAGTGCAAGTACATCTAATGTGTTTTTTCTCAAGTCTTTAGGTTCTTGTGCAACTGTAATTGCGTGCATATCAACTATACAGTACAAACAATTGTATTCATCTTGAAGTCCTATGAAGTTCTTTAATGCTCCAATATAATTACCTATAGTTAGTGATCCTGATGGTTGAATTCCACTATATACTATTTTCTTTTCCATTTAATTTTTCCTTCTTTCTTTCTAAATAAACTATAATTAATATGCTAATAATTTCAATAATTGTGACAATAAAACTTGCTTCAGGTCCATAAATTTTGTCGCAAATATTTGAATTTAATATTCTAAAATTAAGTAAACTGTTAAATCCATTAAACCCACTTACTGGAAGTCCATAAATCATTGCCATGGAAAAATTCCATCCTGCGTGAACTCCACTCACAAGCATAATATTTTCTGTGTAAAATAACAATTTAGCAAAAAATAATCCCACGAGAATTGTGTTAAGAGTTGATAAAAATGTCACGCCATTGTTGGCTAAGTGAAGCAGTCCAAAAAATATTGACGGAGCATATATAGCTACATTTTTACCAAATTTATTTAACAAAGCTCTTGTAAGCATCCCTCTAACTAATAGCTCTTCAGAACTTGATTGTATAAAGAATGCTACAAAATAAGCTATAAAAAATAAATTTAAATTTTCAAACACTATTTCCTTAAAGGTTATCCCTCTTAAGATAACTGCAATTATTACAAAAAAAGTAATTTGCAAAAATCCTAGTAATAGACCTACTAAAATATTTTGTAATAAATTATCTTTTTTAAAAAATAGAAAGCTAAAGGGTTCTTTTATCACATACTTAGTAATTAAAAATGCACTTAAGAACTGTCCCGTAGTTCCAATTAACATTACAAGGTTTGAATGTTCCCAATTATAATAAAAATATGTCTTGCCATATAATAGTAAAGAACCCAGTATCATAAATAAATAATTAAAAGCTACTACAGCAACTACTAAAATTAATATTTTAAAAAAGTGTTTGAAAAAATTTTTCATCGGTTTTGTATATCCTCCCAAATAGATATAACCTTATTTCTCACTTCTTTTTCATCTACATTTACAATTTCTCTATTTTTCATGATGAATTTTCCGTCGCATATTACTGACTCTATATCATGTGAATTTGCTGAGTAAACAAGTGCTGATATTAAATTATTTCTAGGTGTAAAGGAGTTAGAATCTAAATTCCATATACTTAAATCTGCAATATATCCTTCTTTAATTAGCCCAAGATTTTTAAAACCAAGTGCTCTTGCTCCATTAATTGTTGCCATTTTTAATATTTCAATTGCAGGTACTGCTTTTTCATTCATTTCAACTGCTTTATTTACAATTGCTCCAATGTGCATTTCCTCTACAAAATCTTGATTATTATTTGAAGAATCTCCATCAGTTCCCATTGCAATTGTTATTTTATTATTTAATAATTTGTCAATTGGAGTAAATCCACTAGCAAGTTTTAAATTGGAACTTGGATTATAAACTGGATAAAAATCTCTATCTTTTACAAGTTCAATTTCTTCATCTGTAATGTGTACACAGTGAGCTGCAATAATTTGGCTGTCTAAATATCCAAGAGATGCAACATATTTAATAGGTGTCATTCCATAATCTTTTTTAGAATTTTCAACTTCATTAATTGTTTCTGAAAGGTGAATGTGAATTATGTTGTCATAATTTTCCCTTGCTCTTTTTGCAATTTCTTTTAAAAATTCTGTGCTACAAGTATAAATTGCATGAGGTGCTGGTACAACTTTTATTCTTCCACCACTTTTATTGTGATAATTTTTATATAAATCATCAAACTCTTGTAATTTCTTTTCGCCTTCGCCATCTACATCAGTCATGCCACGAGTTAATACTCCTCTAATGCCTGACTTAATAGCTGCATCTGCAACTCTGTGCATTTCATAATACATATCGCAAAAAGATGTTACCCCTGATTTTATATTTTCTATTATTGAAAGCATTGAAGAGTAATAGATATCTTTTTCATTTAGCTTTGCTTCTATTGGCCATATCTCTTGTTCTAGCCAATCCATAAGATTTAAATCATCTGCATAGTTTCTAAAGTAGCTCATGCCAAGATGAGTATGTGCATTTACATATCCTGGGGTTAAAAGTTTATTTTCTCCATCTACTATTTCATCTGCATCAATATTTAAATCTTTGCCAATTTTTTCTATCTTATTTTCGTTAATAAATAAATCAGCATTCTCTACAATTTTTTCATTTTCTAAATCTAAATATGAAATATTTTTTATTAGTACGCTCATAATTCCTCCAATAGAACTATTATATCAAATATTAACTATATTTTTTAATGAAGTTTATATTCTTTATTATAAATTATTTTTTGATATAATTGATTTATGAATGGAAATTATCTTGATCTAAATGTATTTTTTGATATTATTGGCACAATTGCCTTTGCAATTTCTGGTGCTATTCTAGGAGCAAGAAAAAATATGGATATCCTTGGTGTAATTGTGCTTGGTCTTGTAACTGCTTTGGGAGGTGGATTTGTAAGAGACCTTGTCCTTGGAATTAATCCACCAAAGATGTTTCAAAACTCTACAAATGCAATTATATCCACTGTATCAGCTATCTTAGTTTTTATTTACTATTCAGTAAAGCTTGATTTTATAAATAGAAAATGGGTTAAATCTATGAATAGTTTGATGACAGTATTTGATACAATTGGCCTTGCTTCATTTACAATTACAGGAATAAACACTGCTTTATCTGTTGGTTATGATAAGAAATTTTTACTTATTTTCGTTGGAACTATTACTGGAGTTGGCGGAGGAATGATAAGAGATGTGCTTGCCGGTTCTATTCCCTTTATATTTAAGGAACAGATATATGCTGGTGCATGTATATTTGGGGCTATAGTATTTATTGTTGCAAGACACTTTTTAAGTTACGAACTTGCCATGATAATTTCATTTTTATCAGTGCTTATTATTAGACTTGTTGCAGTTAAAAAAAATTGGAATTTACCAAGAATATCAGACTAATCTAATCCCCAAAATGGGGATTTATTTTTTAAAATTTTAAGGAGGAAATTATGGCAGTAGCAGAATTAACACTTGTACCAATTGGTACAGAAAAAACATCAGTTAGCCCTTACATAGCTGGAGCACTTGATGCGATAGGAGAAGTTGAAGGACTTACTTATGAACTAAATCCCATGGGAACAGTTTTATCTCACAAAGATTTGAATGTTTTATACGATGTGATTAGAAAAATGCAGGAATCAGTTTTTGAACATGGAGCAAATAGAGTTTACTCTGTAATAAAAATTGACGACAGACGTGACAAAGCCTACACATTTAAAGACAAAGTAAAATCAGTCAACGAAAAGAGAATTAATAATAATGGAGGAAAAAATGTATAACGGTTATTTAACAGATGTTAAAGGAGTTAAACTTGGTCATGCAGAAAATAAAGAAGCTCTAACTGGAACTTCAGTTGTACTTTGTGAAAGTGGATTTACTGGAGGAGTAGATGTTCGTGGAGCTGGTCCTGGAACTCGTGAAACTGATTTAATAAATCCAGAAAATTTAGTACAACAAATTCATGGACTTTTTTTAACAGGCGGCTCTGCCTATGGACTTGACGTCGGCGGAGGCATAATGAAGTACTTAGAAGAAAATAATGTCGGATTTGATGTAGGTGTTGGAGTTGTTCCAATTGTTCCTGGTGCAGTTTTATTTGACCTTGCAGTTGGGGATTCTAAAATTCGACCAGACTTTAACATGGGCTATAATGCCGCAAAAAGTGCAAAATTTAAAGACACAACAATGGGCAACCACGGAGCTGGCACTGGAGCAAGCGTTGGAAAAATTTTGGGAAATGATTATGCAATGAAAAGTGGCATTGGTCAATCTTCTTTAAAAGTAGGAGACTTAGTTGTATCATCAATTGTCGCACTCAATGCACTTGGAGATATTTACGATTATGAAAAGGGCGAGAGAATTGCCGGAGTCTACGATAGAAAAAATAAAAAATTCCTAAATACTAATTCTCTTTACGAAGACAAGTTTAAGGGTTATAATCAGGATAGTAGTTCTTCTAATACAACAATATCTATAGTTGCAACTAATGCAAAACTTTCAAAGGCAAATTGTAAAAAGATTTCACAAATGGCACATGATGGATACGCAAGAAGTATAAATCCTGTGCACACTATGAATGATGGAGATACAATTTTTACAATAGCTTCTGGAGAAGTAGAAGCAGATATTAATTTAATTGGAATACTAGCAGCAAAATCTATTTCAAGGTCAATTGCAAATGCAGTATATTCAAGTGAAGATTTGGGAGGACTCATAAGTTATAAAAGCATCAAATGATGCAAAAAAATTATTGAAGGGTATCTTTAAAGAACCCTATCGGAGGTACAAATGAATAAACAGTTAACTAGAAACAGAAAGCTTGTAATAGCTTCAATGCTTGGTGCAATCACAATTGTACTTGGAATGACACCACTTGGAATAATCCCACTTGGATTTATCAATGCAACTACAATGCATATTCCTGTGATTATTGCAGCTATTGCAGAAGGACCTTTTGTAGGCGCACTTGTAGGACTTATATTTGGAGTTTCATCACTACTTAATGCGATTTTAAGAAACGCAAGTCCAGTGGCCTTTGTATTCTACAATCCGCTAATCTCTATAGTTCCAAGAGTGTTAATAGGTATTACATCATATTACGCCTTTGCAGCAGTAGAAAAAATTAGTGGCAAAAACCTAAGAAACTTGACAAGAGCATTGTGGACAGCAATATCATTATTTTTAGTATTTTTACTTTATAAAGATATTACAACTCATGCTTCTCCACTTCAAATAACTTTTGTAGTGCTACTTCTTGGTATGTGTGTTGGATTTTTAATCTACTCTTTTAAATCTAATGAAGAAGATTTTCCAATAGCAATTGGCGCCTTTGTAGGTTCAATGACTAATACAATTTTAGTACTTGGTGGAATTTACTTAATTTATGCAAAGAGATATGTAGAAGCATTAAACATTCCGCTAGACAGTGCAAAGTCAGCTATACTTGGTGTTTCTATAACATCAGGAATACCTGAAGCCATACTTTCTGTAATAATTACCACAGCAGTAATTAAGGCATTGAGATCAAGGAGGAATTAATGCTTTTAGCGATTGATGTAAAAAATAAAAATACAAATTTTGGTATATTTAAAGAAGATAAGCTTCTGACAAAATTTTCTGTAATGACAGATATAGAAAGAACAGTAGAAGAGATTAAACTAACATTAAAATTAATTCTTATGGACAGAAATATGAAGTTATCAGATGTAGATGAAATAATAATATCTTCAGTAGTCCCAGAATTAAACCAAACATATGATGATCTTTCAAAAGAAGTTATAAATAAATCACCTAAATTTATATCCGCTGGGCTTAAAATCGGACTCAATATAAAGTGTGAAAATCCAAAAGATGTTGGATCCGATAGAGTAATAAGAGCAGTGGCCGCAAGTAGAACTTATAACAACAACATAATTCTAGTATCTGCATCATCAATCACAACAATAGACTATATAAACGACAAAAAAGAATTTATAGGTGGATTAATAATTCCTGGAATTGAATTATTTCAAAAATCTCTATACCAAGAATCTTCTAAACTGCCTAAGATAGATATTAAAAAAGAAGAAAAAATAATAGGAAATAACACAATTACAGCAATGCAAAGAGGAATCTACTTTGGATATAGAAATGCAGTTTTAGGAATAATAAATGATATTTCAGAAGTATATCATTTAGATAAATCAAACACAACACTTGTGCTAACTGGTCCTTACTCAGAATATTTAAAAACAGACAAATTCGAATTTACAGTAAATGACACAATAGCATTAAATGGTTTGAATATAATAAATAATTTAAATAGAAATAAATAATAAAAAGCTTCAATTGTATATACGATTGGAGCTTTTTATTATTTATTTCGAAATTTAGATAAATATCATATAATCCTAACCGTTCTTTTCCTAAAATTGTTAGTTTAAGGACTATAATCACAAGCATTAACAACCAGTGTTTCAATAATCTGTTAATCAATTTATTCAATTCTTATTATTCATTTTTATTTATCTACTTCTAAAAAAAATTTAGTATTCTTTGAAACTAAATTTATCATTTGCACATTCAATTTGCATGTTCGACTCAAAATTAGTGAATTAAAAAAGTACATATAACAGTTACTGATAGTGTGCTATTATTTATTATCTGTCATTAATTTTTCTTCTCTTTCAATTAACAAATCAATCTCTTCTAAGGTAAATTCTGACAAGTCTACTGGATTATCATTTTCCATATTGCCCATATTTTCATATTTTTCATCTAGTCTTTGATAGATATCCTTTTCCATTCTAACCATCCTTCTTTAAAAAATATTTTTGGATAAAATTCTTTAATGATTCAATAGGATTTTTACTTTCTCATTATTACCCACAAATATACATAGTTAATACCTAACTTAAGTTTGATAAGAATTAAATTGTAATATGTGATTCTTCCAATTTATACTTTAAGCTGTCAATTTCAGTAACTTTTTCATTTACTTTAGCTTTTTCAGCATTAATATCATTGCCATTTTCAGCCATTATCTTATCGACAATATCTTTTTCTAGTCCTAAATCCTCTAAAAACTTTCTCTTCATTCTTACTCTTTTTACGTTTTTTACGAGTGTTAAAGTCTCACAGGTGGATAAGTTTTACGTCTTTCCAAGACAATAAAACAGTTCTTCGGTTTTTCCGAACAACTGTAAATTTTTAAATTTTATGCTTTTTAAAACTTTCTTTAATTTCTTTATCTATCGACCATTTTAAATAAATATCCTTTGCAGTTACAATCAAAGCAATAATAAAAACAATAATTTTTACCAAAAGTATAAAAGTAACCATAGAAATAATGGGACCAATTAAAACCTCTACCATAAAAACCTCCAATAAAAAAGTACTTGATAATTAATCATAACCAAGTACTTTTTTAATACCACATTATTGTGCAATCTTTTATTTCTCTTTTACCTTCAGCCATATCCCATAAAGCGAACTTAGCATGAGCTAAATGATTTTCTGTTTCTGTTTCAAATCCTACTAACTCTCCATTAAATTTATCTTCATCAATATTATATCTAATATTTTTATAATCTGTGGAAGCTTCCGGATAATAATCGGCAAAAATTATATTATTTTCTTTTTTTACGTTTTTTAATTGTATCATAATATTCTTTAGCCTCCTTGTCATAATTATATTTTTTACTAGTTATCTTATGAGCTTCATCTTGAGAATATCCTTGTTTAATAAGATTTTTTTCCATGATCTCATGTTTTAACAAAATCATATCATGAGGTTTTATATCTCCTTGAGCTAATCTTTGCCAGCTTTGAGCAATTGCAAAGTCAGGATCAAATCTCCTTTTATTTCCATTTAAATTGTGAATATCATAAAATAAATAATTTTTAATTTCCTTAATTGCATTTTCAGAATATCCAGTATTAGTTGATATCCTATTTATATCAGTTTTTTGTTTTCTTATTTGTTCATAATATAATTCAGCATGGTTTCTTGCTGGTTTAGAATATATGTCTGTAATTGCTCCTGATATATTTATATTATACCCTAAATCACTATCTTTAACATACTTTTTATACCATTCACTGTACTTTAAATTCGGAACATTCTCAGTCTTTCCAGTTTCAGGATTTCTTGCAACTCGACCTGCTCTTTCATCAAGTCTTCTTTCAATATCGTCATCATAACAAGGCATAGCAATAGTTCTGCAATTAGGGTGAAATGGTGGGAAATTTATACCTTCTTTTCTATCTTTTAGAAAGAATTTCTTCCCATCCATGTGCTGGCATATTGTAGAAGTCTTTAAGTCGAGAGTTGCAAGGAGTTCATACTTTTCAAAAGTTCCATGCACATAAGCATCTGCCATTGCTTTGTTTGAAATATAGGCATTTTCTGTAAATAGCAACCTTCTAGCATTAGACTTAGATACATTCATCCTTTTCGCAAGTCTTTTAACTGCTTTTTCTGGATTTTCTCCTCTCATAGATGAGCCTAATAACTCTTCTTGCATTGTATTTACAAGTTTTCTCTTTCAACATATTCAATACCTAGAATATCTCTTGACATATTAATGTATTCAAATAGATCCTCTACTTGTGTAACCTTATCCACATCAGGAATATATACACAATGATAATTTTCATTATCTTCTTTTTAATAAATAATAATTGGATAAACGCCCCTCATAAAACATCCTCTTAATTAATTATAAGCAGAATTGAGATTTAAGGGACTGTTTAACCCCTATTTTCTAATAAGACTTTTAGCTAATTTTTCATTTATTTCTTTATGTCTAGGGATAGCTTCAATTTGACTATCTTTCTCATAAATTGTATAGTTTGAACCTTCTCGATAAAAGTTCCATGCTTTTTTTAAACCTTTTTATTAAATCTCTTAGCTTCATCTAGCCACATCTAGAATAGATTGAACGCATTATATACGTATTCGTCAATAGTTAATTTAAAAATCTATAATGTATTTTCCAACCTTTCTTAATCTTTTATTGTAGTAAAAATGTAATTACTCAAATTTTCACTTTATATTACAAACCCTTATAAAATCTCAACGATTATGTATAATTCGTGAATAGTTTGTATACAGTCTGCTCAAATTCAAGCAAATTCACACGAATTTACAAAAAATATACAAAATAAAAAAACCTGCCAATTCATTGGAATCAACAGGTTTTAAATGGTGCACCATTACGGACTCGAACCGTAGGCCCACTGATTAAGAGTCAGTTGCTCTACCAACTGAGCTAATGGTGCATGTAAATTATTTTTTACTTTTGCAATTGCAACAAAAATAATTATAGATAAAAAAAGCACCTTTGTCAAGTGCTTTTTTTAATTTCTAAACATTTTATAATCAACTTGCTTTTCAAACATTGAGTAGATTTCTTCAATTGTGTTCTCACTTAAATCTCTAGCTTCTTTTTTTCTTTTTTCTTTTATTAATTTAAACATTTTCTCTAGATTATCATAGTGCTTTTTATAATTAGATTTATCTCTAAAAATAAAGTTACTAAATCTATAAAGCCTGTGATTTACCATTGTCATGACTTCTCTTAATATTTCATTATCTAAAGAATTTACTAAAGCTACATTCCATTCAATAATTAAATCGTTAAATAAATCTTCTTCTTTATTTTCCATTGCTTCAAAAAGCTTTTCGTTTATTTCTTCAAAATATTTAGTTCTTTTGTTAAGACCTTTTTCCGCCAATATCTCTACTGCTAGAGGTTCTAAGGCTTTCCTAACTATGTATAGATTTCTAGCCTCTTTCATTGAAATTTTTGACACTACATAAGATTTCCTAGGATAATTATTAACGAGTCCATCTTCTTCTAATCTCTTTAACGCTTCTCTTACAGGTGTCCTACTAACTCCAAGCTCAGCTGCTATATCCATTTCAATTAATTTATCTCCTGGAAAAAGTTGATTTTTTAAAATTTTATCTTTTATTTCCTTGTACACTAGATTGCTTAAAGATTTCTTATTAACCTTGGTGTCCATAGACTTCCCTCCCTATTTTTATAGATTTTAATTATGTAAGTTTATAATTTAATTATAACAGAAAAAAAATTTTTTGAAATAAAAGTTTATAACTATACTATTAGGGTAGATTAATAATATGAACATTTATTAAAATAATTAGGAGGAAAAAATTAATGAATAAGAAAATTTTAACGACGGCTATAGCACTTTCAGCAGCTCTTACTTTATCTGCTTGTTCTAATACGCCAAATACTACAACAGAAACTAATGACGCTAAAACTAATAATGCAGCTGTAGAAACTTCTGATAACACAACTAATACAGCTAATACTACTAATAAAAAAGATGATGCAGCAACTACTAACACAGCTACTGCTAATGATGCAAATACTGAAGCATCCCCAACAGCAGGAGAATTAGCAAAAGCTACAGTTACTAATGACGAGGCTTTTGACAAATTCTTAGAACTTCACCCAGGTGCAAAAATTGACAGTTTTTCACTAGGTCTTGATGATGGCGTTCTTAAATATAGCATTGACGGTTATGACGATACTAATGAATATGAAGTAAATATTAATGCAGTTGACGGAGCTGTTATTAGCGACGAAGTAGATACTGACAATGATAAAAATACTGGAGATATTCAAAAAGCTGATTTAGCTAAGGTTACTACATTCCTTGAACAAGCTCTTGCAGATGCTGGTTCTGATTATATAACTAAGGGTTATGGTTTTGATTATGATAATGGCAAGTTAATTGTAGAAGTTGAAGTTCACAATGGATCTAAGGACATTGATTATGATTACGACTTTGAAACAGGCAAATTAATTGAAAAAGATATGTAATTAAGTTTATATAAAGATAGCCTTCCAATTGGAAGGCTTTTTTAATGCTTAATTATTCATTTTTTCCGTGACAATTTTTATATTTCTTTCCACTTCCGCATGGACATGGATCATTTCTTCCGATTTTCTTATTTTTTCTAACGAAAGGTTTTTGTTTTCCATCATCAGGATTTACTGTTTCTATTTCTTTTGCAACTTTTACTCTTTCAACTTTTTCTGGATTAATTACATGGTAAAGCATTTTTACTGTGTCTTCTTTAATTGACTCATTCATTGCTTCAAACATGTCAAATCCTTCTTCAGCATATGCTCTAACTGGGTCAGTTTGTCCAACTGCACGAAGTCCTATACCCTTTCTAAGTTGATCCATTGCGTCTATGTGATCCATCCATTTTTGGTCAACATTTTGAAGAAGTGCTACTCTTTCAATTTCTCTAAATCTTTCTGAACCAAATTCTTCTTCTTTTTCTTCATATTTTTCAGCTGCTAGCTCTTTTATATGATTTTTAACATCTTCTGCAGATGGATTTTCAAGTCCCTTTAAGAAATCTTCATCAAAGTCAAATTCATTTACTCCAAAATTTCTAATTGATTCAAAATCTAAATAACGCTTGTTATTATCATCAATTTTATTGTAGAAATCAATGGTGTTATCTATTACATCATTTCTCATTGCAACAATGTCGTCTTTTAGATTTTCACCTTCAAGAACTCTTCTTCTTTCTGCATAGATAACTTCTCTTTGTTTATTCATAACATCATCGTATTTTAATACATTCTTACGAATACTAAAGTTATTTCCTTCAACTTTTCTTTGAGCTGATTCTATAAGTCTTGTTAAAATCTTGTGTTCTATTGGTTCATCTTCTTCTGGATCAAGTTTAAGCATTGTTTCTTTAAATCTGTCTCCAGCAAATAATCTAATTAAATCATCATCAGCAGATATATAGAATCTTGAAGAACCTGGATCTCCTTGACGTCCTGAACGTCCACGCAATTGATTGTCAATACGTCTGGATTCGTGTCTTTCTGTACCAATAATTCTAAGTCCGCCAACTTTTTTAACTTCTTCTGCTTCTTTATCAGTTTCAGCTTTGAAATGTTTTACTAAATCTTGATAATCATCTCTTGCTTGTAGAATTTCAGGGTCTTCTGTCTTGAAATATGAATCTGCATATTCAAGCATTTCATCTTCCATGCCCCTTTTCTTTAATTCTTTCTTAGCAAGATATTCAGGGTTACCACCAAGTACAATGTCGGTACCACGACCAGCCATGTTAGTAGCTATAGTTACTTGACCAAATCTACCAGCTTGAGCAACTATTTCAGACTCTTGTTCGTGATTCTTTGCATTTAATACATTGTGCTTAATGCCTGCACGTTTTAAATATTTAGAAAGCTCTTCTGATTTGTCAATGGAAACTGTACCAACTAGAACTGGTTGACCCTTTTCGTGAGCTTCTTTTATTTCTCTTGTAACTGCCTTAAATTTAGCATCTTCATTTATATAGATATGATCATTGTCATCTTCTCTTATTACAGGTTTATTAGTAGGAATTTCAACAACGTCAATGTTATAAATATCTCTAAATTCGCCTTCTTCAGTCATAGCTGTACCAGTCATACCAGCAAGTTTGTCATACATTCTAAAGTAGTTTTGGAATGTAATTGTTGCAAGTGTCTTTGATTCAGCTTTAACTTCAAGACCTTCTTTGGCTTCAATAGCTTGGTGAAGACCTTCAGAGTATCTTCTACCATACATAAGACGGCCTGTGAATTCATCTACTATGATGATTTCTCCATCTTTTACAACATAGTCAATATCTCTTTTCATATTTCCTGCTGCTTTAAGAGCTTGATTAATGTGATGAGATAATTCCATGTTTTCAGCATCGGATAAGTTTTCTATACCAAAATAGTTTTCTGCTTTTGTGATACCTTTATCTGTTAAAGTGGAAGTCTTGTCTTTTTCATTTATTACATAATCAACAGTTTCTTCTTCAAATTCCCTGTTGAATCTTTCCATATCAACTTCATCTTGACTCTTTATTCTGTGACTTAAAGTATTTACAAAGTCACGAGCTCTAACATAAAGATCGACGGATTCATCCCCTTGACCTGAAATAATAAGTGGTGTTCTAGCTTCATCAATTAATATTGAGTCAACTTCGTCCACGATACAATAATGTAGGTCTCTTTGCACCATGTCTTCTTTGTAGATAACCATATTATCTCTTAAGTAATCGAATCCAAATTCATTATTAGTTCCATAAGTTATGTCTGAACCATATGCAACTTGTCTTTCTTCAGGCTCCATGTCGTGGATAATACATCCAACTGTAAGTCCTAAAAATTCATATACTTTACCCATCCAGTCCCTATCACGACTAGCTAAGTAATCATTTACTGTAACAACATGAACTCCCTTTCCTTCAAGTGCATTTAAGTATGCAGGAAGAGTTGCAACTAGTGTCTTACCTTCACCAGTTTTCATTTCGGCAATTCTACCTTGGTGAAGTACAATACCACCTATTATTTGCACTCTAAAGTGTTTCATGCCAAGAACTCTCCACGCAGCTTCTCTTACTACTGCAAATGCTTCTGGCAATAAATCGTCTGTTGTTTCTCCATTTTTTAATCTATTTTTAAATTCATCTGTCTTGTCTTTAAGTTCGCTATCAGAAAGTTTCTCCATCTCATCTTCGTAGCTCATTACTTTTTTTACAAGAGGTTCAATTTTTTTTAGTTCCCTATCGCTATAGGTACCAAAAATTTTTTCCATTAAACCCATTTTACCACTCCTTTTGTCAGACATATAATTTTATCATTAAATGAGAATTTATTCAATATTTCTCTATATTTACAAGATATCACATCTCTCTAAATTATATGTTTACATATATTTAAAGTCAATAAGATTAGCTTAATTAACTTAAAAAATTTGTAATATAGAGCATTTCACACTTATCCTATACAAAATACTTTTTTTATTATAAAATAATTATAATATAAATAGGAGGTTTTAGATGATACTCGTAGTTGATTTTGGCGGTCAATACAATCAATTAATCGCAAGAAGAATAAGAGATTTAAATATTTACTGTGAAGTAGTTCCATATAATAAAGCATTAAATGAAATAAAAAAAAGAGATGATGTTAAGGGAATAATCTTTACAGGTGGACCTAACTCAGTTTATGAAGAAAAGTCCCCTAAAATCGAAAAAGAAATTTTCGAACTTGGTATACCAATTCTTGGACTTTGCTATGGCATGCAACTTATGGCACACACATTAGGCGGTGAAGTTGTAAACGCACCTAAGGAAAGAGAATTTGGAAAAACAGAAATTAATACAAAAGAGTCTAAAATATTTGAAAATTTAGATAAAGAAGAAACAGTTTGGATGAGCCATGTTGATAGAGTTTCTAAACTTCCAGAAGGCTTTGAAATAATTGCAGAAAGCAAAAACTGTCCAATTGCAGCTATGGAAAATTTAGAGAAAAATCTTTATGCACTTCAATTTCATCCAGAAGTTAACCACTCAGTGCACGGAAAGGAAATGCTAGAAAACTTTGCAACAAAAATTTGTGGAGCAGAAAAAGATTGGACAATGGCAAACTATGCAAAAGAAGCAATAGAGAAGATAAAAGAAAAAGTTGGAGATGGAAAAGTACTTCTTGCCCTATCAGGAGGAGTTGACTCATCAGTAGCAGCAGCACTTATATCAAAAGCAGTTGGCGAAAACCTAACTTGTATCTTTGTAGACCATGGATTAATGAGAAAAAATGAAGGCGACGAAGTAGAAGCAGCTTTCAAAGACTCAGGCATGCACTTTATAAGAGTAGATGCAGAAAAGAGATTCTTAGATAAACTTTCTGGCGTAACAGATCCAGAAAAAAAGAGAAAAATAATCGGAGAAGAATTTATAAGAGTATTTGAAGATGAAGGGCAAAAAATAAAATCAGTAGACTTCCTAGCACAAGGAACAATATATCCTGATGTAATTGAATCAGGACTTGGAGACTCTGCAGTGATAAAATCACATCACAATGTTGGAGGACTACCTGACTTCGTAGACTTTAAAGAAATAATAGAACCACTGAGAATGCTATTTAAAGACGAAGTAAGAGCACTTGGTCGTGAACTTGGCCTTGCAGATTATTTAGTAGATAGACAACCATTCCCAGGACCAGGACTTGCAATAAGAGTAATTGGAGAAATTACAAAAGAAAAACTAGATATTTTAAGAGATGCAGATAAAATCTTTAGAGATGAATTAGAAAAAGCAGAATTAAAAGATATTAACCAATACTTTGCAGTTCTTACAAATAATAGAACAGTTGGAGTAATGGGCGACTTTAGAACATATGACTACACACTTGCCCTAAGAGCAGTGTCAACAACAGACTTTATGACAGCAGACTTTACAAGAATACCTTGGGAAATCCTAGATAAAGTATCAAATAGAATAGTAAACGAAGTAGATCATATAAATAGAATAGTCTATGATATAACTTCAAAACCACCAGCTACTATTGAATGGGAATAATTGAAAATAGCTTGTAAATAGCTAAATATACACATTATATAAAATGAACGTAACAATAATTAAAGCACTCTGATTTAGAGTGCTTTCTTTTTATTGTAATTGTAATAAATTTAAAAAACACATATCTAAAAACAATCTTATACCTGTAAGAAGTTATAAATTTATAGTATAATATAATGTATATGAATCTTAACACTCATTTATGGAAATGGTTTAATATAGAAAAATTATTTATAGTTAACGCTGGCATTTATCATAGTTCAGAGGAGTGAGTATTCAGAAGGAAAAGCTCCATATTGCTCAGCCTCTGCTGTTAATAATGAGATAAGTAAAAAAATAGATTTAACACCTGATTTTGAAGGGAATGAAATCGTTATTGGGAAAGTAGGTTGTAATACATTTTATCAAGGTCAACCATTCTCTGCTACTAGTGATGTTAACATACTAACACCAAAATTTAATATGTCAGAATTAATGGCGTTATTTATCGTTTCTGTTATAAATAAAAGTGAAAATTATAAGTGGAGTTATGGAAGACAATGTAGAGTTTGAAATACTAAAAAAATAAATATTAAATCACCTATTTGTTTAAACAAAGCTTTAGAACCAATAATTGATAATGATAAAACTTATTCTAAATTTGGCTATATACCCGATTTTAAATTCATGGAAAATTTTATTAAAACATTGAATTATAAATTGATAACGACTGAAAATAAAAGAAATGAAATTACTTTTGCTACAGAAAAATGGAAGGAATTTTATTTGCACAAGCTATTTAAAACATCAATGGGAATGGATATAGATACAATTTCTACAACATCTGATGACTCTAAATATAATTATGTTTCTCGTGATAGCAATGGGAATGGTGTTGTTGGATTTGTTGATGAAGTTGAAGGACAAAATCTAATCCCTGATGGTTCTATGTCATTAGCTTTAGGTGGAAGCTTTCTTGGTTCTTTTTTTATTCAAAAAGAGCCATTCTATACGGCACAAAATGTTGGAATATTACAAGAAAAAGAACCACTTAATATTCACACAAAATTATTGATCTCAACTTTGATAAGGAATGAATGCAAAATAAAATACCAGGCTTTTGGAAGATAATTAAACTCACATTTTAGAAAAGATTTTACAATAAAATTACCAGTTTTGATAAATGGTAACGAATATGTATTTGATAAAAACAAAAAGTATTCTGATAAAGGATATTTTCCTGATTGGAAATTTATGGAAAACTATATAAAAAGTTTGCCATATGGAGATAGAATTGATGATTTTAGAGAGGATGTGTCTTATGAAGATTAAAGTCTTTGATATTTCAGATACTATTACTGAGAATAGACTTGATGAATCTCAAAAACAAAATATATTAAAAATTTTTGAAGAATTAACCAAAGAGAGGGACTTAATCACACATTGTTATCTGGATGTTATTTCTGAAAGTTATAAATCTAGTCCTATATATTACTTTAAAGAATGTGAAGATAAAGAAAATTTTGATTTCAAAAGGATAGCAGAAGATTTATTAAGTGCAGAGTGTAAACTTGATGGAACAAGAAATAGTACTATTAGAGAAGGACTTTTATTTATTAAATCTAATGATACCTCTATTACAATAATGAAGCTAGAGAAATTAGAGGTTATAGATAAAGATTCTTACGAGATAAAAAGTGAACTTGGCAAGGAGAAAGACTATTTCAAAGTAGGTATTTTTTCTGGAAACTATGAAGATGTAAAAATAATAGATAAGAATAAAACAGCTGCGAAATATTGGTATAAAAAATTTCTAGGACTTGAGAGAAAAAGAAATTCTGATGACAATACACAAGATATAGTAAACTTTATTAATCAAGATAAACTTTTTACAGACCATGTAGTTACTAAAGGGAATTATGATGAAATTAAAAGATATACAGAATACTATTTATTTGATAACAAAAAATTTGATAAATCAGATTTATTTGACAACTTAAATAGCAGTGGTCTCTTAGAATTAAGCAAAGAAGATGAGCTATATTCTGAAGAATCAAAACAGATAGATTCGGATTTTGAAATTTCAGAAAAAGTGCTAAACAACAACTATCAAAAGAAAATTCAAACTTCAAAAGAGGTCACTATAACAACTAAAAATTATCTAGAAAGTATAAGGGATAATGAGATAATTTTTGATGAAAAGAATAAAGAAATAGTCATTGTAGTAGATGATGAGTATTTACCTACAGTTAAGGAGATTCTAAAAAGTGAATGAATTATTATCATGGCAGGGGACATCTTTAAAAATTGATTTGCAAGAAAATGTAGAATCAAATTTTATAAAGTATTTAAAGAACCAATCTATTAATTTGAGACGTGAAGGTAATGTTTATTTTTTAGAGAATCAAAGTAAATATTTTATATATGAAGATGAGTTTATTGATGATTCAAGAAGACTACCATCAATAATCACAAAATTTATTCAAAAAGATTATAATAATTTAGGACAAGTCTACATTGATTCTAATACTGGCTTTATAGAAATAGAATCAGATAAAAAAGATAAGATTATTTATGAAAAAATAATTAAAGGTAACAATATTGATGGAAATACGAGACAATTTCCAATTTCTATAAATGTTTTGAATGAAGTATTAGATAGTAAAAATAGGAAATCGGCATTAATAATAGATTTTTTTATTTTATCTGCTTTATCAACAAAAATCAGCTACACTGCTGAAGAAATAGGGTCTGAATTTATAATTGGGGACAAAAGATATAAAACAAATTTTAATATTGATTGTGAGCCTTTCTATTTATTCCCTATTTATGATTGGATTATAAATAGTAATGAATATAAAAATTCATATATAGTAAAACTGCAAATAGTTAGGCAAGTAATAGTAAATAAAAGAACTTTAGAAAATACTAACGAAATATTAGAAGATAGTAAATTAGCTTACAGGAGAATAATATCTAGAAAAACAGATGATTATTTTGAACAAATTAATAAATTAAAAGATGACTTTCTTAATCTTTCAAAAAATGAAAATAATACTTTAAGAACATTGAATCTTACTTTTTTTGCATGGTTAGGTTCACTTGGAGTACAGTTACTTAATATAATTATTGGATATAATGGAAGTAATTTATTGCATTATCTTTTATTCTCTAAAGGTTCGAAAAAAGGTATTGTGGTAGGAATGTTTATCATAGCATTGATTTTCATATTCATAGCTTATGTTTCTGAGATCAAAACTTTACAGAAAGAATATAATGTATTAAAGCACATATATAAAGATAAAATTCTATTTGAAACAGAGTCAGATGTTGAGAGTAAATTTGAACTAATTATAAAAAAGCCAGAAGTTGGAAAAATTCAAATGGGAATATTTGGTATAGTTTTATTTTTATTATTTGCTAGATGTATTTGTGCTTTTATGTAGAATAGTTATAAATAATTATTTTTTCCGGTACTGGGACTGGAACGGGACTAAAAGTTTGAAAATGTCCTATAATTAGATGGAATTAGTGGTATTAGAAAAAACAAAATATAGTATTTTGAATGGTTTGTGATATATTGTAACTTTGAAAAAGAAGAATGGGAATAATTGAGGCTAGGTATTAAGATAAAGATTGGCTAATTTATACAGTTTTAAAGGTATTTAGTACCAAGTAAAATAATGTAAAATCACTTAAATTGTCTCATAAACTGTCTCATAAAAACAGAGCCTAAAAACGGCTCTGTTTTTTAATATTTATAATTTTATTTTTCTTTACTTATTATTTCTTTTAATTTAGGTTCTAGTCTAGATATTATACCTGTTACTAAAGCATTACCCATCATAAAATATCTATTTCTTCTTGGCATTGTATTTGTCCAATTAGGAGGAAACATTTGAATTAATTCACATTCTATAGGTGTAAGGATTCTATATCTATTAATGTCTTTGTCAAAAATTATATGAGATGACCTATTCATGGTTCCTTCACTCGTTAACATAGTTCTAGCAGGCTCTTCAATATTTTCTGGGAATGACATTGAGCCTTCACTATAGGTATATTTATGTCCATTTGCAGCAGTTCTTTCAATTCTTTTAGAACCTTTTAAATATTTCCATTTTTCAAGTTTTTCATCCTCAACTATAAATTCATCTAATGAAGAATTTAATTTTTTTGCTTTTTCTATTATTTTTGATAGTGGATATTTTTCTTCTGATATTGGAATTATATTTGAATAATAAACTTTTCCATTTAACATTATTCCACTTTCTAAAAATTTCCCTTGGTTAAAATTATTAGAAACATCAAGTATATCCTCATATTCATTTAAACTTATTTTCTGAATTTTTTCAATTTTTTCAATTGGAAATATTTCATTAAAAATATTTTTTTCATTTAAATTTAAAATTCCAGTTTTTACCCATTTAGAAAAATTAGAATTGTTCTTATAAGCAAAAATAAAAACTCTTCTTCTCTTTTGAGGCATTGAATATTCACCAGCATTTATAACTCTCCACTGAACATCATAACCTAATTCATTAAAAGTCTTAAGCATAATAGCGAAATCTCTTCCTCTTCTTGATGCTGGAGATTTTAATAATCTATCTACATTTTCTAATAAAATGAAAGGAGATTTTTTTTCAATTAAAACATCTTTAATATCCCAAAATAAAACTCCTTTTTTCCCTTCTATACCCATCTCTTTTGATAAAGACCTTGCAACAGAATAATCTTGGCAAGGAAAACCACCAACCAATAAAGAATGGTCTGGAATTTCTTTTTTGTCAACTTTATTTATATCTACATTTGAGCTGTTTTCTTTTCCAAACCTAGTCGTATAACATTCAAACGCTGGTTGAATTTTTGTTGATGGTTCGAATTGATTTGCCCATACAAATTTCCAATCTCCATTTTCTATTGCAAATCCTTTTTCATCAAATGAATTTATGTAGTTTAAACCCACTCTAAATCCACCTACTCCTGCAAAAAGTTCTGCCACTGTTAATTCCATCTATTTTCAATCTCTCCTTATATATCTCTAACTATTTTAGCTATGTAATCATTATTTAGCCAAAAACATTGATTAGTCATTTTATTTCCATCTGGAAGTTCGTCCATATCATTTTTATTCCCATTACCGTATTTTTTATTATTTATCAAATATGCAGCTTTACTAGCATGAGGTCTCATGTGAAAAATTTTTGTTTCTGTTTTCTTTGGCAAGTTATTTCTTATTACTTGTTTTCCATCTTTTTGATAACTTATGCTAAATTTAACTCCTTCAATAAATTTAGCTTTGTATAAATTCCATTCATATCTTCCAATTGTTTCTAATTCATCAATAGGAATATTCCAAAATTTTGAGCCTGATAATATATATTCACCAAATTCATTTTCTCTAAACACTACAAATAGAAATCTAGTCGATTCAAAAAATTTATACTCGTAAGAATTTTCAAAATCATTTTTTATAAATTCTTTGATTTTAACCTTAGGAAATGACATACTCTCCTTACGTTTTCCATTTTTTTGTAATCTAATAGTTTTTATAATTATATTAGCTTTTTCAAACTCTTCCGAATTTTCCGTATGAACACCTAAAATTCTATTAACTAAAGTTCTATTTATTTGTTTTGAATATTTTTCTGTTGGTAAATTAAATACACTACATAATTCGCTGACTGTATATCCTTTATATTCATTTATCTTTGCTATAACTTTGGAATCAAAATCTCCTTCATTTAAATCTTCTATCCCAAAAATAGAGTCATAGTTCATCAAACCAGGTTTTACATATGAATTTAAAATATATGTCATATAAGACTGTTTAAAAGAAAAAGCCCTTCTTTTTGCAAGTATTTCATTGTTATAATATTGCGGTTGTAAGCTTTTTTTTGCAGTTGAGCCTTTTGTACAAGCTCCTAAATACTTTGTATCCCCTTCAGATAATTTATGAGCATTACCAGTAATAATTTTTTCAACTATTTTTTTATAATCTTCTAAAATAATTTTCAAATCTTTTTCACATAAATTACTATAAAGTTCATACAAATTTACATAATCTATTTGATTTTCAACTCTAGCTTGACCTTTTAATCTATGATACCAAATCATTAAAATTTTGCATATTTTCTTTTCTAAGTGTGAGCCTTCAAATTCTATATCTATTGGCTCATGATTAGGAATCATAGATATTACAAGTCTTTCTCCTGCTCTAATTCCTCTTTTTGTTTCTTCGTAAGGAGTTGTTTTTAACTCAACACCAGCTTTATAAAAGTCCGGTTCTGGACTACTATTGGGTTTATAAAAAAAATAGTGCTCTTCTAATAAATTTCCTAATGAACCTTTTTTCCTTGGATTATTATATCCTTCTACTTCTTCTTCAAAATAATATTCATTTGATTTTTTAGTATTATTGGAAAGAACATCAATAAATCTTGAGCCTACTAATTTTTGTGCATATTTGAGTATATCTTTTGGACTGCTATCGTCATATGGTAAATCTTTCATTTTATCCCTCTTAAATACTAAATAAATTAATTTTCAAGTTCATAAATATTATATCAAAAAAACTAAATAATAATCCAATTTAACTATTCTCCGTTTTACTAAAGTATTATCTTATTAATTTCATTATTATAATGAATCAAATTTTAAAATAGTATACAATTATATTAATATTAGAATTATATATAAATAATATTCCTTTAATTTATTTTATTTTTAAAAATTAAAGATAGTTTTAAAGTTTATACTGAATAAATTTACAAAAGGAAGAAGGTATAGTTATGGGAAATATTAATGTTTGGAGATTACAAATAAAAAATGATTTTGATGAAGATTTAAAGAAAAGCGTTGCAGATTATTGTCTTAAAAATAATGTAATATCTCTAGGTTGGAGTTTAAATGACAGTGATTTAGAAGAAACTTCTGATGATATTCTAAAAGAGCGTCAACTCATTAGCACTGGCACTGAAGATGAAATTTTTGAAAAATACGAAAGTTTTGTGATAAATCACAATGTTTATAAAGAAATAAATCAAATTAAAAGGTTAAAAAATGAGATCAAACCCAAAGATTTAATCTGGATGAGAAGTAATGGAATTTATTATTTGGGATTAGTTGGTGAAAATAGTAAATATATTTATGATTCTAGTGACGAAGCTTTAAACTTAGATGTTTCAAATCAAAGGTCAGATATTAAATGGCATATAGTTGGCGACGAATCTGAAGTTGCAGGAGCAGTTACAACAGCATTCACTGGCGGACGTTCTTTGCAAAAAATAAATCAAGATGGTGTATTAGAATTTTCCGAATATTTAATAAATAAATTGCATAAAAAAATCTATGATATTGAAAATATTGAGAAAACTCCTGAAGCTTTTTTTAATCTTATTTCATCAAATGACTTAGAAGATTTAGTCTCCATGTGGTTATATAAGAAATTTGGCTATGTAATTGTTCCATCTACTATAAAATCTTCTACACCTTTTTATGAAGGTGTGTTGATTAATCCAAGTAAAAAGAAGAAAAAGAAAGCTATTATAAAGATACAAAAGGTACCTATTGATTTAAGATATTCAGACTATAAGAATCTTAATTGCGAAGTCTTCTTATTTTCAACAGAAGGAAAATATATTGGAGAAAAATTGCCAAATATTCACAAAATAAGCGTTAAAAGAATTTATAAATTTGCCATGAAGAAGAAAAATGATAATTTCCTTCCAAATAAAATTATAAAGTGGAGAGAATTATTTAAAAAATATGGTAAATAATTATTTATAGGAAGGAGCATTATGGAGCTAAAGATAAAAAAGTTTAGTGAGCTTACAACTAATGAGTTATACGATATTCTAAAGCTGAGATTTGATGTTTTTGTTATTGAACAAAATTGCATCTACAATGAACTTGACAATATTGATAAAGAAGCTATCCACCTATGGTTTGAAGAAAATGCTGAAATCGCATCATATCTTAGAATTTATATTAAAGACAGAGAAAAAAATGAAGCTGTCATTGGACGTGTTATTTCTGCCAAGAGAATATCTGGTTTTGGCAGTTTAATATTAAAAGAAGGCATAAAAGCTTGTAAAGAGTTACTTAATGCAAAGTCTATCTATATTGAAGCCCAAACTTATGCCATAGATTTTTATAGAAAACATGGTTTTAAAGAAATCTCAGAACCTTTTATTATGGATGGAATTGAACACATTGAAATGGAATTAAATTTAAAATAATAGTTTAAATGCAAAAAGCACCTATTTTACAAGGTGCTTTTGTTATATTCTACATCTTTAATTGTCAAATCATTTACCCAATTGTATTTCTTATAGTTTCTAAATGTTGCTGGTAGTTTTACTACTTCGTCTAGGTTTATTATCGAGAACACTGCGAGTACTGGTAAATTAAGCACAAATGCTGCTATAAATCCCAAAGGCACTGAGAAGCACCACATTGTTATACTGTCGCAAATAAAACCAAACTTTGAGTCTCCACCTGCGCAGAATATGCCTGCAATAAGTGTAGTGTTTACAGATTTTGCCACCATGTAAAGTGAGCAAATTATAATCATCCATTTTAAATAATTTTTTGATGTATCGCTTAAACTAATATTATTTAAAATTATTGGCGAAATTAAAATCATAATTATGCCTGCAATTATTCCATAAATTATTGCAACATTTGTTAGCTTATGTCCATATAGTTTTGCCCTTTCAAGTCTTCCAGCTCCAAGTTCATTTCCAACTATTATGGCTCCCCCATTACTTAATCCTATGCAGAAGCACACTACTAAGTTTTTCACAATATTTGCAATGGAGTTTGCAGCTACTGCATCTGTGCCAAGGTGACCCATAATTACAGAATACATTGTAAATCCAAGTCCCCACACTATTTGATTGCCAAGTATTGGCATTGTGTATTTTAAAAAGTCTGATCTTAAAACTTTATTTATATTTAATATTTTATTTAGTCTTAGTTTTACTCTTCCGCTGTTGTGAGTTATTACTATACACATTGCCACTTCTAATGCCCAAGATATTACTGTTGCAAGTGCTGCTCCTTCTACTTCCATTCTAGGCATTCCAAAAAGCCCAAATATAAATACTGCATTTAATACTATATTTACTATTACACAAAATGTACTTACTGCCATTACAACTACAGCTTTTCCTGTGTTTTTTAATATTGTTAAGTATATTTGTGAAATACCTGCAAGTAAAAATGATAAAGATACAGTTCTTAGATATCCCACTCCATGATTTATCAGTGCATAATCACTTGTGAAAATCTTCATAAGCCTTTCTGGGAAGAATAAACTAACTCCAAAGAATACAAAGGATATTAAGAAAGTTAATTTCATTACATATGCAAATATATCTTCCATTGAATTTTTGTCGCGTTTACCCCAATATTGAGCCGCCAACATTGAAAGTCCTATAGACATTGCTGCTAAAAATAAATTTTCTACAAAGGTAAGTTGACCGGCAAGTGATACTGCCGAAAGTGCGTCTTGTGACACTATTCCAAGCATCATTGCATCTGATGCACTTACAAGAGCAAGCATAAATTGTTGAAATGTAATTGGTAGTATTAATGTTAATAATTTTCTATTAAAATCTTTCATCTTTTTCCCTTCTAATTAATAAAATAATTTTTGTATTATATCACAAAGATTATTTTTACTTCAATTACTTTTTTAAAATTTTCAACAAAAAACTCCTGATTTTTAGTCAGGAGTTTTCTATATTTTGAGGTGTTATTTATTTTTTAAATATTCCAAATATTCTTTTAAATATTGATTTATGTTCTTCTGCTGGTTCTCTTACTTCTTCTTTTTCTCTTCTATATCTTTTTTCTGCTTGTTCTGTGAAATACTTTTGTGATGAAAGTCTTCCAGCTTCATCTTCATTGGCAATTTTTTCATATTCGCCTTTGCTATTCATCACTCTGGCACCTACATTGTCTTTAAGTTGAATTTCTAAATATTTTAATATCCTCTTCTTAATATCTTCATCTAAAATAGGTGTTGCAATCTCAACTCTTTTTTCAGTATTTCTAGTCATAAGATCGGCTGAGGAGATATACATTGTGTGTGCATCTTTTCCAAATACATATGCTCTAGGATGTTCCAAAAATCTACCTACAATAGATATGATTCTAATATTTTCACTATAATCTTTGATTCCAGGGATAAGGCAGGATATTCCTCTAATTATTAAATCAATTTTCACACCTTTTTGTGATGCTTCTACAAATTTTTCTATAAAATCTTTGTCTGTAAGTGAATTAAATTTACAAAGTATATAGCCATCTTTTCCCTTTTTAATTTCATCTTCCACATGGTGCATAAGACCTGTTTTAAGTGATGTTGGAGATTGAAGCAGATGCATATACTTTCCATTTAAATTTCCAAGTGACATATTTTTAAAGAAATCTGTTGCGTCTAAACCAATTTCAGGATCCGCAGTCATAAGAGAAAAATCTGTGTATTGTTTAGCAGTTGACTCATTGTAATTACCTGTGCCTATTTGAGTTATATAGTTTAGGCTTCCAGTTTTTGGATTTCTAAATGTTATTAGACATATTTTTGAATGAGTTTTATATTGGTTAAATCCATATATTATGTTGCAGCCTTCTTCATAAAGCATATTTGCATAATTTATATTTGACTCTTCATCAAATCTTGCCTTTAGCTCGACAAATACTGTAACTTCTTTTCCATTTTGTGCTGCTTCTTGAAGATATCTAACTACTTTAGAGTTCTTGGCAAGTCTATAGATTGTAATCTTAATTGATTTACATTCTGGATCTCTTGCCGCTTCTCTTAAAAGCCCAATAAATGTCTCCATGCTGTCATAAGGATAGGATAATAGTCTATCTTTTCTCTTTATATCGTCTATAATACTTTTTGTAAATTCTTCAGGATTATATTGTACTAATTCGTCATGAAGCAATATGCTCTTTGTAGCATTTGGCATTTCATCAATTAATCCAAATACGTATTTCATATTTAGAGGTGAGTTAATCTCGAAGTAAGCTTTTTCATCTAATTCTAATTTTTCTAATAAAAATTTAAGTGATTGTTTAGATAATTTTCCTTGAGATTCAAGTCTTACTACATTTAGTCTCTTCCTCTTCTTTAGAATAGTTTTCATGTACTCTTGATAGTCGTCAAATTCTTCCCAAGTGTCTCTATCATCTACAAAGTCAGTATTTCTAGTAATCTTAATTATATTTTTTGATAGAATTTTATATTCTTTAAATATTTGATTTATTTGGTTTAAAATTACTTCTTCAATTAATATAAATTCAATATTTTCTCCTGGAAGCATTAAATATTTTGGATAAGTATTTCTTACAGGTACAATGCCAAATACTTTTTCTTTATTTTTTTCCAAATGAGCAAATGCATAAAGCTTATTATTTTCTAAAAAAGGAAATGGGTGATTTAAGTCTACAATTTGTGGCGATACTAGTTGGTCAATACTTTTCATGTAGAAGTTTTCAACAAATTTCATTTGTTCATTATTTAGCTCATCATAGGAAAGACATCTAATGTTGTATTCACTAAGATGATTCATAACATCTAAATAAATTGCATCTTTTTTTCTATACATTGGTGGTAAATCTTCTAGAATTGCATTTATCTGCTCATCTGCAGTCATACCAGTTTTATTATCTACTACTTCTTTTTTTAACATAGATAAGTCGTGTAGTGATCCAACTCTTACCATAAAAAACTCATCTAAGTTAGATACAAATATACTAACAAATTTTAATCTTTCTAATGGAGGCACATGCTCTTCCATTGCTTCGACTAAAACTCTTTCATTAAATTTCAGCCACGAAATTTCCCTGTTTTGAAAATATTCTTTAGTCATTTACTTCCCTTCCAATACTCTATAAATTAAATAACCTTCTCTAAGACCTTTGTTTGAAACTCTAATTTCTTTAATGTCAAAGTGCTTCATAACTGTCCTTAAAATTATCATTCCAGGTATTAGTGTGTGAATTCTTGCAGGATTTGCCCTTATTATAGTTCTAATCGCTTCAGTATCTCTATCATTTATAAGTTCTAGTAATTTATCAATGTCTTCTAAAAAGAATCTCTTGTCGTCTTTGTTCCAAAGATCTGCAATTACTTCACCTGTGGTTCTTATAGTTCCACCAATTCCAATTAAGTAATCAAAGTTTTTTATAAATTTTTTATCTTGAAGTTCTCTTTTAACAGATTTTTTTATCTTTCTTATTTCTTTTTTCTTAGGTATTACAAAGCTCACATTTTCTCTAAAAAGAAGAAGTGAACCTGTTTCTAAGTTTATAAATTCTTGAGGGCCTTCAGTGTTAAAATATACAATTTCTGTACTGGCACCACCTATATCCATTGTGATGCCTTCTTCTATCTCTATCTCTTGTCTAATGCCTATATTACCCATAAAGGCTTCTTCAACTTGTTCGATTACGTCAATTTCTATGTCAAGTTCGTCTTTTATTTGATCTACAACTTCCTCCGTATTGTCTAAATTTCTAAGTGAAGCTGTGGCAAATGGAGAAAATGTATCACAATTAAGTTCTTCTACTACATTTTTAATACTTGACAATGTCTTTTTTAATTTTTTTATACCTCTTCCAGATAATTCACCATCATGTACATATGTTATAAGTCCAGCAGTGTATTTTTTATTTAATACTTTTTTAAAATTTTTGTTTTTTTCTTCTGTTACATCAAATACTATAAGCCTTATAGTATTTGAACCAATATCAACTATTGCATGTCTCATATAGCACTCCTTGTTTAAATTTTAAACTTGTATTGTAAAATTTTTGTAAATTTTTCTTTTATTTTGTGTAATATTATAAAAAAATATGGCTTAAATTAATAAGCCATACCCTTCTATTTCAAACTCTTCATTTCTTTAAATATTTCTTTTTCTTCTTTGATAATCTTCTCACTGCCAAGAGCTGCAAAGAAGTTTTTATCCATTGCCTTGTCAAATACATCAGCATAGGATTTTAATCCATCAATATTTGTAGCAAGTGCTTCTCTTTTTGATTTTTCTAAATCTTCTTCTGATAGTCCAGTAATATATCTTGAAAGATTTACATCGCCTATTTGAGCCGGTGATAGAAGTGGATCAAAGGCATTTAATGAACCAATGATGAAATTCTTTAAATCTTCATCTGTGAGATTAAGATTTCTAATAAACTCTCCAATTCCATCATATACATCTAATGTGTTTTTAAGATTTGGATCTCTATATGAATATGTTGCCATCTCTAAATTTCTACCTATGGATACACCTGCACCATATGCTCCTCCCTTTGCTCTTATCTCATTGTGTAGATAAGATGAATTTAGGATGTTTGAAAGTACTACTATATCTCCCTTGTATTCTAATCCAAGTTTTTTAAGATCATAACCTTTTGATACATAAACTACATTTGATGTTGTATAAATTCCTTCGTTTTTATTATTTTCCTTAAATTCAAATTTAGATTTTTCATAATTTTCAGATTTTAAATTCTTTGTGTAGTTTTCAAATTCTGACTTTAAATTATTAAGTGCTTCTTTATTTCCTGTCACAGAAATTATTAAATTATCTTTGTTAAATAATTTATTGTAAATATTTTCTAAATCTGATTTAATCTCTTCAAATTTTTCTTCAAATTTTTCTGTAACTTCTTTTAAGAAATTATAGTAATCTAATCCCCCAAGATGTGACTGAATCTCAGAAGTTTCACTATAATATGACTTAACTATTGAAACTACAACTTGGTGTCCGCTTTGAAGAAGTGTTGATTCATATCTTGATTTTAGTATGAATAAAAGTTCAGATATTCTCTTTTTAGAATTAAATAGTGAATTTTCTGTTATTTCTTTTAATAATTGAAGTCCTCTTTTTACATTTTCTTCTGTTGATTTCATCTTAATGTTAAGTCTTATAACATATTTTGAATTGTCCTTTGAATCAACATAAATTGTAGGATAAAATCCTATTCCACCAGTTGCTTTGTAAATCTCATTGTTTAATTCTTCATAGGAATAATTTTTCGTATCAATTAAACCTAGAAGTGCTACTAGTGTTTGAACTTTTTCAAAATCTTTTTTATCTACATAAGATATATCATGTGAAATAGTTGTATAAACTATTCCATTAGTTTCTTCATCTGTCTTTAAATATTTAAACTCATCAAGTTCTTCTACCTCTAATCCGTAGTGTGTCACATTTTTGTCTATATCTTCAATTTCTAGTGTAGGTATAGTTTTCTTTGCCTCTTCTGTATCGTCATTTGTTTGATATTCGTCTAAATCCTTAGTCTTTTTAATTATTTCATCTAATTCATTAGCACTCATTTCTTCTTTTTTCTTTTGAAGTTCTTCTTTTAATACTTCATCTGCTTTTTCATTTTTATTAAGCTCTGGCCTTGCACTTAAAACAACTGCATAGTTGTTATTTAATAATTTTTCTTCGATATATTTTTCTACAAAACCTTCATCTAATTTAGACTTTATCTCTTCAATTACATCATTGTAGAATAATGAATCCAGTGGAGAACTGTCATATAGCCATGAGTTTAGAGCTCTTATATAATATATAATTGCCTTTTGATTTCCTCCCCCTTCTCTAAATATAAATTCAAATTTATTAAGTGTTGCTTGTAAGAAATCTCTATCAATTCCATTTTTAACTATATCTTCTAAAGTCTCTCTTATAATTTTTAAAAATTCATCTTTCTTATCTGCATCTGTATTTTTTAATACAATTGAAATATCTAGTGGAAGAGATGAAGATGTTTCAGAGTAGACGTCTTCGGCAAGCCCAGCTTCAAAGATTGCTTTTTTAAGTGGTGCTGCCTGAGAATCTATTAAAAGTTCTGCTAAGAAATCTCTCATAAATACATCTAACTTGTTATCTTGATATCCAATAGTCCATCCATGAGCTAGGTAGTCAATATTTCCTTCCATTTCTTCTTTAGATGCTGAAAATGTAATTTCTACATCTTTCTTTTCTTTTATCTCATCATTTAAAATTACATTTGAATCAATTTCTTGTTTTTCAAAATCAGCTAAATAATTGTCATTAATGTAATTAAGCGCTTCTTCCATATCTAAATCTCCGTAAAGATAAATATATGAATTTGATGGATGGTAGTATTTTTTGTGATAATCTTTAAATTCTTCATAGCTTAAACTTGGAATTAAAGAAGGATCTCCTCCAGAATCCACTCCATAGCTTGAGTTTTCGTGAAGTGCAAAAGTTATTCCATCAGCTACAATATTTTCTGAAGATGAGTAAACTCCCTTCATTTCATTGTACACAACTCCATTGAGCTTAAGTTCATCTTCTCTATCCTTTAATTCATAATGCCATCCTTCTTGTAAGAATATTTTTTCTTCTTCATGAATCATTGGATAAAATACAGCATCAAGATAGACATCCATTAAATTGTAAAAATCTTTCTTATTTCTACTTGATACAGGATAAATTGTCTTGTCTGGAAAAGTCATTGCATTTAGAAAAGTTTGCAAAGATGACTTTATTAAATCCATAAATGGTTCTTTTGTCTTGTACTTCTTAGAACCTGAAAGCACACAGTGTTCAACTATGTGGCAAACTCCATTTCCCTTTTCAGGTGGTGTTCTAAAACCAATTCCAAAAGCTTTGTTATTGTCGTGATTTTCTAGAGTAAGTACCTTAGCTCCAGTCTTTATATGAGTATATACAGAAACATTAGATGATACTTCATCAATATATTTCTGTTCTATTAATTTATAATTTTTCAAAGATAACCTCCTAGGTGTTTTATACAAATTATTTTGTCTTTGTAATATATTATACCCATATCTTAATTTTCTTACAATTTTAATATCTATTCAAATATATCCTAAAGTATTTAAGATTATTTAACTTTTATACGCTTATTAATTATTTTAAAGGGTAAATTTATATTGAGGTGAGAATATGGCAAATCGAAAAGACATGAAGAAAATGGCTATAGCTGCTGCCACTATTTCTACTGCCATTTTTGCTCTAGCGAAATCAGGTCAAGATAAAGAAATTAAAAAATTAACTATTAATAGAGATGAAAATACCACTGCTTATCTATTAGGTGATGGATTTGGAAATTTATCCCTAGCATATTCTTTAATTAATCACGCAAATCTTAGCCCTAAGAATGTAATTATATACACTAAGAAATTTAATGAATTTTTAAATATAGAAGACGAAAAATCAGATATTTTATACTCTAGTTTTGAAAATAGATTTTCTAGTTTTAACTTTGAAAATACAATTGAAATTTTAAAAAATATACTTAATGAAGAGGATAGAGAAGCTTTAGAAAAAAATATATTTAATAAAGAAAAATCAATACTTTTAGATATTGTAGGCTCCTCTTCATATGACAGAGAATTAGTCGATGAATCAAGTAAAAAGGCTCTATTTAAATTACTTTTATCTCCCCTTGAAGATAATAAAACAATAGAGAAATATTTCCTTTTTACAGAATTTTTAGATTCAAATTTATTTTACTATTTATCATCAGTATATTCACTTAAACCATCAAGCCCAGTAAAATACTTAAAAGAAGCATTGATTGACTACATTGGTTCTGAAAAATATTTTACCCTCGATGCCAATATAATTCATGAAAAAATTAAAAATTATCTAGTGGACAAGGGTGTTAAATTTAAAGACGAGTATAATTTTATTGATTTTTCAAAAAGCGATAATTATATTAATAAATTAGTTTTTGAAAACAAAGACCATATTGATGAAGTTATTGTAGGTCCTAAAGACATAATATCCATAGAATCTCCAAGTTATATGTATAAAATTTCTCTTGGAACTCTTACAAATATTTCAGAAAATATTTTAAATTCAAATGATTTTTACAATAAGAAGAAAGACATTATAGAAGATGCATATAAGCAAATTGACTCAGAAAATATTGATAGATCCATACTTTATGTCTATTTTAATTTTATTGATGACAGTTTCTTAAATAAAGTTCAAGAAAAATATAAAGATAGAGATTTCTTTATATTTAAAGTTAAATCATGTCTTTCCGTTAAGTTTTTTAGAAATCATGCAATTTTAAAAGTTGTAAATCCTAATAAAAATTCAATTTTTGTTGGAGACAGTTTTAAAGCTCTTAATGGAGAAGATTTCTTTTTTGAACTGATTAAACTTTTTAATCTAGAAAATAGTTATGGAGATTTGAGATTTAAGCTTAAAAATGTAGGTATTTCTATTTTTGAAAATTATTTAAATAGAGATGGAGAAAATTATAGTTCAAATTTATATAATTTAGAAAATTTATCCTTTATATCTTCTAAGAATAATGAATCAGAAAATTTATATTCAGTTGAAAAATTAGTTAGACAAGGATTAAAAAGTGCACATAAATTTATGGGCATTGACCATATAGAAGTTTATGAAAAAGATTTATCTAAGCTTGAAATTATTAATTTTCTAAATAAATTGTAGGGAAAATATAATTTTTAATTTTCATTATTGATATTTAATATCATTTGTACTATCATATAGTTAATATTATTTAACGAAAGGATGATATTATGAAATTAAATGATGAAATGAAAAATTTCGTAAAAGAAGAATTAGCATATATAGCAACTTCAGGTAATGACGGACTTCCAAATGTTGGACCTAAGAGAACTATGAGAGTATTAGATGACAATAGACTTATCTATTGTGAAAATACAGGTGGCAGACATTACAAAAATATTAAGGAAAATGGAAATATTATTGTATGCTTCATCAAGAGAAATGACAATTTAGGATTCAGATTTGAAGGTAAGGCAACTCCTTACACTGATGAAGAACATATGAAGCTTGCAGAAGAAATTGTAGGTGTTAGACCAAAGAAAGCCTGTGTAATTATTGATATTGAAAAATACTACACAATGTCATCTGGTCCACTTGCTGGTAAATTAATAGAAGAATAAAAATACTCAGCCAATAAGGCTGATTTCAGACTGTTGACAAAGTAAAAACCCACTATAAAGTTACCGCGTTTCGCTTATATAGTGGGTTTCATATTTTCAAAAGACTTTACTAATTAACCTCAATACTGAGTTTTATTTTTTATAATTAAAATTAGGAATACTTCTCCATCTATTTTTTAAATAAGATGCTGCCTTTTTTGGTTCTCGTACTCTTGTAAATATTCCTTTTTTATTTCCCTGAACTCTTGCCGTTCCAAATTTAGTTTGAAAGTCTGCAAAATTCCAAACTTGCTCTCCCACAAAGTTTTCAAATTTATCAAAAACTTCGCTATAGGCTCTGTAATATGATTCTTGAAATTCCTCTGTAAATGGTTCACCATAGAGACTGTGAAATCCAGCAACAGTATCTGCACCATATTCTGTATACATTATAGGTTTATCTGGATATTTTTCTTGCCACTTATTAAGTTCTTCATACACATCTCTTGAAGCCTTTTCTAAATCTCCAGTATCCACATACCAACCGTAATATCTATTTAGACAAATAACATCAGTTAAATCTGCTGTAAGATCAGTTTCTGGCAAGCTCATCATGAAGTTAATATATGTGCATGGCCTTTTTTGAGGATCGTGATTTTTTGCCAAATCAAAGATTTCTTTAAAGTACTCATGTGCTCCATTAGAAAAGTTTGCCGCCTCATTTGCTAAAGACCACATAACTACACAGGCATGATTCTTATCTCTTGCAATTAATTCTCTAATTACATCTTTGTGATGAGAAAGTGTATTCATTTTTTCCCATGTTCCATCATCTTTAAAGGATTCCAAGTTCTCAGGATTAAAATCAAAGCCAGATAGCAGTCCCACTGCAGGAACTTCATCTATAACTACAATCCCTTCTCTGTCGCAAAGCCTCATCATTTCCTCTGAATATGGATAATGCGATGTTCTTATTGAGTTTGCACCCATGTCCTTAATTAAATTAATATCTAGAACATTTAAAGCTTCATTAAGTCCTCTGCCATTTACATAGCTGTCCTCGTGTTTGCCAAATCCTTTGAAATAAAATGGTTCATTGTTAATTAAAAACTTTCCATTTTTAACTTCAACTTTTCTAATTCCAAATTCTTCTTCATAAGTATCAATTATTTCTGAGTTTTTATATACATCAACTTTTAATTTATATAAATAAGAATTAAGTGGCCACCATAGATTTGGATTTTTAAGCCTCAAATTATTTTCACTAGATTTTAATACTTCTTTTCCATCTTCATCGATAACTGTAAGTTCTAAATTATCATAATCTCCATTAATTTTTACATCACAAAATAAATCTGCATAATTTTCATCAAAATTAATTTCTGGCACAATTACAATATCTTCTACAAAAGTCTTTGGACAAGTGTAGATTTTTACAGGCCTATTTAGACCTGCATAGTTAAAGAAGTCAAAGTTCTCATCTACCTTGTGAACCACATTTCCATTTTCATCTTCTGTTTTAGAATAATTTCCCACAGGAAGTGTTGAATAGTCCAAGATATTATTCATTTTAACGGTAAGTAAATTTTCATCTTTGATGTAATCATTTATTTCAACTTGAAATGGTGTGAATCCACCCTTGTGGTGACAAACTTCTTCTCCATTAATATAAACCCATGCTTCATGAGTTGCTGAACCAAAATATAAAAATATTCTTTCATTTTCTAAAGTTTTTGGAATTACAAAATTTCTTTGGTAATAAAAATAGCCGGCATGATTTCTTATTTCCCTAGACAATAATTGATCATTAAATGACGCCGGCACTGCTATTTGTAACTTGTCGGGTAATTCTTTTGCTGGATCTATCTTTTCATTTCCCTTTTCAATTTGAAAAGACCATATTCCAGATAAATCTATAAGAGTTCTACTTTTACTTTGTTTTGGATATAACATATTTTCCTCCTTACAAATTCTACACTATATAATTACCCTTTATTACAATATTAAATTTTTATAATCCTAAATTTGGATTTGCAAAGTTTTTTTCCTCAACTTTTCCTGATTTATAAAGATAATAAGCTGCAGATGCAATCATAGCTGCATTATCTGTGCAAAGTTTAAGAGATGGATAATAAACTTTTACTCCTTTTTCTGCTCCCTTTTCTTCAAAGGCTTCTCTAATTCTTGAGTTTGCAGAAACTCCTCCGCATAGGACAATTTTATCGAGTTTTGTCTCATCAAGAAGCCTAAAACTTTTTTCTAATAGTACATCTACTACAGCTTCTTGGAAAGATTTGCACACGTCTTCTACAACTATTTCTCTTCCATGCATTTTTTCTTGATTTAAATAGTTTAGAACTGCAGTCTTAAGTCCACTAAAAGAAAAATTATAATTGTCTTCTTTTATCATAACTCTTGGAAATTCAATTGTTTCTCTTCCTTCCTTTGCAAGTTTATCTACAACTGGTCCGCCTGGATATGGAAGTCCAAGTGATCTTGCAACTTTGTCAAAAGCTTCACCAACTGCATCGTCAACTGTCCTTCCGTGAAGTGTAAAATCTACATAATCATTAACTTCTATTAAATAAGTGTGTCCACCTGAAATAATAAGTCCAATAAATGGCGGTTCTAAATCTTTAAAAGAAATATAATTTGCACATACGTGACCAATTATGTGATTTACTCCAACAAAGGGTTTCTTCTTAGAAAGGGCAATTGTCTTTCCTGCAGAAAGTCCAACGAGAAGTGCTCCTATAAGTCCTGGACCCTTTGTAGCTGACACTAAATCTATATCACAAAGGCTTACACCAGCTTCATCAAGTCCTTCCTTAAGCACTGTGTTTATTGCTTCCACATGTTGTCTTGAAGCAATTTCTGGCACAACTCCTCCATATTTTTTATGAGTATCTATTTGTGATGCAATGACATTTGAGTACACAAATCTTCCGTCTTCTACAACGGCTACTGATGTCTCATCACATGAAGATTCTATAGCTAAAACTTTCATCTTTTCACTCCCTCCACATTATATATGCATCTTTATCAATTCCGTAATAATTTCTTCTGTCTCCCATGATTTTAAAACCATATTTTCTATATAAATTAATTGCAACTTCATTTCTCTTGTCAACTTCTAAAGTTATTTTAAAATTTTCTTTGTCTGCAATTTTTATTATTTCATCAAATAGTTTATTTGATAGGCCCTGTCCTCTGTACTCTTTTTTTACTGCAACATTTGCTATGTGCATCTCGTCAAATACTTTCATATAACCAATATATGCCGCAACTTTTCCATTAACTACTGCCACATATACATCTGAAAGCTCATCTTCTACAATTTGATTTCTTATAGATTTCTTAGACCAAGGAAGGTCAAAAGTTTCTACTTCTATATCGTGTATTCCGTCAACGTCTTTTTCTTCTGCTTTTCTAATTATCTTTTCCATGTTCTTTTTCTGCTTGCGAAAGTTTCAAATAATTTGGAACTAAATTAAAAGCATCATCTGCTCCTCTTTTTTTAAATTCTATAAGACCAAGCTTTGCAATGTTTACACCAGACATACTTTTATTTAATGAAAGTCTAGAATTTGGAAGCTCATCAATAAATTTATCTCCGTCAATTCCAGTTACAACGACATTTTCGTATTTATTAACTTCATCTTTAATTTCTTCAAAGGAAGTCATTTTATCTTCCATTAAAATTTTTACTTCATCTGTATTATCAATAATAGAAGCATAGACATTTCCACGTCTAGCATCTACAATATTTAAAACTTTTCCATATTCATTCATTGCATTTGCAACAAGTGATGAGACTCCTATTACATCTTTATCTAGTGAAAATGCCATTACCTTTGCAATTGTAATGCCAATCCTAAGACCTGTAAATGAGCCAGGTCCAACTCCAACAGATATTAAATCTATATCAGAAAGTTCAAAATTAAATTTGTCAAAAATTTCTTCTATCATATCTGTCACAGATTCTGAATGAGATACAAGTCCTGTTAAATTATATTCTGCCAATACCTTCTCATCTTCTATTAGTCCAATAGCAGTAGTTTTTGTTGAAGTGTCAATTCCCAAAACTTTCATCTATTTTCTCCTTCAAGTCTATAAATCTATCTCCATTGTAAATTATTTCAAGTGTTCTAGTATTTTCATTAGATTTAATATTAATCTCCACATATTCTTCTGGCAGTGCTTCTCTTATTTTTTCTGCCCACTCTACTATAGTTACGCCATTTGAATAAAAATATTCATCAAAACCAAGATACTCAACATCAAGCTTGTCATCAAGTCTATAAGTATCAATGTGATATAGATTAATATCTCCATAATATTCATTTACAATTGTAAAGGTAGGACTTGTAACATAATCACTTATGCCAAGCCCCTCAGCTATACTTTTTGTAAGAGTAGTCTTTCCTGCACCTAAATCACCATTTAAGCACACTACATCTCCTGGTTTTAAATTTTCACCTAATAATTTACCAAATTTCTTTGTCTCTTCTAAACTATTTAACTTTATCATTTAAGTCCTCAAAAACATTATCTCTATAATCAAAGGGAATCTTCTCTGATTTTTCTTCTGCAGTATGTCCAATTCCAATAACACATTCCACATCAAAATTATCTTCTAAATCAAAAAATTCTCTCAAATATTCTTTAGAGCTTACTCCGCTTTCATGCACTGCATCTACTACATTTACCCAAGTTGCACCAAGTCCATAATCTGCAACTGCTAGTAGTATAAAAGTAGCTGCTATTGACGCATCTTGAAAATAAGTATTTGGAGCAATACTCTTGTCGCTTACAACAGCAATTGCAGCACCTGCTCTAGCTAAAAGTTTTGCAGTTCCAACTTTAAAATTAGAAAGTTTTTCAAGCCTATCTCTATCTTTTATTACAATATATCTAATTGGATTTCTATTTTTTGCAGTAGGAGCGTGAAGTGCAACCTCTAATATCTTTTTTATATCTTCATCACTTACTTTTTCATCAGTAAATTTTCTTATACTTCTTCTTTTTTTAACAAGATCTAAAAGCATTTTATCACCTTTTTTAATTATATCATATTATAAATTCTATAATAAATTAAAAACAAGCATCTTTAAGACGCTTCAGACTGTTGATAAAGTAAAAACCCACTATAAGCAAACCATATTGAGCTTTCTGTACTAATTCAATTCGAAAACGAGCGCCCGAAAAACGCAATATTGAATGTTAGCGAGTTTGCGTTTTTCAGCGAGTTAAGAATTAGAATTTGTAGAAAGCGAAATCCGGTGAGCGTTATAGTGGGTTTGTCTACAACTTCAAGCATCTTTAAAATGCCTGTAATTATTTAATACTCGTAAGAATATTCTATCTTTTCTTTTTCTTCTGTAACTAAATCTTTGTACCAAGATGGATACTCAGTCTTTTCATCGTATACCATTTTTTGCCATGTTTCATCATTAAGTCTATCATCATTTAAAAATTCAAAGTAAGAGAAAGTTGCTCCTTTACCCATGTAAAGTTTACCTTCATGTGGATATACTGCATATATTTCCATAGGTCTTCCTGTACCTATGTGAGAAATTTTTCCTTCTGGAAGTCCTGTTGTATTTGCTACAACTTTCATGAGGTCAACTACTACTGGCATCCTTCTATCAGTTGCATTTTCAATTTCGTACCAATAGGATATATTATTTTCATCTTGAGATTCTACAAAATCAACCATCAAGGATTCCATTGCTCCACCTATATAATATAATTCCCAGAATTCTTCTTCGGTAAGTGGAGTATTTTCTAATTCCTTTACTGAAATAGCTGCAAGAGAATTAACTAAATTTTTAAAATTATCTAATTTTTCTTCATATTCTGTACTTAACATTTCTCTATCTTTTAAATTTACTTTTGTAAATTCAAGAAGCCAAGATAATTTATTGTAAAGTTCTACATTTGGTTCAACATAGGACTTAGGTGGTTCTTCTAATCCTCCACCGCCCATTTCTGCCATTACTGCCTTTCCATAAAGTACAGTGTCATGCTTTAATTCTGCAAAGGATCCAAGAGCTGATACTAAGTCCTTTCTTTGCCATGCATCATTTCTCATAAACATTGGATAACCTTCTCCAAATGTTTGATTGTAAGATGAAAGCATCCAAATCCATCCTCTGTATAGATTTTTTTGCCAATCTTTTTCGCTAAAGTTTTCAACTTTCTTTATATTTTCTTCAGTTCTCTTTGAATACTCTTCCCAATGTGAATTGTATGGATCTTCTTTGGTGATTTCTCTTGCCTTTTCGCTACCAAGTGCAATCATTAAATCAAGGCCTTGATAAATTGGTCTATCTGATGGCTTATTATCTGATGCAATGTCTACAACATTTTGCATTAGTACGCTGTCTATTACTGCTCTTTGAGGCATTAGTCTAAAGGATTTTCCTTTAAATCCTGCAACTAATGGATCTGGAAGTTCACTTATTAAACTTGCGACAGCTTCTACTTTCTTCTTGTCATTTAATTCATTTGGATTAACATCCTTGCCATACACTCCATATAAGAATCTTGCATATTCTCTAATTGAAAGATCATCTGCACTTTCAACTAAAAAGTCCATTGGCTCAACTATATCTTCCCAAGTTTCTAATAAATATGGATTTTCATATATACTACTAGTTAAAAGAAGTGCTTGAAGTATTGCTTCTTTATTTATCTTGCCATCATTAAATGGGAAAAGTCCAAGTTGTCCATAGTACATTGTTCCCTTAAAATATTTTTCAAGTTCAGGAGTTCTTGTGTAATGTCCCCTCGGTGTAAGTTGAGAAAAGTCAACTTTTTCTCCAGAAATAGTAGATTCCCCTGGTGCTAAGGACTCAGCATTTTTTATTTCTTTATTTACTATTTCCATAGCTTCATCAGGTATATTGTATTCTTCACCTAGTAAGTGAAGACCAGTTGCTATCATTGCAATATTTTTAAGTTGAATGTCTCTTAATTCTTTGTCTTCTAAATTATTGTAAATACCAATATTTTCTTGCAATAGTGCATTATTAAATTCTACTGACTTGGGATAAAGTTCATTTTGTTCTAAGTTTCTAAGAAATCCATCATAAAATATGTGAAATATATGGGTCATTGAATCAGTAGTTATAAAGCTAGGAATTTCTGTGTACTCATTTTCTTCGTAAATTTGATGAATTTGATCGTATTCGTATTCCCACTGGCCCTCTGGCAAGTAGTAGTTATCTGAATTTTTTGGCTTAGTAATTACAAAGGCATTTTCTAATAATTTTTGCTTTTGATTGTCAGTAAAATCACCAAACTTAGAAATATTTTCTATATTAGATAAGTCGCTTTTTATCTCATAGTCTGAAACTTGAGGTTTAAATTCACTTTTTTTAAATTCTATATAATTAGTTTTCTTTTCCATATCATCTAAGTAAGATGTGTCTTGAAGTTCAATCTTTGCTGCTGCTTTTTGACTAATTCCTGTCGCACTATTCTCCTTACAAGCAGAAAGTAGTGATACTGTTATTAAACCACCAATTAATAAACCTTTTTTCATTTTATTAATTTCCACAACACTTCATCTCCTTCTAAATATAAATTTGTTTTTTCGTTGTCAATAATAATATCTCTACCTGAAATTTTTGGTTCTTCATCTAAAACCTTGCTGCTATAATTTCTCTCAAAGGCAAAATTAGTCCAGCCATAAACTCCAATTTCATATTTTCCTTCAATATTTTTTTCAACTGCAACTATTTCATCTAAACCATCTTTATCAACATCTAGTAATGTAAAATTAATTAGCGGATTATAAAGCCTTGAAATCCTAAGCTTTGGTCTCAATGCCTTGTTTTTGTAATCAATAGTGTAGAAGAAAACTCTTCTTGCTTCTTCATCATGAAATGGAGTCTTTTTATAGACACCAAGGGCAATTGTATTTTTATTTCCATCAATATTTGAAAATAAAACTTTCCATGGTTTTAATTCACTTACGTCAATATCAAACTCCTCTTCATTATTTTTTATTTTTAAAATATTCCCATAGGATAAATTGTCTGAATATAAAAATATTTGAGCATCTTTATAAAAGTCTTGGTCTATTACTTTTATTTTAGGCTCTCTACCACAGGCAGTTAAAAACATTATTATTAATAAAATTATCTTCATAATTTGATTATATCACTTTACTAAATTAATAAAATAGATTCATTAAATTTATCTTGAAACCAAAGATTTTTTACATTAGAATATTTTTATTAGGGGTGTGTTAAATGAAATTACTAGAAGATAGAATTATAAAAGATGGAAGAATTTTAGAAGGAAATATTGTAAAAGTAGATTCCTTTTTAAATCATCAATTAGATATTGAATTATTAGACAAACTTGCTGAAGAAATGGCAATTTATTTTAAAGATAAAAAAATAAATAAAATACTTACAATTGAAGCAAGTGGTATAGCCCTTGCAACAGTTGCATCTAAACACTTTGACAATGCAAAAGTTGTATTTTGTAAAAAACAAAAGACACTAAATATTGGCGATGATGTTTACACATCTAAAGTTGAATCCTACACTACAAAGAAAAACTACACAATAACAGTTTCAAAGAGATATTTATCAGAAGATGACAATCTTCTAATAATTGACGACTTTCTTGCTGAAGGAAATGCACTTAAGGGACTTATTGATGTATCAAAAAAAGCTGGAGCAAACATTTCTGGAATTTCAGTTGCAATCGAAAAGGGATTCCAAGATGGTGGAAATATAATTAGAGATATGGGATATGATCTTCTGTCACTTGCTATAATTGATAGTATAGAAGATGGAAAAATTAAATTTAGATAAAAAATAGGCACTAGATATTAAATCTCGTGCCTTTCTTATTAAAATTTGCTTAACTTATATGCCTTATTTAAAACTGTCGCAATAAATCCATTAGCACATGCTGTTGGCATAACTAATGTCAATACTGGAATTAATACTCCTCTTTGCATTACTTTCATTGTGTTTGGCAATCCTACTAATTTACCCATTGCATAATAAGACGCAAAGTAAATATAACCAGAAAGGATAGTTGAAAGTACTACAGCTATTGCAAATAAAATCACATTGTCTTTGTGCTCTTCGCCCATAACATTAGTTAAGAATAAGAAAAAATATCCTGAGATTATTTTATCTAATATTGATGCTGCTGTTCCCACTGGGTTTACTTGAGTCATTCCTGTAAGTAGACCAGCTGCTACAGTAATGGCAAAAAAATCCTTCTTATTGTTTGACATTGCTATTGAAACAAACATACATGCCAGTAAAAAGTCTGGACCTCTAAATATTGTGTGTGTAACTGTTCCAATTGCCAAAAGTATTGCCGATATCACTAAGACTTTAGTGCTCTCATATCTTTCTGTTTTTCTTTCTCCATACACTCTTACATTTTCATTCATTTTTCTCTGCTCCTTTAAAAAATTTTTTAAAGGATATATAGTATCAAGGAATAAAAAAATCCACTTGCTCCCATAAAAGGAGCAAATGGAATATTTGCGGTGCCATCCTTAATCGTAAGATAAATCTTACATCTTTTTCAGATACTAACATATCCTATCTCGATAACGGGAGAAATCCGTCTAAGCTACTATAATTCGCCTCGCATTCATAGACCCATTCACTTAACATGAACTGCTAATTTCCACCAAACATTAGCTCTCTATAAGTTAATAATTAAGCTACTACTTTCTAATCAACATTTTATTTATAGTTTCTATTATACTGTGTAAAAAAATTAAGTCAACACCTATTTAATATTTTTTAAATAATTTTATTTAAATTTTATTGTATAATAGTTATAGAGGTGATTTTATGTGCAATAAAAAATTAAAATTTTCACTTTTTGCATTATTAATATTTTCATGTGTTTTAGTTTCAAATGTATTTGCTAAATCAAAAAACACTACAATTTATGTTAATAATACAAAAGTAGAAGGAAGTGCTTTTACAGAAAATGGCGCTACTTATGTGCCAATTCGATTTGTAAGTGACAAATTTGGTTATAGTACCGATTACAAAGTTGAAGAAAGATATGGTATTCCAGGACCTGTCGTAACTATAAAAAGTCCTTCTGGAAGAGTTATGGAAATTGACGACAGAGGAATTAGAACAAATGACGGTATAGACTACGCTTATTATTTAGGATATACTTCTAATATTGGAGTTGGATTTTGGGTAAATAAAGGTGACAGAATTTATATTCCAATTAGAATTCTTGCCAATGCATATAATCTAGAAATTTCATGGGAAGGAAATACTAATTCAGTTAATCTTTCAACAAGTCAAAAGGAAAGAAAAGTTCCTATGTTCGGAAGTTTCTACAATGGAGTTAAATTAGTAGATGTTAATCTTAATATGAATTTAATTTGGCAAAATGGAGAATATCAAGTTGAAGGATTAAATAAGTCAATTGCTTATTTAACAGATATTTATGATGCAAATTATAATCTTAAAAAGTTAAGCCCTGAAGCTGAAAAATTTAAGAACAGTTTTAAAAATAAAGATATGTATATGAACAATCACTACGACATGACTTATGATGGAAGTAAAGTTGTAAGTCATGCATATGATTAATAAAAAAGCTATGGTCATTCCATAGCTTCAGACTGTTGGCAAAGTAAAAACCCACTATATAAGCAAACCATATTGAGCTTTCTGTACTAATTCAATTCGAAAACGAGCGCCCGAAAAACGCATTGTTTGAGCGTTAGCGAGTTTGCATTTTTCAGCGAGTTAAGAATTAGAATTTGTAGAAAGCGAAATCCGGTGAGCGTTATAGTGGGTTTGTATACAACCTCAAGCTATGGTCATTCCATAGCTTTATTTTTCCAAAATTTCTATTGCAATTTCAATATTTCTTTTTGCCTTATCTTTCATTTTATTTGTATTTTTTTCTAGAGTTTTCTTTCTGTCCTCTAAGTTTAAAAGTGCATTATTTACTTTTTTGTCAAAGTCCTCTACTTCAAAATTTCTAATGTCTACATACTCCATGATTCCAAGTTCTTTAATCATAGCTTCAACCTTTGGATCATAGATAATTCCAACCATTGGAAGAATAACATTTGCAGCATAAACTAAGGAGTGTAGCCTCATTGCACAAAGTAGTTTTATTCTCTTGAAGATTCCCATTAATTCCCCAGCAGAGTAAGTGTTTTTTATTTGCATAAGTTTATCCTTGTGCTTAGAATATTTTGCTATTTCTTCAGAATATACATTGTCTCGTGGCATATGAAAAGGCACTAATAATACATCTAGTCCCTTATCAATTAAGCTGTCAATCTCCACTGCAAATTTTTTCTTAAGACTTTCATCGTTTTTATAGTCTCTTAAACAAAATCCAATTGTATTATCAGAAATTTCAATTCCTTCAATTTTTAAAATCTCATCAATTCTCTTTTCACTTGCGCTATCAAGTGTAAATACTGGATCTGATGTGACTTCTATATTTTCATTTTTTACACCTAGATTTTTTACAAATCTCCTTGAAAGTTCATCCCTAAGAGTGATGTAATCAACTTTATTTAATACAAATTTTGTAAGAAGTCTATTTAATTTTCTGTCAATTGGACCAATTCCATTTGCATAGACATAGACTTTTTTCTTTAAAAATTTAGCAATAAGAATAACTGAAAGATAGTAAATTAAAGATCTAGTTGAAGTTATGTCTTGTAATAGTGAGCCTCCTCCAGATATTAATAAATCAGCGTCTTTAAGTGTATTTACAACTTCTCCAATTGAGAATCTATCAACTGCATCAATATTATAAATCTTCTTAGTTTTCTCTGGATTTTTAGAAAGTGCAACTAATTCAATATCTCTATTTAATTTTTTAAAATCAAGGACCATAGCCTTTAATATAGCATCATCACCTGAATTATCAAATCCAAAGTATCCTGATATAACTATTTTTTTCATAAAATCACTCTATCTAAACTAATTCATCTTTTGCTCTTCTTATCTAAAATACTTTCATATATCTCTAATTGTCTATTGCCCATTGCTTCGTGTGAGTATTGTTCTCTTACTACTTTATTTATATTATCTCCCAGTGTCTTTAGTAAATCTCTGTTATCATATAATTTAAGTATATGACTTGATAATCCTTTATCATCAGAGACTTCGTATAAATAACCTGTTTCATCATCTTTAATAATTTCAGGGATTCCACCTGTTCTAGTTGAGATTGTAGGTACATTTTGCATTGCCGCTTCAAGAATTACATATGGAAATGATTCAGATACGCTAGTTAGTACATTTATATCTATTGCATTAAAAAAGCTATACTTATCTCTTACAAAACCCAAAAAATGCACTTTATCTTCAATGCCGTAATCTCTAACCATTTCTTCAAGCTTTTTCTTTTCTGGACCATCTCCTGCTGCTAAAAATATTATGTCTGGATTCACTGAAAGAGTATTATTGCAGGCTCTTATAAAAGTTTCGTGATCCTTTACCTTGTCAAGCCTTGCTGCAATACCAACTATTAATTCGCCGTTGTAATTTATTTTATATTTTTCTAAAAAAGAAGTCTTTGGCACATAGTCAATTTTATAATCTGTGTCAATTCCATTGTATAAGACATAAATTTTATTCTTTTTAAAGCCACGACTAACAAGCATTTCCTTAAAATTATCACTGACACATACATAATAATCAAATTTCTTTAAGGCAATTTTGTTAAGTGTTGTATAAATTAAATCTTTATAAAAATTATCTTTAAAATCTAATTTATAATCGGAATGTATAGTAGTAACCATTGGCACATTTATCTTTTTCTTTAAAAACATAGATATAAAATTGGCGCGCGCTCCATGTGCGTGAACTATGTCGTAGTCATTATTATTTACAACATCAGCTAATTTTGAAATTACAGAAAGATCAGATCTACTTTCTTGGTAAAAAATTTCTATATCAATTCCTCTATTTTTAGCTTCATCATAAAATTCATTTTTTGTAAAACAAATAATTTTTGTTTTTACTTTTCCCTCTAAACCCTTCATAAGATTAAATATATGGGTCTTAGCTCCTCCAGTGTCGCCACCGCTAATTAAATGGAGAACTTTTATCATAATTTCTCCTCCTTATCATTAAAATTATACATTAAATTTAAGATAATTTGAATACTTGTATATCAATTTAGTCAATAGAAAAAGTGTCAGCTTTGCCAACACTTTTAATAAATTAATTTTTAATTTTTCTAGATTTTTTAAGAAATGCAAGTATCATAAAAAACATTGCTACTATTCTAAGATAAAACCATGTATAATCTGCTACACTCATTAGCATAAATCCAGCTATAGAAGATATGCATGCTACTTGAACAAGTTTTATACTTTCCTTTACAGATGAGTTAAATATATCTGTAAGTGCTTCTAATATTTGTTTTGCAATGTGAAGTATTAAAAATAATAGTCCAAATATTCCCATTTCTATTGTAAGCTGTAAATATAAATTGTGGCAATGTGCAACTGTACTTAGTGCTGAAACTTTGTAGTTTTCAAAAGCTCCTTGAAACACTTCGTTACCAAGTCCTACACCACCAATAAATTGAAAGTCTCTTCTCATGAGATTTGCACTTTCATAAATATATTTTCTATAATTAATTGATGAATCACTTTTATTAAACATAGATACTACACGTGTTTGTATAGTTTGTGGCATAAAGAAAAATGATATTAAGCCAAGCATAAATAGTATAGGAAGTAGCTTAGGCTTATATAAAAGCACAAAAACTACTACGCAAACTGCAAAGGAAGCCCATGCAGATCTAGATCCTGTAGTCAATATTACAAATAAAGATATAATAACAGTAAAGGCCGATAATGCCTTTATAGATTTTCTTTCATTACATAAGAAATTTGTAACTATTAAAGGAATAGTGAGTAGATAATATTCTCCAAGTACATTGGGATTACCCATTGTGCTGTACACTCTACCACTTAACTCCTGACTTATTGACATATCAGTTTGTGATAAATTGACTGCAACTCCTATTACAAATTTTTGAAGCAAACCATAAAAGCTTACAATTAAAGTTGCAATTGTAACTGCTGTAATTACTCTATATAATTCTTTTGAAGTCTTTATATTATTAATAAATACAGAATAAAAGATAAATACAAAGATGTAGTTTACTGCATATTTTATGCTTAACTTTGGATGAATTGAAAATACAGTTGAAAGTAATACTGATAATATAAATAGCACGAAAAATTCATCAAAGCTAATTTTATCTTTATCATCTCTATTAAATATATTTACTATCCACAGTCCAAAAACCATTATATAAAAATATAAATTAGACCATAAATTATCTGGAACAATTCCTATTAATACAAGGCTTAGACCTATGATAAAGTCCATGTGTCTTGATAGAAAACTTAATATACTAAAAATTAAACTATTATTTTCTAAAATAGAAAGTATTTTATAAATTACTCTTTCAAAGACAGCATATATTTTATAAAAAATATTTCTTATTGCAGAATTTTCCCAAGCATTGTAATTAATATCTGATTTAAATGTATTAAACATTTTATCCATTTTACTCACCACTGTAATTTATGCCTGATATTCTCACGCTAAAAAGTTTTACAATTCCAGCACTAAATGTATTAGTTTGTCCCACTAAATAATTTGTCTGTCCTATTAAAATTCCCTTTTCTGTACGCTTACCAGTAGTCTTTACAGTAATAACAACTTTTTTATATAGATCATTGTCAAATTCTAATGTCTTATTATTAAAAGTGTAATCACTTTTGTCAGGATCACTTATATCTACATTTTTTACTGTACCAATAGGATTTGGATCAAGGGCATCTTTAAAAGGAGCTCCTACTTCAATTTTGTTTGCAATTTCAGCTTCTATATATGGAACTGTGACAGTTATTTCTGCCTCTTCATCTTCTTGTAAAACTTGGCTGCGTCCATCTGCTATATTTATTTTGTCTACAAATAGTACTAAAGCTACAACACAAGCTACTAAAATAAATATATCTATAATTCTGAATTTAAATTTCATTGGTTCACCTCAACGTTTTTTATCTTTGCATAGATTTGTAAGTCCCCAATTGTAAAAGTAAGTTCATCACCTAATAAATAATTAAATCCATTAATGTAAATTCCATCGTCTTTAACATTGGCCTTGGCATCTATTAAAATTCTAAGAGAGTTAAAATTTCCATCCTTGTCTCTTCCATTTTCAACACCAGTGTATTCAGCTATTGGATTGTCAATTGCATCTTTAATAACTGTATCTTTAACAATTCCCAATTCATTATTTCTTCTCTTATCTATTACTTTGTCCCCTGTCTTTGGAACTTTAACACTATAGGATTCGATTTCGTCAGCCTCAATTGCTAAAACTACATTACTATTTCCAACTTCTACGCTTTTTGTTGTCTTTTGTCTAAATACTATTATTAAAAATACTGCTAATAAAAGCACAAAAATAATATCTAGTATTTTAATTTTTTTCGTTTTCAAGTATTGCTCCTTTATATTTATCTTCTATTATTTCAATTATTTTACTTTGACTTAAATTATTATCTAGTACAGAATTTGCATTTTCAACGAGATTATTTGAAATACTCTCATTATTTAATATCTCTAAAGCTTTTTCTACAAATTCATCTATATTCCAATATTCATAAGTTAAGGCAGATTTATTTTCCTCATTAAAATAATCAACTGCTCCACAGTTTCTTGTAATTAGTAGAGGAGTATTTGAGTAAGCTGCTTCAACTATAGAAAGCCCAAAAGCTTCTTCCTTAGAATGATTTACATATAAATCAGAACTCATTAAGTAATCAAAGGGTTTTGGTTTATACCCAAGCATTTCTATTTTATCTTCTAAATTATATTCTTTTATTAAATCTTTAATTTGATTTTCTAAATCTCCATATCCTATAATAATTGCCTTTGTGTTATCTATTTTCTTAAATAATTCTTTTAAAGCCTCTATGAAAAATAAAATTCCCTTTTCTTCAGATAATCTTCCAACGGAAATTATCCACTTTTCATTTTTTTCCTTTTTTACTTTTTTGACATCCCCCATTATTGGAATTGGCGGTGGCAATACTATTATTTTATTTCCATCTACCCCTTCGTCGATAAGGCGAGATTTAACAAGTGAACTCACAGCAAAAATATATTTATTTTTTGAGAAAAATATTTTATTTAAAAGCTCAGCTTTTTTTGAAATTTTAGTCACCATATGTCTTGTGTTAATTACAGGAACTTTTAGACCCATTACTTTACTCAAAAAACAAATTCCATTTTCTCTCATAAAATGAGTGTGAACTAAGTCAATATTATTTTCTTTCACATAATTTTTTAAAAATTTTGCAGCATTAATGTCTAAAAATGACTTCATTTTGCAATTAACAGTTTTTACGCCAAGAGCCTTAAAATCATCTAAACCTCCGCCATCAACATTATACATTAGCTCATATACTATTTCACTACTTGAACTAATGAGATTTTTTATATAACTTTCGCTTCCACCTCTGCCAACATAGTTTAAAATGTGTAATACTTTCATAATCATCAACTTTCATAATAAACTTATTTTTTAAAATATACAATAAAATCCAATAAATTATATCAATATGACTTTTGCTTGTCAATTTTATAAAGTCTCACTAGACGCTAAATCATAGTATTTAACAAGTTTTTTAAAATTAAACTTTATCTTAATTTTACGATGTTTGAATATAAAATAAATTTTAGGGTAAAATTTAATAGAAAGGGTGATTAAATGAGCAAAATATTAATTTTATATTATTCAATGACAGGACATAACTTTCAAATGGCCAATTGGGCGCTTGATGAAATTAAAGATAAGGCAGAAGTAAGAATTAGAAAAGTTGAAGAATTAATGGACACTTCTGGTGCAGAAGATAATCCAGCTTGGAAAAAATATCTAGAAGATTCTAAGGATATAGAAGTTGCAACTGGCGATGACCTAGTATGGGCAGATGCTGTACTTGTAAGTACTCCAACAAGATTTGGTAATGTAGCAGCTCAAATGAAATTTTTCTTGGATCAGCAAGGCGGACTATGGGCACAAGGTAAATTACAAGATAAATTATTCTCAGCAATGACTTCAGCTCAAAACAATAACGGTGGTCAAGAACAAACTATTAGAGCACTTTATACAACAGCAATGCACTGGGGAGCAATTATAGTTGCACCTGGGTATAATGATGATTCTATCTACGCTGCAGGCGGAAATCCTTATGGCACAAGTGGTACTGCAACTAATGAAGGATTTGCAAATGACCTTGAAGGCGCAGTTAGATTTCAAGCAAGAATACTTGTAGAAGTTTCTGATAAATTTAACAAATAATACTTGCAATTTAATTGAAAAAGTGTTTTAATATAAAAGATAAAAATATAGAAAAATCAGTCCAAGGACTGTTGTAAAAATCATGTCCTTGTACATGATTTTTTTTTGAGCAAATTTAATATATAAATTTTTTTTGCCCATTTTTAGTGATTTGACAAAATTTTTTTGCCCATTTTTAGCATATTTTGTCAGTAAGGAGTAAAAAGGAGATAAAGAATGCCAAGAGATATTGAAATTAAAAAAACATTAGTTATAGGATCTGGACCAATAATTATAGGTCAAGCAGCAGAATTTGATTATTCAGGTACTCAAGCCTGTGAAACATTAAAGGCTAATGGTGTTAAAACTGTACTTATTAACTCAAACCCTGCAACAATAATGACTGATAAAGAAGTTGCCGATAAAATATATATAGAACCGATCACAATTTCATTTATTGAAAAAATTATAAAAAAAGAAAAACCAGATTCACTTATAGCAGGTATGGGTGGACAAACTGGTCTTAATATGACACTTGAACTTGAAAAACGTGGAATTCTTAAAAAATATGGAATAAAAGTAATTGGAACTGATATTGATGCAATTATAAAGGGTGAAGACAGAGATGTCTTTAGAAAAACTATGAAGGAAATTGGAGAACCTATTATAGCCTCAGAAATTGCAACAACTTTAGAAGAAGGTATGGAACTTGCTAAAAAAATTGGATATCCTCTAGTTGTTAGACCAGCTTATACTCTTGGCGGTACTGGTGGAGGATTTGCATACGATGAAGAGGAACTTAAAGAAGTTCTTTCCCATGGTCTTGCACTTAGCCCAGTTAATGAATGTCTTCTTGAAAAATCAATTAGAGGCTGGCTTGAAATTGAATTTGAAGTAATTAGAGACTCTATTGGTAATAAAATTATAGTTTGTGATATGGAAAATGTGGACCCAGTTGGAGTTCACACAGGAGATTCAATTGTAGTTGCTCCATGCCAAAGTTTATCAAAGGAAGTTTTAGATAAACTTAAAAAAGCATCACTTAATATAGTAGAAAATGTTGGAGTTAAAGGTGCATGTAATGTTCAACTTGCTCTTAATCCAGAAACTCTTGAATATGCTGTTATCGAAATAAACCCTAGAGTTTCACGTTCATCAGCACTTGCATCTAAGGCAACTGGTTACCCTATTGCAAGAATTGCAACTAAGATTGCTCTTGGACTTAACTTATCAGAAATAGAAAATGAAACTACTGGTGAAACTATTGAAAAATACGAACCAAATTGTGATTATGTAGTTGTCAAAATTCCAAAATGGCCATTTGATAAATTTAAATATGCAAATAGAAAACTTGGCACTAAGATGATGGCAACTGGCGAAATAATGTCAATAGGATCAAGCTTTGAAGAAGCACTACTAAAGGGAATTAGATCTCTAGAAATTTCAAAATTCTCACTTGAATCTAAATTCTCAGAAGAAAGAACTACTGAAGAACTTAAGAAGAGAATTAAATTTCCAGATGACGAAAGATTATTTGATGTTGCTGAAATAATTAGACGTGGAATCTCAATTGAAGTAATTCATGAAATTACAGGAATTGATTTATACTTCTTAGAAAAAATTGAAAATATTGTTAAAGAAGAAGAAAATTTAAAATCTTTAACAATTGATACAATTGATGCGTCTCATCTTGAAAAGCTAAAGAAAATGGGATTTTCTGACAAATCTCTTGCTGATAACTTTGGAATTTCAATTGATGAAATGATTAAGTTTAGAGAAAGCAAAAACATTGTGCCAAACTTTAGAAAAGTTGACACTTCCCCATTTAGAAAAAACGGAGCTTACTACTACTCAACATATGCTAAAGATGACGAAAATAAAATTTCAACAAATAGAAAAATCCTTGTAATAGGTTCAGGTCCTATAAGAATTGGTCAAGGAATTGAATTTGACTACTGTAGTGTTCACTCAATTAAGGCACTTATTAAAATGGGAATTGAAACAATTACAATTAACAACAACCCAGAAACAGTATCAACTGACTTTGACACATCAGATAAATTATATTTCGAACCACTTACTGAAGAGGAAGTAAACACAGTTATTGAACTTGAAAAACCTGAAGCAGTTATACTTGCCTTTGGTGGACAAACTGCAATTAAGCTTGCAAAATACCTTCACAATAGAGGAGTTAACATTCTTGGAACAGATTATGAAGATATTGACAGAGCAGAAGACAGAGAAAAATTTGACGAACTACTTGAAGAATTAAAAATAAATAGACCTAAGGGACATGGCGTTTATTCTTTATCTGAAGGACTTGAAGTGGCAAATAATCTTGGATACCCTGTGCTTGTAAGACCTTCCTATGTACTTGGTGGTCAAGGAATGCAAATAACTTACGATGAAAATAGTCTTATAAACTACCTTACAAATGCCTTTGAAAGAGATCACGAAAATCCAGTATTAATTGACAAGTATTTAATAGGTCGTGAAATTGAAGTAGATGCAATAAGTGATGGAGAAAATATATTAATCCCTGGAATTATGGAACATCTTGAAAGAGCTGGAGTTCACTCTGGAGATTCAATAACTATTTATCCAAGTCAAAATATCTCTGATACTATTAAAGATAAAATATTGGATTACACAAAAAAAATTGCAAAGGCACTTCATGTAAAAGGCATGATTAACATTCAGTTTATAGAATATCAAAATGATTTATATATTATAGAAGTAAACCCTCGTGCATCAAGAACTGTGCCTTATATCTCAAAGGTTTCAAATGTGCCAATAATTGACATTGCAACAAAGGTAATGCTTGGCGAAAAACTCGAAAATCTTTCATATGGAACTGGAATTTACAAAGAACCAAGCACAATTGCAGTAAAGGTTCCAGTGTTCTCTATGTCAAAACTAAATCGTGTAGAAATTTCTCTTGGACCTGAAATGAAATCAACTGGAGAAGTTCTTGGAGTTGGAAAGAATTTAGAAGAAGCATTATTTAAAGGATTTTTAGCGGCAGGTTCTCAAATTGAAGACAAAGAAGCAACAGTGCTTGCAACAGTTAATGACAATGACAAAGAAGAATTTTTAGAAATTGCCAAGACAATGGATAAAATGGGCTATAAATTTATTGCAACAGCAGGAACAGCAAAACTTCTAAAGGACAATGGAATCGACGCAAGAGAAATAGGAAAAATCGACGATCCAAGACCAAATATACTTGATGTAATAAGAAATGGAGAAATTGACATTGTAATTAACACTCCTACAAAGGGTGGAGATTCAAATAGAGATGGATTTAAAATTAGAAGAATGGCAACAGAATTTGGAATTGATATTGTTACAAGTCTAGACACACTTGCAGCTAGAGTTGCCGTTAAAAATAAAAAATTCCATGAAGAAAACATGGATATTTACGAATTATCTGAAATTTAATTATTTTACAAATTTTATGAACTAAGGAGCAGTCCAAAAAGAGGCTGCTTCTTTTTTATTATTTTTATATTTATTTTAAAGACAAATTTTCAGTTTTTGAGGGCTGTCCTTTGTAATCTTTTTAATTATCCAATATTTTATAAAATTAAATTTCAAGAAACATTAAATAAGTAAAAAGGGCTGTCCTCTATCTATTTGAAGTGCACCCAAAAACACGGACTTTTTTTCCTTATAATTTCGATATCATTACGACTCCTTGAAAATGCTTCTTTTTCAGTCGCTTTTTCTGCAGTCGCATATGTTAGATTCTTCATCTTCTCTAATTTCGCTTCGCTCTTTATCGTCGTGAAGATCGATTTTCTCAGGACTCGTCCTTCGAAATTTTATTACTTAATTTCCGACTCGCTCTAAAAATCTCCCTACTCGGTCGTTTTTTATTCGCTCCCTGGATAAGGTTCTTCATCGTCTCAGACTCCTTTCAGTCGTCTTCGTCGTGAAGACCGATTTTCTCAGGACTCGTCCTTCGAAAATCTACCATTAAAAAAAGAGAATGCCCTTGCATCCTCTCATTTTCATTTCTTCAATTTATGTAAACCTCGACTTATGCAAGCCGAGATTTCTCTTATATTAAGAATATACCAATCTTCTATATATTTATACCATTAATCTTACTATTTCAAACTCAATTTTTCTTTTAATTCAAGAATTGATTTGTCTAGTCTTTCTTCATCTAGTTCATTTTTATTTAAAAGCGCTCTATCTACAATTTCTTTAAGCTCCGTGTCTTCTCCTTCTCCAAGCTTATCCATTGCCATTTTCACATAGGCACCTAATTCTCTAAATTTCATCACAATTCTATGTTCGTCTTTAATATGATCCATTAAATATGAAAATTTCCAATCTTTATTAGTATCAGTTATAACACATTTGTGTTCAATTAATACTCCCTTATTTTTTAAAGCGATTAAAAAATCCTTTAAAAGATTTCTATCCATATTTGAAAATACCATTAGCTTTTCTTCTTTTTCACTTGTTTCTAATTCGTTTTTACTGCTATCTTCAAATAATTCTATTACTTTTTTATCTAAATTTTCATCTTTTACTATTTTTAGTTCAATATCAAATTCATTTGAAACCTCTTCTGTAATTTTATTTTTTTCGGTTTCTAAACCATATAATAATACTTTATCCATGTTAACACCTCATGTAATTTATACCCTAAAGTAAATTAATACTTATTAAATAAAACTCCAGAAAAGTCTGAAGCTTTATTATTTTTCTTCAATAATTTCAATCTTATATCCATCTGGATCTATTACAAAGAAATAACTAGCTGAACCGTCAGATAATCCTGAAAGATTAGTTACTTCATATCCCTTTGATGAAAGTTCTTCTCTAAATTCTTTTATGTCTTTATGTGAAATTGCTATATGTCCATATCCATTTCCAATTTCATAATCTTCTTCTTGATCGTAGTTATAAGTTAATTCAAGTTCATAATCTGTTTCTTCTAATTTTAAATAAACTAAAGTAAATTTATTATCTGGAAAGTCTTTTCTTCTACTTTCAACAAATCCAAGTTCTTTGTAAAATTCTATAGATTTTTCCAAGTCTTTAACTCTAATCATTGTGTGTAAAAATTTCATATAAAACCTCCAATTAATTTAAGAAATATTACCTTTATTATATTTATACCATTAACTGCGTATTAATACTCAAAAAACAAATATAAGCTTTCTAACAATAAAAAAATATCATATTTTGAAAATCCTATGAAAAAATCAATTTAATTTCAAAGCGAAGGACTTTGCCCGAAAAACGCACTGTCTTTTCGCAGCGAGTTTGCGTTTTTCAAAAGTCCAGGCTTATGAAATTACTGATTTTTGAGTGAGATTTTCGTATATGATATTTTGTATAAATTTTAAAAATAATTATTTTATACTAATTCTGCATTTATTTTTTCGCTAACAGGTTCTCTTTCATCATCTTTAGAAATAATATCTTTAACCTTCATTAGCCTTGTTATATTTGCTCTTTCACTTTCATCAAGCTTTGAGCGAATGTATTTAACTGTATCTTTTAAATCGGGTATTGTCTTATACTCTAGTGCATTTACTCTTCTTCTAGTCTTTTCTATCTCATCTGCTAAAAGTTGAGATGCTTTTTCCTTTTGAGTAAGTGTCAAAAGTTCATCCATTACTTCTGTAAGCTCGTCTATTGCAAGGTCTAAATCTGAATTTGTAGTTGCATATCCATAGGGATATCTTGAAGCTGTTTCAGATATTTTCTTTGTTTTAAATTCCATCTCAGGTACATCTACAGACATTATATTTTTCTTCTTAATATCTACCATTGTCCTCATTGTTGGAAGTGATATTGCTTCTTCAAGGACTTGTGGACTCATTGTAGCTGATGCCATGAGAAATGATTTAAAAGATTCTTGTAGTTTTTCTTCAACTTCAATCCTTAATTTTTTATTTTCCTTAATAAGTGTTATAAATTGCCTCATAAGCTCGTCTTGTTTGTCTTTTAAAAGTTTATGACCTCTAGATGAGTTTTCCAGCTTATCCTTTAATATTGATAGATTCATCCTTGTGGGATTTACATTTAATACTGCCATTATTATCCCTCATTTTCTTCGGCTTTAGAATCCTCTACTTCCTCAATATTTTTATTTCCCAAGTATTTTTCTATTAAATCATCGTCGATTCTCTTTAGCTCTGTTCTTGGTATTATAGAAAGTAGTTCCCAACCTAGATTTAAAGTATCTTCAATAGTTCTATTTGTGTTAAATCCTTGTGAAACATATTCTTTCTCAAATCTATCTGCAAATTCTGCAAAGGCCTTATCTGATTTTGAAAGTGCTGTTTCTCCAAGAATTGCAGAAAGTTCTTTCGCTTCTTTACCTGCAGTGTAGGCTGAATAAATTTGGTTCATAGTATCAGAGTGATCTTCACGAGTCTTGCCTTCTCCAATTCCCTTGTCTTTAAGTCTTGATAGTGATGGTATTGCATTAATTGGAGGTTCAAGTCCTTGCTTGTAAAGTTCAGTTGAAAGAATTATTTGCCCTTCTGTAATATATCCAGTTAAGTCAGGTATTGGGTGAGTGATGTCGCCTTCTGGCATTGTTAAAATAGGGATTTGAGTAATTGATCCTTCTCTTCCCTTTATTCTTCCTGCTCTTTCATATATGCTAGCTAAATCTGTGTATAGATAACCTGGATAACCACGTCTACCTGGTACTTCCTTTCTTGCAGCAGATACTTCTCTAAGTGCTTCTGCATAGTTTGTCATATCAGTTAGTATTACAAGTACGTGCTTTCCAAGTTCAAATGCCAAATATTCTGCACAAGTAAGTGCCATTTTAGGTGTTGCAAGTCTTTCAATAGCTGGGTCATCTGCTAAGTTCATAAATAGAACTGATCTATCTATGGCTCCAGTTTCAGTTAAGTCATCAATGAAATACTGTGCTTCTTCAAAGGTAATGCCCATTGCTGCAAATACTACGGCAAAGTCACCACCTGAAAGTACAGTAGCCTGTCTTGCAATTTGTGCTGCAAGTTCATTGTGAGGTAGTCCTGCTGCAGAAAATATTGGAAGCTTTTGTCCTCTTACAAGAGTGTTAAGTCCATCTATTACAGACACTCCAGTTTGAATAAATTCTGATGGATAATCTCTTGATACAGGATTTATTGCTGTACCATTTATATCAATTTTTTCTTTTGCAATAATCTTTGGTCCCCCATCTATTGGCTCTCCAAGTCCATCAAAGACTCTACCAATCATGTCAGGAGATACTCCAAGTTCTAGTGGTTTTCCTAAAAATCTAACACTTGTGTCCACAAGTTTTATTCCACTTGAACCTTCAAAAATTTGGACCATGGCTTTGTCGCCTTCTATTTCGATTACACGTCCACGTCTTCTTTCTCCAGTTTGAAGTTGTATGTCTACAAGTTCTTCATAGGAAGCTCCTTCAACTCCTTCAACTGTCATTAGAGGTCCAACTACTTCTGTTACAGATTTATATTCTTTAAGCATCTTCATCACCGACCTCTTCTAATTTTTTAAGCTCACCATCTATCTTTTCTTTAATAGCATCTAACTTTTGTAAATCATCATTTTCTACATACTTCATTCTCGCAATATCTTCTTTGACATCCATTTCTTCAATTTCAGAAAAATATACTCCCTTATTTAAAGCTTCTAATGATTTATCATAAAAATAAAGTATTGTGTCTAACATTTTATATTGTTTTTCAAGTGGACAGTATGTGTCAATATCGTGGAAAGCATTTTGTTGCAAGAAGTCTTCTCTAATTGATTTAGTTATGTCAATTTTAAGTTGATCTTCATCTGATAATGTATCTCTACCTACAAGTCTTACGACTTCAAGAAGTCCTATTTCTTCTTGAAGAAGTGCCATTGCTCTCTTTCTATGTTTTGAAAATTCTTTATTTATATTTTCATCTAAATACTTATCAATTTTAGTTTGATATAGTGAATATGAATCTATCCAGTTAATTGCTGGGAAGTGACGTTGATATGAAAGATCGTAGTCAAGCTTCCAGAATATTTTTACAATTCTTAAAGTATTTTGAGTAACTGGCTCTGAAATATCTCCACCTGGAGGAGAAACTGCTCCTATAACTGATAGTGCTCCTTCTCTTTCTTCTGATCCATTAACTATTACACGTCCTGCTCTTTCATAGAATTCTGCAATTCTAGATGATAGATAAGCTGGATAACCTTCGTCACCTGGCATTTCTTCAAGACGTCCACTCATTTCACGAAGTGCTTCCGCCCAACGAGAAGTGGAGTCTGCCATCATTGCCACTGAATAACCCATGTCTCTAAAGTATTCAGAAATTGTAATTCCTGTATAAATTGACGCTTCACGTGCAGCTACTGGCATATTAGATGTATTTGCAATAAGAACTGTCCTCTTCATTATTGATTCGCCAGTTTCTGGATCTATAAGTTCTGGAAATTCCATTAGTACATCAGTCATTTCATTTCCACGTTCGCCGCATCCTACATAGACAACTATTTGAGCATCTGCCCACTTGGCAAGTTGATGTTGTACAACTGTCTTTCCTGATCCAAATGGCCCAGGAATTGCAGCAGTTCCACCCTTAGTGATTGGGAAGAATGTATCTATAACTCTTTGACCTGTAACAAGTGGTTCCTTAGGATCTACTTTCTTCTTATAAGGTCTACCACGTCTTACTGGCCACTTTTGAATCATATTGAGTTCTTTGTCGCCATTTTCTGTTTCTATTACTGCAATAGTCTCTTCAACAGTAAAGCTACCTTCTTTTATATCCTTAAGCTTACCTTTAACACCATTTGGCACCATTATTTTATGAGTTACTACTGCTGTTTCTTCGACAGTGCCAAGTATATCTCCTGGTTCTAACTCATCTCCAACATTTGCAAGCTTTTTAAATTCCCATTTTTTCTCTCTATTTAGAGGTTTAACTGTGACACCTCTTTTTAGAAAGTCACCTGCCTTGTCTTTAAGTCCAACAAGAGGTCTTTGAATTCCGTCAAACATCTCCTGAATCATTCCTGGTCCAAGTTCAACAGAAAGTGGTGCACCAGTAGTGTATACTTCATCTCCAGGACCTATGCCTGTAGTTTCTTCATATACTTGAATTGAGGCCTTATCGCCTCTCATTTCTATAACTTCTCCAATGAGCTTGTCTTTAGAAACCTCCACAACATCGTATACATTGGCATCTTCCATGCCGCTAGCAACAACAAGTGGGCCGGATACTTTAATTATTTTTCCTGATTTCAAAAAAGCCCCTCCTTCTTTTAGTCACCTAATATATTAGCTCCAATCGCCTTTTCTACATTTTTATTTAAATTCTTCATTCCAATACCAAGAGTTCCCTTATTAGAAGGTATAACAATAATTGCTGGTACTAATTTATCCTGATACCTATCAATTGTCTTTGGTATTTTTTCAGCTAAATCTTCTGTTATATAAATAACACCATAATCACTTTTGGAAAGATCATCTACAATTTTTCTTGCACGACTTCCTTCATAAGCTATATATACATCTATACCTATTGCTTTAAAGGAAAGTACAGAATCTTTATCACCTATAACTGCAATTTTATACATAATTACCACGCAACTTTCCTCTTATAAATTCTCCATCAAGTCCATTTAACTTAGAAACAAAAATTATTCTTAAATTTTTAATTTCCATTTCTTTTTTAAGACAATATGCAAATATAACCTCTGGTCCATAAGTCATGTATTTTACATCTTTTATTAAATCTAAAAAGTAGTTGTCTAAATCTCTTTCAAAATCAGATAATCTTCCAACTTTTTTAAATCTTTCAAGACCGCCCTTTATATACTTATAAATATTTAATTTCTTAAAAATCTTCATATCTGGGTTAATCTCTATACTAAATAGGCACAAGAAATCATCAACTGATAAATTGCCGCCATCAATTAATATTTTTTCAACAAAATCAGGATCTCTTTCTTGAGTTTTTGCCCTCAAAAGACTTCTTATATTTGTAAAGTCAATTAAATCCTTTACATAATTTATAAAAAATTCTGAATCTGTTTCTTTAGCTATAATACTTAAATTTTCTAGATATTTATTGTCCAAATATATGTCTATTATTTGAGGATCTTTAGCTTCTTCATATAATTTTTCAGCTTCGTCTAGAAGTCCAAAATAACCATGAGTTATAGTGGAATCTGTTACACCTTCTCTATATTTGTTTAGATCAAAATCTTTAATGTCCATGTAAAGATGCGTCATATCCTCTTTTTTTACATTTTCCTTTAAGACAACCCTTAAATTGTGGAAAAAATACTTTAAAGTTACAAGATCTATTGGCAAATCTGAAGGTGAAATTTCATATATTTCTTTATAAAATCTAGTAATTTCAGCAGATAGCATTTCTTCAAATTTATTAGGAGACTCTAGTTTATTTATATATTTATTATAAACTGTATCAGATAGAGACTTTAAAGCGTCTTCCAAAGAATCTGCTTCAGAAAGTCTTTGAAAAATATCCTTTGTTAAAAGTTTCTTTTCAAGGACTCTAACCCTAGTAGAACTTTGGACAAATTTACTTCTATCCATAACTACCTCCTTAATTAAAGAGTTTTTCTGCTAGAAAACCTTCTAAATCTTCTCTCTTTGAATCTATGATTTGTTTGAAATCTCCATTGTATCTAAGATTTTTATAGTTTAATTCAAATCCTTCATCTACTTCTTCATTTGAAATTTTAAATCCTAGATTTGCCTTTTCTACAGCATCTTTATATCTACTAGGCACCTTTAAAACTGCCTCTTTATTTATATCTATATCAGAAATATTGTTTTTAACATATTTTACAAAGTCTTCGTCTGATAAGTTTTTAAGTTTTTCTAAAACCTCATCTAAAACACTTTCAATTCTATCTTGTTTTGCAATTAAAATTTTATCCCTTGCGTTTAACTCCTTAGTGGAATGTGCTCTACTTAAGATATTTTTCTTTTCAAGTTCTGCTCTTGAAATTATTTTATCTACTTCAGCCTTGGACTTTTCATTAGATTCTTTTAATATTTTTTCTTTTTCTATTTCTGCTTCATTTATTATTTTCTCTGCCTCTTCTTTTGCATCATTTAATATTTTATCTATAATATTTTCTAAACCCTTCATAGCCTCACCTATGCTCTAAATAGAATAAAGAATGAAATTGCAAATGCAAGAATGGCATAAAGTTCAACCATTACTGCAAAGATAATACCTTTTACTTGTTGTTCTTCATTTTTTGCCAAAATATTAATACCTGCTACAGATACCTTACCTTGTGCAATAGCAGAAATTAAACCCGCTAGTCCAACTGTGGCACCACTTGCTAAATACATAAAACCTGTATTTACAGCTGTATCAGGTGAAAGTCTAAATAGTATAAAAAGTCCAATTACAAATCCGTAAAGTCCTTGTGTACCTGGTAGTAATTGTAAAACAAGTGATTTACCAAATTTTTCAGGTTCATCAATTATTACACCAGCTGCTGCTTCACCTGCCATACCTACGCCTTTTGCTGAGCCTGCGCCTGCAAGTGCAACCGCTAAGAAAATTCCAGTTGACCCAAGTATTAAACCTAAATATTGTGATATTAATTCGCTAAACATATAAACCTCCTAATTACTTTTAATTGTTCTCTATATTAAAATAGTCTGATTCTTCTATCATTTTTCTAAAAGGTACTCCTCCACCTTCATAGAATTTATTAAACATTTCTACATAAGTAAGCCTTGCTGTGTGTACATAGGCTGACAAATATGATAAAAATGCGTTGAAAAGTTGGAAGACTACAAAAATAATAATTGCTCCCACTTTTCCTAAAATTCCAGAACCAAATAGCATTCCAGAAATTATATTTATTGCAAGACCTAAGAATGATCCTGATAAAACAAGGGCCATAAGTCTTAAATATGATACAAAATCTCCTAGATATGAAGTAATTCCATATAGGGAATAAATTCCCCATCCAATCTTACCTGCTTTTGACTTTTCTTTTCTTCCACCTGTGAGCACAATTCCAATCATACCTAAAATCATAACCAGTAAAAATACATTTTTATAAGGTGCGAGAAACTCAAGCACTCCTTGAAGTAGAAAACCAATTATTCCAATTAAAGCCATATACCAAAATCCAACATCAAAAAGAGCATCCTTTGGCTTCCCATCTCTTATATCCATATAGGCCTTGATTCCAAGTGCAAAAAATATGTGTATTCCACCAATAATTAGTGAAATAATTACAAGAATTACTGAATCCTCAGCTGGATCAATAATGCCTGGTATTTCAATGGCTCCTCCAAATACTGATCCAAATATTAATCCAAATATCATTGTCGAAATAGAAAGATAATTAAAAAATTTAATAAATCTCCTATTCTTATCTGAAAGATTAAAAGTCTTAAGTGCAATTAAAGTTCCTAGGAAAAGCAAAAGTCCATATCCAAAATCCCCTACCATAATACCTGCAAATATAAAGTAAAACGGTGCAAAAAATGGAGTAGGATCAATTTCATTGTATCTCGGCATTGAGTACATCTCTGTCATCATCTCAAAAGGCCTTACAAAGGAATTGTTCTTTAACATTATTGGAACTTCAGGTGAATTCCTATCTGCTTCTTTAACTTGAATATAATAGTTATTTCCAACAACTTTTTGAATTTCTTCTTCAAATTCAGAAACCTTATGTTCTGGAATATAACCCTCAATTAAATCAAGAGATTTTGTCTTTAAGAATTTATCCTGACTTATTATTTTAATTCTCTCATTTGAATAAAAATCATGTACAGCCTTAAAATCTTCAATATACTTTGTAAAATCCTTTAAGCCATCATGGTTTGTATTTATTTCATTATTAAGAGATTCTTTTTCATTTTCTAACGAATTTATCTCATCTATAACCTTTTTGTGAGTCTTAATTGAAACTTGAGTAAATCCCTGAGATCTTATTATTTCTTCAACATCATCTGTTATAGATTTGTCATAAAACACTAAATAATAGCTATAATTTTTATCTTGAGATAATTTTTCTACATAGGAAAGATGGAAATCTTCTAATTTTTTTTCAAATTCTTGTGCATATCTATTAGGTATCATGCCCGTTCTAGTCTCTACAAATTCTAGATTCTCAATTTCTTTTACAGGCACATCTAAAGATCTCCACGGATTAAGTTCCATAATCTTTGCATCTATAGATTGAATTTTATTTTGTAGTTTTTCCTTTTTTGCTAGAACTTCTTTTATTTCTCCATCAATTTTTTCAAATGGAAAGCTTAAAGCTCTTTTTCTTAAATCACTTAGCTTTACATTTTCATTGCCATTTTTCAATGATTTAAGAGCGTTTTCTTTTTCTTCAAATTGGCTTAAAAGTTCTACATTATCTTTAGATCTTTTTATAATTGAATCAATTTCAGATAATTCTTCAGAAGAAGTTATCGATGTAAGTTCATCTTCATCTTCATTTTTAGTCTCGACTAAATGCACATATTCAAATTTTTGAAATCTATCAAGAATTTTCTTTCTATCGTCATCGAAGGTAAAGAGGTTAAATTTACTCATATTAACTATTGCCATAATTATTCACAATCCTCTCTACAACTAATTTGACTATGCCACTATCTTCACCTTTTTTTTGTGAAATTTCTTCACAAACTTTGTCGGCCTCATCAAGTATTGGCACGCCTCTTCTTTCACCCTCTTCTCTAGCTTCATCTAGTAGAAGAGTCTTTTTAGTTTCAGCATCATCTATTGCCTTTTTGTAAGACATATCTGCATCTTCTTTGGCTTTTTCAATAATTTCCTTTGCTTTTACTTTTGCATCTTCAACTATTTTCTTTGCCTCTTTTTCAGAATCTGTTACTTTTTTAACTGCATCAACTGACACTAAATCACCCCCCACTGTGAAATCATTTTCTTATATTATATCATTAAATAAGAACTGTTAAAAATCATTTACAAAATTTTCAACATTTAATATAACTATACCCTGATAAAGCTGAATTTAATTAAAATTTTCATAAGTTTATTACTTCGAATATAAAATTGTAAATTCATGGTAAAAATTTACAATTTTAATTGTGTTTATTATCTAATTTAAGTTGAATTATTTACTATTAGTACAAAATATTTAATTGCTAAAAATTTTAAGTTATTTCATTTGATGTTTTAGTAATTTAATATATAATAAGCTCAAAAGTTTATATGTTAAAGTTCTTGGATAGATAACCCCACACAAGATCCATACTCTGTTGAAATTCTAGGCGGAAGTGAGTTAAAGGATAATTATAATATAGGAGATACTAATATTTCTATTATTGAAGAAACTAGAGGAGATAAAGTTTTTTATTCTTCTATATTTAAGTACAATGACATGACATATTTTATAAAGGATGAAAAAGATTTAGAAAAGTTAAAAGTAATAATGGAAAGTTTTCTAAGTATTTAAAATAATCCCTTCAGTACTTTGCTGAAGGGAATTTTTTAATTCTTTATTAAATTTTGAAATGCATTCATGTTATAAACCTTTGATACTAAAAGTATGGAAAGAAGTTTATCTGCATAGTCTGTAATTATTTGAATTACAAGTACGACTAAGAAATCTGGAAAGTCTACAACTGCTCTTATTGCTTGAACAATGTAGCTTGATCCTGCAGTTGTTACTGTTCCAAAAAGATAAGTCGCTATAAGTGCTGATGATATTGCAGCTGGTATTGACATTGCAGGTGTTAGATAAAATTTTGATTTTATATCGTCTTTTTTTAAGAATGTAAAGTATCCTGCAGTAAATCCTACTATAATTTGAGTTGGCATAAAGTAAAGTGCAACTGGATCTCCTATTGTATTTACAAAAGCAGTAACTATTCCAGTTATTACTCCAAAAACTGGTCCAAAGCTAAATCCCGCCATTATTGTACCTATTGAATCGAGATAAACTGGAATTTTTACTAATACACCTATCATTGAACCTATCATATTTATTGCAACGCAAAGCGCAAGCATTGTAATTGTCTTTGTATTTATTTTCATATTAATGCCTCCAAAATTTCTCTGTCTACTTTTTCCTTTGTAATTATTTCTATAAAATCTGTCCAAACTTCTATTAATTTTAAATCTTCATAGAGAATTATGTTTTCTTCTTTTTTTAGAAAATCCATTCCATCTACCATGAGCATTCCTGTTGCTTCACCATCTTTAACTACAGATGCGTGATAGGAATTTTTAGTAAATAATTTTTCATTTCTATCTGCAAGAACTACTAGTGGATCATTTATTACTGAACCAATAATTTTTTCATATTCCCAATGAAAATCCATATAGAAATTTGTAATTTTTTCTAGAAAATCACCATTATTTTTATTAAGCCTTTTAATATAGGCTAATATATTTGGCGTAAGTACAAATTTTCTTGTGACATCTAGTGGCATTATTTCGATTTTATTAGGTGCATTTTTAATTGCATAATCTGCAGCATCAGGATCTACGTAAAAATTGAATTCAGACACAGGGCTCATATTCCCATAGCTTTTGTAGTTTCCACCCATTGCTATTATCCTACTGTCCTTAAAGGCATCTCTGTCCTTTTTTAGAGCTCTCGCAATATTTGTAAGTGGTCCTAATGCAAAAATTGTGAGTTCACCTTTTTTTGCTTCGCTAATTAAAAAATCCTCTGCATTTTCAGAATATTTTTTATCTTCATATTCTAAAAATGTCTCACCTAATCCATCTGTTCCATGAGTATCTTCTGCATTAATAAGGTCTTTCACAAGTGGATTTTTATCTCCTAAATAGATTTCAAAATCTCTTTTTAAAAACTTAGAAAGTCTACAAATATTTTTGTAACCTTTAAATACATCAATATTTCCTGAAACTAAAGAAATCCCTGAAATTTCATATTCCTTTGCCATGCTTGCAATTATTATGGCAATAGAATCATCAATTCCGGGATCACAATCAATAATTATTTTTTTCATTTTTACCTCCATAATTTTTTGGAGAACAATTAGTTTTTTATACTTGGAGTTCCCGAACAAGTGAGACTTCATTATACATTATTTTTTCTTTTTTAACAAGTTTAATAAAATAGGAATTTTATATCTTTAATGCTATAATATATTCATAATAAGGAGTGATTTTATGAAAAATATTTTTAAAATATTTGCCATTCTTATAATTTCTACAATGATTTTTGCTTGTGGTAAAAAAGAAACTGATAACACAAAAAATACAAGAACTGAAGAAGTAGTGTCTAGTGGAATCGATCTTCAAGAAATGCCCTTTGAAACTTTTAATTTTCAAACTACAAATATTTCCGATGGTTCAATTGTAGAGTCAAATGAAATTTATAAAGCTAAACCTTATACTTTTGTAAATATTTGGGCTACATACTGTGGACCATGTAAAAAAGAATTACCAGATTTACAAAAAGCATACGAAAATTATGGAGACAAAGTTAATTTCATTGGAGTTGTATCTGATACCACTGCTACTTTAAATACAAATGTGGAAGAAGCGTTAAAAATTATGAATGACAGCGGCGTGAAGTACACAAATATTATGCCAAATCCTACTATGGAAAAAGATTTAAATACAATAACAGCTGTTCCAACTTCCTTTATAGTAGATAGCGAAGGTAATGTAGTAGGTGGCTTTGTTGGAGCGCATAGCTATGACGACATAAGTGCAACAATAGAAGAAATTATTAATAAGTAAAATTTAATGGCCTGATTTTTCAGGTCTTTTTTATTTATGCAAAGTATACTTGACATAAAATGTAAAGCAAGCTATACTTTAATTGTTAAGTGAACTTTGCAAATTATAAAATCGAGGAGATAAATTGAAAACAAAAAGGCTCTATGTCAAATTTTGGGGAGGCTCGATAATTCGAGTCTCTTCTTTTATGTAAAAATCAATACATACACGCAAAAAATTTACTAAACCCTAAACAATATGAAATATCATGTTTTTAAGCATAGCAAATAAAACCCCTAGGGGTTTTCGAAAATTTTCCTGTTTTCCTATTTGTCATTTACAACAAAGCATAATTCGCTTTCTAAACCTACCAAAATTTTTCATACCAAAACAATTTCTCTTTAATGTTTTTATCTTAGTATGAGTCCCTTCTAGTGGACCATTTGTAAACATATAGTCAAAAGAATTACATATTTCTTCAAACCAATTAGTAAAAGCACTTTTACAAGCATTAAATTCCTTTAATTTACTCTCATTAATTCTTCTAATCCATTCATTTAGTGCCTTACCAGCTCTTATACTATTAGGCTGAGTAAGAAAATATTCATAAAACAATTCCTTAGCTCTATAGGCTAGTTTTAAATCTTCACTTAAATCAAGCATAATAGACACCATAGTAGCTTCTTCAGAAGTTAATTTTGATGCAGGTTCAACTAATAGACTTTTACTTTTCTTAAAATATATCCTAAGCTTTCTAGGCATATTTTTTTGTATTCTCTTTCTAACATTTTCAAGAGCCCACTGAACTTGCCTAATGAAATGATACTTATCAGTTATATGAATAGCATTCTTGAAAAATCTATTCTTAATAGATTTAAAAGTTTTAGACATATCACTAACAAAGAACTTAACTTTATCTCTTTCAATTTTAGGAATTCTTTTAAAATAGTCAGATAGAATATTAATATTCCTAGTAGGAAGAATATCAATAACAGAATGAGTACTACCATCTAGCAATGAACATTGATACTTGTAATTACCACTATCTCCCTTAAATTCATCTATACACAATACTTCTGGTAAAGCTAATCTATGAGTATAAATTAAATCTAATATTCTAGAAACCATACTATTAGAAACATTAAAATTCTTTGCAATAGAAGAAATAGAATGAACACTATTGAAATCTCTAACAATACACTCTAAAAGTCTTAAAGTAATGGTATGTTTTTTAGCAACAAAATCTAATTTTCTTTCAAATCTTTTATGGCAAGACTTGCAATTATATCTAGTTTTTTTCAAATGAATAATACACTTTTTCCCACGAAGATGAGTATCTCTAATATTATGAATTCTATGATCATGAACCCAAATTTTATTAGATCCACAATGAGGACAAGTATCCATTTTATCTACATAAGCATGTACATAAACAAATTCATTATCTTCTTCTAATTTAGTTACAGTTACATCTTTTAATCCCAATACATTTATGTTATTATTTTCTTGCACTTATATGCACCTCCTAATTTAGTGTTGTTATTTAAAGTTTAGGATTTTGTGTGTATAAGTGCAATATTTTTTTGCAAAAAAATATCTGCTGGTGATTTTACTCCCCAACAGATATTATAGAGCCAACAAAAATTCCGAAGCTTAGAAAAGAAAATAAACTATCTCAAGCTGAACTAGGTGAAATTGTTGGCGTTACTAGACAGACAATTACTTCAATTGAAACAGGAAAGTATATAGCATCGCTACCCTTAGCTTATAAGATAGCAAAATACTTTGGACTCAAAATCGAAGATGTATTTTTATTAGAGGAGGAAGAATTTTGAATCTAGAAATTTATAAAGATGAACTTAAAAATAAAGCCAGCATTTATAACACTTTTATTTTTGTAGCACTATTATTTGTGACATCAGGAAATATATTTATAAAGGATAGGTTTATAGCAAATGATTTTTCCTATGGACTTGTTTATGGAATTTTCATTGGGATAGAATTAATCTGTATTTACAATGTCGTAAAGATTAATAAAATTCTAAAGAGCGAAGACTTGTTAAAAGAAATGTTTATAAAAGATAGCGACGAAAGAGAAAAGTATATTAAGCTTAAGTCTGGTTATCCTGTCATAAGTAAAATCTCTATTTTTATAGGAATTATGGCAATACTTGCTTCTTTCTTTAATAAAACAGTATTTATAACATTACTAGGAGTTGTTATATTTTTAAAATTAGTATCGATTGGACTTAAAATTTATTGGCAAAATAAAATATAATATAAATTTGCACCTGCATTGTAGGTGTGAGGTCGTAGACAGTCTGGCACCTACATTGTAGGTGTTATTTTTATGTAAAAAAAGAGCAAGCTAAAAGCCCGCTCTTAATAATAATTTAAATTAGTCTAAAATCTTAGATACAACTCCAGATGCTACTGTTCTTCCACCTTCTCTAATGGCAAATCTTAGTCCTTCGTCCATTGCGATTGGTGTGATTAAGCTTACTGTAAATGTTGAGTTATCTCCTGGCATTACC
>Ga0129315_1000103_pt1 | contig 91506 bp, 93 predicted proteins | sample Cm827metagenome_FD_94432 | JGI IMG/M metagenome (GOLD analysis project Ga0129315, IMG submission 94432) | Eastern black-and-white colobus group fecal microbial communities from Wisconsin, USA - Cm827 metagenome | ecosystem: Host-associated > Mammals > Digestive system > Large intestine > Fecal...
CATCGAGCCCTTTGATTACAGCGAAATGGTTCCCTTCAGCACCGCTTATCTCACCGGCTATTTGGCAGACAAATACGACGTGGACGCCGAAGCGGCTGTGGGACGCGCCGACGACCGTGTCAACACCAGCGCCAAATTGTGCCTGGCTGCTACCGTAGAAGGCTTTGACAGCGTAGAGCCTGCCGAGGACTGCGCGGTAGTGAAAAACAACGGCGAGGTGCATTACGCCATGGCGCCCGTCTGGATTTTAACCACCCGTTATAATGACCAACCCTACACCTTTATGATGAACGGTCAAACAGGCAAGGTTGTAGGCAGTCTGCCCATTGATTACGACAAACTGCGCAATTACGGCATAATGGCCTTTGCTATTACGGCAATCATTGCTTTTGCCATTCTTTACTTTGTATTATAAGGAGGCTGCCTAAATGAAAAAGTTATTTTTAATCTTTACATTAGTGGCAGCAATGCTGCTTAGCGCTGCCACGGCTTTGGCAGCAATCCCCAGCGTTATGGACGACGCCAAGCTGCTCTCCCCCGCCGACCGCAGCAAGGTTGAGCAAACCTTAAAGCAATACGAACGCCAATACAACGTGCGTATGGGCGTAGTCACCGTCAAAAGCATTGGCAACCAAAAGCCGGGCGAATTTGCCAACGCGCTTATCGACAAGGGTTATAACGACGGCGCCAACGGCGGCATGGTATTGCTGCAGGTAGTTGACCAGCGTAAATGGTACATCAGCACCGATAAAAAGCTGAAAGAGGTTGTCGTAGGCAACGAGGGCGTAGAATACATGAGCAAGGCCTTTGTTCCCTATTTAAAGAAAAACGATTATGCAGGCGCTTATCTAACCTACGCCAATAAGGCAGGCGAGCTGTTGGCTTATCACCAAAAGAACGGCAAGGGCTGGAAGCCGGAAAAAGAATTTCCGTGGCTGGCATTGGTAGGCGCATTGGTTGCCGGCGCGGCAGGCGCTTATCTTTACCGCGGCAGCCTGGTAGCCTCCATGAGCAACGTGCGCCAGCAGGTAGAGGCAAACGCTTACCTGAATAAGGAAAGCTTTGATTTGCTGGTAAGCGATGATACCTATATGTATACCAATGTTAGTGTTGTACCGCGCTCCAAGAGCAATGATTCCAGCGATGACGGCTCTGTGACCGAGAGCAGCAGTGATGATAATCATGGCGGCGGTGGCGGCGGCTACTAAACGGTAAGACGCCGGAGAAAGGAGGATTTATGCGCAAGGCAAACATAAACAGTGGTTTTATCCTGTGTTTTTTGGCAAATTTATTACTAAACTGCGAATGGGGCCTGATAGCCCTGCTGCTTTGGTCCATCAGCTATTGGTTTGGCTTTAGCTGGTACCCGGCGGCGGCGGTAGCCGTTTTATGGGTATTGGTGTCCTTAGGTATAACCTCTGTTTTGGCATGGAGCAGCGGCGCAGACAGCTATCCAACCAATCAGGATTTGCCTAACGTAAATCCCTATTCTCCCGGTAAAACCATTTATGACGACGAAGTAGTGCAAGAATTTTTACAGATAAGCAAGCAGGAGCAGGAAGAACTTAACCAAAGCCTGCATAACGCTCCCGACAAGGTTCCCTTTAAACGTAAAAATAAATATTATAACGAATAGGAGATGTTAGTTATGTTGAAAAAATTAGGCTACGGCATTATTATCGGTTTAATGGCATGCAGCGTTGTGGCAGGCTGCGGCGGCGGTAACAAGGGCGGCTCCAGCGGCGGCGCTGCCACTACTACCACCTCCTCTGCCAGCAAGGCTGACGCAGAGTTGAAATTTGGCAGCTATACCGCCAAAATGTACAAAGTAGAAAACAGCGCCCAGCTTTTCCTGGCTAACAGAAATAACCGTCCCAAACGCGTAAGCATCAACGGCAAAAACATGTATGCTATGACCGACCAAAAATATTTGGCTAAGCTGGTCATTGACGCCAACAAAAAGAGCATCACCATGGATAATCCGGCTTTGGTAAGCGGTTTGTGGGACAACGCGCAAATTTCCGCTAACGGCTACGGCGTTTACTTTAGCAAGAGCACCCGTCCGTACTTTTTGTCCAACACCGGCAATAAAGAGATTATGGTTGACGGTCAATCCGGTCACATTGAAGCCTTGGACGACCGTAACGGCTATCGTTACATAAATCAAAATGAAGTGCGTAAGGTTGAGCTTAAATCTTCCGGCGTGGTAGCTAAAACCTTAGATGTTGTACGTCCCGATTACACCGTACGTCGCGGCGGCAAGGATACCATTGGCGCCAACGTAGTAATTTTGAGCGACAGAGACGGCTTCTACGCTTTCGGCAACGGCTTGAGCAACGGCCGCACCATAGGCCGCGGCGTTTACTATGACAAGAACAACAGGCTGACCGCCGTTTACGGCGCAGACTATAAAAAGGATGCTCCTGCACAGGATAAGGGCTATATTACCCAATCCGGCGATGCGGTTGTAACCGACAGATATGCTTTAATCTGCGACAAGGCTAAGGCTATGGTAAATTTGTATGACAAAAAGACCGGTCGTTGCCACGGCTCATTGAGCTTTACCGAGGTTGGCGGCCCCAACACCAAATACATCAGCATGGCTAAAATTGAGCGCAACAAGGTGCTGGTAGTTGCCGGTAACGCCAACGACAAAGATAAGCTGGACAAGCTGTGGATTATGGAGCTGTAAGCGCAGCTTGGGAAATAGCTTGAGGATAAATTTTAAGACAAAATAACAAGCTTGCGCTTAGTTAATTTTTTCATCATAAGCACGACTTAAACAGAAAGCTTCGGCTGGCGTAAAATTTACGTTCAGCCGAAGCTTTTTTTGCTTCTAAAGTTTATACAGCGGCCTGTCAAAAAGCTCAAAGCCGCTATGGCCATTGATGTCTAAATAATTGGTAGGTTCGCTGAAAAGATAGCGTTCATAGAAGCGCGCCACCCGCTTATCCGGCAGCAGCAAATCCACTATCGTCATATCATCCGCCCTACCGCGAAAACGGGTCAGCCTGGTACCCTTGGGCAGAAGCTCCTTAACCGGTACGGCGGCTTCGGCATCGGCAAACACCTCCACCTCAATATCCTGCAGCAGAGTAACCGGCTGCTGCCTAAATTCCTCTGCCACATAATGGTACCGCATATTGGTATCATTAAGCTCCGGCTTGCCCTGCCTGCCCACATGGTAGTATTCCCAGGCGTAGCAGTTGCCTATGTTATACATGCGGGTAGCCATCAGCATACTTTTGGGATTAGTTGGTTCACCATAAAATTTTACGCTGCCATTATCCACGTTCATAAACTGCCTGCCGTTATAGCTTACGCCGTTTAAATCCAAATAAGCAATGGCGCTGGTCTTTTTATCCCACAGATAAATATAATCCTTGCCGTCCACATAAATTAAATAAGGCGTTCTGCCGGTTACGTTCATATTGGAGCGTTTTTCGTTGATTTTATTCCAAACGACGGTATATTGGTCGCTGCTAAACATATTGGTTTTAATCTCTGCCACAAACTCCTGCCCCTGCCGCCTAATTAAATAGGTTTTATCCATTTCGATAGGCAGAACAAAATTGGGAGGCATGGCTCCGTAATCAATCACGGCCTCCGGGTTACTGCCAAAGCAACCACCGCAGCCAAAAATACCGGCTGTTAAAAGTGTTAGTAAAAATAACTTACGCATTTTGCACCTCCTATGTTATGGCACAGCCACTCCGGTTTACAGATTTATTATAGCTCAAAAAAGGATGCAAGTCCCCACCCCAAAATAAACGCCGGGGTGGGGCTTTTCTTTTTCTTTTGCTTTAAAATGAAAATAGAAGGACCGGTTAAGTCTCAAAGCAGAAAACTTTATTGACAAACAGCAAAGGAGGAAAGATGATGCATTTAAAAAACTTAGCGCTGGGGCTGGCGGCGGTGTCAATGCTCAGCGCTCCATTAAGCACGGAGGCCAAAATCTTTCAGGATGAATTTAGCTTCGGCCCCGTAAGTATTGACGAATCCGTAGGACAAACTGCCGAATATTTATTGTTAGATACGCATTTTCTGGTAAAATGGGCGCTGATGGATAAATGCGTGCAAAATTGCGTTAAGCCTTATTTTGACAACCGCCCCTTTACTCTCAGCAGTGAAGAATACGACGCCATAGCCTTTGGCGCCATGCATCTGGAAAACGTTAAGGAAACCGTTACCGCCACGGATGTCAGCGTGAGCGCTCAAGGCAGCGTTTCTAACACCCGGATTTTGGAAAGGGTTTACCAGAACAAAAAATTTATGCAGGCGTATGTAGATATTATGCAGCAATATACGGCGTTGAACAGCATTATCGAAGATGACATAGCCGAATATTACAGAACGGGAAACAACAACCCCACGCTGGCCCGCAAAACGCTGTACGGCAAACGCCTGCCCCTTTATCGCACGCTGCAGCGCATGGAAGAATTTTGGACGCCGGGTATGAAGCTTACGCTTGCCGGTTACGAGGCTGATTTTTACAGCGAGCCGTCCTTTAACAGCCAGGTTATTGATGTGCTATACGCTCCCGAAATACTGGCTCCCCTTAACACCGTCTTTGACGAAAACAGGCTCTGTTGGAGTCAGGCCATCAACGCCAAAGGTCAGGTTGGTTATGTGAGCCATCATTCTAAGCGTAGCAGCTTAGCTCAAACTTTAATAAAGGATTAAGGTAAAAAACATGGATGCTAAAACAGTAGTATTACCAAGCCTGCCTCAAACTGCGGCAGAAGTAGCGGTAGGCGCCGACGCGCACAAGGTAGCGGCATTAGCCGTAGCCGCTTTGGCGCGTTATGAGCAAAGTCCGGAGGACGCCCATGCCATGCTGAATGCGCTCTTGGGACCAAGACCGTTAAACGGTATTGACAAACAGTTTATTAAGGATCGTTTTCGCGGCAAAATGTATTTAATGCGCTCTTATTTTCAAGGCGCAACCCCCAATAATAATTACACGCCCAACAAGCCCTACGCTGTGGAGGTGCAGACCAATCCTTATACCTATGATGTAGAAGGCTACGCTCGTTTTCTCATTCCCAGCGGCGGCGCCGATACTCCGCGTCCGCTTACTCTGAGGAAAAAGGCTTCTACCGGCGAATGGTTTTTGTGGGATTATAAGGCGCTTTTAACCGGTATCCGCGTTCCCGTTGCCGACGACCCCTGGGCATAAGGCAAAGCTTAATAGACTAAACAAAAAAGCTTCGGCTGGCGTAAACGCTACGTACAGCCGAAGCTTTTGCTTGTTGTTGAAAAAATTTTCTAAGCAGCTACAGTATCAAATCAACGGCTCTCAGCCCACGGGCTCGTCGCTGTAAAGATGCTGCCAGCCGGGCTCGCCGCCGTTCTTATAAATATTATGTACGCCGTCGTCAACAATCAAACATTGTACAATGTCACCTTTTTTAGAGAAAGCGGTAACGGCATAGCCGCCCTTAAAGCTGCGGTCAAAAAGCGGCAGCAGTTCTGCATTGATGAACGCAGCCGTTCTACCGTTCAGCCGCACAAGCTGGTAGGTATAATTATATTTAGAAGCATTCAGCAGACCGCTTTCAGGAATACCTTCCAAATAGGTAATAACATTGGCTTTGTCCGTATCATAAAAGTTGCGGGTCAATTCATAGCTACCTGCGCGCACCACCCTATTGGTATCGCCCTCACGCAGAGCAATTTCGCCGTTGTCGCTTACGGCATACTCGTTGACAACCGTTATGTCCGCTCCATTCTGGCGAAACACAATAATACGCTTAGTGGCAACGGCGTTTTCACCCTTGCCGAAGCCAACGCTCAAAGGATAAAAATTAACGTCCCGCGCATCGTCATTATCTGCCAGATAATCGTACAGAGCAATATCCCATGCATCCATTTTATCGTCCTCAAAAACGGTATAACCCTTTGCTTTGCACGCCTTGTATACACCGGCGTCATAAGTGTTGGCTGCCTGCGCCAAGGCTGCAAAGCAAAGCATAGTGCAGCTAACTAATACTAACACAATTTTTTTCAACATTTTATTTCCCTCTTTTTACTAAATTTTTTATCCTACCGCGTTTATCTGCCAAAACAGACCTGTACCGCCTGCTTGACCACCGCGATACCTTTACTCTGCTACGGCGAGCATAGCCGCCAGCACGGCAAAAGCTATCAAGCCCCACCACAGCCATTTAAAGCCTAAGCCTATTTCCTCGCGCACCGCCTTGCCAAAGGGAGTAGTAACGGTAGCACCCAAAGCACCGTCAGGCTGTATAATTTGCATAATAGGGAAATCAAAAATACTTAAACGGGATAATTTGATAAACCACATCAGCGTCAGCGGTACCGAAATGCACCACCAAGCGGCAAGCATAGTATAATCAACCTTTCCCTCCGCTGCCCAGCCAAAGAACTCCGCCAAAAGCACGGGTAGAATATTCAGCCCTAAGCACAGGCTCATCAGCCGCGTCAGACGGGCGGGACTATAAAAGCTAAGCTTAACGAAGGTATCCTTGCCGTTAATTTTTTCTACAAACTGCGGTACTAATGTTTCCACAGCTTCTACCTTGTGCAGCGCCAGCTTGTCTCCCTGCTCTCTGACCGCCTGCACAGCCTGGGATTGCAGATATTTTGTTTTCAGGCGTCTTTTGCTCTCATTGCCAAAGGCCACCAGTAAAACAACAGTCAAAAAGGCTCCCAAAACTCCCGCCAAAAGATGAGCGTCACTTGCGCCCAACAGCATGAGCAGGGCATAAAAGGCTGCCGTTGCGCCTAAAGCATAAGCTAAAGGCTCTATATACCAGGGACGGGTTTTAATTTTTTTATCGACCTTCACGGCAACGCGCCCCGTTTGACCGTTAATAGCAAGCTTCAACCCCTGCCCCTGCCACACATAAGCGGGCAAAAGCGCGCTGAGCGACCATGGCTCGCCTTTAAAGCCGGAAAATACGTCTAAGCCTGTTGTTTGCAGAGTTTTTTCAATTGTCGGCAGATACGCCTCCTGAATTTCCTCCAGCGTGCGTTTTTCCAAGGCCTTCGCCGGTAAATCCTGCAGCTTGGCTCTTTGTCCTGCCAAAAAGCCGTATTCAAAGGGCTGCGCCTTAGTCCAATCAAAGGGCTCCATAGCGTTGAGCACCGCATTATCCATTTGCTTGGAAGCATTAACCGCTACGTTCTCCACATAACCCTCGCAGCTATATTTTCTATAGCTGCCGTCGCGGAAAATCTTGCAGCTTACCGAGCCTTGCACCACCTGATACGGAAGATAATAGGCGGCTAATTTTTTGCAATGCTGCCTGATAATCGCTGCCTCTTTTTTATCCTTATTTTCCGCCAGCCATTTATCCAGCTGCTGCCTGGCTTCCTCCCCCGTAATATAAGAGGGAATAAGCAGCTCGGGGAAAAATTCCTGTTGGTTAAATTCCCTGCGTACAAGCTTACCGCCGCAAAAATCACATTTGGCCGTCGCTTCCCCTGCCGGCAGAATTACTTCGGCGCCGCAGTTGTCGCAGCAGACGCTTTCTTTAGGCAGCGCCGCCAAGCCTTCCGCCTGCATCAGCTTATGCCTTTGCCGACTTGGTGAATAATATCAAATTCCGCCGGAGCGCCGCAGCTTTGACAGGCAATATACAAAGGAGACCCTGCCACCTTCTGCTCACGACCGGCATTGCGTATCTGTTGGCGTAATTCCGTGAATTTGCTCGCTTCCATAGTGTTGCTCCTTAAACGTTATGCCCAAGGATCCTGGGACTTAGGCACTCTAATGCCCGTCAACAGCGCTTTGTAATCCCACAGGAACCATTCGCCGGTGGACTCCTTTTTCCTCAAGGTAAGCGGACGCGGACTGTCTGCGCCGCCGCTGACAAGCAAAAAGCGGGCGTAGCCGTTTTGCTGGAAGGTATAATTATTGGTCTGCACCTCCACCTTATAAGGCTTGTCAGGAGTGTAATCATTATTCGGCGTAGCGCCCTTAAAATAAGAACGCATCAAATAAGCTCTGTCGCGAAAACGGTCTTGAATAAATTGCTGGTCTGCGCCATTTAGCGGACGCGGGCCTAACAAAACATTCAGCATAGCATAGGAATCGCTTGGACTGGTTTCATAGCGCGCCAAAGCGGCAACAGCCAAAGCGGCGACCTTTTGGGCATCCGTGCCTACCGCTACATCATTGGCGGTTTGCGGCAGGCTCTGCAAGACAACGGTTTTATTCGAAGCCTTGTCCACCGCCTGCTTGGCAATTTTGTCAAGAATGTTTCTGTTGGAAGTAGAAGTTCTGTTATAGCTTCTGTTACCTATATTACCAATGTTACCTAAATTGACGGCTTCGGCAATGGGCATTTGCACAGCCAGCACGGCAGCAAGCGCAGCTAAAAGTAAAAACTTCTTTTTCATGATAATGCTCCTTTTTTTAAATCATCAAATTTTTTGCAGGCTGCATAAGCAGAAGTTTACAGCTCATTGCACAGATTATAAAGCATTTGCCAAATTTTCTTTTCGTTGACCGTAAGAATAATGCGCGCCGCTTGAGTTCCCTCCGGACCTACGCCTTTGTAAGCCATGGTCGTTCCGTAAGCAGGGCCATATTGGTCAATTACGTCTACAGGATAAGTAACCTCTTCCTCTATAACGGTGGGGTCAATGGCAATAGCGGCTGCCAGCACATCCCAAACGTAATTGTCGTCGGGAAGCTGCTTGTTTTCAAACAGCGGCGTCATCCAATGATTTTTCAGTAAGCTTGCAAAAATTGGGTTAGTCATCATTTTTTTAATTTTTTGGTAGCGCGAAATCGTAATATGAATTTTTTCACAAGCATCTAAGGGAACGATAACCTGTTCGCCAAAGGGCGCGCGGAAAGCCGCTTTTTCGGCCTCGGGGTCAATCCAAACGTTAAATTCCGCATAAGGCATTACGTTGCCTTGCTGGAAGAAGTTACCGCCCATATAAATAACGCGCTTTACCAACGGAGCAATGTCGGGAGCTTTCTGCACGGCCGCCGCCAAATTGGCGCCGCTGCCGATTGCAACGATGGTAATCTCGTGAGGACGTTTACGAACCGCGTCAATAATAAAGTCTGGAGCGCTCATTGCCTGCGGAGCATATTTAGGTTCTTCACCGTAATTATTTTTATAGGCCTCCTGCCAGGATGCAGGCTGCGGATAACCGGCTGCGCCCATGTGGCTGTCCTTGCCGCGTCCCCAAAGCCTTGTTTCTTCTGCCATAGAGGCAAAGCGTTCGCTGCGTATAGGCTTGTTGACTCCCATGTACACGGGAACGTCAGCGGCGCCAATGCCTTCTAACTGACGCAGCGCGCTGGCAGTACCGGTTTCTACCCAAGTGTTGCCAAACACAACGGTTACGCCCACAAGATTTGTCTGCGGCGCTTTTGCCAGCATCAGCATTGCCGCGCCGTCGTCCAGCCAGTCCACCATATCCGCGTCTAAAATTACCGGTGCGGCGGCTTCCTTACCGACTTGCGCGTGAGCTGCCACCGCAGAGGACATTACGCTGAGAGCGGCTAAGCCTGTTATTAAAAGTTTTTTCCATTTTTTCATTACAACTACCTCCTTATTCTATGTTTCCTGACTACAATATAACAAAAGCTTTGTCGGAACGCCCCACCCCGACGGCGTTATTTTGGGTGGGAAATGCCAAATAATCAGCTTCGGATAAGGCTTTTGCCTATTCTCACCCTAATTTTTCTTTTAGGGTGGGGCTTTTACGGTAAATTGCTGTTATAATTATGCTGGCAGAGGTTAGCCGCATATTCTGTTATCAGCAAAGCAAGCCTCTGTCAGAGCCTATTAGTAAAAATTTTTCAGCCACAATCTTTCCGGAGGTGTAATAATGAAAACAAGATCTAAATTATTTTTGGTACAGCTGGCGGTGTTTTTCTTGTGCAGCATGTTTCTGCCAATAGCGGAAGCAACTGCTCCGGCAGCGTCGCTTTTTGGGAGCGCCAAATATCTTATTCATATACATAAATCAAGCTATCGTCTCGACGTTTATCAGCAAGGCTTGGAAGAAGCTATTTGCAGCTTTCCCATAGCCGTCGGCAAAAATCCCGGCGACAAGCAGCGCGAGGGAGATAATAAAACGCCTACCTCCTGGGGCAACGCGGCCGCTATTCCTGTTCGTTACGAGGGAGCAGGAATAGGCGTACCCTCGGCGCAGGCTCCCTTTCGCGTAGAGGAAGTGTGTCCCGCTCATTACTGGACCCACGATTTTGGCGACGGCAAGGGCGTTATTGAGGGAGCCTACGGTCCTTGGTTTTTGTCGCTGGATACAGGCTGGGTTGGTATCGGTATTCACGGCACGCATGATCCCGCTTCTATAGGCACCATGGCCTCCGAAGGCTGCATCCGCTTGCGCAACGAGGATATCCGGCAGCTCAAGGAAATTATTTGCAGCGATAACGGCGGTCTTGGCACCGGCGTTATCATCACGGAAGCGTAAAGGTATAAGGTACAACCGTAAATTATACGATTGTGAATGACAACAGCATAAATTAAAGCACAAAAAAATTCCTCCAATCCTTTTATAATGCAGCTGGCGAACTACATTATTCAACATTGGAGGAATTTTTCTTTTAGTTTTTACATTAATCTTGATACTGCGGATTTACTTAAACCAAGCTGCTCAGCTATCTCTCTAACACTTATTTCCGAGTTATTTACCAAAACAGCTAACAATTTATTTTCTTCTGTTACCTTAGTTTGTCCCGCAGTTTGTCCCGATATTGTTTCTGCTACCCTAGTCTGTCCCGCGTTTTGTCCCGTTTTCTGTTTGCGATAAATAGTAACGCGCAGTTCTGTTTCTCCACCTAAAATTTCCACTATCAAAAATTGCTATCTAAATATTGCCATTATCCAAATAACTACGATGTACTGCTGCATTAATAATCAATTCACGAACAGCAACAGGATACTATTAACCGCAGTCAAGGAAGCTAAAAACTAAACAATAAATTTAATGAAGTATTTTTTACGCACAGCTAAAAGCCTTTTATATCACCTACATAGCAGGTGGTTTCTTTTTGACAAAAAAACGCGGCTCCGAAGAAACTACGTTCATTTCTTTGAACTACAAAAAGTAATCTAAACATAGAAAAGCCACCCCTACATACTTTGGCAGGTATTTGGGTGGCTCTCTACCTTTTATACTTTGGCAACCCACCTTGTGGGCGGTTGTCTTTCTATTTATAATATACCACATCTGCCATGTTTACGCAGGCAACAACACTCACCGCTGCCTTTTACGCAGCGTTTTTTTGTTCGGCGCCTATTTCGTCTTGAGCTTGTGCACGCGCAGCTTCTGCTCCCCGTAAAAGGCAATTCTGTCCTTAGGTCCGTCGTTTCTTAACAGCATTAAAAAATTTTCCAGCAGCTTTTGCATAATCGCTTCCGTATCAATATTTTGCAGGCTGAACATATCGCTGCCATAGCGCGACTTAATCAGCATATAAAAGGCATAAATCCCGATAACCCTTTCCATCTCCATAAAAGTATCCAGCGAAATCTCATGCTTGCCCCGCTCCAAATTGCTAACCGTCCAAGTGGACAAGGTACACTTTTGGGCAAATTCCTTCTGCGTCATTCTGTTGTCAAATCTCCATAAAGCAACCTCTTTACCAAAGCTATACCAAAAATCCTTGTTTGCAACACATTTCATAACAATTTCGCCAGTCTTTCTTTAACCGTAAGCTTATTCCTACGTGACAAAAGCACTAATAAGCGTTATCGCCTATATTATAATGCAACATAGCTCTATTTACAAGCAATTATAAATTTTAAGAGTTATTATGTATGCGTCGACAAGTAAGACGGGCCCGTCATTTTTAGGCACCGGTGGTGCAAGCCATCCGTGCACGAAAGGACGGAAAAACATGCAAACCAACAAACAACTCACCTCATTCACCGCCATTGAATTAAAAAATCTTGTGGAAGCAGCGCAGCGCCTTGACGAGCACGCCATTAACACACTGTGCGCAGCTTTTAAGCCTTTAATTATCGCTGAATCCCACAAAAGCCACATTATTGCCCAATTAGGCGACGACAGCGAAAATATTGCCTGGGAAATTTTTCTGACTTCCATCCAATGCTATCACGGCAATAAGTATCGCCTGCTGCCGGGGCTTCTCCAAAAACAGCTGCATTTTGAACTAATGCACAAAGCTTATCCACGCAGCAGCACGCCCACAGTAATTATGCCGCTGGAGGATTTGGAAGCAGGCAGCGCTGCCGGCGACGCATACAGCAAAAATAATATTAACGACCTGTTGGACAAAGAATTTTTTGCCGATATTTTGCGATGCCTTACCAAAAAGCAAAGAGATATTATCGACGCCTTATACAGGCACCAAATGTCTCTGACGGAATATTGCAGCGAGCAGAGCATTACCTATACGGCGGCCTATTATTTAGAAAAACGTGCTTTAAGAACGCTTAGGAAGCTGATGACTATGGATGAATTTACTAACGTAAATTCTACGCTTTTAGAGCCGGCAAGAAGAAAGGTGAGAGAAAAAATTCTAAAAAGAGACGGAAAGAAGAAGCTACCCTAATAATGGCAATTTTGCTCGTAATTCTTAACATTTTCAGCAAAAATTTTTATAAAAATATTTTTCCGGTGATGTTAAGAAAACAGGCCTTTTCTGCCATTACTAAAGCGAGAGGGTAAAAATCAAAAAGCAAAAGCGCCGCACCCTCTTCCCTGCCGGCGCACACCGGTTAAACGTCAGGCAGAGCAGCGCGGCAGAAAGGAAATCAGCCATGCAGATAAATAATCCCCCCGGCATTACCTCCCAGGAGCTGCTAATGCTGGCGCAGAACACCGCAGGCAGTATTCATCATCTGTACCTGCACTGGACGGCAGGCCGCTATCACCAATTTTTTGATGATTATCATCTGAATATTGATGCGGACGGACAGGTATACAAAACCTGCTCCACCCTTAACCAGCTCAAGCCCCACACCTACAAGCGCAACAGCGGTGCGGTAGGTATCGCCCTCTGCTGCGCGTTGGATGCCGGCTGGTCAGGCGCTAAGCCTAATTTCGGCACTATGCCTCCCACTGCCAGACAGCTGCGCTCCCTAGCCTGGGTCATAGCTATTTTGTGCGTAGGGCTTGGCCTTGCCATCAGCAGCGAAACGGTTATGACCCACGGCGAAGCAGCCTACCGCGACGGCTACGGCCCCGGCAGCAGCGACCCGGATACCCGCTGGGATTTATTCTGGCTGCCGGACGAACAGGGAAGCCTTCGTCAAGGCGGCGTGTACCTGCGTGAGCTTGCCCAAAGGTACCGCACCAGGCTTGCCCCCGCAGAGCGCAGCGGCGCAGCTTCCGCTCCCCAAGACGCGCCTGCCTTACAGGTGCCGCTGTTTTGGGAATAAGCAGATTTGAAAGGAGTTATGAACAATGGCAATTGAAAAAACTATGGTAAAACGCGCACTGAACATTTATGTAAAGGACGGTGTAAATGCAGATGGCAGCGACAAACTCAAACCCCGCACCTACAACAAGGTCAAAGAAAGCGCAGCTGAAGCAGATATTCTGGCGGTTGCTAATGGACTTGGCAGCCTTATGGCTAAAGAAGTAGGCGAAATCGCCGTTACGGAAAAATCTGTTTTGACCGAATCCATCTAACTTTTATTAAAACTCAAGGAGGAATACAATTATGGAACTGCAATTAGTCTTTAAGACTGCTCAAGACAAAAAGAAAATCTTTACCGTCGCCGACCCCCGCGAGGACGTCACCTTGGAGGAAGCTACCGCTGTCATGCAGCTGCTGATTGACAAAAACATCTTCGACAGCTCTTATGGCGATTTGACCGAAATCGTAGAGGCGCGCAAGCACACCTGCGAATACACCGTGCTGCTGTAACAGCAAAATGCAAGGCTCTCTGCTGTAGCAGAGAGCCTTAATTAACGAAAGGATGATAGCTATGGAAATGGAAAAACTGCTTACTGCCGCCGCAGATTACGGTTTTCCTATGCTGATAAGCTGCTATCTGTTAATCCGCATGGAAAACAAAATCGACAAGCTAAGCGCAAATATCGACGCGCTCACCCGCGTGTTGGCAGCAGGAAAATAAACAAAGAACCGTACATGTTGGCTTAACAGTGATAAGGAACTAATTCAAACTTACTGCTGTCAGCCGACAATTCTGGTGTGTAAGGATCACAAACGCTAAGGCGACCGCCCGTTTCCGAAAGGAACGGGCGGTTAATCCTTATTCTGCTATTTATCGGAAGGAAAATTGAAATTATGTAGAATCAACTTATGTTCGTCAAAGAAAGGAATCAGTAACAATTTCATCCTCCGCCAGCATCCGGTAGCCGACGCCAAGCTCATTGATGATGTAGCGCTTTTCGCCGGGCGTCACGCCCATTTTCTTGCGGATGTTCTTCATGTTGACTTGCAGTTTCTTGACGCTGCCATAGTCGGAATACCCCCAGACCGCCCGAATGATGGCGGCATACATCAGCACCTTTCCGGCGTGAACAGAGAGAAACGCCATGATGTTGTACTCCGTCTGGGTCAGGTCGATCTCTTCTTTGCCCACAAAGACCTGCCGTGTATCGTAATCGATCAGCAAGTCCTGAAGGCGGAATTTCCCGCCAGGGGTACTTTCATTCTCTTCGCTGTGCCGATGGCTGCGGAGAGCGGCGCGGATACGGGCCAGTAATTCCTCCGTGCCAAAGGGCTTCGTGATATAATCATTCGCCCCCAGATCCAGCGCCTCCACCTTGTCTCTCTCATTGGAACGGGCGGAGAGCACAATGATGGGCACGGTTTCCGATTCCCGGACTTTCTGAATCAAGTCCAAACCATCCCGATCCGGCAGGCCGAGATCCAGAACGATGAGGTCAGGATGATGGGAAGCATACATCATTATCCCAAGCGCACAGGTCTCCGCGCAGAGCACCTGATAATCGCTGGTTTCCAGATTGACTTTGATAAAGCTTCGGATGTTGGCCTCATCCTCTACGATCAGGATCTTGTACTTGTTATTGCCCATCGTCCTCACCCCCTCTTTCCAGAGCAAAGCGGAATACCGCACCGCCGCCACTTCTGTTTCCTGCGGTAATGTCACTGCCGTGCGCCTTGACGATGGCGGCGCACACAGAAAGCCCGATCCCCATATTGCGGCGGGTCCCGTCCACCGGCGCGGCAGACTTTTCATAGCTCCCGGTAAAAATCTTTTGAAGCGCATCTTCCGGGATGCCGCAGCCGTTATCAGCAACCTCAAATACCGCCTTGTCTCCCACGAGAGAAACGGAAAGCGTCAGCTCTGTCATACCTTTTGCATGGAATACAGCGTTTTCCAGAAGATTCAGCAGCACCTGCTCAATAAGGAGCGAATCTATGGGAATGTCCACAAACTCGTCCGGTATCTGCGTGATGACCTTCTGATTCGGATGCTTTTTGGAAAACTTCATGAGAACCGAGTCAATCAGCTCATCCAGAACGGTGGGGGTTTTCACGACCTCCACCTTCGTACCGTCGATCCTTGTGACAGACAGAAGATTCTCCACCATGCGGATGAGCCATTCGCTGTCCTCCTGAATTTCTCCCAACAGCTTGAACTGCTGCTCCTTTGGCAGCGCGCCATACTTGGAGATCAGTGTGGAGGATGACCCGTATATGGAGGTGAGGGGCGTGCGCAGGTCATGGGAGATCGCCCGCAGCAAATTGCTCCGCATTCTCTCTTTTTCGTTTTCTGAGCGCAGCTTCTCCTGATCGCGGATGCGAATGTTCAGCGTACTGGTGGAAACGGCGACGACCAGCATGATGACAGCGGATAAGATACTTTCTTCTACGAAAAAGTCAAAGGTGTAATAGGGATAGGTGAAGGCGAAATTCACCGCAAACACGCTGACGATGGCAGAGGCGATGCCATAGCAATACCCGTTGGTTTTCAGCGAGATCAGAAACACGCCGAATACAAAGATCATGGGCACCAGCGTCTGCGTGGTAAAGAGCTTCTGAATGAGCAAATTGACGGCAAAGGCGCTGAAAAAGACGATGACCGAAAATAAAATATCCTTTTGTCGCTGTCGATTCTTCATCATGCTTCTCCTGAAATTGATTGCGGCTTATTATAGCGCATAAGCGGAAGCGCTTCAAGATTCCTCACAGGGGGATCCTGCGCCGCACCTGTTTCTTTACCGAATCTACACCGGAGAAATGCTATGATATAAGCACACAGCAAAAAGGAGGAAGAATTTCGTGGAAAACAACAGTGGCGACGATAATGGTAACAGCTCCTATATGTTCTGTTCATGTGTGGCATATCTACGCCCTTTGCTGCGGTATCGGGTATAGGTGTGTCTTTTTTGCTTGGTACGATAATACGAACAGAAAATAAAGGAGTTTGAAATGAATTATTTTGGAAGCATTTTCGCAATGGTGGTCTGCATTGCCATGTCCGCCTATTTCAGCGCCACAGAAACGGCGTTTTCATCCCTGAACAAGACCCGCCTCAAAGTATTGGCGGATAACGGAAACAAGCGGGCAGCGCTGGCGCTCAAGCTGTCCGAAGACTATGATAAGCTGATCTCCACCATCCTGATCGGCAACAATATTGTGAATATCATGTTAGCGTCCATCGGCACACTTCTGTTCGTAGGGCTTTACGGCGACATCGGTGCGACCATTTCCACCATTGTGGTCACGGTCGTTGTCCTGATCTTTGGCGAGATCACCCCCAAAAGCGTTGCAAAGGACACGCCGGAGCGCTTTGCCATGTTCAGCGCGTCCTTCATCCGGCTCTGGATCTGGGTGCTGACGCCGCTGAACTTCCTGTTCTCCCAGTGGAAAAAGCTGGTTTCCCGCTTCTTCAAGACGGACGACAACGCCAAAATGTCCCACGAGGAACTGCTCCTTTTCATGGAGGACGTGGAGCAGGACGGCGGAATTGACGAAAACGAGGGTAAGCTGCTGCGCAACGCCCTTGAGTTCCGCGACCTGACGGCGGCAGAAATTCTGACCCATCGAATTGACTTGGAGGCCGTGGACATCGGCGAAAGCCATGAGGAAATTGCCAAAGCCTTTACACAGTCCCGCTTTTCCCGTCTGCTGGTCTACCGGGATACCATCGATCAGATCGTCGGCATTCTTCATCAGAAGGACGTCTATATCAACGGCAAGATGACGGATCAGCCCATTACGGAGATCATGACGGAACCGCTGTTCGTCTATCAGCACACGAAGATCCGCGACATTCTGAAAATGCTCCAGCATCAAAAGTCCCACATTGCCGTGGTCGTGGATGATTTCGGCGGCACGCTCGGTATTGTTACGATGGAGGATATTCTGGAAGAACTGGTTGGTGAAATTTGGGACGAACACGACGAAGTGGAAGAAGATTTTGAAAAGCTGGACGAGAACACCTACCGTGTGGACTGCTCCGTCAGCTTGGAGGATTTTATGGAATTCTTTGACGTCAAGCTGGAATCGGACAGTGTTTCCGTCGGCGGCTGGGTCATGGAGCAGATGAATAGAGTCCCCATCAAAGGCGATTCCTTTACTGTGCAGAATTTGGAGATCACGGTCTCCGAGCTGAGCACGTATCGGGTATCCTCTGTCACAGTCAGGCAATGCGACGTATGTTCGGCCTGCGCACAATAAATCTATCGCGCAATTCACAAGGAGTGAGAATGATGGCCGTATACAGTTCCGGCGGCGGAGGCGTAGGCTGGTACACATGGGTGACTTCAAACATGGTGAGACCGTGAGCATTTCCATGAAACAGATATTTTGCAAATCGTTCTTTCACAGCCTCACCACCTCCGTCATTTCAAATAGTTTTGCGCCTCCACCAACAATGCCTCCTGTTTCATTTCCGCTTCATAGGAACCGGCGGCATATTTACGGTCGGCGATGGCGCGTTCCAGCTTGTTCTTCGCCAGCCGCTTCATTACAGCGGCGGTCTGTTCGTCCAGCGTTCCCCGATGCAGTTTCTGGATGATCGTATTGGTGCGGCGCTCATAGATTTTCTTCAGCGGGTGATCGTCAGCCCGTTCCCGCTGCTCCCGCCTCCGGAGGTTGCCCACCTGACGGCAAGTGCGCCCGCGCTTGTCCCCCGGAGCCAGACCGCCGCAGTATTTTGTGGGCCTCGCGTCCGTGGTCAGGAACCACGTTCCGCAGATAGGGCATTTTCGGGGCGCATGGCCTACGCACAGCCCCTCAAACAAGTCAGAGCGGAACATCCCCACAAAAGAGACATAATGCATCCGTTTCACAAGCTGGGATTTCTCTTTGCCGGGAATGGTCGCGGCGGCGTACTGAACGGAGGCGTTTGCAAGGGACATCCAGCCGGGATTTTCTGCTGATAGGTCAGGGTCAGCAGAAAAGTATTGTCCGAAGCTGGCGGCGTATCCGTCCGGCGTTCTGTCGCTCTCATGCAGCTTCTCCGCAAATGGCGTAAGCTCCCGTTTGAACTCTGCCAGGGAGAACCCCATGTGCGCCATGACAGGCAATACCCGCAGCAGAGTGAGCGCCTTTTGGTATTCCGTCGAAACCGCCCCGGCAAGATTTCCAGACCTCGCAAAGTCTATTGCATTTTGCAGATAGTCCTCCGTAAAAACGGCATCGACATAGCTGTGGACAATTTCATACTCTAGGCAGGAGAACGGCGGTACATTCCGCAAAAGCTCCACGATCTGAAAGGCGCTTTCCCTCGCCGCTTCCATCTGCATTGTGTCTGCCTGCCCAAGTTGGAGGGAGCCCATATACAGGTTGAGTGCCATACAGAGTTGGGACAGCTTCGCTATGACTTCATCAGAGAGATTCAGCGCGGCACAGGCCAGCGTCCCGGTTGGCATAGACTTCCCCTCATAGGTCACATTGCCCTGCCAGAAATCCAGCGTCAGGATTGTGTGTTCAATCAAATTCAAGTGCGCTGCCTCCTGTCATGTTTTTTCATTTTTCATTATACCACAGCTACTCCCCGATTGGAAAGATGGCTTTCGATTCGGTCTGCCGGGTGATTCTGTTTGATATTTGCAAACGGCATGGTCTGGCAGTAGAGTAAGAACCTGACCACGGCAACCGTGGGCGCAGCTACCTGATGAAGAACGACTATATCATCCAAAAGCAGAAGAAATTGATTACAGAGCAGGAGACGGCGATTGAAGAAAAGGCACAGGCGTTAGAGGCCGTGTCGCTTCGGCTGGAGGATGCCGAGTCCCTGATTGATGAGGTCACAGAAATCGTCTATGCGCCGGACAAGTCCAGCGGCAAGCGGACGCAGAAGGTCAAGATCGTTTTCAACTTCCTTGAGGAAGTTGAAGTACCGGAAATCAGCGAACCTGTTATTACTGAAACTACCTATGGACGCAGAAAGACGGCGTGACACTCGGTCACGCCGCCCTCTGCGGCAAATAGTTACTTGTCACTATTAAGCCTTGGTGTGCGGTTCTTTTTGGTGGGTATTTTGCTGTTTTCCTGCGTACTGTCTTTTTTCTATATATACAGCAAGATAGTAGTTTTGGGTATATGAATCAGAGATAGCTTTACCGGACTATTATGCTTTTAGCCAAATATTTCCTACCAGTGATACTTTTCGCCCCGGCTGATTTTAAAGGCTCGGTAAATCTGCTCAATAAGCAAAAGGCGAATCATTTGGTGGGTAAAGGTCATTTTAGAAAAGCTCAAGGCTAAATCGGCACGCTTGCGCAAAGCATCCGTATAGCCAAAAGCGCCGCCGATAACAAAGGTGATATGACTATTGCCCGCCAGCGCCAGACTGTCCAGCTTCGCCGCCAGCTCCGGACTGGAAAGCTGTTTACCGATAACGTCCAATAATATTACATAGGAATTTTCCGGCACAATCGCCAGTAAGCGCTGCGTTTCCTTCTCTAAAACCTGCTGCTTCATAGCTGGGGATGGGTCGTCGGGCATGCGCTCCTCGTTAATGGCGACAATCTCCAGCTTGCAAAAGGGCGCCAGACGTTTGGTAAATTCGGCAATACCGGCATCTAAATATTTTTCCTTAATTTTGCCTACGCAGGCGATGGTTATTCTCACCTGCCGTAACCTTCCGGAACCTCTTCCAAGGTAAGGGTTTTAGTCATAGTATCGCCGCTGCGCATAATTACTACGTCCACAGACTGACCAACCTTGCATTCTGCTACCTTAGCGCTTAACTCGGCAGTAGTTTTTACGCGCGCGCCGTTAAAGTTCAAAATAATGTCGGAAGGACGGATATCTGCTTTAGCGGCAGGACCGTTTTGCGCAACCTTCATAATAAAGATACCGTTGTGCAAATCAACATCAAAGCCAAAGCGCTCGGCGATTGCTTTATCAATCATGGAAACGCCCAAATACGGACGTGCCACACGGCCGCGCTCCTGCAATTCCTTCAAAATGGGTTTTGCCGTGTTGATAGGAATGGCAAAGCCGATACCCTCTACGCCGCCGCGGGCAATTTTGGCGCTGTTGATGCCTACTACTTCGCCGTCAGCGTTGACTAAAGCGCCGCCGCTATTGCCGGGGTTAATGGCTGCGTCGGTCTGAATAAGGTTAAACTTGCGGTCGCCGATTTCAATGCTGCGGTTCAAAGAGCTGATAACGCCAACGGTAACGCTGCCGCGGAACTCCAAACCCAAAGGATTGCCGATAGCAATGGCAGGCTCGCCAACCTGCAGGGTATCGCTGTCGCCAAATTGAGCAACGGTGATATCCTTAGCATCAATTTTAACTACAGCCAAATCGGTTGCCGGGTCGGCGCCCAAAACCTTGCCTTTCACGCTGCGTCCGTCCGCTAAGCTGACAATGATTTCGCTGGCGCCCTCGACTACGTGATTATTGGTAGCGATATAGCCTGCTTTATCATAGATTACGCCGCTGCCGGTACCCTTATCGGTAAAATAGACCCTATTAAAAAAGTCGCGCACATAGCCTTTATTGGTGATACCCACAACTGCCGGACCCACCGCTTTAGCCGCCTGCACAATGGGCGTATTGCGCGCTGCGCTCAGCTGCTGTTCCTGCTTTACGGGTTTTTCGGCAACAGCGGCAGCGGTCTTTTTATCGCCGCAGCCCGCCAGCAAAACAGCTGCTCCTACAATACCGCAGACAAGAATGTTGGCCGTTTTTTTCAAAATAGTTTTCTGCATCTTTTTTCACTCCTTAAGCTGGTTTATTTGCTTTATAAATTGCTTAATCAAACAGCGATTTCTGCTCTGTCGCGCACGCAGCTAATACATGGCTTTGCGCCGCTATAAAAAGCGTTGTTTCCGGCAGACGTTTTCTGCCGTCCAAAATATTGCTTACCGTGTCTAAGGCCAGCTCCGGCGTGTTGTTCTGCTCGCTTAAATGCGCCAAAACCACCTGCCTGGGCAGTTTGGGGAACTGCGCTAAAAACTGCGCCGCCGTCAAATTGGACAAATGCCCCCGGGTCCCTAAAATTCGCTGTTTTAAATCGTAGGGATAAGCGCCGTTTTTGAGCATTTCCACATCATGGTTAGCTTCTAAAATCAGCGCGTCGCTGCCAAGAGCAGCCTCCCGCGCAGCAGGCGTAATAAAGCCTGTATCGGTCATATAGGTGCATTTTGTCCCGCCGCCATACCAATTAAAGCTATAGCCCAAAGGCTCTGCCGCATCATGAGAAACGGCAAAGCTGTCTATGCGCACGTCGCCGCAGCGCATACTTTTGCCCGTTAAACGGCAGTTGGCGCGGTTCAGCTCAGCATATTTTCTAAACACCGCCTGCCAGGTGCCGGTACTGGCATAAACGGGCACATTATATTTTTTGGCAAAGGTTACTAAGCCCTTTACATGGTCAATATGCTCGTGAGTAAGAAAAACGCCGTCCAATTCTTCCGGACAGGCGCCTGCTTCGCGCATCCGCTTCACCAGCTCGCGGCAGCTAATTCCCACATCTACTAAAAACCGTTGACTGTCCGTACTGATTAAAGCGGCATTTCCTTTACTGCCGCTGGCCAGCATTACAATCTGCATATCTTTTGCCAAGATTTGGACACTCCTCTTTAACGTCTTTTATTATAGCAAATAGTTTTAACAATTTTGTGGCATTTTCGTAAAAATCATGCTACCAAATAGAGAAAAGGTGTACTAACCAAGAGATTAGTACACCCGTACCTTTTAGTGCAGTCTTTGGCATTCAGGGCACACGCCAAAGAAATAAAACTGCCGTCCCTGAACCTGATAGCCGCTCTGCTGCTCCACCAGCTTTGTCAGCTGCTCCTTAGCCGCCTCGTCCACAACCGTATCATCAACACGACCGCATGCTAAGCAACGCAGATGATAATGCTCCGACATGTTAGCATCATAGCGGAAGCTGTCTTCGCCGGTATTTAGAATCTTAATTACATTGATATTATGCAGAATCTCTACTATTTTATACACAGTAGCAAAGCTCATTGAGGGAAATTTAGGCTGTACTTTTTTATACAGCATTTCTGCGTTAGGATGCCATATCTCATCAGCCAATGCTTCATAAACAGCAAGCCGCTGCGGCGTAACCTTATATCCGTGTTCACGCAGCCTGCTTGTCAGCTCTCGACTAGTAAGCATAGTTCATCACTCCATTGCTAATAGCAGGGGATACAAAGGCTGTCCCCCATAAAAAGTTTCCACTTCCCAGTTGTCATTCATAGCACCCAGCTTGTCAGCCAAAGCTTCTGCGGCCTCCTCGTCCAAATCGGCACCGTAATATAGACTGATAAGCTCGTAATCGCCCCCGGCCAGCATTTGCTCCAGCACCGCGTCAATGCTGCTGCCCTTGCAGATAATCTTATCGTTGAGAATGCCTAAGTAATCGCCCTGACGCACCTCCAGACCGTTGACTACGCTGTCGCGCACAGCTGTGGTAACGCTGCCGCCGGCAGCTTCTTTGGCTTCCTTCGCCATAATTACAGTGTTTTCGTCCAGTCCGCGGGTAGCGTCAAAATGCAGCAACGCCGCCAAGCCCTGCGCCATATTGGTAGTAGGCACAAAGGATACTTTGGAATTGCCCAAAAGCTTACGTACCTGCTCTGCCGCCAAAATAATATTTTTATTATTAGGCAGAATAATATACTGTTCGCAGGTACCGTTTTCAATGGCCTGCACAAAATCCTCTACCGACGGGTTCATGCTCTGGCCGCCGCTGATAATTTCGCTGGCACCCATTTCGTGCATAATTTGGGCAATGCCGTCGCCTGCGGCTACGGTCAGTACGCCTACGCCATGCTTCACCGGTTGGATATCTTCGGCGGTAAACAGGCGGTTTTCATGCTGGTCGCGCATGTTTTCTATTTTAATATCGTGCAGCGTACCCCACTTCTGCGCCGTATTCAGCGCGTCGCCGGGGTGCTTGGTATGAATATGTACCTTCACAATATCCTCTACCACGGCCACAATCATGGAATTGCCAAAGCCCTGCAAGGCTTCGCTGACGGTTTTTTTGTCTACGTCGGCGCCTTTCACGATAAATTCCGTGCAGTAGGGGTATTCCAAATCCAAAGGCTCCGCAGGCATTCTAGCCGTTGCCGCGTGGGCAGTAACCTCCAAAACCTCGCAGTCCTCGCCGCGCAGGCCTGCCAGGCAGCCCTCAAAAAAGACAATCAAGCCCTGACCGCCTGCGTCTACCACGCCTGCCGCCTTTAAAGCAGGCAGCTTCTCGGGAGTACGCGCCAATTCCTCCTTGCCGGAGCGGATAGCTGCCTGCAGCACATCCTCCAGGCTGAAGCTTTCGCTGCGCACTGCATGATAAGCGCCCTTCGCCATACCGCGGGCCACTGTAAGAATGGTACCCTCCACGGGTTTGGCAACGCTTCTATATGCGTATAAAATACCAAACTGAAAAGCTTTGCCGATTTCAGTATTATTCAAGTTTTTTTTGCCTGCCACGCCTTTACCGATACCGCGCAGCAGCTGGGATAAAATAACGCCGGAATTGCCGCGCGCGCCCATAATAGCACTGCGAGCAGCAACGGCGCCTATTTCCCCTGCTTCGGCATCGTCGCTCATAGCGCTGATTTCCTTCGCTACTGATGCCATAGTGTGCATCATATTGGTACCTGTATCGCCATCAGGAACAGGAAAAACATTCAGCTCATTGATGGACTCAAAATTTTTCTCAAAGCTATGGTAAGCTCCCAGCAGCATGTTTTTAACCTGCTTACCGGTAATCTCCTTCATTGCCTCCATTTACTCCCACACCCTTCCTTTAGGCCCTTCTGCGCACAAATACGCCAATAGCGCCGGGCCCTAAATGAGCTGCCAAAACCGTACCGATACTGGTTACAAGTACGGGCAGTCCAGGATAATGCTGCCGCATTTCCTGCGCCAACGACTCCGCTTCCTCCGGGGTAACGGCGTGAGCAACATAAACAGCTTCCAGCGGGTCATGGCCGCAGGCCATTTCTATCATACGTTTTAATACCTTTTTGCGGGTACGCGCCTTATCGGCAATTTGTAGCCTACCCTCTCTATCAAGATGCACTATGGGTCGGATACCTAAAATATTGCCAACGAGCGCGCCTACTGCGCCGATACGTCCGCCCTTTTGCAGATAATCCAAGGTTTTTACGGTAAAATAGGTTTCGGTGCGCTGCGCCAAATCCTTAGCATAAGCTTCCAGCTCGTCCATATCGCTTATGCCGGCGTCAATTTTTTCCAGCACAGCCATCGCCATACCGCTCAAAGGGCAGGCGGCAGTCAAGCCGTCTACTACGCGGATATCCGCGCCTTTAATTTCGCTCATTACCTGCTTAGCAACCATACAGCAGGTTTGATAGGTGCCACTGAGCACGCTGTCTACAGTAATCATAAGCACCTTTTTGCCGTTCTCAGCCAAATCGCTGAACATTTCATGAATATAGCCCACCGGCGGTTGGGAGGTTCCCGGCAGGATATCGTTTTTTTCTACCATGGCAAACATTTCTTCCAAAGAACGGTCGCCATCCCACCATTCCTCCTGTCCGTGACGGGTAATTAAGCGCAGCACATGACAGCGCGGATCGTCCTTTAAAGGAGTTTCTCCGGCAACAGCAATGCTGTCTAGTACAACATGTATTTCATCGTGCATAAATAGCCTCCTGTAAAACGTTTAATCTATAATTGACAAAAATCCGTACTTATCCCATATTACATTCTATTTTACCATAAGTTGCCTTATATTACCACATAATCTGTAATTATTCTCTAATGTTTTACTGATATATTAAAAAAGGGCAAAAAAAAAGCCCTTACGAAGAAGGGCCAAATGAGGGGCTGTTTTGTTGTAATTTAGTATACCATTTTTGTATACAAAATGCAAGCCTTATTTGTAAAATTACTTACAATTCCGGCAGCACGTAAATTTTCTGCTTATTTATAATCTGCTCCCAGCATAATTACGCCGCCGCAGTCAGCTGCTCCATCACGGCTGACGCGCAGCTTATGTGCAAAGGGAACCTGCGACAATCTGCCGATAACAGCGCCGTTATTAGTTGTAGAAATAACCGTAGTCTGCGCCAACAGCTCGCCGCTGCCGCCATTGATAACGGTAAAGCCGGCCTTTTTCAGACGGGAAACAGCGTCGGCACCGGCAGTTTTGCTGCCGCTGCAATTTACTAACCGCACCACATTGCCGTTTCTTGGCGCGGTTTTTTTAGCTTCCACAGGCTGCTCGCCTTCCTGGAGCACGGCAGTTTTAGCCTTGAGCTTTTTATTGCTGTTGATTTTTTTTACAACAGGTTTGCCCTTTTCCCGCTTATCTTCCTGCACGGCTTGTTCTTTGTCGGCTTTCTTTTCCTGCTTTACAGCTTCCTTATTTTCGTCGCTGTCGTCGCCTTTTTCAACTTTTTCCAAAGCGGCGTTATATTCTTTTTCCATCAGCTCGGCAGCAGATTTATAGCGTTCCGTCATCTCGGCGCCCTGCATTTTTGCCATTTGCTCGCGCAAATCCGTAATATCCGGCACCCAATAGCTGATATCATCAATATAAACAGGCTCTCCGGGAACGGTAGCCATTGCCAATCCCTGCGTTTTTACCATAGCGTGCAGCGCGCGACCGATATCCACCAAGTCGCTTAACGGCAGGTCGGTCTTGACCATACTGCTCAGCTGCTTCGCCAGTCCCGGCACATGCAGCAGCATATTGGCAGAAGAAATGCGCTCATATACAGCCATCATAAAATGCTGCTGACGGCGGATACGGCCAATGTCGCCCTCTTCGTCACGATAACGCACATACTGAATGGCTGTTTTGCCGTCCAAATGCTGCCTGCCTTTTTTTAAGTCCACAGTAAAACCGTCCCAGGTATCGTGGTAATACATGTTCTTTTCCACGTCTATATCTACGCCGCCGATAGCGTCTACCAATCCGGTAAAGCCTTTAAAATCTACCATCACATAATTATTGATATGCAAACCTAAAAGCTCCTCAACAGTTTTCTGCGTCAGCTCGCGTCCGCCATAAGCGTAGGCGTGGTTAATCTTATCCCAGCCGTGACCCTTGATGCGCACACGGGTATCGCGGGGAACGGAAAGCAGCGAAACAGATTTTTTCTGCGTATCAAACATTACTACAAACAGCGTGTCGCTGCGTCCTACGTCATATTCTTCCGCTCTTTCGTCAACGCCTAAAACAACAATATTCTTTTTTAGGTTTAAACGGTCCGTAGGCGCTAAATTGTCCAAGCCTTTTTCCGGCATAAAATAACCAAGCAGCAAATAGACAGCAGCGCAGACAGCCGCTACGGCAACTAATATTTTTGCCTGCAATATTCCTTTCATCAGCAAAACCTCTCATTCATTAAAAATCATTGCGACAGACTAAAAGCTTTATTCCTTGGTCTCTGCCAAAAAATTTTGCAGTTCTTTGCCGCTGCGGCGCAGAAAAGCATATAAAATTCTTGCCGTAAGTCCCCAAATAACCTCTGCGCCATATTCGTAAAAATACACATAATATTCCTTATGCTGACGCCAGCCGCGAATTCTGCCGGGCGCCAAATCAAAGGGGAAATCTTCTCCCGCATGGTCGGCCAGCTGCATGGAGCAGCGGCGCGGCGTTATGGCCAGCAGTGATTTTAAAGGCACAGTAAAAATGCGCTCTACCTCATCACGGCTGAAGGTAATTTTATTCATATCGTCAATAATGCCTACAAAGGGATGAATTATAGGCCCCATGTGGGTAACCAGCGCGTCCAGCTCGCCGCAGATAGTGATATCCTGCGGCGTAAGCCCCAGCTCCTCGCAAGTTTCTCTCACTGCCGTATAAGCATAATTATATTTATCGCTGCATTCCGCCTTGCCGCCGGGAAAGCAAATTTCTCCCGGCTGACGGCGCAAGCTGTGCGCCCGTTCTTCAAACAGCACGGCTAAGCCTTCGTCAGTCTGCACCAAGGGCAGCAGCACTGCCGCATCCCACAGTCTGTCCAGCTTATCAATTCCCGCAGGGCGCCTGTGCAGTCGCTCATATAAAATCTGCCGTAATTCTTCCATTTTTTCCATAATATCATCCTATTATAACACCTTCTGCCGTTTAAGCAGCATAAAAATTTAAAAATTTTACATAGTATGGATAAATATTCTACAAATTTAAGCGGCACTCCTGCTAAAACACACAAATTTTACAGATGAAAAAGCGCCGCCTGCAAGGAATGCAGACGACGCCGGAAATACTGGTTAAATATTAGTACAGAGGTTCTTCTTTGCCAGCCTTTTCGCTTTTATCAACCAAGTAGGTAACAACTGCGTCACCGGTAACGTTAACAGAGGTACGCGGCATATCCAAAATACGGTCGATACCTGCAATCAGCGCAGAGCCTTCCAAAGGCAGACCCAAAGCGGTTAAAATCATGGTCAGCATGATGAAGCCAGCGCCGGGAACGCCTGCGGTACCAATGGAGGCCAGTGTACCGGTAATGATGATGGTAAAGTATTGAGAGCCGGTCAAATCAATACCGTACAGCTGAGCAATGAACAGTGCACAAACGCCTTGATAAGCAGCAGTGCCGTCCATGTTGATGGTTGCGCCCAAGGGCAGTACAAAGCTGGAAACCTCTTTGGAAACGCCCATTTTTTGTACGCAGCTCATGGTCAGGGGCAGAGTGCCACCGGAGGAGCAGGAGCTGAACGCCATCAAGGAAGCGGGCATAATGCCCTTAAAGAATCTAACAACATCGGTGCCGCCAATAAATTTCAGCAAAGCGCCGTATACGAATATAGCATGCAGCAGGCAGCTTAAGTATACTGCTACAACAACCTTCAGCAAGGGCAGCAGTACGGCAGGACCGTTAGCAGCGACAACCGGAGTAATCAAGCCAAATACGCCGATAGGAGCAACTGCCATAATCATACCAACGATTTTGTAGGAAACTTCTGCCAAACCGTCGATGGTGTGCTTTAAATAATCAGCCTTTTCGCCAACCGCAGTAATGCCAACGCCTACAAACAGAGAGAAAACAATGATTTGCAGCATGTTGGCTTTCAGCATAGCCTCCATAGGGTTGGTCGGGAAAATGTCCACGATAACCTTCATAATAGGCGGAGCTGCTTTAGCGGCAACCTTGGCGGATTCGGTAGGCAGGGACAAGCCTGCGCCCGGCTCCATAACGGTGCCGATAGCCAAACCGATAACGATAGCGAAAGCAGTGGTGCCCAGGTAGTAAGCAACGGTTTTAATACCAATGCGGCCAACCTTTTTAATGTCGCCCAGGCTGCATACGCCAATTACTAAGCTGGAAAATACAAGCGGAACAATGACCATTTTGATCATGTTCATAAAAATAGTGCCTAAAGGTCCAATCCAGGCTTTGGCGAAGCCCGCGCCTTCAGCGCCCAGCTCTAAGCCGGCAATAACGCCTAGAGCTAAGCCGATAAGAATTTTTGTAGATAAGTTCACGATAAATTACCCCCTAAACATTTTAAACTATTTTATGATTATTATAGCAGAGGATTGCCCGCTTGTCTGATTGTATACAGTATTATTGCTTTGTATACAATATATTTGGCAAAGCACAGAAATTTCTCTTGAATACATAATGTACTTTGAGCAATTGCTTTTTTGTACATTTTTTACATTGACCAGCAGGAAAAATGTACGTCTAAAACCAATGCTAAAATATACATGTATACAATTTGCATTTACTTTTTAGGCTGCTTATAATTAAGATTACAGTTGCAGTATTTTAATTCTTAGTATGAGAGGGGATTGCTTATGAATACTTCACTACCTGCTAAACAGGGCCTTTACGATCCCTGGTTTGAGCATGATGCCTGCGGCGTTGGCGTAGTAGCCAATATCAAAGGCAAAAAGTCGAATAAAATTTTAAAGCAGGCGCTGGTTGTCCTGCATAACATGGATCACCGCGGCGGTCAGGGTGCCGATGCCAATTCCGGCGACGGTGCAGGCGTACTGCTGCAAATTCCGCATAATTTTTTTATCAAGGAATGCGCCAAACTGGACATTGATTTACCCGAAGCCGGCAAATATGCGGTAGGCTTTCTTTTTCTGCCGCCGGACATTGTAGAAAGAGAAAATGTGCAGCGTCATTTTGAGCGCATTGTAGAAGCCAACGGGCAAAGCGTGCTGGGTTGGCGCACCGTCCCCGTACATCCTGAGGTGCTGGGTGAAAAATCACGTCAAAGCATGCCTTATATGGCGCAGGTTTTTATTCAGCCCTCGCAAAATCTTTTAGACCGTCTGGAGATTGACGACAATGCCTTTGAGCGCAAGCTGTACAGCATCCGTCGTCAGTCCGAAAACTATATCCGCTACGGCAGACTGCGCGGCGGCAAATATTTTTACGTTGCCAGCCTATCTTCCCGTACTATTGTTTATAAGGGTATGCTGACCACCAAACAGCTGCGCACCTTCTATGCGGATATGAACGACAGCTCTGTGAAAACGGCGCTGGCGCTTGTCCATTCCCGTTTCAGCACCAACACCTTCCCCAGCTGGGAGCGCGCCCATCCCTACCGTTATTTAATGCACAATGGTGAAATAAATACCTTACGCGGCAACATCAACTGGATGCGCGCCCGTCAAACCATGTGCGGCAACAGCCTGTGGGGCGCCGATATTCAAAAGATTATGCCCATTATTGACGAAACCGGTTCTGACTCCGGCATGTTTGACAACTGCCTGGAATTTTTAGTAATGAGCGGACGCAGCCTGCCCCACGCCGTAATGATGATGATTCCCGAGCCCTGGGGTAAAACCCCCACCTGGATTCAGATTTAAAAGCTTTTTTTGAATATCACAACTCTTTGATAGAAGCCTGGGACGGGCCTGCCGCCATGGCCTTTACAGACGGCCGCACTATCTGCGCCGCATTAGACCGCAACGGTCTGCGCCCCTCCCGCTATTATATTACCGAAGATAATACTATTGTGCTGGCCTCCGAGGTTGGCGTACTGGATATTGATCCCTCAACCATCGTGAAAAAAGACCGTCTGCGCCCCGGACGCATGTTGGTTATTGATACGGAGCAGGGCCGCATTATCGGCAACGACGAAATCAAGCGTCAAATCGCTGCGGAGCATCCTTACAGAGAATGGCTGCAAAAGCATTCCATCAAACTGAAAAACATTCCTTTAAACAGCGAGCTGCCGGTTCCCGACACCCAAACCCTGCTGCAGCGTCAGCGCGCCTTCGGCTATACGCTGGAGGATTTGACCAAATTTCTGCGCCCCATGGCCTTAAAGGGTATCGACCCGCTGGGCGCAATGGGCAACGACGCGCCTTTAGCTGTACTCAGCGAAAAGCCCCAGCTTTTATATAATTATTTCAAGCAGCTTTTTGCGCAGGTAACCAATCCGCCTATTGACGCTATCCGCGAGGAAGTTTTCACCGACACTACCAGCGGCATCGGTCCCGAGCTGAACCTTATTGACCCACAGCCGGAAAGCTGTCACCAAATAAGTGCCGAATCTCCCGTTATGAGCAACATTGAACTGGCCAAGCTGAAAAATATTCCTAATTTTGAGGCCGCTACCATTCCCATGCTTTATAACGTAGCCGAAGGCGGCGCAGGTCTCAAAAAAGCGCTGGACGAAATTTTTGCGCTGGCCGATAAATATATGGCCGAAGGCAAGGTCATCCTTATTCTTTCAGACCGCGGTATCTCTAAGGGCCAAGCGGCTATTCCGGCACTATTGGCCGGCGCCGGCCTGCACCATCATCTAATCAAAAAAGGCACGCGGCTGCGCGCTTCCATTATTATTGAATCTGCCGAACCCCGCGAGGTACATCATATGGCGCTGCTTTTAGGCTACGGCGTCAGCGGTATCAATCCCTATCTGGCCTTTGAAACGCTGGAAAACATGTGCGGCAACGGTATGCTGGATATCGGCTTTGCCAAGGCAGCGGAAAACTACATCAGCGCCTGCACTCACGGCATTGCTAAAATTTTATCCAAGATGGGTATTTCCACGGTACAATCTTATCGCGGCGCCCAGATTTTTGAGGCTATCGGTATCAGCAGCGCCGTAATTGACGAATATTTTACCGGTACTCCGTCCCGTTTGGAGGGCATTGGCTTAGAGGAAATTGCCAAAGAGGTTTCCCTGCGCCACGAACCGGCCTTTGCTGCGGGCGATATTGATTTATTCAGTTATGAATCCGGCTCCCACTATCAGTATCGCGACAGCGGCGAAAAGCATATGATTAACCCGGAAACCATTGTTAAACTGCAGCAGGCCTGCCGCACCGGTAATTATAAGCTGTTCAAGGAATTTTCCGAGCAGCTCAGCGGCAGCGAATTTGCCAATCAAAATCTGCGCAGTATGCTTACCTTTACACCCCAGCGCCTGCCCATTGATATTGAGGAAGTAGAATCTGTTGACAGCATCTGCCGCCGTTTCAAAACCGGCGCCATGAGCTACGGCTCTCTCAGCCGGGAAGCCCACGAATGTCTGGCCATCGCCATGAACCGCATCGGCGGCCGTTCCAACACCGGTGAAGGCGGCGAACATCCCAGCCGTTTTGCGCCTATGCCTAACGGCGACAGCAAGCGCAGCTCCATTAAGCAGGTTGCGTCCGGCCGCTTTGGCGTTACCAGTAATTATTTGGTCAACGCCGACGAAATCCAGATTAAAATCGCTCAAGGCGCTAAGCCGGGCGAAGGCGGCCAACTGCCCGGCGGCAAGGTATATCCCTGGATAGCCGAATGCCGCGGCACTACTGCCGGTATCGGTTTGATTTCACCGCCGCCCCACCACGATATTTATTCCATTGAAGATTTGGCCGAGCTGATTCACGATTTGAAAAACGCCAATCCCCGCGCCCGTATCAGCGTCAAGCTGGTCAGCGAGGTCGGCGTAGGCACCATTGCCGCAGGCGTAGTCAAAGCCTGTGCCGACGTTGTTTTAATCAGCGGCTACGACGGCGGCACAGGCGCCTCTCCCCGTACCTCTATCAATCACGCCGGTCTCCCCTGGGAGCTGGGGCTGATGGAAACCCATCAAACGCTACTTTTAAACAACCTGCGCGACAGAGTAACCTTAGAAACCGACGGCAAGCTGCTTACAGGCCGCGACGTAATTATTGCCGCATTGCTGGGAGCAGAGGAATACGGTTTTGCCACTGCGCCTTTAATTGCCATTGGCTGCGTAATGATGCGCGTCTGCAATCTGAATACCTGTCCCATGGGTATTGCTACTCAGGACCCTGCCCTGCGCAAAAACTTCCGCGGCAAACCGGAAGATATTGTCAACTACATGCATTTTATCGCGCAGGAAGTTCGCGAATACATGGCCATGCTGGGGTTCCGCTCCATTGACGAAATGGTCGGCCGCACCGAGGTGCTGATTCCCAAGCCGGAAAAGGCACGCAACTGGAAGAATAAAAATCTGGATTTGTCACCGCTTTTGTATAAGCCAGAGGTAGAACCGGGAGCCAGTCAGGTCTGCACCAAAAAGCAGAACCATCAGCTGGAAAAATCTCTTGATATGCGCGAGCTGCTGGACATCTGCCACAGCAATCTGGACAATAAAAAACCGATACGAATCACTCTGCCCATCAAAAATACGGACCGCGTAGTCGGCACTATTTTGGGCAGCGAAATTACCCGCCGCTACGGCTTGGAGGGACTTCCTGCCGACACTATCAATCTGCACTTTAAGGGCAGCGCCGGTCAAAGCTTTGGCGCCTTTCTGCCCAAGGGCGTAACGCTGGAGCTGGAGGGCGACGCCAACGACCATGTGGGCAAGGGGCTTTCCGGCGGCAAAATCATTATCTATCCCGATAAAGACTCCCGCTTTAACGCTCACGAAAACGTGATTATCGGCAACGTAGCCTTCTATGGCGGAACCGGCGGCGAGGCTTATATTCGCGGTATTGCCGGTGAACGCTTCTGCATCCGCAACAGCGGCGTCAACGCCGTTATTGAAGGCGTGGGCGACCATGGCTGCGAATACATGACCGGCGGCACCGTAGTAATTTTAGGCAGAACCGGCCGTAACTTTGCTGCCGGTATGAGCGGCGGCGTAGCCTATGTGCTGGATATGGCAGGCGACTTTGCCTCCTACTGCAATAAGGAAATTGTGCTGCTGGAGCCTTTGGAGGCTATCAACGACAGCCTGACTGTTAAAAAGATGATTCACAGCCATGCCCAATATACCGGCAGTAAGCTGGCTTTAGATATTTTAGAGCACTGGGATAAATATCAGGATAAATTTATCAAGGTTATTCCCAAGGATTATAAGCTGGTTACGGAAAAGCTTAACGAGTATCTGCAACAGGGGATGGATATGGAAGTTGCTACGCTGAAGGTATTTGAGGAGGTGAAGGCATAATGGGTAAGCCTACTGGATTTATAGATTATAAGCGGGACGAGCTGCCTCTGCGGCCGTGCGCTGAACGTATACGGGACTGGAAAGAAATAAAAACCAGCAGCCTGCCCCACAAAGAGCAGCTGCGTTGTCAGGCAGCCCGCTGCATGGACTGCGGCGTGCCTTTCTGCCACAGCGGCATGATGCTTAACGGCACGGTCAGCGGCTGCCCGCTGCACAATTTGATGCCGGAATTCAACGATTTAGTCTATCGCGGCATGGACGCTTATGCCTATGCCCGTCTCAATAAAACCAATAATTTCCCGGAATTCACCTCCCACGTGTGCCCCGCCCCCTGCGAGGGCGCCTGCAATGCCGGTTTGGCGACGGCTCCCGTAGCAATTAAAAATATTGAGCAGTATATTATCGAAAATGCTTTTGATAAAGGTTTAGTCAAGCCCAACATACCCGCTGAACGCAGCGGCAAAAAAGTAGCTGTGGTAGGCAGCGGCCCGGCCGGTCTGGCCTGCGCCGACCAGTTGAATAAGGCGGGACATTGGGTAACCGTTTTTGAACGCGCAGACCGCCCCGGCGGTCTGTTAATGTACGGCGTACCTACGATGAAATTGTCCAAGGAAACCGTGCTGCGCCGCGTAAAGCTCCTAGAGAACGCAGGTATTACCTTTGTACTGAACGCAGAGGTAGGAGCTAAAATTTCTTCTGCCACCCTGCTGGATGAATACGACGCAGTTGTGCTATGCACCGGCGCTACCCAGCCCCGCGACATTGCCGTTAAGGGCAGAGAGCTGAACGGTATCTACTTTGCCAAGGAATTTCTGCACCAGGTAACCAAAAGCTATTTAGACAGCAATTATACCGACGGCCTGTTTGCAGATACTAAGGATAAGGATGTTGTTATTATCGGCGGCGGCGACACCGGCAATGACTGTATGGCTACAGTTATCCGTCAGGGCTGCCGCAGCGTTAAACAGCTGCAGCATAATCCCTGCCTGCCCCATACCCGCACGGAGCAAAATCCCTGGCCGGAATTTCCTAAGGTATTCACCACCGATTACGGTCAAGAGGAAGCCATTGTCAAGTTCAAAGAAGATGCTCGCGAATTCTGTGTGATGACGCAGGAATTTTTAGGTAAAGACGGTCACGTAACCGGTGTGCGCATCTGCCAAAACACCATGCAGATAATCAACGGCAAACGCACGGAAGTACCCATTCCCGGTACGGAGCGTATTCTTCCGGCGCAGATTGTACTGCTGGCCATGGGCTTTGCCGGCAGCGAGCAGCGTTTGGTAGACGAATTCCATGTGGCAAAAAACGCACGCGGCTCCATTGCTGCCGACACAAAGAATTACATGACCTCCGTACCCGGCGTTTTTACGGCCGGCGATGCCCGTCGAGGTCAAAGTCTGGTAGTTTGGGCTATTGCCGAGGGACGCGGTGCAGCAGCGGCAGTGGATAAGTATTTGGCCGACAAATAAGCGCACCGTACTCGCAGAAATAACTAAACACAGCATATAAAACACCCTCCCTACCGAAAAATCGGTAAGGAGGGTATAATTTTTACAATCTAAACTCTCCGATGCTTACGGATAATTTTTTAATGTTTAGCAAAAAGCTCAAATAAAATTACGGCCACTGCGCCGGGAATACCAAAAAATCCGGCAATCAGCGCTTTAATAATAGTGATTTCCATGCCAAAGCCAACAAACGCGCCCAAAACATTTACCAGCCACAGCATGACTGCGCCGCAAATGCCGTTCCACACCAGCTTAAAGGGCATGGACAGCAGCTTAACAAGCAGCAGCAGCAAAACCACACCCACCAACAGCGGCCCTAAAGCGCCCAAAGGGCCAAGTCCCGCACTGGCAGCCAAACTATCTAATGTAGCCATTTTTCAATGCCCACTCCTTTTTTTACATTACCCGTCTGTTTTCCAAAGCCTTGGACAACGTAACCTCGTCCGCATACTCCAAATCGCCGCCCATAGGCAGGCCATGGGCAATACGGCTCACCGTAATACCGATAGGCTTCAGCAGTTGGGATAGATAAGCAGCCGTAGCCTCGCCCTCCACGTCGGAGTTAGTAGCGATAATAATTTCACTGACGGATTCCTGCTGCAAGCGCTGAAACAGCTCGCGGATTTTCAGCTTATCCGGGCCCACGCCGTCTAAAGGCGAAAGCACGCCATGCAGCACGTGGTAAAGGCCGTTATAGCCGCGACTGCGCTCCATGGCCGCTATATCCTGTGGCTGTTCCACCACGCAGATGGTAAAACGGTCGCGGTTGGGGTCGCTGCACACGGCGCATTTTTCTCCGTCAGTAAGATTGTAGCACTGACTGCAGTAATGAATACTTTTTTTGGCATTACTCAAGGCCTCTGTCAGCCGGCTCACTTCCTCGGCAGGCATATCAATAATATGATAAGCCAGCCGCAAAGCCGTCTTCGAGCCTACGCCGGGCAAACGGCGCAGCTGCTCGTACAGGTTAGCCAGAGGTCTGATCATCCGTGCCATGCTTACATGCCGGGCAGCTTCATACCGCCGGTAATTTTAGCCATTTCCTTTTCGCTTACTTCATCAACCTGCTTTAAACCGTCGTTGACAGCAGTCAAAATCATATCCTCCAGCATTTCCATATCTTCCGGATCAACTGCATCTGGATTGATTTTTATGGATTGCAGCTCTTTTTTGCCGCTGACAACAACGGTCACGGCACCGCCGCCCACAGAAGTTTCAAAGGTGCGTTTCTTTAAATCTTCCTGCATTTTTTGAATATCATTCTGCATTTTCTGCACCTTTTTCATCATTGCCTGCATATTGCCCATACCACCAGGAAACATAGTAAAATCCTCCTTAAATATCTAAAGTATAATTATATTTATCTTGAGCTTCGCAGTAGCGAAACAACAATTCTCTTAAAGCTTTGTTATCGTGCCGCCAAAAACGCGCATGGCCTTTTGGAGGTTTTCCGGCAGCTGACTGGTATCCACCGCAGACGCAGCAGTCTGCGCTTGCGGTGCCGGCCTTGATTTGGCTGCCTCTGCACTTGTTTTTTTAACTTCGCTTTCTGCCGCGCATTGCAGACGAATAGGCCGCCGCGCTAAACGCAGCAGCACATCTTCAAAATAGCTCTTGAAATCGTCACGGTTCATGCGCTCGCTTTTAAAGGCACTATTGAAAACGATTACCAAAATATCTTTGGCAAAGCTGTACACGCGCCCGTCCTTGGCACAGGAATACATGGACATTTTTTTCTCCGCGCGCACCAGCTCCAGGGTCTGCCGCCAAAAATCCTCACCGGCAGCATAATCGCCGCCAAATTCTTCTATACCGTTGCTATTGCCGGATGCTGTTAGTCCCGTCTGCTTAAGCGCAGGCACCGACACAGGCTTAGCAGGCTGCGCTTGCGGCTGTTTAGATTCAAGCTTATCCGTTACGTTTTGCTTAGGCGCAGCAATGGCGGCAGCAGGCACTCCCTGCGCCAGCTGCTGCTCCAGGCTTTCCACTCTGGCAGTTAAGGAAGCTAAGACGCTGCCCTCTCTGCGGCATAAATCCAGCAAACACAGCTCCGCCGTAATCCGCTGGCGCATAGTGCCGCGCATTTCCTGCAAGGCACTGTGCAGGCGTTCCTCCGAAGCCATCAGTCTATCCTTACTGTAAAATGCAGCCAGCTTCTGTAAATACTCCGCCGTATCCGTCAGATATACCTCGCTGTAATCCGGCACCGCCTTAAACAGCAGCAGGGCGCGGAAATATTCTACCAGCTCCGTCAAAATCTGACGCACTTCTTTGCCCTGCTCCAGCAGCAGATTCAATTTCGCCAAGGCTGCCGCTACGTCCTGTCTGCCAATGGCTTCTACCAAATCGCGCAGAGCTTCGCGTCCCACTATGCCCAAAACCTCGCGCACCGTGCCGACAGTAATTTTTTCTGCCATTACGCCGCATTGATCCAGCAAGCTTAACGCGTCGCGCATACCGCCCTCGGACTGAATAGCTATCAGCCGCAAAGCTTCTCGTTCGGCATCTAAACCGCTGCCCTTAGCCACAAAAGCTAAATGCTCCGTAATCTCTTCCACCGTTACGCGGCGAAAATCAAAACGCTGGCAGCGGGAATGAATGGTTGCGGGAATTTTATGCGGGTCGGTAGTCGCCAAAATAAAGATGACGTGTACAGGCGGCTCCTCCAGCGTTTTCAACAGCGCGTTAAAGGCTTCCGTCGTCAGCATGTGCACTTCGTCGATAATATATACCTTATAGCGGCAGTCTACAGGCGTAAAGGCGAGCTGGTCGCGCAGGGTTTTAATTTCGTCGATACCGCGGTTGGAGGCGGCGTCTATCTCAAAAACATCCATGGAAGCGCCTTCGGCAATGCGGCGGCAGTTTTCACACTCACCGCAGGGTTCTGCCGTAGGGCCATGCACGCAGTTTAACGCCTTAGCCAAAATGCGCGCCGTACTGGTTTTGCCCGTACCGCGAGGACCGGCAAAAAGATACGCATGAGCAATTCTGCCACTGTTTAACGCGTTGGTCAACGCCTGCTTCACCGGCTGCTGACCTACCAGCGTGGCAAAATTCTGCGGCCGCCACTGACGGTATAAAGCCACATAAGCCATAAGCATTCTCCTTCCATGAATACAACATTTTCTGCACAGGTGCATATAGATATTATAGTATAATCACCGCTTCCAGGCAAGAAAAAAGCGCCGAGACAAGCTCAGCGCTGATTGCTTCCCTGTAGGGCCGCAAACCCGAGCACCCCCACGGCACATGAAAGTATCCGCTTAAGGCTGCTTCCTTCCGGACCTGACCTGGTTCACAGGCTCCCATTGCGCAGGACTCAAATTTACGGTCCTACAGAGAAACAATAAAAAAGCCGCACCTGCGGCCGATTTTTATGGCGGAGAGAGAGGGATTCGAACCCTCGGTACGGTTTCCCGTACACACGCTTTCCAGGCGTGCACCTTCAACCACTCGGTCATCTCTCCAAGGTTGAAAACTACTAACAATTTTCAATTTTTGTCCATCTTTCAGGCACACGCAGCAAAACAACTGCGTATATTATTATACTTGCTGGAAGTCTTGAAGTCAAGTATTTTTTGTAAAATTTTTAGCAAAAAAAGCAGCGACCTATTGTCATCAAATAGTAAAACAGAGAGCAGGCAGACTTCACAGTCAAGCAGCTCTCTGTTTTTATTTTTTGACAACAGACCATTTTGTTACATTTCAGCAGCTGCCTTAATCGTCGTTATCATCGGCAGGTACCAGCATTACAGCGCAGTCGGAGTTGAGCACTACATTTTCTGCAGTGCTGCCCAGCTCGTCGCCGTTAGTCATATCCGCGCCTGTTTTGGCCATCATAATCAGACTTACATCATCCCGCTCGCAAATAGCGGCAATTTTTTTAGAAGCTATGCCGTGAGCAATATGGTAATCGGCTACAATGCCAAAAATCTTCATCTCATCTACCAGCTCCTGCAAAAAGAGCATAGCGCTGCCATATTTTTCTTTATAATCATGCTTATTGCGGCTATGCTCAATAACGTGCACAAAAACAACCCTGCCCACTTCTTCGCGCATACTGCGGATAATATTCAGCGCTTCCAAGGATTTACGGGAAAAATCTGTCGGCACTAAAATAGTTTGCAGTAAATTTTCCTGCTGCTCGTGCGCTTCCGTCTTGTTGATAAACAAAGGAATATTAGTTACCCGCGCTAAATCAAAGGTCGTGCTGCCCATAAGCGCGCGCTCCAAAAAGCCCTTGCGGTGAGAAGCCACCAGCACCAAATCAGCGTCAAATTCTTCTGCCAGCTCGCTGATAGTTTGACAGATATTGCCTATACGCGTAGCAATGGTTATTTCTTCATAGCCTGCTTGTTCTATTTCATTTTTATACCCTTCTAAACGGCTCTGCGCCTTTTTGTAACTGCTACCGTCAGGGTCGGCGTCGTCATCGTCATTAAAAACGTGCGCCAAAACCACTTCCGTTTCCGTATCGGGGCATAAGCTAAACAGACACTCAGTCAGCTTATCGGCCTGCGGCGATAAATCCGTGGCCAGCAGGACCTTAGTGAATGTACTCATTTATCTGCTCCTTTAAATAAAGATATATAGTAGATATTTTCGCCATAGATTGCAAAACTCCTGCCGCCGCAATATATTTTTAGACTAAAAAAGCAGGAACCTTTTACAGTTCCTGCTAAAATTTTACAATTAACGGTTAGCTTTACTCTTTTTAAGCATCATGAGCAGTTCAGAAAGATCGTCTAAGGTTACTTCGCTTTTCTTTTCTTCTTCCTGTTTCCCCTCAATATCCTCAAAAAAACTGCTGATAGGAGTAGCCAAAGCTTCGCGCAGTTTAATCAAATTAGGAATAGTTAACCCGGCACGGCCGTTTTCAATATTGCTTAAATGCGTTTGGGTTACACCAATTTGTTTGGCAAGCTCGGTCTGAGAAATTCCTTTCGTAATACGAAGCATTTTCACACGAGTACCAATCAGCTTATTGTAGTCTTCCATCATCATAAACACCCCTTTACTAAATTTTTATATACATGCGCAAAATTAAACTCTATAGAATACCTATTGCGATTATAACACATTATTCTGATGTAAGCAAGTATTATACATGTATACATATCTTTTTTGCAAAATAATTGGTTATTTTTATTTAGCGACGTTTTGTATGCTTACAATACATAATAATCATTATTTAAAATTTTTATATACTATTTTGCGTTCAATTAGTTTTCTGCATCAATAAGCTTGCCGGGATTGAGCACATTGTTGGGGTCCATAGCGCGTTTAATGGTTTTCATAATAGACATTTCCACCGGGTCACAGTATTCTGCCAAAGCATGCAGTTTTTTGGCGCCAATGCCATGCTCGCCGCTCAAACGACCGCCAATACTGTAAACATAAGCATAGCAGATTTTGTGGAATTCACTGACCTGCTTTTCCCATTCCTCGTCGCTCATATCCATTTTCAAAACATTAAAATGCAGATTGCCGTCGCCTGCATGAGCTAAGCACATACATTCAAAATCATATTTCTTGGATTCTTCCATTAAATGATTTAAGCAGATAGCAATTTTATCCACGGGAACAACCAAATCATCAGAGGTAGAAACCTTGCTCAAGGCCTTGGAGCCCTCCAAGCAGCTGCGGCGAACCTTCCATACGCGCTCGTCCGCCTCTACCACGTCGGTAGCGCCGCAGGCAGTACAAATTTCATCCAGCTGCTCCATTTTCATATCCAGCTCATCCTCGCTGAAAGTTTCCACAGTTACGATAACATAGCTGCCATCCTCGTAATGAGGCAGGCGCAGCTCGGCATAATCGCTGGCAGCGCGCACAAAGCCGTTATCCATAAATTCTACGCTGGTAGGATTAAGACCGGCTTTAATCAAAGCAGGCACTAAATCTACGGCCTTTTGCACATCAGTAAAGATAGCCAAAATATCCAAACGATAGGGGCACAGCGGCAGCAGCTTCAAGATAGCTTTCGTGATAATGCCTAAAGTACCCTCGCTGCCCATTACCAACTGGTCCAAGCAATAGCCGGTACTGCATTTTTTCAGACGATTGCCCAGCTCCACAATTTCGCCGGTAGGAGTTACTACCTCTATGGAATATACCTGATGGCGTGTAGTGCCGTAGCGCACAGCCTTATTACCGCCGGCATTGGTAGCGATATTGCCGCCAATCAAGCAGCTGTCGGCGCTGCAAGGGTCGCCCGCGTATAAAAGTCCGGCGTCGTTAGCCAGCTTTTGAATTTCCACAGTGCGCGCGCCTGCTTCTACAACCATGTACATAGCTTCCGTATTCATTTCAATAATTTTATCCATGCGCTCCAAAAGCAGCACTATGCCGCCGCACACGGGAATAGCGCCGCAGGAAACGCTGGTACCGGCGCTGCGGGGAGTTACGGGCACTAAATATTTATTTGCCAGCTTCATAATTGCGGCAACCTCTTCCGTGCTGCCCGGCAGAACAACTACCTCCGGCAGATGATGGTAGCGCGCGTCCGGCTCCTCGTCGGTTTTATAACGCTCCAAGGTTTCTGCGTCGTTTTTGACAAATTCTGCGCCCACAATGGCACGCAGAGCTTCTAACACTTCTTCGTTGACAGGATTGTATTTTGTCATTTGCTTCCAGTCCTTTCCGTACTGTTATTCTACTGTTATTGTTTTTACGTTTAAGCTTACTTAAACATTAAATACTTTACCGGGATTAAGAATATTATTCGGATCCCAGGCTCTTTTTATTTTGCGCATCAAATCAAGCTGGCCGCCGGGAGTAAATGCTTCCATAAAACCGCTCTTTTTGGCGCCAATACCATGCTCGCCGCTCAAGCGTCCGCCATGAGCATAAACATAGGTATAAATTTCCTGCGTAAAACGCGCTAAATTACTTTCCCATTCCTCGTCGGTCAAATCCATTTTACACAACACAATATGCAGATTGCCGTCGCCAATGTGGGCGTTAATCCGCAGAGGAAAGGGATATTTTTGCACCGTAGCGATAATATGCTTTACGGTGCCGCTCATTTGGTCCACAGGCACCACTACGTCATCCGTAGTGCAGACCAAGCTTACCAAGCGCACAGATTCCAAGCAGTTGCGGCGCATATCCCAAATACGCTCGTCCGCTTCCAAAACCTCTACCGCGCCGCATTCCTCACAGATATCGTTGAGCTGCTCCATTTTCATATCCAGCTCATCCTCAGTAAAGGTTTCGATAGTGAAGATAACATAAATGCCGTCCTCCTGGCGCGGCGCTCCGGCAAAATCAAGAAACTGCGAGGTAGTGCGCACATTAGCGTTATCCATATATTCAATGCTGGTAGGATTGACGCCCGCCTGCATAACCTTAGGCACCACGCTCATGGCAGCTACTGCGTCAGTAAAAATTGCCAGCATATCCAGTCTGCACGGCGGCAGGGGCTGCAGCTTTAACGTAACCTGAGTAATAATACCTAAGGTTCCCTCGCTGCCGATTACCAGCTGCTCTAAGCAGTAGCCCGTACTGCACTTTTTCAGCGGCGCACCTAAATCGACAATCTCACCCTCGGGCGTAACAATCTGCACCGCGTACACCTGATTACGGGTTACGCCGTAGCGCACGGCCTTGTTGCCGCCGGCGTTAGTCGCCAGATTGCCGCCTATTTGACAGCTTTCGGCACTGCAGGGGTCGCCTGCATATAAAAAGCCCTCCGCGTTAGCCATCTTTTGAATGTCCACCGTACGCACGCCGGCCTGCGCAATCATGTACATACCTTCCTTATTGAGCTCAATAATTTTATTCAAGCGCTCCATAAGGATAATCAAGCCGCCCTTGTCGGCAATGGCGCCGTCCACAATACCGCTGCCGCCGCCGCGTACCGTAACGGGAACCAAATAGGCGTTGCACAGCTTCATAACTGCGGCAATTTCTGCGGCGTTGGCAGGAGCGACTACCACATCCGGCAGATGAAAGCAGCGCTCGTCCGTTTCCTCATCAGTTTTATATTTATCCAGCGTTGCCGCGTCCGTATAAACGTACTCGCTGCCAAGAGCAGCGCGCAGCTCGTCTATAAACGCAGGCGTGGGCTGGTTATAATTGGCCATAAATTATTTCCTTTCGTAAAAATGTAAATATTATTATAGGAATACGTCAAGGAGCTATGACAAAGCAGATGACGCTTTACACGCGCTCGTTACACGTTAAAGATTTTTCCCGGATTAAGAACACAGTTAGGATCCCACGCTTTTTTAATTCTGCGCATCAAATCCAGCTCGCCGGCAGGAGTAAATTCTTCCATATAAGATAACTTTTTCGCGCCGATACCGTGCTCGCCGGCCATACGACCGCCTTGAGCATAAACGTAGCTATAAGCTTCCTCATGGAATTCATGCACGTATTTTTCCCAATCCCCGTCAGTCATAGCGCATTTGCACAGCACTAAATGCAGATTGCCGTCGCCGATATGAGCGTTAACCTTTACGGGCAGCGGGAACGGGTATTTTTCGCTGATAAGCATCAATTCTTTAATCGTATCGGCAATTTTATCCACAGGAACCACTACGTCGTCAGTAAGAGAAACCTTGCTTACCAAGCTAATGGATTCCTGACAGTTGCGGCGCATGGACCAAATGCGGTCGTCCGCCTCCAAAACGTCGACTGCTCCTGCTTCCTCGCACAAATCGCTGATCTGCTCCATTTTGGTATCCAGTTCTTCTTCCGTAAAAGTTTCTACGGTGATGATAACGTAAATACCGGTTTCGTAATGGGGCGCGCCCTTGAACTCAATATAATCGGCAGTAGCGCGCACATAAGAATTGTCCATATATTCAATGCTGGTAGGATTGATGCCTGCCTTATTGATTTTTGCCACGACGGATAATGCCTTATGCGGATTTTCAAACACCGCCAGCACATCAAAACGATAGGGCGGCAGGGGCTGCAGCTTCAGCGTTACCTTAGTGATAATACCCAAAGTACCCTCGCTGCCGATAACCAACTGCTCCATGCAGTAGCCGGTGCTGCATTTTTTCAGACGCGCGCCAATCTCCACAATTTCACCCTCGGGAGTAACCATTTCCAAGCCGTAAACCTGATTGCGGGTTACGCCGTAGCGCACTGCTTTATTACCGCCGGCGTTAGTCGCCAAATTAGCGCCAATCATGCAGGATTCGGCGCTGCAAGGATCGCCTGCGTATAAAAAGCCGGCATCGTTAGCCATTTTTTGAATGTCCACCGTACGCACGCCTGCTTCGGCAATCACATACATACCCTCGGTGTTCATTTCGATAATTTTGTTCAAACGCTCCATGAGCAGAATAATACCGCCGCAGACGGCAATAGCGCCGTCCGCCAGGCTGGTGCCGCCGCTACGCACAGTCAAAGGCACAAGATATTTATTGCACAGCTTCACTACGGCAGCAATTTCTTCGGCGCTGCCCGGACGCACTACCGCTTCCGGCACGCGGAAGCGACGCGGATCATATTCTTCGTCGGTTTTATACATATCCAGCTTTTCGGGGTCGGTAAAAACATTTTCTGCACCGATAGCATTTTTTACCTCTGCCAAAAACTCCTGACTTACGGCATTATATTTTTTCACAAGTTCCCCCTCCTAATTATCTATCTATGTGTTTTAGTATTAGCACTGAGCGTCTGCCTTTTTTCACTAAGCTTATATAGACAGGATGCCTCATTCTAAGTATTTATTATAATCTAACTAGGAAATTTATTCAATCAATCTAACGGTAAAAGCTGAAGAAAGCCAATAGATTATTACGTTTGAAGCACTTTTTTATATTTTGCTCCTACTGCATATATAAATGTACAATATATGCAAATTAAATTGGCACATTTATTGTGTTTGGAGTTAAGTTCAACATACAAAAAGACCTTTCCCGTTACGGGAAAGGTCTTGCTAAACGTTAAATTAGAAATTGCGTTGGTAAGAGATAGACGCAATTTTAGTATAGCTGTCGCGGGTGTGAACGTTATCAATCAATCCACCACCTGCAAAATCAAGACAGCCTACATTCATCCACGCCAAGCCCACAGCCAAGGTTTGCTTTTTATCGTGGTACTGTGCGCCGATACCATAGGTAGTGCGGGTGCCGGTGGGAATCATAAAATCGCCGCCGTCATAGGGGATGGAGGATTTATCGTGGGCATAACCCAGCATACCGGAATACTTGTCGCTGAATTTATGCTCTAAGCCAACAGCAAAGCGCTGACCGTTGGACCAATTTTTAGCACTAGGAACAACGGAAGGTCCACCTAATAAAGCAGGGCTAAAGCTCATATCCAAAGCATCATAACGTTCCCAACGGGTCCATGTGTATCTGGCTTCAATGCGAGTTTTGTCGTTAAATTTATGGCTGTAGCCTACGTCAATGCTTTCCGGCAGTGTTACTACGCCGTAAGCATCGCCATATTGAGAAAATGCACCTAAATGAGCATCAAAATCTGCTTCCATAGAATGATTGATCTTGCTGCGGTAAACTACGCCCATTTCGTTTTTCTCATCAAAGGTGTAATTAGCGGCAGCATTCCATCCCAGCGCATAGCTTTCGCCTTCAATGTGAACCGGTGCATTCATATTTACATTCTTATCAAGCTGCAATCCCACATAGTTTACCTCTGCGCCTAAAGCAGCAGTCCATTTTTTATCAAATTTGTGCGCGTAGTTTACGCCTAAGGAAATACCGTTAAGCTTGGAGCTGAATGCGTTAGTACCGGCAACAGAATCACGCTCAAACTGGGAAACCATGCCGAAACGGCTGTAGGTACCCATGCCCAGCCATTCCTTATCGTTGATTTGACGTACATAGTACATGCCCGGAGCCCAGGCAGGATGCACGCGGTTGTGACCGGATTCGGGACCATAAACAGAATCCAAATCGTATTTTCCGTGGGGACTTAAATAGGTAGCGCTGATTTTGGCAGCTTCGCCTTTTACCTTGGTAATAGAAGCGGGGTTGTAAGCCATGTTGGCAGCGTCATCCTCGGCAAACATACGCGCGCCGCCCATTGCCAAGCCTTCGGCGGACCATTCATAAATAGCAAAGCCCTCTGCGCCCACCATTTGCGGAGCCATGAGCACAGCAGCAGCAGTCAAAGCTAATAATTTTTTCTTCATTATATTTTATACATCCTTTCCCAAAAAACTTACAAATTTCATCTGCTATACATTGTACCAGTTTTCCGCAAAAGGCGTACAAAATTCTTTAATCACTTGTTTTAATCAAACAATTAAAAACATGCTTTTTACTTTATTTTTTGTCAACAACTCACACCTATAAAACAAGGAGCCTGCACAACGCAGACTCCCTGGCATAACCATATTATTTTTGCAGCTGATTGATTAAATCATTAACGTCGGCCGCGCCGCCGTCACCTTTGGCTGCCGCTCTTTTGCGATAATTTTCTTCCTGCAGACGACGCACTTCTTCCAAAGTAGGCACATTGTCACGCTCCCAGGGCTGATACTGAATGGTTGTGCAGTGCAGATATTTTTCATAACGCTCCTGCGGATTTTCCTCGGCAGCAGCTTCTGCCAAATCGCGCTTAGTTGCTTCATTGCAAGGGAAATATTGGTAGGCTTCTTCAATTAAAATACAAGCCTTCAAATAATCTTCCTTTTCCGCTAAGGCTTCCGCCATAAAAATCAACGCCCGGAAACAGTAAGGATTGATTTTTTCGCCGTTCCTCTCGCTTTCCAGCATAGCGGACGCTTCCTGCAAGGCCTTATCTGCCAAGCCGCAGCTGCGCATAATTTCCAACCGGCGCACCCAAATTCTGCCCCTGTCGGCAGCGCGGAACACCTTATCGTAAGCGCGGCACAGCTTGTAGGCTTCTGCCAAATAAAAGGCCGGAGCATCACCGGTACCGGTCAAGCCCCAAACAATTTCTGCCAAATCACGCAGGCACAGCACCTTATGCTCTGCCTCGCTAAAGCCATATTCCGGCGCATCCTCTAAATTAGGCTGCACATCGCGCACCGTAGCCAGCACCGTCATTGCGCCTTCAATATCCTTCATCAAGAACAGTGATCGTCCCACAATACTGCGGCACTTCCAATCTTCATAATTATTGATTAAATTCATGGGAATAGGAATATCCCAGGTTGCGACCTTATGTACATAGCCGCTCCATTCTAATTTATCCATGTTCTCGCCTCCCTACTTATTCAAAGCTTGTCAAAAAGAATTCCATGCACTCGGTTACGCCGCGCTTGACCGCCTTGGCTCTGCTGGGCTGACCGATTTTCCAAAAGTTGATGGAGCTGGAAGAACCAATACCCTCAACATTTTGGTTGAACAGAAACTTTTCTTCATTTACATCTACGCATTTCAGCTTCATCATTACGGTAGCGCTGTAAGTCTGCGTACCGGCAATCACCATAAAGCCGGTTTCCTTTTCTCTGGCAGGCAGCACGCTGACAAAAATAACTCTATCAGCGCCGCAGGCTTCGCCTATGCGCACCAGTTCGGACAAAGTCGGCGTCTCCGCATTTTCCATAGGATTATCAAGAATTGCCTTCTGCACAGCGTTATTACTGATAATTTTAGTCACGCTGGTTTTTTTCGCCGGATATTTTTTCTTCAAGCTATCTTTAATTGCACCAACTGCCATTTCGCGGCTGCGTCCCTCTAAGCCGGAAACGTCAACAAAGGGCAGCACCGCCACCGCATAAGGCTGCGTACATTCCGTAAGCTTAACTTCACCTTTGACAAAATGGGTTTCGCCCGTATCCGCAACCCCTTGGTCAATAGCGTCAATAGAGCTAATTTCTTCTTTTGCGTCAGCCTGCACACTCAGGGGAGCTACGCATAACAGTATACAAAACAAACATAAAAGTAGTTTTCTCATATTTTCACCCCTTACAATTTTTCCGGTTTAGCTGCGCAATAACCGCAGAAATTCTGCCTCGTCTATCACTTTTACACCCAACTGTCTAGCTTTGTCCAGCTTGCTGCCTGCTTCCGCACCAGCCACAACGTAATCGGTTTTTTTACTTACGCTGCCGCTGACCTTAGCGCCTACATCCTGCGCCATGGTTTTAGCTTCCGCTCTGCCCAAGGTAGGCATAGTACCGGTAAACACCAGTGTTTTGCCAAAGAACGGATTATTCTCCATGCTGGCAGGCGCAGTAAACGTCATATTTAAGCCTGCGTCCGCTAATCGCGCCAGCAAATCGCGATTGGCAGGCACGCTGAACCAAGTAACAATACTTTTAGCGATAGTCGCGCCGATATCCTTAAATTTATCCTCGGACTTATCGTCCTTAGCCTTTTTCTTTATTTCCTCGACCTTATCCAGCTCCTGCACGCCCTGCTCCAGCAAATTATCCATACTGCCGTACAGCGCTGCCAAGGTACGCGCCATTTTGGCTCCTACATGACGAATGCCTAAAGCAAACAGCAGCTTATCCAGCTCGTTTTCTTTGCTGGTTGCCAGCGCCGCCAATAAATTGTCGGCGGATTTTTCGCCCATGCGCTCCAAGGTCAACAGCTGCTCCTTGGTTAAGCTGTACAAATCGGCAGCGTCACGCACCAAACCAGCATCTAAAAGCTGGTTGATAACCTGCGGTCCACAGCCTTCGATATTCATGGCGTCGCGGCTGACAAAGTGAATAAGTCCCTCGCGTCCCAAAGCAGGACAATGAGGATTAGTGCAGCGGATAGCCGCTTCCGCTCCCTGACGCTCCACGCTCCAGCCGCATTCCGGGCACACAGCGGGAATTTCTACAACCTGTTCTGCGCCAGTACGCTTATCGCTGACCACGCGCAGCACCTCGGGAATAATTTCTCCGGCTTTATTGATAATAACGCGGTCGCCAATGCGAATATCCTTAGCGCGGATAAAATCCTCGTTGTGCAGAGTAGCACGGCTCACCACGCTGCCGCTCAAACGCACGGGCGTAAGCACTGCCGTCGGCGTGAGCACGCCTGTGCGTCCTACGCGCCAGTCGATTGCTTCCAGCATAGTTTCCGCCTGCTCCGGCGGATATTTAAAAGCAATAGCCCAGCGCGGGTCCTTGCCTGTCGCGCCAAGAATATTCTGCTGATACACAGCGTTGACCTTGAGTACCGCGCCGTCCGTATCGTAAGCCAAGCTGCTGCGCTTTTGGTCAAACTCCTTAATAAATGCTAAAGCCTCGTCAATATTTTTTACTACGCGATAATTTTCACTGACCTTAAAACCGTATTTAGTTAAATTTTCTAAATTGCCGCTGTGCTTAGGCTGCGCGCCCTCACCTACAATATAGTAGGCAAAAAAGCTCAAAGAACGCCCAGCCGTCACCTGTGGGTCCAGCTGACGCAGACTTCCTGCCGCCGCATTACGGGGGTTGGCAAATTCGCTTTCGCCCCGCTCCGCCCGCTGCTCGTTAAGCTGCATAAAGGCGTGCCGCGGCATATAAACCTCGCCGCGCACATCCAAAAGCTCCGGCACAGCTGCGCCCTCGGGTACCTTTAAAACTAACGGAACACTGCGAATGGTGCGCACATTGGCGGTTACATTTTCGCCTACCGCACCGTCGCCGCGGGTAGCGGCGCGCACTAAGCGTCCGTTTTCATAAATCAGACTGCACGCCAGGCCGTCTATTTTTGGCTCCATAACATATTCCACGTCGCTTCCCGCAGGCAGCAGACTGTGCACACGCTCGTCAAAACTGCGCAGCTCCGCCTCGCTGAAAGCGTTAGCAAGACTAAGCATAGGCTCCAAATGCCGCACCTCGGCAAACTGGCTGTCCGCCCGTCCGCCAACTCTTTGGGTAGGCGAATCCGCAGGCACGCCTTCCGGATAGCTTGCTTCTATCTCCCGCAGGCGCACCAGCAGGCGGTCATACTCGCTGTCGGTAATCTCCGGCGCATCCAATACATAATATAAATATTCGTGATGACGTATCTCCCGGCGCAGTCTGTCGGCTTCAGCCAAAAGCTGCTCCTTTTCGTCGGCAAACAAATCTAATTCTGCCATTATAATTTCTCCAATACAGCGTATTTCGTCAGCAGGCTGCGAATACCGCCGCCGGCAAAGGCCACCTGAACCTCTTGTCCGTCTTCGGTGTTTTTAACCGCCACAATAGTGCCTGCGCCCCATTTTTTATGCTTAACCTTGTCCCCTGCCTTAAAGCTGGCGTCTGCACTGCTTTCTTTAGGCACAAAGCTTACTTTAGGCTGCAAAAACCAATTATTGGTCTTAGGCTTGCGCTCCTGCTGCACGCAGGTATCTCGCAGCACAATCTTTTGCGTAACGGGACGCTTATATTCGTGCAGTAAATTGCGGGGAATTTCCTGCAAAAAGCGTGAAGGCGGATACGAAAGCGTGTGCCCATAAATCATGCGCATTTTGGCATTCGTTAAATACAGACGCTTTTCGGCGCGGGTGATGCCCACATAGCACAGCCGGCGTTCCTCCTCAATTTCTTCTTCATCCAGCAGCGTGCGCGCGTGCGGAAAAATTCCTTCTTCCATACCTGCCAAAAACACCACAGGAAATTCCAAACCCTTAGCAGAGTGCAGCGTCATCAGCGTAACCGCTTCTTCGCCTAACTCAGCATCGTCAATATCGGACACTAAAGCAACATCAGCCAAAAAATTTTCCAAAGAAGCTTCTTCCCCGTTGCGCGCGGCCTTTTTGGCAAAATCCTCTGCTACGCTTAACAGCTCCTGCAAATTTTCCAAACGTCCTTGGTCTTGAGCATTGCGTCCCAATTCTAGCTCCTCTTGGTAGCCTGTGCGCTGCATAACGTTCATAATCAGCTGCTTCACAGAAAGCTCTTCCGCTTCACCCATAAATTCAAACAGCAGTCCCGCCAATTCGTCCAGCTTGCTCACAAAGCGTCCGGAAAGCCCCGGAACACGGTCGGCGCCGGAAATAACATCAAACAGGCTTTGATTAGTGGCATTAGCGTAGCCTTGCAAACGCTGCAGGGTAGCGTCGCCAATGCCGCGGCGGGGAACGTTAATAATACGCTCCAGGCTCAAACCGTCGTTAGGATTAAAAATCAGGCGCAGATAAGCAATAATATCCTTGATTTCCTTACGCTCATAGAATTTTGTACCGCCCACCATGGTATAGGGCATGCCGCTTTTAATGAGCATTTCCTCGAATACGCGGGATTGGGTGTTAGTGCGGTACAGCACAGCCATCTCGCCAGGCTTAACGCGCTCCTTTTGCTGCAGCTCCTGCATTTTTTCAACAATAAAGCGCGCTTCGTCCCGTTCATCCATCGCCCGATAATAAACTATTTCCGTACCTACGCCGTTATCGGTCCACAAATTTTTAGGCTTGCGTCCTGTATTATTTTCGATAACCGCATTGGCCGCATCCAAAATTACCTGGGTGCTGCGGTAATTTTGCTCCAGCTTCACCAGCTTAGCGTCGGGATAATCCTTTTCAAAATCTAAAATATTGCGGATATCCGCACCGCGCCAGCCGTAAATACTTTGGTCAGCGTCGCCCACCACGCAGATATTGTGGTGCCTGCCGGCCAAAAGCTTCGTCAGCAGATACTGTACGTGGTTGGTATCCTGATATTCGTCCACCATAAGATAATCAAATTTATTTTGATATTTTTCCCGTACCTCCGGTACTTCCTGCAGCAGGCGCAGAGTCAAAAGCAGCAAATCGTCAAAATCCACAGCGTTATTGGCGCGCAGCTTAGCTTCATAGGCTTCATAAATCTGCGCCACCTTCTGTTCGTAAAAATCGCCTGCCTGCCCGGCAAACTCCGCCGCCGTCAGCAGCTCGTTTTTAGCGTTGCTGATGCGCCCAATAATGCCCGCGGGCTGATAACGCTTTTCGTCCAAATTCATCTCTTTGAGAATCTGCTTAATTAAGCTTTTGGTATCGGTAGTATCGTAAATCGCAAAATTATTATTATACTGTCCTAATTTTTCTATATCGCGGCGCAGCACTCTGGCGCAGAAAGCGTGAAAAGTAAACAGCCACACATCCTTAGCCGCTGCTCCCGCCATTTTATCTACGCGCTCGCGCATTTCTGCAGCCGCTTTATTGGTAAAGGTAATCGCCAAAATACGATAAGGGCGTACGCCCTGCTGTAATAAATGCGCCACGCGGCAGGTCAAAACCTTGGTCTTGCCGCTGCCTGCGCCTGCCAAAATCAACATTGGCCCGTTAATAGACCTTACGGCATTCGCCTGCTCTTTATTTAAACCTTGCATGGTATCACTCATGTTCGAAAAACCTCCAGCTGTCTTGCCGCCACAACGGTAGCTTTAATTTGCAAATTATTTATATAACATTCACATTATACCATAAATCTCCCCAGCTTAGCGAGATGCAGGCAAGCAGTTTGCATATTCATCACAATCTGAAAAACATCTGCTGCCACGCATATTGAGTGCAGACACAGAATATGCTAGAATAAATTTAAATTTTAAGCGCAGACAAGGAGTAAAAAAGAAAATGTCTAAAAATATTCCCTTCGTCCCGGCAGAAGCCTTAAGCAAGCTGTGGCGGGCGATTATTGAATTTGATATGCTGTCTGCCGGCGACCGCATTTTGATAGGACTAAGCGGCGGCAAGGACAGTATGCTTTTGACTGCCATGCTGGCGGAAATAAAAAAATTTTCGCCCATTCCCTTTGATTTGGCCTGCTACACGGTTAATCCTATGTTTGCCGATAATTTTCCAAAAAAAGAGTTGACCGGATTCTGCGCACGCTACGGCTTAGAGCATTACAGCGACGATATAGATGTTATGGCAGCTTTCGCCCAAAAAGGCGGCAGCCCCTGTTTTACCTGCGCCTATTTCCGCCGCGCTGCCACAAACCGCAAGGCGAAAGAGTTAGGCTTTAATAAGGTTGCGCTGGCGCACCATAACGATGACGCCGTAGAAACATTTTTTATGAATCTTATGACCAGCGGCCAGCTGCGCACCTTTTTGCCTGTAACGCCCTTGTCGCGCAGCGGCATTACGGTGCTGCGTCCCCTGCTGTATTATCGTGAGCAGGAAATTAAAGAGCTAGTTGACAAATTACAGCTGTCGCCGTTAAAGAACCCCTGCCCCTACGACGGTCACACCATGCGGCAGGAAATTAAAGAACATATCTGCAAGCTGGACCAGCGTTATCCGGAGGCTTACGAGCATTTAGCAGCAGCCATGCGCTGCTCGGATAAGCAAGAACTGTGGCCCGCCAAGCCTGCCGACAAGGAGATGGTCGCCAAATTCCGCAGCTTTTGGCAACGCACGACCAAAAATACAAGCGAGATAAAAAAATGAAATCCCGTTCCTATTTATATATTATTACCGCAGCCGCACTTTGGGGTCTTATCGGCATCTTTGTCAAAACCATCGCTGCCCAGGGTTTTACTTCCATGCAGATTGTCGCCCTGCGTTCCCTGGCCTCCGCCGCCTGTATCACTCTGGTAGTGCTGTATAAGGGCACGGACAACCTGCATATAAACTTTAAAGATTGCTGGATGTTTATCGGCACCGGCATTTTTAGTTTAGTTTTTTTCAATTTCTGCTACTTTAACTGTATTCAGCGCAGCAGCTTAGCCGTAGCCGCGCTTTTGCTGTACACCGCGCCAATTTTCGTTATGCTTATGTCATTGTTATTTTTTGGAGAAAAATTTACCGGCAAAAAGGCTATCGCGCTCGCAGCTACCTTTAGCGGCTGCGCCTGCGTCACGGGAGCCTTGTCCAGCAGCGTCAGACTGACGGGCGACGGACTGGCCTACGGTTTAGCCAGCGGCTTTGGCTATGCCTTATACAGCATTTTCGGCAAATTTGCCGTGCAAAAATATTCCTCGCTGACGATTACTGCTTACACCTTTTATTTTGCGCTGCTGGCCGCTGTGCCTTTGGCAGCCTTTGACAGCGCAGCCATAGCCAAAATTAATTATGTCACCATGCTTGCCAGCCTGGGGTTGGGCTTGGTCTGCGCCGTAATTCCCTATCTGCTTTATACCAAAGGTTTGGAAAAGTTAGAGCCGGGGCAGGCATCTATTTTAGCTACCATTGAACCCTTTGTGGCAGCGGCTATGGGCATGCTGCTGTTTGCCGAGCCCATGACCGTAAGCAAAGTCATGGGTATGCTGTTGATTTTCTGCTCTATTATTATTTTGAACGTGAAAGGAAAATAGAATGTATAACGAGGCCGATAATTTTATCGTCAAAAATTTTACCCAACAGGATATCGCCGAGGCCGCACAGCTGACGCTACTCACCTGGGGAGAAGAAATAGCCTTACACGACGATATGCTAAAGAATGTGCTATACGAAGCGATGGTGCGCTATTATTTTCGCAGCAGCGAATTTTCTTTTAAGCTTGCGGATGCGCAAAGCGGCATAACACAGGGCTTTTTACTGGCTGCACCGCTAAGTGAGCGCGACTGCTCGCAAAAATGGCTACGGCAGACGCTGGCAGATTTTGCGCCGGAAGAACAGGATTTAGTTTATAACTATTTGCGCTATCTAAGCTATAACGGGCAGCAGGTGCGCCGTTACGCCAAGCCGCAGGATTTGCTGCTGTGCCTGTTTTTAAGCCGCAAGCCCGGCGTAGGCGCCAAGCTGCTGCAAAATATCGAGACGGTGGCAAAGGAGCATCAAATAAGCAGCCTGTATTTGTGGGCGGATGCCACCTGCGATTACAGCTACTACCGCCGCCGCGGATACGAGGAGGCTTGCCGCTTTACGAATACGATCCTGCCGGAATTAGGAGCGCAGGAGACGTGGATTTACAGGAAGAAGATGTGAAGTAAAGCAAGGATAGGCGTGACTGCGTTACGCCAGCGTCTATTTAATTCAACTTCTTTTGTTGCCAAAAGAAGTTGCAAGAAAAGCACGCGATTTTGAAAATCGCGGCAAACTATCGCTTTTCCGTGCCGGAAAAGCTTAGCAAAAGGGCTTTTAATACTCCATTTGTTAGACATTCTTGATTTTGGATACTGCTTTTGTGTTCGTAGTTCCAGGTTGTTTCGGCTCGCAATGCAAGGCTTTGGCGGTCTGCCGCAAAGTGGGTTGTGCGCCAGCATGCTGTTTGTACTTACCTGCACCTAAAATATTCATCGTTGCATGCTGAATTTTGGTTAGAGTTGCGAGTAGTTTTTAGCAGCTAGCACCAAAAACACTCACCATTGCGTAGATTTTAGTAGCAAAAGTAAGCAAGAAGCTTAGTTATCGTTCGTTCATCGCGCTAACGTAGTCATTGTTGCTATGGTTGTTTGTTTTGCGAATTAACGTTATCATGCCGAAGCTCGTGGGACTTACTGCCTGCAAGTAAGGGTTCTTTTGGATACTTTTACCCTAAAGGGCACGCGTCTTGCCCTAAGAAAAAGTATGAGTAGTCCTTCACAGAGCAAAACGTGCTAGGAATAACGGTCGCACAAAAAAATTGGCAGTCCGCATAGCGAACCGCCAATTTTTTTAATTTAATATTTACTTTTGGTGAAAAACCTCAATCTTAATCCCGGAAGCCTGCATCATATCTTCCGCCAGCTTATCAGGATAAGGATTAGCGTAGACAATACGCTCAATCCCGGCATTAAGCAGAATTTTGGTACACACTACGCAGGGCTGATGAGTACAGTACAAGGTGCCGCCGGAAACGGAAACGCCGTGATACGCAGCCTGCACCACTGCATTTTGCTCCGCATGAATACCGCGGCACAGCTCGTGGTTTTTACCGGAGGGAACATGCAGCTGCTCCCGCAGACAGCCCACCTCGCTGCAGTGCGGTAAATTTTTGGGCGTACCATTGTAGCCGGTAGCAACAATCTGCCTGTTTTTGACAATCACTGCACCTACGCTGCGCCGCAAACAAGTGGAACGCTTAGACACTACCTGCGCAATTTCCATAAAATAACTATCCCAATCAGGACGTTCAAGCTCTGCCATAATTTTAAACCGTGCCAAAAATACGGTCGCCTGCATCGCCAAGGCCGGGAACGATGTAGCCTTTTTCGTTAAGGTGATCGTCCAAAGCGGCAGCAATGATTTTTACGTCGGGATGCGCTTCGTTCAAACGCTTTACTCCTTCAGGAGCAGCAACTAAGCACATAAAAAGAATATTTTTCAAGCCGCGTTTTTTCAGCTGATTGATAGCCGCCACAGCGCTGCCACCGGTTGCCAGCATAGGGTCGACTACAATATTATAAGCGTTCAAATCCTTAGGAATCTTGCAATAATATTCTACAGGCTCCAGCGTTTCCTCGTCACGCGCCATACCGATGGGTCCGACATTGGCTTCCGGCAGTACGCTCAGCACTCCCTCCAAAAAACCCAAACCGGCACGCAAAATAGGAATAACGTTAACAGTGCCTTTTATACTGTGTCCAACTGTTTCTGCCAAAGGAGTAGTAACACTATGAGTTTCCAACGGAATATTTTTAGCGGCCTCAAAGGTCAGCAGCATAGCCACTTCGCCAATAACCCGGCGAAAGGTAGGACAATCAGTATTGATATCACGCAAAACGCTCATTTTTACCTGCAAAAGCGGATGATGGACAACTGTAATCTGCATGGCAATCTTCCTTTCGTTTTTACATCAATTATTTAATATTAGGATACAAAGGATATTTAGCGCACAAAGCCGCCACGCGCTGAGCAGCTTCGGCCTGCTTGCTTTCATCCTCCGGCGCATTGAGCACCAAAGCCATGATTGCGGCCACCTCCTTAAAATCCGCCTCTTTAAAGCCGCGAGTAGTAGCGGCAGGAGTGCCCAGGCGAATACCGCTGGTCACAAAGGGGCTGGCAGGGTCGAAAGGGATGGTATTTTTATTGCAGGTAATGCCAACATTATCCAGCAGATGTTCGGCAATTTTGCCTGTCAAATTTTTATTGCGCACGTCCACCAAAACCAAATGATTATCGGTGCCGCCGGAAACGAGGCGGAAACCTTCAGCCTTTAAAGCTGCGGCAAAGGCTTTGGCATTTTTCACAACGTTTTCCTGGTACTCCTTAAACTCCGGCTTCAAGGCTTCGCCAAAAGCAACGGCTTTAGCGGCGATAATGTGCATCAAAGGGCCGCCCTGCAGTCCGGGGAATACGGCCTTATTGATTTTTTTAGCATATTCCTCGTTGTTGGTCAGAATAATGCCGCCGCGAGGGCCACGCAAAGTTTTATGAGTAGTGGTGGTAACAAAATCAGCATAAGGCACCGGGGACGGATGCAGTCCGGCAGCGACCAAGCCAGCAATATGCGCCATATCTACCAGCAGCAGCGCGCCGTTGGCATGAGCAATATCGGCAATGCGCTCAAAATCAATAATACGCGGATAAGCGCTGGCACCGGCAACAATCAGCTTAGGATGATGTTCTTTTACCATTTTTTCCAGGCCTTCGTAATCCAGCATTTCGCTTTCCGGGTCAACGCCGTAATGCACTACGTTATAATAGGTGCCGGAAATATTTACCGGAGAACCGTGGGACAAATGACCGCCTTGAGATAAATCCATGCCCATCATGGTGTCGCCTGGTTTTAAAAACGCGAAATAAACAGTCATGTTAGTGCTGGCACCGCAGTGAGGCTGAACGTTAGCAAATTTGGCGCCAAATAATTTTTTGGCACGCTCAATAGCCAAAGTTTCAACCTTGTCCACATATTCGCAGCCACCGTAGTAGCGGTGTCCGGGATAGCCCTCGGCATATTTGTTGGTTAAAACAGTACCCGCAGCCTCCATTACGGCCGGAGTAACAAAATTTTCCGAAGCAATCAGCTCTATCTTATTACGCTGACGGTTCAGCTCCTCTTGAATAATCCCGTTAAGTTCGGAATCAACTGCTGCTAAATTTTCTAAATTCACTGGAAGTACCTCCTAAAATAATGATATGTTATGGACGATTTTCCTCATAACAAGCTCGCGGTCCACCTACAAGCGGAGGACGGGTTTTAGCGGCAGTCAACACCGCTTCGCCAATTTTTTTATATTGCAGACGCACGGGCACTGCAACTCTTTTTAAGTGCATCCCGATAAGCGTCTGTCCGATATCCAAGCCCAAATGAGCGGTAATGCCCGCAACCATTACAGGCTCGATAAAATTTTCATAAGCAGCCGTCCCCATAGCGCCGCCTGCATGAGCAACAGGGCGCACGGTTACTTCTTCCAAATTATAGCGTTCGGCCGTTGTAGCTTCCACTACCAAGGAACGGTTCAAATGCTCGCAGCACTGCACAGCCAAATATAATCCGTGAGCGTCGCACACTGCTTTAAGCGCCTTAAACATAGCCACAGCTGCTTCGCTGCTGCCGCCGGTGCCTATTTTATTGCCCAGCACCTCGCTGGTGCTGCACCCTAAAACAAAAATCTGTCCCAGACGCGGCTTAGCTATGCTGATAAGCTCCTCTGCAGCGCCGGTAAGCTCCTGCACTGCTTTTTTGATTAATTTTTTATTTTCCATAGCTGTCCTTCTAAACTGCTGCCGACAACGCAGCTTTTATTTTTCCAGCGCCATAATTTTATCTACACGGCGTTCATGCCTGCCCCCGGCAAATTCTGTCTCCAGCCAGGTGTCGGTAATCATTTCTGCCAAACCTACGCCTGTGGTACGCTCACCCATGCAGAGTACGTTGGCATTGTTATGCTCGCGGCTCATTTTAGCGGAGAAAACGTCGGCGCACAAAGCGGCACGAATACCCTTACATTTGTTGGCAGCAATAGAAATACCAATACCGGTACCGCAGATTAAAATGCCGCGTTCAGCGCCGCTCTCGCCGCTGATAATATCCTTGCACAGCTTTTCCGCAAAATCCGGATAATCCACACTGTCTTCGTTATAGGTGCCGTGGTCGACAATTTCCACGCCCTTTTCAGTCAAATACTTTTTGATGTGCTCCTTTAAATGGAAGCCGCCGTGATCACAAGCCATTGCAATTTTCATAAACAAATTCCTCCCGTCAGATTAGCACGGCAGCGCATTTTTTGCGCTCTCTGCTCATCCGCATTTTTAATTTATTTTATCATAAAAGCAGGTAATTGTTTACCGTTTTTTAATTGGAACGCACTATTTTCCCAAGTAATTATCTGATAGCCTGCCGCCTTGCGCAAACGGTTCATAATTGCCAGGCCGATGCCGTCTTCTGCAACTCCCTGCGCCAAAATAACGTCGGGTTTAGTGCGGTCAAAATCGCGCAGCAGATAAAAAAGCTCTGCCGCCAGTTTTTCGCGGCTGCCGCCCCAACAGGACAGCAAAATATTTTTTTGTTTAGGCAGCTTCGCGCTCATGGCAGCGTCACACAGCACGCCCACCTTCAAGCCATAAGCCACCGCCTGCTCCGCCGCCAGCGGCAGACGCTCCGCCGCCTCGCCCTCCAAAAGATATACCGGCTCCTGCGGCGCATAATGGCGGTATTTCATGCCCGGAGCTTTAGGCTTAAAATTTTTGTCGCCCAATAAAGCCGGGTCTATTTCTACAACGCCTAAAACCTCCGTAAGCATTTCGTAGGTTACGCCGCCCGGCCGACAAATTGTAGGCACGGGACTAGTCGTATCTACCACCGTGGACTCCAAGCCTACGCCGCAGCTGCCACCGTCTAAAATTCCGGCGATTTTTCCGTCCATATCCTCCAGAACATCCTGTGCGTTAGTAGGACTTGGTCTGCCGCTGATATTGGCCGACGGCGCGGCAATCGGGCAGCCGCAGGCGCGGATAAACTGCTGTGCATATTCGTTGACAGGAAAACGCACGCCTACAGTTTCCAGTCCGGCGCTGGTTACGTCGGGAATGATTTCTGCCTTCGGCACAATCATGGTCAAGGGGCCAGGCATAAAATGCTCCATAATTTTTTTGGCGTTGGCGTTCAAGCCCGTGGTCAGCTGCGCAATATCCTCCTTGCGGGCAATATGTACAATGAGAGGATTATCCTGCGGTCTGCCCTTTGCGGCAAAAATTTTTGCCACAGCCGTAGGATTCAAAGCGTCGGCGCCCAAGCCGTAAACGGTTTCCGTGGGAAAGGCCACTACCTCTCCCTGACGGATAAGCTGCGCTGCCGCTTGGTAAGCCGCCATATCTAAATTATTTTTTGCTGCGTCAGTCTCACAGCTCTTTTGCAGCCTCCAATAACAGGTTTGCATACTTTTCTTCGTCTCCTTCACACGCTGCCTTTACGGCAAAAACCATGCGCACAACGCCTGCATAATCTTTGCGCACGCTGGTTTTGCTAAAGCCGTTGGCTAAGCATAGCTTCGCTACCTCGTCCGCCTGGTTGATGCCTACTTCAAAAGCCAGCAAGCCTTCGTCGGCCAAATGCGCAGCAGCCTCCGCCGTAATGCGGCGATAAAAATCAAGACCGTCATCGCCGCCGTCCAGCGCGCCGCGCGGCTCCTGCTGCACATCCTTATCTAACCCGGCAATATCCGCCGCCGGAATATAGGGCGGATTAGATACTATAATATCAAATTTTTTCTCTAAGGGCAGCTTGCCGAAAACATCGCTGCGTACAAAGCCAATGCGTCCGCTGACGCCAATTTTATCGGCGTTTTCTTTAGCTACTATTAACGCGTCCACGCTGATATCCACGCCAACGCCCTTCGCCCGGGGCAGATAATCCAACAGAGAAACAATAATCGCGCCGCTGCCTGTGCCGATATCGAGAATTTTTACGTCGCCGTCTGGTCTCAGCACATTTGCCGCCCGCACGATACTTTCTACTAAAAGCTCCGTTTCCGGACGCGGAACAAGGGTAGCCTGCGTAACCTTAAAGGTGTTGCGCATAAAAGCTTTTTCACCCAAAATATACGCCAACGGCTCAAAATTGCCACGTCGCTGCACATATTCACGATATTTTGCCAGCTCCTCTTCGCTCAAGGGACGCTCAAAATCCACATACAATGTAATGCGCTGGCACTTTAAGACAGCACAAAGCAGTACCTCCGCATCCAAGCGCGGATTTTCCACGCCCTTTGACTCGAAGTACTGCTTCGTCCAATTTAAAATTTTCATGATTGTCCAGACAGACTTAGCCATATTATTTCACCTGTCTTAGTTGCTCGCTTTGCTTGGCGGTAATCAGTGCATCCAAAAGCTCGTCCATATCCCCGTTGACGATAGTTTCCAGCTTATGCAGTGTCAAGCCGATACGGTGGTCGGTAACGCGGCCTTGCGGATAATTGTAGGTGCGGATACGCTCGGAACGGTCGCCGGTGCCAACCTGGCTCTTACGGTCCTCGGCGGTAGCTGCGCGCTGCTCTTCCTGCGCCTTTTCCAAAATGCGGGCACGCAGCACGCGCAAACATTTTTCGCGGTTTTTCAGCTGGGATTTTTCATCCTGGCATTGCGCCACAATGCCTGTGGGAATATGCGTCATACGCACTGCGGACTCGGTTTTATTTACATACTGGCCGCCTGCGCCGCCGGCACGATAGGTGTCGATACGCAAATCGGCAGGATTTATTTCTACATCCACTTCCTCTGCTTCGGGCAGCACAGCTACCGTAACGGTAGAAGTGTGCACGCGGCCTTGGGATTCCGTTTCGGGCACGCGCTGCACGCGGTGCACGCCGCTTTCAAATTTCATGCGGCTGTAAACGGCGTCGCCGTTAATTTGAAAAACCACTTCCTTAAAGCCGCCCAGCTCCGTAGGACTGGAATCCATAACCTCCACCCTCCAGCCGCGAGCTTCTGCATAGCGCAGATACATGCGGAACAAAACTCCGGCAAACAGCGCCGCTTCCTCGCCGCCTGCGCCGCCGCGAATTTCGACAATAACATTTTTATCGTCATTGGGGTCTGAGGGCAGCAGCAAAATAGTTAAGCGCTGCTCGTATTCTTCAATTTGCGGCTTAATTTCTTTAAGCTCCTCCCGCGCCATTTCCGTCAGCTCATCATCCTCGTTAGCGTGCAGAATTTCTTCTGCCTCGTCGCGAACGCTGCACAAATCGCGGTATTCTCGATACGCGGTAACGATTGGCTCCAACTTAGCATGCGCTTTGGTAGCCTTCAGCCAATTAGCTTGGTCAGCAATTACATCAGGGTCGCTGATTTTTGCTTCTAAATCTAAATATCTGTCCTCTATAGCCTGCAATTTGTCGAGCATAAAAATCTCCTTTAAGCATCAATTTATAAATCTAAAATATTTTTGCCGAAATTATTCCTCAATAATTTCTTCCGGCGGCAGCACAGCTTTCAAAGAAGCAATGGCCACCTCAATTTGGCTGTCGTCCGGCTGACGGGTGGTAAGCTTCTGCAAAAGCAGTCCCGGCATAATTGCTATATGCACCAGACGGTTGTCCGCATGTGCGCCGGCAAAACGAATCAGCTCGTAGCTGACACCTGCGATAACGGGCATTAAAATAATGCGGGAGGCAATGCGCTCCAACAGATTTGGCCAGCCCAAAAAGGTAAAAATAAACATGCTGATAAGCATAACAATCATTAAAAAGTTAGTACCGCAGCGAGGATGCAGGGTGCTGAACGGACGCACATTTTCTACCTTCAGCGGCAGCCCGGCCTCATAGGTATAAATAGTTTTGTGCTCTGCGCCATGATACTGGAAGACACGCTGAATATCTTCCATAGAAGAAATAGCGGCAATATAACTCAAAAAAATTATCATACGCAGTACGCCCTCTGCCAAATTCAGCAGCATTGGGTCGTCTGTCAGCGAATGCAGCAGATGCATGGACCAAGTAGGCACGACGATAAACAGGCCTATGGCCAAAGCCACCGAGGTCAAAATAGTCAGCACCATTTCTTTATCAGAAAGCTGTTCGTCTTCATCGCCGCTGATTTGAGCGGAATAAGCCAAGGCTTTCATGCCGTCATGTAAGGATTCAAATAAAGCAATAACGCCGCGCAGCAGCGGTTTTTTCAAAATTGGATATTTATCGCGGATGCTGTTGACAGGATTTACGTCCACCGAAATTTCTCCGTCGGGCTTGCGCACAGCTACGGCAACCTTATCCGTACCGCGCATCATAACGCCTTCGATAACAGCCTGTCCGCCTACGTTAGGTTTTTTACAGGTCATAACTAGTCTCCTAAATTCCATAACGCCAAAAATTTAGCTTAGGAATTATACAATCTAATACACAGCAAGTAGCATGTTTTAAAACATACTGTGGCATTTTCCGGCACGCCAAAAATTTTACACAAACTTTTTCTGAAAAATAAATACAGCAGAGCGACATAAAGCTGCTCTGCTGTAGATATAGAGATTATTGTTCTTTGTTGTAGCGCTTGTTGAATTTTTCAATGCGGCCGCGAGCAGCAACGTTACGTTGTTGACCAGTGAAGAATGGATGGCATTTAGAGCAAACATCCACGCGAATCTCTTTTTTAGTGCTACCAGTTACAAAAGTCGCACCACATGCGCAGGTAGCGGTAACTTCACCGTATTTCGGATGAATCTTTTCTTTCATTCTTTACACCTCACTTTACTTTAGAACAGATTAGTTTCATCATTAAGATATTAACACTAGATGATTGTATCATATAGTTTAATGCAAAGCAAGTTATTTTTTTGCAAATTTCTTAATACCCTGCATATAGTTGATAAATTGCCGCGCCGTGCGTCCGGAAATGCCGCCGTGATGCAGTTCGAATCTTTTAGCTTCCAAATGCAGCTCTTCCTCGGGAATTTCCAAGCCTTCCCGCCGCGCCAGCTCGCTGACAATAGCAAAATATTCCTTTTGGTCCGGCTGTCCGTAATAAATGGTACAGCCAAAGCGATTGACCAACGAAAGCTTTTCCTGCATGGTATCTGATTTATAAATACCTTCTTCATTAGTTACGTCGTTTCTGTCTTTCCAGGTTTCATTGATTAAATGGCGGCGGTTGCTGGTGGCGTAAATTAAAATATTATCCGGGCGCACCTCTAAGCCGCCTTCGATAACGGCTTTCAGATATTTGTATTCCGTTTCAAATTCCTCAAAGGATAAATCATCCATATAAATTACAAAACGGTAGTTACGGCTTTTAATTTGGGCAATAATCTCTGACAAAGCCTGAAACTGGTGCTTATAAATTTCAATGAGCCGCAAGCCTTGGTCATAATATTCGTTAATCAGCGCTTTAATGCTGCTGGATTTACCCGTGCCGCTATCGCCGAAAAGCAGCACGTTATTGGCAGGCCGTCCGGCTACAAAGGCTTCGGTATTTTCCCGCAGAGCCTGCTTCTGCCGCTCATAGCCTACTAAATCAGCAAAAGTTATAGCTTCGGTATTAGCAATGGGGACTAGTTCTGCCGTGATTCCCTCCTGCGCCAGGCGAAAGGCTTTGTTCAAGCCCAGCTTGCCCACGCCGTAGGCCTTATAAAAATCAGTCACTAATTCATAAAAAGCTGCCGCAGTTTGCGCGTTGGCTAAGGCTTCACTTAAACGCCGCACCTTTTCACTGATATTTTTATTATAGCGCGTTTCTTTTTTACTTACCGCCTGATAATTGGTCACAATGTCAAAGCAGGTAATGCCCAGCTCCTTTTCCAAAGGCGCAAAATCGTAAGCAAACAGCTTTTGAAACACGGCAAAATCGTTTAACACCAAAATATTGACGCTGCCCTCGCAGGCACCCTCTTTTTCGCAGGTAATGGCAAAGGGCGTTTCCACGCTGACTAAAAGATAAGTCAGATAATTATGCCATAAATTTTTATTGAAGCCGTAAACCGTAGCAATATCCAGCAGGCGGTGGATTTGGTCATATATTTTACTGATTACTGCTTCTTTATTATAGCCGCCGCTCTCCACTTGAGCACAGACATCAGCTAAGGGGCGCAGCAGATTATCCTCCGGCAGATTGCGATAAACAATTAGTTTTGATACAAACTTGTGCATAATTCCCCTCCATTTATTGCACTTATTTAGCTAAAAATTTATTTTATAAACTGAAAATGCTCCGCGTCAAACATGCCCATATCCGTAATTCTCAGGCGCGGAATAACCGGCAGCGCCATAAAGCTTAACAAAATAAAAGGATCTATACCGCTAGGTACGCCCTGGTGATGCGCCAGCTTTTGAATTTTTTCCAAGCTGTCGATTAGCTTTTCAGGAACTTCGCTGCTCATCAGCCCGCAGATATTCAGCGGCACCGTACCGACAACACAGCCGTTTTCTACCAAGGTATAGCCGCCCTGCACGCGCACCAGCTCGCGGGCGGCAATCTCCATATCCGCAGGATTAGTACCGATAACAATTAAATTATGTGAATCATGCGCTACGGTAGTAGCCGCTGCACCGTTTTGCAGACCGTAGCCGCTCAACAGTCCCAAGCCTAAATTGCCCGTGCCTTGGTGACGCTCCAGCACCGCAATCAAATGCAGTTCGCCTTTAGCTAATGCAGCCTTGATTTCGCTGCCCTGAATACTGCCGCGCTCCGTAAAAATTTCGCCCGGCAGCATTTTTATCACGGGATATTCCTTAGCCGCAGCAAAATTTTCCGGTGCAAAATCGGCGGCAGAAAAAGGCGCAGGACGCACGCTGCCACGCAGCTGCGCCGCAGGTATCAGCGGCGTAATATTTTCACAGGCCGTCCAAGCGTCCACACCCTTATGGAAAACATGCAACGGCACAAAATTTTCTAAATCCTGCAACACAACCAAATCTGCCTGCCAGCCGGGAGCGACAGCGCCCAAACGACGCAGGCCGTAAATCTGCGAGGCGTTGATGCTGGCCATAGCCAAAGCCTTAAGCGGCGACAGTCCCAGCCGTACCGCCTTACAGATACAGTGGCGAACAGTTCCCTCGCGGCGCATATCTGCCAAATGCTTATCGTCAGTACAAAACGCCATATTGCGGGTGGAAATATTTTCGCGCACCGCGCCCTCGATAATGGCTGTTAAATTTTTCGACGCGCTGCCTTCGCGCACCAAAACCGCCATACCGGCGCGCAGCTTTTCTTTGGCTTCCGTCCAGCTGATGGATTCATGATCGGTAGCAATGCCGCTGGCGGCGTAGGCCTGCAGCTCCCGCCCCGAAAGCATGGGCGCATGGCCGTCGATAATGCGGCCGTCGTCTAAAAATAATTGTAATTTTGCCAGAACGTCTGGAGCGTTGTTAAGCACTCCCGGTACGTTCATCATTTCGCCCAAGCCCAAAACCTGCGGCTCCGTCATCAACTCCGTCAGCGCCGCCGCGTCCATTACGCAGCCTGCGTGCTCAAAGGGCGTAGCCGGTACGCAGCTGGGCAGCTCCACATAATAATTTATCGGCATGTGCCCGCCTGCGCGCAGCATATAGCGAATGCCTTCCGCGCCCGCCACGTTGGCAATTTCGTGAGGGTCGGTAATCAGTGTAGTGACGCCCCAGCGCAATTCTTCCGCCACATAGCTTTCGGGAGCGGCCATACTGCTTTCTACATGGCAGTGCGCGTTGATAAAGCCGGGAGCAATATACGCGCCGTCCACGTCAATTATTTTTTTCGCTGCAAAATCAGATGCAGAATTTTTTGGCAGCACAGCGGCGATAACACCGTCCGCAACGGCAATATCAGCTTCATAAACAGTTTCGGTCAACACGTCAACGACCCTGCCGTTTCTTAGCAGAAGGTCAGCAGGGTCATTGCCTAATGCGACCGCCCGTACACGGTCGTTCATAATTGTACCTCTTTCGTTACATATAAATGTATTTCAGAATAAAGATAACTGCCAGCACACAAACCAAAAGATTTACTTTTTTCTCCTTCAATTTGCCGGTCAGCATATTTAAAGCTACATAAGAGATAACGCCCATGGCGATACCTTCGGAAATAGAATACATAAACGGCATAGCAATGGTAGCAATAAACGCAGGAACAGCCTCGCTATAATCGTTCCAGTCAATTTTTACAATGCCGCTAAGCATCATAAAGCCAACAACAACTAAAGCCGGAGCAGTTGCAAACGCTGGAATCGCTAAAAAGATAGGCGCAAAGAACAGGCTCAACAAAAAGAGCACTGCCACCGTCAACGCCGTCAATCCGGTACGTCCGCCCGCAGCAACACCGGCGCTGCTTTCCACAAAGGTTGTAACCGTAGAAGTACCAAGGCAGGCGCCCACAGCAGTGGCAGTGGAATCTGCCAGCAGCGCGCCTTCAATTTTGGGCAGCTTACCGTTTTCGTCCAGCATTTCCGCTTTGGAAGCTACGCCAATCAAGGTTCCCAGCGTATCGAAAAGGTCAACAAACATAAAGGATACTACTATTGTAATAAAATTAAAGGAAGCAATGGCTCCGAAATCCATCTGCATTAACGTAGGCGCTAAGCTGGGAATGGAAATACCGTTGGCAAAATTAGGCATTACCGAAAAAGCTCCTAATTTAGGATTGGGAATGTAAAGGCCGGTAAGCTCGCAAATCATACCTAAAACCCAAGTAGCCAGAATACCCAACAAAATACCGCCGGGAACTTTTTTCGCCAGCAGCGCAGCCGTAAGCAAAATGCCAATCAATGCCAACAGCGCGCCGATACCCGTAGAAGCAAAGCTGCCGTCGGCTAAAGCCGCTCTAAAATTATATAAGCCAACCAAGCACGGCCCGTCTACAACAACCTTCGCGTTTTGCAGACCGATAAAAGCAATAAACAGACCGATACCTCCGGTCACGCCTAATTTTAAAGACAAGGGAATACAGTCAAACAGCGCCTCGCGCACTTTAGTTAAGGATAATAAAATAAAAATTAAGCCTTCTACAAAAACCGCAGCCAGCGCAACCTTCCAGGAATAACCCATTGCGCCGCAGACAGTATAAGCAAAGAAAGCATTTAAGCCCATGCCCGGAGCCAAAGCGAAAGGATAATTGGAAAGCAAAGCCATTAAAATGGTACCAATCGCCGCGCCTAAAGCAGTCGCCGTAAATACCGCGCCTGCGTCCATGCCGGAAGCGCTTAAAATGCCCGGATTAACTGCCAAAATATAGGCCATGGTCATAAAGGTAGTTAGACCGGCTATCACTTCTTTTTTAACACTGGTATGATTTTCTTCCAACTTAAAGAACGCTTTTAAACACTCCATGACAATCCTCCTTAACAAGTTACGCTAAAAAATATTTTTATTTAATAGGTCAGAATTTCCGGCCCATTTTCCGTAATTAAAATGGTGTGCTCCCATTGAGCGGAAAGACTGCCGTCCTCGGTGTAAACTGTCCAATCATTAGCCGCATCAACATACACATTTTTGCGCCCCATATTGATCATGGGCTCGATAGTGAAAATCATGCCGGGAACTAAAACCATACCGGTTTTGCGCTTGCCTACGTGGCAGACAAACGGCTCCTCGTGAAAATCCACACCGACACCATGACCGCCAAATTCGGTTACTACGCTGTAACCGTGCTTGCGCGCCAACTGCGCAACAGCCGCGCCCACGTCGCCCAAATAAGCCCAAGGCTGCGCAGCTTCAATCCCCCGCAGCAGGCATTGCTTGGTAATAGCCACTAAATCAGCGGCAGGCTTGCGCACCTTACCCAGCATAAACATCCGGGAAGCGTCGGCATAATAGCCCTTATAAATAGTGGAAACGTCAACATTAACAATGTCGCCGCTTTTTAAAACGTCATGAACACTGGGAATACCGTGGCACACCTGATCGTTCACCGAAGTACACACAGATTTAGGAAAGCCGCAGAAGCCCAAAGGCGCGGGTGTAGCACCATGAGCAATGGTAAAATCATAAACAATGGTATTGATTTCTTCCGTAGTCATACCTACTTTAATATGCTTTGCCACTTCATCCAAAACGGCCGTATTTATTTTACAGGCCTCGCGAATACCGGCAATCTGCTCCGGAGTTTTAATCATCTCGCGGTCAGGAACCTCTTTTCCTTGCGCGCGCAGCAGCTCAATTTTTGCGTCAATCATTTGGTGGCAGTCGGCATAAGGCTTGCCGCTGCCGCACCAACATAATTCTTGTTTTTCTTCCATAAGTAATCTATGCTCCTTATCTAAAATTTTTTACCTTTATATCTTATATGTCTTCTATTTTACCACATTTAAGCTCTTTTTCACATTTTCACCAGAAAATATTATTACCAAGCTTGGCTTTTTATGTTAAAATATTTGCATACGACTAAAAAGAAGAAAGGAAAATTACATGGAACAATACGCATTATATTTTCTCGACATCATTCTGCATTTAGACAAGCATCTGCCGGAAATTATGGCGGCCTACGGTCATTTTATTTACGCTATTTTATTTTTGGTAGTTTTTTGCGAAACAGGCTTAGTAGTTACGCCGTTTCTGCCTGGCGATTCTCTGCTCTTTGCCTGCGGCGCTTTGGCTGCCACCGCGCCCGAGGGCATGGATATTAAACTCATCACGCTGATTTTTCTCGTATCGTCCATTCTCGGCGACGCCTGCAACTATATGATAGGCGAAAAGCTGGGGCTGGCCATGATTAACTCCAAGCACAGCCTGATAAAAAAAGAGCATGTAGATAAAGCCGGCGCTTTTTATGCCAAGCACGGCCACAAGGCTATTTTTCTTGCCAGATTCGTGCCCATCGTCCGCACCTTCGCTCCCTTTGTGGCAGGCATTGGTAAAATGCACTACCTAACCTTCGCTCATTACAATGTTATCGGCGCAGTAGTTTGGGTAACGTTGTTCGTAGGCGGTGGCTATTTCTTCGGCAATATTCCTGTGATTAAGCAAAACTTTACCTTAGTAACCTTAGGTATCGTTATTTTCTCTGTGCTGCCAATACTTTGGGAAGTGGTAGGCAAAAAATTATTCCACAAAGCCTAAATTTTTTGAGAGGGGATTTTTATTATGTATCGTTTTAATTCTGATTATACGGAAGGCTGTCATCCAAAGATTTTAGAAAAGCTAATCGCTACCAATATGGAGCAAACCGACGGTTATGGTCTCGACCCATACTGCGACGAAGCGCGCGGCAAAATCAAAGAATATTTTTGCTGTCCCAATGCCGACGTGCATTTTCTTGTGGGCGGTACGCAGACTAACCTGACTGTTATCTGCGCGGCGCTGCGTCCTCATCAAGCCGTTTTCGGCGCTGTTCCCAGCCACATCAATACTCACGAAGCCGGCGCTATCGAGCATGTTGGTCACAGAGTTCTGCCCCTGCCCAGCGACGACGGCAAGCTGACTGCCGCACAAATTAAAGCTGAATGGAAAAAATACGCCACCGACCCCAGCCGCGAGCATTGGGCGCAGCCAAAAATGGTGTATATTTCCCAGCCTACGGAAATCGGCAGCATGTACAGCAAAAAAGAATTAACAGATTTATATGCAGCCTGCCAAGAATGCGGCCTTTATCTTTTTATTGACGGCGCTCGTCTTGGTTACGCCCTCGGCGCGCCTGCGAACGATATTACTCCCGCCGATTTAGCAGCTAACTGCGACGTTTTTTATATTGGCGGCACTAAATGCGGTCTGCTTTTTGGCGAAGCAGTTGTTATTTTAAACGACGCTCTAAAGCCTGATTTCCGCACGATCGCTAAGCAATGCGGCGCGATTATGGCCAAGGGTCGTCTTTTAGGCGTGCAGTTCGGCGCAGCTTTCACCGATAATCTTTATACAAAAATCTGCGCGAAAGGAACCTTGCAGGCACTAAAAATCCGCCAAGCCTTACTGGACTGCGGTTTTAAATTTGTTACCGATTCGCCTACTAACCAACAATTTGTCATTATGACGCCTGCGCAGTTTGCCAAGCTCAGCACCGAATTTGCTTTAAGCCATATCGCTTATCTGCCCGACGGCAATTACAGCGTGCGCATCTGCACCAGCTGGGCTACGGACGACGCGCAGGTTGATAAGCTCATTGCTATGATTAAAGAACTGTAAAAAATTTTCTACAATATACTAAAGCAAAAGGCCGCCGTTTAGGCGACCTTTTTTTCAGCTATTTTATTTTTTTAACACAGGCACAGTCAAGCTGCCTTGGGGCATCAGCAGAATTTTATAGTCAGAGCCGACAATTTCTTCCGCCCTAGCGATAGCTGCGTCCACATCATCCACTGCTTCAAAAAGCAAATCCTGCGCCAGCTTTTTATCTAATGCAGATACCAAAATAAATTTAGCTTTTTTCATCAAGCGGGTAATAGCAAAGGCCTTATGCGCGCCGATAACAAATTTTTTCGCCAAGGCTGCTTTAATGGCGTCGGGAGAAGGATTTTCCTGCAAAGCTTTTTCTAAAGCCGCGCTGCCGCTGCCCTCCTCGCATTCGCCTAAAATAATTACTACGCCGCCCTCACGCACAGCGCACCAAGCGTTGTCCATGGTTTTTTGCAGCTGATAAATGTTAATATCTTTCGGATAACCGCCGCAGCTGGCGATAACAATATCCGCAGGCTGACTGATAGGCGCTCCGTAAACCTGCTCCACAAATCTACAGGCGTCTAAATGAGATTGCCGCCAATCGCCAGCGAAAATTTTTAAGAAACGTTTTTGCGCGTCTAAAATTGCGTTGAAATTAAATAATCTATGCTTTTGCGCAAATAAAGCCACGCCCTCCATTTGATCCTCATAAACAGGATTGCCGTCCAGCCTGCCTAATTGAGAATTAGGGCTCATCATCAGGCTGTGATTGCGGCGCACGGTTTCCATAGCTGCCACACCCGGCAGCACAGCCTTGCGTCCGCCGCCAAAGCCGCTGAAAAAGTGATATACCACTGTGCCGGTCATAATTACTAAATCAACATCGCAGATAAGCTTATTGATTAAAACCGGCGTACCAAAGGAAGTAGCGCCAAAATAATTAAAATCTTCATGCTTATTGCAATCGCTGTTATACATGGGCAGACGGGCAGCCACATTTTCGCTGACCTGCTCCACCATTTCCTCATGGCTCATGGCGCGGTGAGTGCCTAGAGCAAAAACTATTTTCATGTCCTCGTCTTTTACGCCCAGCTTATTCATTTCGTCAACCAAAATCGGCATAAAATCGTGAGTATTAGCTACACGCGTAGAATCATTGCAGATAAAAGCAATTTTCATGCCTGGTTTCACCAATTTATCAATGGGTTCGCTGTCAATAGGATGATAAATAGCATCTAAAACCTCAGCCTTTAAATCTGTCAGCGGCGGCAATTCCGCAATTTTAATTTCGTCCAACACATGCTCCTGTTCTAAAGAAAAATGCTTGTAACCATGTCCATACTTATATTTGTATTCCACTGTAGTCATTGCGACACCTCCATAATAAATATATTGCTTTATTTTTACATTGCTATGATTACAAATTACGCTTTATTGACTGTTAACAGCAAAATATTTTTTTCATCCCTGCGCTCGTAAGCGGCAGCATCTGTAAATTTGCGCAGCATTACCAGCCCCCAGCCTCCGGCGCGCCGTTCGTCCAAAGCCGCTTCAGCGTCAGACTGCACGTCAGCGTTCAGCATATTAAAAGGTATACCGGCATCCTCCAAGCACAGCGTTACCGCATTGTTTGCTTCAATAAAATCAAGCTGAAGATATTTTGCACCGGCAAATCCGTCGTAAGCGTAATTAATAATATTTGCCACCGCTTCTTCCGCCGCCAGCTGCAAACGCATAGCTAAAGGCAAGGGTAACATTTTTTCGCTCTCCTCTCTAATCCACGCCAGCACCAGCGGCAGCTCCTGACCGGCAGCAGCAAAACGCTTACCGCTTTTTTTTATTATTTCAGCCGTTTGCATAGCCATCACATCCAGCTGCCGGCCTTAATCCCGAATAGTAAAAAAGGAATCGAAGCCGGACATCTCCAAAACCTCGCGCACCAAATGCTGCACATTACAAAGTACAACTTCCGTCTGCCTGCGCTGCGCGCAAGTTGCCAAAACTAAAAGCGCGCGCAAACCCGCGCTGCTGATATATTCCAGCCCCTCCAGCTCCAAAATCAGCTTGTCGCCGACAGTTTCCAGCGCCGCCAAAGCCTGCTGCTGAAATTCGCCCATCTGTATAATTTAAAAACGTTCCGTAGCCAACTAACAGCAGCATCATGGCAATAACGACAGCTACAGCGATAAAAAATATCTTTTTCACCAAAAGTACCTCCAGCAATATAAAATAAGTCTATTTTGCCTATTATAATTTTAATTATAAACTAAAAGACAACAAATTACTACTTTATTCTTGGTAATGCTGTGACAAGCGCCTCTAAACTCTGCGTTGTGTAAAAAGCAGCGATAGAAAAATTTTTGCACATAACTTGCTGCCACCAAACGCAAAATAGTTACAAAAAAAGCGGACGCTCACAAGCGTCCGCCAAAAAAGATTTTTTACATTGTAGCAATAAAATATGCAATACTGCTTATCAAAACCGTCAGCGTAATCATCATCGGGTCGGCAATAGAGGTACGATAGTTCTCCGGATTGTAATGGTTGCGTTTACGAAAGGGTTTCGCATCCAAGAAATCCATGGGATTAGACGTTAAATCCATAAACTTTTCATACAGAACCTGCCATGCGTTGCCCAAGCCGTTGCACAGTGCGCACAGCAATGCGCTCAGTCTGCCAATCAGCAGAGCAAAGGGTCCGCGATAGAACCAATCCGTATCCAGGCTGATGGCAGTGTGCGGTTCCATTTTATTGAGGTACATCATAAACGGAATCATAGCCATACCCAGCATTTGTACCGGCTGAAGTAAATGCGGCGCGGTAAACGGCTGGTAGGGAGTCATCTCAAAGGGCAGATGACTGTACAGCAAATCCGGACATACGCCGTAAAGGAAGCACAGGAAACCGCTGATGCTCATAGCAATTTTCATATTGATAGGCAGCGGCTTGATAATCTCTGCGCCTTTATCGTCCTTGCGCAGGAAAATAAAGTAACCCATTTTTAAAGGAATTGATAAAAACGTACCGATAGCAGCCAGCTCCAGTAAAGTGAATACCATGGGCAGACCGGCAGCCGCAGCAGCGTTTACCGTAATATTTTTACTGATAAAGCCGTTGAACAGCGGAATACCGGCGATAGAAAACGCAGCGGAGAAGAAGCATACAGCCACCAGCGGCAGCTTTTTCGCCATGCCTCCAACCTTGTTTATATGCTTAATGCCCGTAGCATAAATTACCGCGCCGGCGCACATAAAGAGCAAGGATTTAAAAAGAATATCGCAGAAGGCATGGGCAGTAGCGCCGTTCATGGACATGGCCGTACCAATGCCTGCGCCGGCAACCATAAAGCCGGTCTGGGAAATAATATGGTGCGCCAAAAGCTTACGCATATCGTTTTCCATAATCGCATAACATGCGCCATACAAAGCCATAAGTACGCCGCCCCAAATTAACAGCTCCGTACCTGCAAACACTCTGATTAAAGCATAGACTGCAACCTTAGTGGTTAAGCAGCTCATAAATACGCCGCCCGTAAGGGTGGAGTTAGAATAAGCGTCTACCAGCCAAGCGTTGACCGGAGGCATAGCCACGTTGACGCACATACCCAACATGACAAACCAATAGGCCCAATCGTGAGGTCTGTTGGTAAAGCTGTGCATCATTAAATCACCGTTGCCTGTATACCAGGTTACAAAAATACCTGCCAGCAGAACGCCTCCGCCCAACATATGCACCAGCATATAGCGGAAGCCTGCACGGCGCGCTTCGTGAGTAGGATTACACCATACCAAAAACAAAGAAGTAATAGCCAAAGATTCCCAAAAGAAAATGAAGGTCAGCCAATCCTTAGCTAAGCAGACACAGATTGCTCCGCCTGCATAAGCCATGGAACAAAGCGCTTCCATGCGATTGGGATTGTGAGCAGCATAAATACCGCTTACTAAAGCCAATACGGAAAAGATAAAGGCAAAAATCCACGCCAATTTATCAACATACATAATATGCAGCTGTAAATCATGAACGAAAGGCAGAGTAACCTCCGTTCCCAAGGGCAGATTATATGCCGCAGCGACGGCAGCCAGCGGTCCTAAAGCCAGGACAAATTTTCTGATTACCTTAGGAGCAAGCATTGCTAAAATGCCTACTGCCCACAAAATCAGACCGGGATGAAGCATTAACTCATTCATCAATCATCACCTCTGCCATCTTCATCAAAATCATCATCGTAATAATCCTTATCACGCTGCAATAGCGGCGCCATAATCATTTTAGAAACGATAATCAAAACCCAAGCACCCACAAAGCCAAAGAAAATATCGTAGCCAAAGGGCAGTGGCCACCAAGACGCAGCGTGCATATGTACGCCGGCGATTTCGGCAGCGGCCGCCAGCACCAAAACTACAGCTACAAGCATATAGACTGTTTTCTTAGTCATTAAAGCCACCCCCCGTGCCAGCCTGCGCAAACTGCGTTAGAGGCCATAGTCGCCAATTTGTAAAAATGCGGATACACATCTGGAAAACAACCAAGCACAATGGCTATTAAGGTTGTAATACAGATAGGAATCAGCATAGCGTAGCTGATTTCACCGTAGGAACGGAATTTCTCCTGCGGGTCCTTTACGAAAAAGGCCATCTGCGAAACAGGAATTAAATATGCCGCAGCAAGCAGACCGCTAGCTACCCAAAGCAGCACATACAAGGGCTTGCCAGCCTGCAACGCGCCTAAGCACAAATTCCATTTGCTGATAAAGCCTACTAAGAAAGGTACGCCCGCAATACCCAAGGACGCAATAGTGAAGCAGGCCATAGTTACCGGCAGCTTTTTACCAATACCATAAAGCTCGCTGATATTGTTGCGGTGAGTACGGGCGATTATCAAACCCGCACACATAAAGAGGGTAATTTTCATTACAGCATGCGCCACTAAATGCAGATAGGCACCTTTAATACTGATAGGAGAAATCAGCGCTGCGCCTAAAACAATGTAGGACAGCTGACCGATAGTAGAAAATGCCAGTCTGCGTTTTAAATGATCCTGGCGCAGAGCTATCAAGGAAGATACCAAAATACTGATGGCGGCAGCCCAAGCCAAAACGTCGGTTACGCCAATTTCTGCCAACAGCTTAGGTCCAAAAACGAAGCCGATAATACGCAGCACGGCGAAAACGCCGGTTTTAACAACCGCAACCGCATGCAACAGTGCAGAAACCGGAGTCGGCGCAATCATTGCTGCGGGCAGCCAGCCATGCAGCGGCATGACAGCCGCCTTTACGGAACCTGCCAAAATCATCAGCACGAATACGGCCTGCAAAACCCATTTCGGAGCCATGCCCAAGGTTAAGAAACCGCCGGCAGTAAAGTCCATGGTACCGCTGATGCAGTAAACGGCAATCAAGCCTGCCAGGAAAAACTGACCGGAAATCAAGGTATAAATTAAATATTTACGACTTGCCATCAAGGCTTCCTGGTTACGTTTATGCAGTACCAAGGGATAGCTTGCCAAAGTCAGCAGTTCATAAAAGATAAAGAAGGTCAACAGATTAGAGGCCATGGCAATGCCCATAACGGCGCTCATGCACACGGCGAATGCTGCAAAATAACCTGTCTGCTCGCGCTCCTGGTTGCAGCGCATATAGCCTATGGAATAAAAGTTCATAGGTACCCACAGCATGGAAGCCAGCACAGCAAAAATCATACCTGCCGGATCTGTGCGCAGTGTTAAGCCTACGGTATCAGTAATTTGGCACAAGGTCCATTGATATACATTACCGTCCAACACTGCAGGCAGCATGGAAAGGATAATTCCAAATTTCAAAACGGAAGCAATAACGCTCCATGTCTCACGCAAATTAGGCCAACGTCTGCTGAAAGCAATCAGCACAGCAGCAATAAAGGAAACTCCTACTGCCAGAAATGGTCTGCAATCTATAATCGTCATCTCAGAAACACCTCCGGCAAGCCTAATTTAATGATATCCATAACAATGTCCACACTGTAGAAGCCTAATACCAAAATGCCAATACCCATTACAAAAATCGGCAGCGCCATAGCGAATGGCAGTCCCAGCTTACCCTTGTGAGGGTGAACCTCCGTAAGCGAAGCTTCACGCTGCACAAACATCTGCTCAATGATACGGAAGAAGTAAATTGCATTTAAAAGAGAGCTGATTACCAGCACTGCAATGTAAAAATATTGCTGCCCGGTGTAAGCGCCCAGCATCAAATACCATTTACTGAAGAAACCGGCAGTGGGAGGCAGTCCAATCATAGAAAGCGCCGCCAGCGTTACAGTAATGGTGCTGATGGTCATTTTCTTATTCATGCCGCCCAAGCGATACAGATTAACTTCGCCGAAGCGATGCTCAATACCGCCGATAACCAGGAACAGGCTGCACTTCATAAAGGCGTGGTTGATAATGTGCAGCACAGCGCCGATAAAGCCGTACATATTTCCCATAGCCATACCGATGGCAATATAACCAATCTGCGCTACGGAAGAGTAAGCCAGCATACGACGGAAGTCATATTGAGCCATAGCCATGATGGAGCCAATCAAAATACCGGCTACACCAAGAATGCCCAAAACGTTCAGCGCACTGTGCATTACGGGGCTGTCAACCTTAAAGATATAGTACATAAAACGAATCATGGCATAAGCCGGAGCCTTACTCATGCAGCCCGCAATAAAAGCAGCAGCGCCGGGATGCGCAAAGGTGTAAGCGTCCGGCTGCCAGCCATGCAGCGGGAACAGCGCCATTTTAATACCAAAGCCAATGATAAAGCAGGCAACGGCAATAGCAAAGAGCGGCGAATTAAGATGAGGCACAACTCTCTGCGCCAAATCTGCCATATTCAAGGTGCCGGTCAAAGCGTATAAATAACCAACGCCCAATAAATACAAGGAAGCGCCGATAGTGCCGATAAGCAGATAACGGAAAGCCGCCAGCATAGATTTTTTGCCGCCCAAAGCAATCAAGCCATAACCGGATAAGGACATGATTTCCAGATATACATACAAGTTAAATACGTCGCCGGTAATAATCATGCCGCACAAGCCGACAGTCAAAAGACCAAACAAGGTATAATAGCCGCCTACATGCAGCCAATCTTCCTCTTTAACGAAAGGTCTACTGTATAAAGCTACCATCATAGAAATAAAGGTTACTAAAACAGCCAAAACGCTGTTCAGAGGGTCTAAAGCAAATTCAATGCCGATAGGAGGCTGCCAGCCTCCCATCCAATAATGCCAGGTTTGGCCGCCGCTGGTGATAACCCTGTGCAGCACCGTGCAGGCGCTCAAGAATGCACCCACGATAGAAGCCATAACTATCCAAGCGCCAAGATCTCTCTTAATACGACTGAACAGCATACACAAAAGCGAAGCCGTCAAGGGCAAAAGTACAATGAAAATTGGAGCATGCTGTGTCATTTACTTGCCCTCCTCAATACCTCTACTTCTTCTACGGAGCCATAAATTTCTTTAATGCGCATTAACAGCGCAATAGCTACGCCGGTGGTACCAAGGCTGACTACAATGGCGGTCAGCATCAGACCATGAGGAAGCGGATTGATATAAGCGTTAGGATCGGTAGTAATACCGTTTTGAATAGGTATCATTGCTCCGTCCTTTTGAGCAAAGCACAGATAAAAATAAATAACTGCCACCTGCATAACGTTCATAGCCATCAGCTTTTTCATATAGTTTTTGCTTAAAACCATGCCGTAAACGCCTAAGAAAAAGAGGATCATCACTAAGGAATAGATGCCTTTAGTCTTTAAAAACTCATTGAGCACTTCCATCATCTTCACCCCTTTTCACAATTGCGTCTAAAAGATTTATAATTGTCATCATAACGCAGATAGCAACGCCGATTTCAATAAGGAAAATGCCCATAGCGTGCATTTCGTGCTTTGGCTCCAAAACAATCGGCATATAATCATAATTCAGGAAAAAATCTGCGCCGCCAAAAATTGTCAGCCAGCCTGTAAAAGCATACAGGAAAGTGCCGACGCCGGCCAAAACCACGGATGTTTTGCCCAAAACATTAAATTTTGTATCAAAGCCCAAAATCAAACGAGCTAACAGCACGCCCACCGCCAAGAGCGCACCGGCCTGGAAGCCGCCGCCCGGAGAATATTCGCCCAAGCATAAGACATATACGCCGTACACGATAGTAAAGGGCACCAGCATACGAAAGGCCACATTAAGGATGAGGCCACCAAATGGTTCTTTCATCATTTGATAATCTCTCCTTCCTCCGGATCCTCCGGTTCCTCTTCAGGACGGCGGCCAACCGGATTGCTGGTCAAAATCAGCACTGTGGTCAAGCCTGCCAAAAACATTACCGAAGTTTCCCACATGGTATCAAAGCCTCTGTAATCGATGATGACACCGGTTACAATGTTAGGCGAGCCTGTATCTTCCGCACTGCGGGAAATATAGGTTGGGGTAACATGCTGGTTAGGCGCCGTATTGGCATCACCAATTTCCGGCAGATAGGTTACAACGGAACAGAACATGCCCGTCATAACCGCAAGAATAACTGCTACTAAGCCACGCATTATTTACACCACCTATCAATTTTTTTCAAAGAAGCTACGAAAAAGATCGTAGAAATAGTACCGATAACCGCTTCTGTAAAAGCTACGTCGGGAGACCCCATCATCAAATACAACAGCACCGCGCAGAAGCTGAAGCCGCTGTAAATAATAGCCGCGCTCAAAATATCCTTACAGAAAATTACCGCGCAGGTAATCAAGATAAGGAAGATCAATAAAATCGCTTCAACTAAATATATCTGCATCTTATTTTTCCTCCTTTGTTCTTATATGCCCGACCGGTTCATCGGCGCTGTGATTATTTTTTTCCAACCCTACCAGTTTTTTAGCGCCCTTACTCTTTAATGTCCAAACAGGATGTCCGGATTTATAAGCAGCCTTGCTCAAAATATGAGAACCAATAGGGTTAGCCATAAAGACAATCAGGAAAGCAAACGCCATCTTCACTGCTGTCAGCGTCGGACCTTCATAAATGATAAGGCCGATAAAAGAAAGAGTACAGCCAAGCGTTTCACTATTGCCGGAGGCATGAATTCTGCTGTAAAAGTCCGGCAGGCGCAGCATACCAATAGCAGAACCGATAAAGAAAATTAAGCCGCCAAAAATAAATAAAGCCGCTATAACCTCTCTGAGAGAATTAAGACCGAATACCTCAATCATATATTTTTACCTCCCAGATATTTTGCTACAATTACAGAACCTATAAAACCTAAAAAAGCATAAGAAATGGCGATATCAACATACATATCGGGGCGTCCGTCGATATAACCGAACAGCACCAGCAGCAAAATCGTGTCGGCGCCGATAACGCCTAAGCCATTCATTCTGTCATAAATTGTCGGCCCATAAAACAGGCGCTGCAGCATAGTGCCAATCACAAAGATAATGGAAACCATTAGAATAAAAAATATCGTATTCATAATCATTCCTCACTCTCCGCTACAGCAAAATCAAATTTTTCTCCATACAAATCGGCAACCTTTTTCTGCATAGAGCCGTCAAGCACACCGGCAGCCGCGCCCGTAGTCAGAGCGTGGATTTCGTACAAACCGTCGTCAGTAACATTGATTGTTACCGTACCCGGTGTCAATGTGATGGAGTTGGCCAATACCACTGCCGCCATTGGGTTATCCGTTTTAAAATAAAAACGCACAACCTTGGGATCAATTTGCAGCTCCTGTGCCGTAGTTGCCACTAAAACATCAACATTAGCTACAATCAACTGCCACATAAGCCAAAAGAAGTACATGATGAATTTAGGAATAGATACGCCAAAAACAAAGTACCTCTTACTGCCATCCTTATTTGAGACCAGCAGCAAAGGATATGTCAGCCAAACAGTTATAATTGCAGTAATAATGCCATAAACAACAAATTTGGTTTCCGTTCTTCCCGACAAAACCATCCAAAACCCAAAAAGCACCAAACCAAGGGTCAGCTTATGTACTAAAGGCGAGCCCACAATATTATTGTTATTTAATACTCCCTGCTTTTCCACAGCTACCACCTTTCTTTATATTATTTTGTATAATCATCATACATATATACATTTGACAAGAAATTGTTTTTCCCTGCAAACATTGCCCTTGAAAATAAATTTATTTACATTATGGCAATACAAGGCTTATTTCCCTAAATTCACAGTGCTCTACCGGCAGCATTCTCCCAGCCAAACGCTGTACACGCTCAATATCCGCCGTAGCGCAAACCGTAACCCTGCCCCTGCCTACTGCTTTAGCCAGCCCGGCCTCGTTTAAAGCCTGCATAGCCAAACGACTGGTAGCCTCCGCCGGGTCGATAACCGTTACTCCCGCGCCCAGCTCTGCCTCTATCTGCTCTTTGATAAACGGATAATGAGTACAGGATAAAATCAGCGCATCTACTCCGGCTTTTTTCAGTGGCGCCGCATATTCCGTAATCGCTTCCTTAAGCTCTGCGCTGTCAAACTTTTCGCCCTCAATTAATGGCACAAACTTTGCGCAGCCCACAGGAATGACCTCCGCCTTAGGGTCAGCCGCCAAAATAGCTTTTTTGTGCGCTTCCGTGCCGATAGTAAAGGGCGTGGCAAAAACGCCGATTTTTTTCTTTTTGCTGGCCGCCAAGAGCAGCTGCTCGCCTTTAAACATGCCTATGACAGGAAAGCCGTGCCCGCCCTTGAGGCTGTCAATGCCCAGCATGGTCAAGGTGTTGCAGGCCACAACTACTTCCTTAACGCCCTGCGCCGCTAGCCAGTCCAAAATCTCGCCCACAAAACCGCGGATTTCGCTTTCCGGCCTTGTACCATAAGGAGTTCGGGCCGTATCGCCCACATATATAAAATCCTCGTGGGGCAAAAGCTGATGCAGGCATTTCAAAACCGATAAGCCGCCCACGCCTGAATCTAACACGCCGATAGGTGCATTATTTTTCATAATGAAAAACCTCCTTTACACGCTAGTATTATTATAGCACTAATAAACTGTCAAGCCAACAAATACCGTAGAAAATTAAAAACCGCCGATAAAACATCGACGGTTCTGTATATTAAGAGCAAAATTATTTTTGACAGTCAATGGCTTGACAAATAAATTTTACACAATGGTTCTGAGATACTCCATAAATTTATCACGCAAATCGTCGCGGCGCAGAGCGTATTCTACCGTAGCAGTTAAATAGCCCAGCTTATCGCCCACGTCGTAACGGCGGCCCATAAAATCATAGGCATACATAGTCTGCTCTTTAGCCAGCACCTTTAAAGCGTCGGTCAGCTGGATCTCACCGCCGCGTCCCGGCTGAGTCTGCTCCAGAATATCAAAAATTTCCGGCATGATAACATAACGTCCCAAAACAGCCAGCTGACTGGGAGCTTCTTCTAAAGCGGGCTTTTCTACCATATCGTTCACTTTAAAAATACGCTTGTTGTCCGTCGGCACGCTGTCAACAATGCCATAGGAAGAAACCTTTTCCTTAGGTACGGTCTGACAGCCCAAAACACTGCCGCCTGTGGCTTCATAAACGTCCATCAGCTGGCGCAGGCAGGGATATGTGTCGTTATAAACTACGTCATCGCCTAAAAGCACAGCAAAGGGCTCGTGCCCGATAAAAGCCTTCGCGCACAAAATTGCATGTCCCAACCCCCGCGGCTCTTTTTGCCGGATATAATGAATGTTGATGTCGGCAATATCTTTAACTTGTTGTAAAAGCTCCAGCTTACCGTGCTCTTCTAAATTCATTTCCAACTCCGGACTGCGGTCGAAATGATCCTCAATAGCGCGTTTAGTACGCCCGCTGATAATCAAAATATCGGTAATCCCGCTGGCCAGCGCTTCTTCGATAATATATTGAATAGTAGGCTTATCTACAATGGGCAGCATTTCTTTAGGGCAGGCTTTAGTGGCAGGCAAAAAGCGCGTACCCAACCCGGCAGCAGGAATAACAGCCTTCGTAATTTTTTGCATAATTTTCACTCCCAAAATTTTTTGCACAAGCTTTATATTGTATATTATTATACCACAGCGGCCAACATTAAACAAATAAAAGCACTGCTGACTCTCTTACAAATAATTTAAGATTTCCTTAGCATGAGGCAAAATAATATCCGGCTTAATAGAACCATTATTCACATCCTCCATAGTTGCCTCTCCCGTAAGCACCATAATGGATAAAATGTCATTATTTAAACCAAAGGCAATATCCGTTGCCAAACGGTCGCCCACCATAGCAATTTCATCCTTGGCAAAGCCGGTTTTTTCCAGTACCACATCCACCATATATTGGTAAGGCTTGCCAAAAATCAACTGCGGCTCTTTGCCCGTAGCCGTTTTTATCAGCTCCAGCATAGCTCCAGTATCGGGAATAAATTCACCGCCCTCAATAGGACAACGCACATCCGGATGCGTAGCTACATAAGGCACGCCCTTGTCAATCAACCGGCAGGCAACAGCTAAGCGTTCGTAGGTCAGCGTTTGGTCAAAACCTACAACTACAAAATCCGTCGCGTCATTTACATTTTGCGTCAAGGTAAAGCCTGCTTCGCCGACGGTTGCTAAAAGCTGCGGCGTTCCCAAAACAAACAAGCGCGCCTGCGGTTTATTTTTTTGCAGCCAATTAGTCAGAGCATCGGAAGAAATCAAAATTTCTTTACGTGTTACGGGAACGCCCAACCCATTCATCTTCTGCACATAATGCTCGTGACTGCGGGAAGAATTATTGGTCAGTAGATAATATTTTCTTCCTGCCGCTTTAAGCTTATCAAAAAAGCCCTCCATACCAGGAATCAGCTCGTTGCCTAAATTGATAGTTCCGTCCATATCAAACAAAAAACATTTTATTTTACGCATACGCTCATAAGCATAAATCATTAATAAATTACCTCCGTTCAGCTGACAGATTTTTCTTGTTAGGTACAATTATATAGCATTTCGCAGAATTTACCAATATGCGAGCGGGAAAACATCCCTATTGAAAAAAATTATGCCGCCCTTCTTTTACAAACGACGGCATAATTTTTTAATATAAATTTTAAACATAATTTAAAGGATTAACCTGCTGCCCGCTTTTAATAACCTCAAAATGCAGATGCGGCCCGGTGCTGTAACCGCTGCTGCCTACATAGCCAATAATTTCACCCTTTTGCACATAGCTGCCCGCGCTCACCGCCAAACTGCTCATGTGGCCGTAGGCAGTTTTGATACCGTAATCGTGGCTGATAAGAATATATCTGCCGTAACCGCCATACCATTCCGCCTGCTGCACATAACCGGAAGCCGCCGCATATACGGGCGCTCCGTAATAATTGGCAATATCAATACCGGGATGCCAGTCGCTGCCGTAACCGCCAAAGGGATTGGCACGGCCGCCAAAATAAGAGGTAATCTCGCCGCCGGCGGTAGGCCACTGGCTAGGCGTAACATCCCTGCGGTAATTTTCATTTTCAATAGCCGTTAAAAGCTTTTCAAAATCAGCCTTTTTCGCCTTGGCCTCATTATGAATATTCTTTTCCTGCTCCAGCATATAACCCATGGGTGTACTGTCGCCTAAAGCAGGACCGCCTTTACCGGCATAAACACTGGCGTCGCTTTTTGGAGGCAGCTCGGCACCGTTTTTAGCCATTTCCTTACGCACCTTATCCTCCAGCTTAGAAAGATAAGCCAGCTGCTTTTGGTTCTTTTCGGCAATTTTCTGCAGCTCCTGAATAGTCTGTTCCTGCGCCTGCTTAGTTGCTTTATATTCGGCAATTTCCCGCATCTGCGCTTCGTTGCGAATAGCAAAATGCGCCAAAACGCCAATAGTTACCGAAACAATAACCACTAAAGCAGCCACGCCGCTGAAAGCATATTTTAACTGCGTTTTTTTAACATGAGTTTTGGCAATATGGGAACCGTCGGCAGGAATCAGCCAAAAAGTAAAATGCTGGTTGTAGTGCCACATTTTGCGCCACAAAGCATAACGCTGCTGTAAGCGTGCAGAATAATCCCTGGCATAAGCGTCAGCACGGTCTATCGCAGCCTGCATATGCCAACGCATCTTTTCATAAAGCTCGCGCCACTTGGCGCTGATAAACTGCCGGGCGGCAGACATTTTTCTATCGGCACGCACGCGCAGCATGGCAAATTGCAGTTTAGCAACCGCCAGTAATATTTGCAGCTTTACTAAAAGCTGCTGCCAAACCGCATCGATTTTACCCTTGCACAACAGCTTTGCTTCTTGTATTTTTTGTGTAGACAATTGTATAATAAAATTAATTTGCCGAGCAATCTTTTCCTGCATTACAAATCTCCTTAAGCGCTTATCACACCATTTCGCGCTCTACAACCCTTGTTAACAACAATATCAGCACTATTTAAAAAAAATGACAGTGATATTATACTACTTTCAGCAGCTTTAGTCAAAATTTTTTGCCAAACTCTGCCTGCGTTACAGCAGCCGTCTTTTTTCTATTTTTAGTAAATATATCTATAAAAGTTATAGCTTTCAATCAAAAAATTTATAGCCACGGGAGCAGACATATCCCGTGGCTATATTGTAAAATTTTTACTTCTTATTCACTTTTAGGTCCTAACCCGTATTTTTTCAGATAACGATACAAGGTTACGCGGCTTACATCCAACATAGAGGCCAGTTTGCTGATGTTGCCTCCCGCAGATTTCCAGGCGGCAATAAAGGCTTCTTTGTCGTATTTCCAAGAACGCTCCAAGGTTTTATCGCCGGGCAGCTTAATATTTTCCGCTTCGATAATGCTGCCGGGAGTATGGAAAAAGGCCTGCTCAATAACGCCCTGTAATTGCTTAATATTTCCGGGCCAGCTGCAATTAAGCAGCAAAGCAACTGCCTCCGGCGACAGACGTTTCTGCGGCAGATTATGCTGCGCGCTCATCTCTACCAAAATATGTCCGGCAATAACCTCGATATCCTTTACACGTTCCCGCAGCGGCGGTACGCGCATGGTAGTATCCAGTACCAGCTCATATAATTTGCGGCTGAAAAGACCTTTATCTGCCAAACGTTTCAAGTTGGAATCGCAGGCAGCAATTACGCGCACGTCAAACATTCGGGGAGCACCGCCTTTTTTCACAGGCGGCAAGCCGTGAGTAAGTGCCTCTGCCAGCTTATCGCCCATTTCCAACGGCAGTTTTTCTACCTCGTCCAAGAATAACGTACCGCCAATAGCCAGCTCCAGCTTACCTGCCGACTGCTGCTCGCCCTCGTCGGCGCCAAAAAATTCTGTTTCCAGCTCCTGCAAGGAAGCGTTGCGGCATTTTACGGCAATCAGCGGCGCCGCAGCGCGGGGACTGGCCTGATGAATACCGTGAGCCAAACGCTGCTTTCCGGTACCCGGCTCGCCCTGCAAAAGAATATTGTTATCTGTGCGGGCAACGCGGCCTGCTTTATGCTGCAAAGCCAAAAATTCATTGGTTTCGCCCACCATGCTGTACAGGCTGTAACGGCTGCTGTAACCGGTTGCGTGAGCGATAGTAGTTTTCAAATCTTCAATAGACATGGACAGCACTAACGCGCTTTCCACCTCGCTGCCTACTTTAATAGGCATAACGGTAGTGATGTCTTCGTAAGTTCTGTCCTGCGTAATCCAGGTAATTTCACGGCGTTGGGTAGGCACGCCCTTCAACGCTTTTTTAATGGGAATATGCTCGTAATTTAAAAACACATCCTGCAGATGCTCGTGTCCGTCAAGACGCTTGCGCCCGTTTTCATTGCAGTATTTTACAGCGCCGTCTTTACCCAGCCAATATACTGTCACCGGCAGCTGCTCCATCATAATGCGGTTAATGGTCCAGGATTCCAGCATAGCCATGTGCTGCTCGATAGAATATTTCATAGTCAGCAGCAAGCTTAACAGCAAATCATAGGGCAAATCGTTTTGGTCCAAAGAAAAAAACGAAATAATATAGCGGATTTTGCCGTTAATGCAGATAGGCGCGCTACAGGCGTCTCCGCTGTGGCTGTCCTTAATCCACATTTCGGGACCGAACATCAAAAACGGCACATTGTGCTCGCGGGCAACACTGATGCTGGAGGTGCCGACATCCTCTTCCAAAACGCGCATTCCCTGAATATCTTCAATAATGCGCTGGAAAAACGGCATGGCGTAATTTTTAATAACGTAACCGCTTTCGTCGATAAGCAGCATACTCAAATTATGAATATTAAAATGCTGCTTGCTCTGCTCATACAAGCCGTCCACATATTTAACAATAAACTCATGCGTTTTTTGGTGCTCGGCAATCTCCTCGCGGCTCAGCTTATGAATTTTCGGCATAGTTTCATGCGGCAGATTCATCGCGCGGCAGCGAAGCCAGCTTTCTGCTACCCATGGATGCACATTGGGATCAACTATGCCCTCTTCCATAAACTTCTTATAATATGAAGCAAGCTTTTCTTTATTACGTCTTTCTCGAATCATCAACTAACCCCTCCCCTGCTTAAGCAAGCAGATTATTTTTGCTGCTAAATCTCACCGTTAACTACTAAAACTCTGCGCGCGCCATAATAGCGCGTTTTCCAATAGCTGTCGCTTAAAGAGCACAGCATAACGCCCTTAGACGAGGTCGCATTCCAAAATCTGCCCTTGCCGGCATAAATGCCAACATGGGAAGCTCCCGGAGCATAAGTAGTAAAAAACACCAAATCGCCTGCTTTGAGCTGCTTTTGCGTAACAAAAACGCCCTCCAGCACCTGCGCATCCGCCGTTCTGGGCATGGACGCCTTACAGTTCTTAAACACATACTGCACATAACCGGAGCAGTCAAAGCCCTTAGGCGTAACGCCGCCAAATTTATAAGGCACGCCCTTATATTTAGCAGCCTGCTTAATTATGTCCTGTCCTTTGACATTGTTAATGCCGTTTTTGGCAAAAGCCTCCCAATTCAGCTTGCGGTAGGTAGCGTCGTCCAGCTTGCCGTGAGCCTTCAGCTTATACTGCTGCTGAAATTTTTTGAGTGCCGTTTCCGTAGCCGCGGTCATTTTGCCGCTGGGCTTTTCTTGATACAGCCCCAAAACCTGCAGCTTTTGCTGGGCAACCTTCAGCTTCCAGTTGCTTTGCTGCACTGTCACCTTGGCGGCAGACTTATGTGAAGTTTTCTTTTTGGCTTCTGCTCCAACCGGCAGCCAGCACAGCACAGCCGCCAAAGTCAGCAGCGCAATAAGCCTTCTGTGCATAAGCATCACATCTTTCTCGAACGAGCGGCTAACCTACAAATAAATTAGCTTATTTTATCATCAATACTCTGTATTATTATAAACATCCCAGGTTTTCAGCTTACTAAGGCTCTGCGCGCCGGCTTCTACCTGACGCAGCAAGCGTTCCTTATCGCGGGGCAGCGTTCCCGCCAGCTGCACATAATTAGATACATGATTGCTGCGGAACAGGCAATGCTTATCCGCAGGCAAATTTATATTTTCCAACATTAAATGCAGTTCCTGCATTAAGCCTGCCGGAGACAAGGGATTGAACTTGCCCTCCTCAAACTGCTCCAACAGCTCGCTGCCGCGATAGAGCATTAAGCACAAAGCGCTTAAATGCGTAGGCTGAATAATGTTGATGGCTTTTGCCGTAGCCAAAGCGTGACGGGCGCTGCCCTCCACACCGGCCAAGCCTAAAATAACCATTAACGAAAGCTTCATGCCGCTGGCAGTTACGCGACGGCCAGCTTCAATAGCTTCTTCGGCGTTAACGCCTTTATTAACGGCTTTCAGCGTAATATCGTCGCCTGTTTCCATGCCGTAATACAAAAGCTGGAGTCCCGCTTCCTTTAATTGGCGCAGCTCCTCCTCGCTTTTACGCAGAATATCCTTAGGCGCAGCATAGCTGGCAACTCTTTGCAGCTTCGGAAACTGCTCGCGCAAGGCCTGCAAAATTTTCAGCAGCTTCGCCGTAGGCAGCACAAGCGCGTCGCCGTCTGCTAAAAAGACACGGCGCACCTTATCCTTGCCGTAATAAGCCGCCATAGCAATTTGACGGGAAATTTCCTCGTCCTTTAATATTTGAAAGGGAACGCCTCTATACATATTGCAATAGGTGCATTTATTATGGGCGCAGCCCCTGGTTACACGTAAAATAAAACTGCGTGCCTCGCTGGGAGGACGAAATACTGGTGTGTCATAAGAATCAAAAAACATAGTTACCTCACTTCAAAAAAATCAAAATTCAAAACAAAAAATACATAGCGCCAGTATTTATAGCCAAAGCAGGCAGCGTCGCGACCGGCTGTAATTCCTGTTTGGCGAATAGTGTTAACAATAAAACACTTTTAATTATATTATAACCGATTTTCGCCTTTTTGTAACGTCTATATGAAAACTTTTTGTAATTTTTTTACAAAGTTTTGCGTAAAAATGGCAAGAGTGTAAAAGCAAACAGAAAAATTTCCGCTAACTTTATTGCTTACAAAAAAAAATCATACAAATGCCTTTTTTCGCGTTATAATGCTATAATAGAAAAAGAAAATTACATCCGAGGTTAAATCATGCAGATAAAAAGCTCTAAACTTTTTTCAGCAATACTGTTGCTACTAGCAGCAGTATTGCTTAGCGGTTGTCAAACAAACACAGATAAAGCCGGTGAGGAAAATACTGTTCAACCAACAAATCACAGTATTAAAGCTCCCGCCGCAGGCAAAATTATCGGCCTGATTGCGGAACCAGGCGAGCGTATCAGCCAAGGCCAGCCGCTTTTTGCTATCAGCGACGAAAATTTAGACCAGCAGGTAAAAAATTTACAGACGCAGCTGGCTAAAGCCGAAGCCGAGCGCAAACGCATGGAGCAAGGCACGGTGAATGCCGCTCCCGCAGGCGACATCCAGGCAGTGCAGGCCAAGGTTGCCATAGCGCAGCAAAAAGCGGCTAAAATGAATCAACTGCTGGCGCAGGGAGCAGTTTCCCGCAATCAAGCGCAGGCTGCGCAAGCAGAGTTAGCGCAGGCTACAGCCCAAATGCAGGCCGCCGCGCAAATAGCAGTCAGCTCACAGCCTGCCAGTCCGGAAGCAAAAGCAGCGCAGGCAAAAATAATTGCACGGCTCAAAGAGCAATTAGCACAGGCGCAAGCTTTACAGCAGGCTAACGAAGCAATCAGTCCCTGCACCGGCATCATCACCGAAGTCAAAGCCGCCAACAATACAACAGTGACGTCAAACCAGGAAATTATTATTATAAAGGAAGAAAAGTAAAGGAGCACCAACCATGCCAGACCAATTTTCCCGCACAGCGCGTTTAATCGGACAAGAAGCCATAAAAAAATTACAGGCCAGCCGCGTAGCCATTTTCGGTATCGGCGGCGTAGGCGGCTACACGGCAGAAGCGCTCGCCCGCAGCGGCGTAGGCAGCTTTGACCTTATTGATAACGATACCGTAGCGCTTAGCAATTTAAACCGCCAGATTATCGCCACGCATGCCACCCTTGGCCTACCTAAAGTGCAGGTTATGACAGAGCGTATTCACAACATCAATCCAAAAGCAAAGGTGCAGCCGCATCAGTGCTTTTTCTTACCGGAAAATGCTCATGAATTTGATTTCAGCCAATATGACTACGTAGTAGATGCCGTAGATACGGTTGCCGCTAAAATTACCATTATTTTAGCGGCGCAGGCAGCCGGAACGCCTGTTATCAGCAGTATGGGTGCAGGCAATAAAATGGAGCCTGCCAAATTTCAGGTAGCCGACATTTATAAAACCAGCGTCGACCCTTTAGCGCGTGTTATGCGTCAGGAATTAAAAAAACGCGGCGTTAAAAAGCTGAAAGTAGTTTATTCCACCGAGCAGCCCTTAATTCCTTTAGAAGAAGCAGATGAAGCGTCAGCCAAACGCGCACTTCCCGGCAGTACCGCGTTTACGCCCTCCGTTGCCGGTCTTATTCTTGCTGCCGAGGTAGTGAAAGATTTGATAGGCTGGCAGTAAAATTTTTTCTTACAAATATATACACAAAAAACGTCCTTGACCCCATGGCCAAGGACGTTTTACTTTGTTTAAATTATTCAAATATGCACATAACAGTCAACGCGAATAAAAATACTAAGCTAACACCTACAGCGCTAAACATAGTGTATTCACCTCCAACCTTTGCCCTTTATCTTACTTAGACTTTGCAGTCTTGCTATATTTCTTACTACGCCTTTATTATATCACCTTTTTGTATTTTGTATACAGTATTCTCAAGATTTTTTTGAAAATTTATGTTATCTTTTGTGAATTTAAAAAGACATTTGTATATCATGTTTGCTAATTCTATTATAAGCAACCAGAATTGTTAAAGAATGTACTTTTATCTATAATACAAATAAGTTATTTTATTTTTTAGGGGTATAAATCACCTTCAAGGTAAGCAGCAGGCTGTTATTAAACAGCAGAGGAAACATGGCAACTCTTGCAGGCTTTAATCGCAGTTTAGAGCAGTCCTTAAGGTGTTTTATAAAATATATTATATTCCTTAAGGGGGAAAAGAAAAATGAAAAAATCCTTAGTATTAGCAATGGCTATGGCTCTTGGCGTAACTGCCAGCGCTTATGCTGCAAATCCGTTCTCTGATGTTCCTGCCGGCCACTGGGCTTATGACAGCATTTCCAAATTGGCTGCTGCCGGCGTAATCGAAGGCTATGGCGACGCTAC
>Ga0129315_1000104_pt1 | contig 91360 bp, 80 predicted proteins | sample Cm827metagenome_FD_94432 | JGI IMG/M metagenome (GOLD analysis project Ga0129315, IMG submission 94432) | Eastern black-and-white colobus group fecal microbial communities from Wisconsin, USA - Cm827 metagenome | ecosystem: Host-associated > Mammals > Digestive system > Large intestine > Fecal...
AAGGTTACGCAGGGTTTCCGGCGTATGAGCTTTGGCATCTACGTGGATGTGGATGCCACAGGACTTATTGGCAAATGCTCCGGCATGACGAAGCTGCCTCACAATCTCCTGCAGGTCTTCGATGTCTTCGTAAGAAAGGATCGGGCTTACAACTTCTGTGGCATACTCACGTCCTGCCATGCTTTTACCCCCTGAAGCAGTTTTTTTCTGGCACACTATAGAGGAATCGCTCATGCATTTCCAGATACGCCCATTTCTATCAGTAACCTGATAACTGTCATAGCATCCTCCGATATAGTTTGAAGATGTTTCAAAATACTTTGCAATAACTGCAGATGCATTCTTTCTTGTGATACCCGTAAGTTCAATTTCAATTCCAAAATGCTGTGTTTTCATATATTTTTCCTCCTTATCCGTACATTTGTTCTATCTCTTCCGGTGTGTGTATGTTACCTCTAGGGTGGGAGTATGGCAAGTCAATTCTGAGGTCTAAACTAAACAAATTTCTGAGGATAAAAAATATTTATTTGTGCTTTTATAACTATTTACTTTTCTATTATTTCTTAAATGTATAAGCAACTCTCTTTCAAGCAAGACTTGTTAGTTCTCGTGCTTATTTTTGCAATGTTCTCTTACTATTTCCATCCAACCTTGCATATACTTATATTATCTTTAAAAAATTTTTTATAATTGATTTTTAAAGGTATTAAATGACAGCATAAAAAGAAGTGCCTGAAGAATATTTCAGAGTCCTGCCATACTATATTAAAAAGTACAGCTAAGACTTCCTGATTACTCTCTTTAGCACTTCCCATCATAATCAAATTATTTCACTAATTGTTAAATTTGGTGAGTGATTTTTATTCGTTCCAAATTTTCTCAACCTCGCATACCAAGTCCATAGGATTTCTCGCCCAGAAAGCATATACTTTAGAAGTAATTCCGTTAACTGGGAACTCCCACGTTGGTCTATCGCCATGCGTCCTTAACAACTTTCGTTTAGCCAAGTCACGCATTGCAATTTTGATATCTTCGAACCCCTTATTTTGCAAAAGTTCTTCCACAGTATCAACAGGAAAAATATATATATAATTATAAACAACATCCCCTATCTTGTGCTTTCTCCTGTCTCCACAACAGTCTCGTGCATAACCGATATGATCATCATCTAATGTCGGGATACCGATAAATTCATCAATATTATAAAACCTATTCCTGTTTTTTGCGATAAATTCCATAACATAATCATATACCCGTAATCCAATATTCGCATCCTCGGCATTTTTAAATATCATATTTTTATAATAAAATTGAAATATCTCTTCCACTTCCACTCCAGCGTTCAGTATGACCCCTAATACTTCACTTGCCATACTGAACAATCCAACATATTCTGTGATCCTATCAGCTGTATTAAGAACAATATTTTCAACATTAGTTTTTTTTCTTGCTCTCTCTTTCCAATACTTACGCCTTTCATTCCACCTAGCACTGTTTCGCAGAAGTTCTTGAGCAACCAGTGGCGTTAAAATTCCGTAATTGGATGTAACAGTTTCTTTGATAATATCCGCTTCTTCTGCACTACGCGTGTATGAATCCATGATGATCTCAAAAAGTCTGGCGCGAATTCCTTCATTTGCGTTACATTTTTTGAGAATGCTATTTTCGCCATTGGATACAAAAACCGTCTGGAACATGGCTGTTTTTTGTAATCCAGAACCTCCTGCTGCACATCGATCCTTGTCATAACCATTTGACAACATATAAACAAAATCGGACCACTCCTTTTTGCTTTTGGTAGTCGAGAACTCGTCGATAGCAAATGGCATTCCGAAAGCACTACCAATCCTTTTTAAAATTGCATTGCTCGTTGCCAGGTATGACAGGCAACAGGAATTTGCCCCTTCAGGATTTCCTGCAAAAGATGCGACTAGTTTTGCCGCTGTAGTCTTCCCTCTACTCGTATTCGACATCAGATGGATTATTGGATTGTAAGTATTAGTTCCCCACATTAAATTCGAGAAACTTAATGCGGTTGCTGCTGCTCCCAGTGTCATAATTGCTTGCATCGCAACATTTCCCTTGATACAGCTTTCAAACATATCGCAGATATTTTGTAAACATCCTTTCGGCTCTATGTCAAATCTGCCTGCATAATATGAATTACAAATTTCGTTTCTTCTGTATATTGCAAACGCGTCAAATTCTATTTCATTTTCATAAAACTTCCAACCAAAAGCAGTATGCGAAGTTTTGATCAATTTTGTATCTTTTCCTTCATGCACTAACATAGCATTTACATATAGTTCTGCCATCTCACAAAGTTTCTTTTCCTCAAGACAAATACCGCCATTTTTTACAATATTGCGCTTCAATTCCCTTGGCGTTAACGCTGTCCTCTTTATTGAAAACTCACAAAAAGCTCTCTTCACAAAATTAAAAACTGAGAACAAAATTTCAATATCACATTCATCAACATGTTCTATCAATCCTGTAATTCTAATAGGTGTATCGGGCATTTCCCCCTCATCCTCACTCACACTCCAAACAGCCATTTCATTTACTACACTCTGATCCATAGGCAACCTCCAAATTTTTAATATGCAAACACAAAAATACCAGATAATTCAAATAGAAAGAAAAAAATATTCCATCATTCATTTTCCTTACATTTTTTTCGGTATTTTGGTAATTTAGACCAGTATATTATATTTTTTTTAGTATGTCAAAAAACGGTAAATCATACTAATTTGTATTATACTATTTCAGTTTACCTCTCGAAAACTTAAGGCAGATTTGATGAATTTTAAAATCTTTTTTACCACCTGAGATAGCAGACAGAATAGGCAATATATTTTTCAATATTTTTATAATTTTTTTAATGAACATATAAAAACAGCATATGCCGGAGTATATATATCTCTAACACATGCTGTTTTAAAATTTTATTTTTGAATTAATTATCAATACACAAAATAAAAATTTACTGTTCCATATCATTTAGACGCACCAACTTGCACGCTTGGTCCGCTGCAATACACGCATCAATAATTTCCTGAATATCTCCGTTCATAATTTTATCCAGCTTATACAGCGTTAAGCCGATACGGTGATCGGTCACACGGCCCTGCGGAAAGTTATAGGTACGGATCTTTTCGGAACGGTCTCCCGTACCGATCTGGCTTCTGCGGAGCTCTGCTTCTGCATCATGCCTTTGCTGCTGCTCAATGTCATAAAGCTTTGCCTTCAGCAGCGCAAACGCCTTTGCCTTGTTCTGCAGCTGGGACTTTTCGGTCTGGCTGTACACCACGATACCTGTGGGATAGTGGGTAAGGCGCACCGCAGAGTCGGTGGTATTGACACACTGTCCGCCATTTCCCGATGCACGCATAACGTCTATACGAATGTCCTTCTCATCGATTACAATATCAATATCCTCATCCACCTCAGGCATAACCGCCACACTGATGGTTGAGGTATGAATACGCCCGCCGGATTCTGTCTCCGGTACACGCTGTACACGGTGCACACCGCTTTCATATTTCAGCACAGAATATGCCCCCTGACCGGAAATTACAAAGTTTACTTCCTTCATGCCGCCGATACCGATTTCGTCTATATTCAACGTTTCAACCTTCCAGCGCCGTCCCTCCGCATAATGCACATAAAGTCGATACATCTCTGCTGCAAAAAGAGCAGCTTCATCACCGCCTGCGCCGGCACGGATTTCCATAATAACGTTCTTTTCATCATTAGGGTCCTTCGGAAGCAGTAAAATCTTCAATCTCTGCTCAAGCTCCTCAATGCGCTTCTTTCCCGCATTCAGTTCCTCCTTCAGCATCTCCCGCATATCCTCATCGGACTCTTCCTCCAGCATGGCAAGAGAATCCTCCACGTCCTGTTTGGTCTTTTTATATTCCTTATAAGCCTCCACGATAGGAGTCAGATCACTCTGCTCCTTCATCAGCTTCCGAAATCTGTCCTGATTGTTGGTTACGGTGGGCTCTCCCAGCTCTCCCATAATCTCTTCAAAACGAATTAATAAGTCTTCCAGTTTATCAAACACCTTACTATCCTTACCTTTCTATATCCTGCTAACTAATTTATCCCGATATGCGTGGGCTTATCCGCTTATAAATAAGCTATTCTGCCCTCCCATATACCACCCGGTCAAGTCCTGCCAGATCCTTACATACGGTTATATCCTTATATCCTGCCTCCTGCATCAAACCGGATACTTCATCCGCCTGATCATATCCGATCTCCAAAAACAGCATACCGCCCGGATACAAATACCTTCCGGCCTCAGCCACAATCCTTCTGTAAAAGAAAAGACCATCTTCACCGCCGTCAAGCGCCATCATAGGATCATGCTTCCTGACTTCCTCCATCAGCTCCGGAATGACTCCGCTCTTGATGTAAGGAGGATTGGAAACAATCAGCTCAAACTTTCCCGATATCCTTTCAAAAAGATCACTTTCAACAAAATCTGCTTCGATACCAAGCATAGCTGCATTTTCTACGGCAATCTTAAGTGCATCTGCCGACAGATCACAGCCGATGCCCACACAGTCATTGGAATACTTAAGCAGACTGAGAAGAATACATCCGGAACCGGTACACATATCCAATATATGCATTCCGTCATGAAGAAAGCGCATAGCTTCCTCCACAAGTGTTTCCGTATCCTGCCTTGGTATCAGCACCGCAGGAGAAACCTTAAAGCGCAATCCCATAAACTCCTGATAGCCCAAAATATGCTGTAAAGGAATATGTCTGCTTCTCCGGTCAAGATAGTTTACATAACATCGGCACTGCTCCTCCGTAACTTCCCGGTCTCCATGTGCCAGCAGGGTATTTCTGTCCGTACCGCATACCGCTTCCAAAAGAAGTCTTGCATCCAGCGAGGCTTCTTCTATTCCCGCATCTTGGAGCTTACATACTCCCATACGGTATAGTGCCGCATATTCCATCAGCAACCTCCATCAATCACATTCTTTTCCTTCACTCACATATCCCGAACAGACTTTTCAACACCGCACTAATCTTCCTCTTCGGAAGCAGGCTCATCCTCCAGCCAGGAATCATCCACCTCATAGCCAAAGGTTTCCTTCAGATATGCCTTCCAGTCAAATACTGCCTCTACTGATTTAATGGCCACCTCTGCCATACTTTCATCCGGCTCCTTGGTAGTCAGTCTCTGCAAAAGCATGCCCGGTGCGGAAATAATACGAACGAATATATTATCTGTTCTTCCTGCAAGACGAATAATTTCATAGGAAATACCTGCAATAACAGGAATTAACAAAATACGCAGCCCCAATCTGAGCAGCGGACTGTCCACACGTATAAAGAAGAACAAAATAATACTTACAAACATAACAAAAAACAAAAAGCTTGTGCCGCATCTCTTATGAATACGGGAGCTTCTCATAACATTATGAACCGTAAGGGGACGTCCCATTTCAATACAGTTAATGCATTTATGCTCTGCGCCATGGTATTGATAAAGTCTGTGTATATCCTTCATCAGGCTAATTCCGACCACGTAGATAAAAAAGATCAAAATTCGAATAGCCCCCTCTATAATGGAGAGAAGAGACGTATTTCTCACATACTCTGAAAGAAGTGAGGACAAAAAGTATGGCAGCAGAATAAATATTCCCACTGCAAGCACAATGGAAAATACCGTCGTAATTCCCATAAGAATACTTTCACCTCTGCCTCCGGACACTTTATCAAGCGCTTTATCCAGCTTCGTCTCCTTAGCATCCTCATCCTCATAAAAGGATGCGGAATAATTAAGAGCCTTCATTCCTATACGCAGAGAATCAATAAAATTAAACACTCCTCTGATAAAAGGGATTTTAGTAAGCACACTTCCCTGAAAGATGCTGTGAAACACTTCCACCTCTACGTCGATCTCGCCGTTAGGCTTTCTGATCGCTACCGCATAATCATCCTTATTTCGCATCATTACACCTTCAAGAACCGCCTGACCGCCTATCCCTGAAGAGCGATTGCATTTACTCTTTTTCATATCGCCTTATGCCTTTCCTATTGAAATAAGAAAAATAAGGTTGAGATGCAACACCTCAACCTTTTCACACATAACTATTTGCTTTCTACACCATACTTCTTATTGAACTTATCAATACGTCCGTCAGCTCTTGCAGCCTTTTGCTGGCCTGTGTAGAATGAATGGCATTTAGAACAAACTTCAACGTGGATATCCTGCTTGGTTGAACCTGTTACAAATGTATTGCCGCAGTTGCAAGTTACAGTTGCCTGATAATACTCAGGATGAATTCCTTCTTTCATCTTAAAAATGCTCCTCTCTATATGAACTTAATAACATAAATCGTTCTCATCCACCGATATATGGGAACACCCATATACGCAGCTATTTCTCCCGAAACAGCTTTTTAATTGTATCATAGGCTTTTGTATGTTGCAAGTCCTTTTTCTTATTTTTTATGGCTTTTTTCATTAAAACCACTTAATCTTTTTGACCATATTGACAAATTCCTGATTATTTCTGGTTCTTGCAAACATATCCAAAATCTTGTCAACCGCTTCCTCAGGCTTAAGGCCGTTTAACGCTTTTCGCATAATATTGATAGCCTCCAACTCATCCTGAGCCAGCAAAAGATCCTCTCTTCTGGTTCCTGATTTGGGAATATCAATGGCAGGGAAAACTCTCTTCTCAGACAGCTTTCGATCCAAAACCAGTTCCATATTACCGGTACCCTTAAATTCCTCGTAAACCACATCATCCATCTTGCTTCCCGTATCTACCAGCGCCGTGGCAAGAATCGTCAGAGAACCGCCCTCACGCATATTTCTAGCCGCACCGAAGAAGCGTTTCGGCATATGAAGCGCTGCCGGATCAAGACCACCTGATAAGGTACGTCCGCTTGGCGGCACCGTCTGATTGTAGGCTCTGGTCAGTCTGGTAATACTGTCAATCAGGATCATAACATCCTTCTTATGCTCTACCAGACGCTTGCCCCTTTCGATTACCATCTCCGACACTCTTTTATGATGCTCCGGAAGCTCGTCAAAGGTAGAATAAATAACCTCTACATTAGGTCCTTCAATCGCTTCCTTAATATCCGTAACCTCCTCAGGACGCTCATCAATCAGCAAAATAATCAAATGCACCTCCGGAGAATTTCTCTTGATGGATTTAGCCACCTCTTTAAGCAATGTGGTCTTACCGGCCTTAGGAGGTGATACAATCATACCACGCTGTCCCTTGCCGACGGGGCTTACCAGATCCATAATCCTCATAGCCACACTGGCGCCAGGCATCTCAAGGTGAAGCCTCTCATTGGGAAAGATAGGCGTCATATCCTCAAAATTTCTTCTCCGTGCCGCCACTTCCGGCGGATATCCATTAATGCTCTTCACATAGAGAAGAGCCGCAAATTTCTCTCCCTGGGTTCTTACTCTGGTATTACCCTCAAGAATATCTCCTGTCTTAAGTCCAAATCTTCTGATCTGGCTGGGCGCTACATACACATCATGATCGCCGGGCAGATAATTTTCGCAGCGGATAAATCCATAACCATCCGGCATAACCTCCAAAATTCCGCTGGCTGCCACACCGCTGTCAAGCTCCGCAGGAAACTTCTCCTCCTCCGGGCGCTGTTCCTCTGCCCTGCTCTCTGTTCTGGCCTCTGTTTTGTTTTCAACTCTGCTTTCTGTTCTGTTTTCAGCTCTGCCTTCTGTCCTGCTTTCCGTCCGATCAGCCTTTCTATCACTATGATCAGCCCTGTCACTTTTTCCCATAACGCCCTTAGGCTGCACGCTTTTTCCCTCAGCCTTGTCCTTCTCATCCTCTGCCAGCATCAGCTCCACCAGATCAGCTTTCTTCATCGTTGAAGTACCCTTCAGTCCTCTGGCTTTGGCAATTGCTTTCAAATCAGCAAGTCCCAGTGACTCATATTTTTCTCTCATAAAATACAACCACGCCTTTCTCATCTAAACATATTAAACCAAAAAGTTATTTTTCTTTTGGGAAAATGTACGATTTGTCATCTGAAATGCTTATATGTGGAATTATACAACATATTCTTCAAAATAGAAAGCATTTTTTCTATTCCGATTAAAAAGCCAATTCAGCCTGCTTTCGGGATTTAAAGAGACAAGCCGCCGGCACTGCTGCCGACGGCTTCTTCAATCTCGTCTATTCACTTAACGACTGCTTCACAGGAACCTCAATCCTTCTGTTATAGCAGGAGAAGGTATCCTCCACCCACTTCTGCTCCGGCTTTTTGGTAAACAAGCTTACCACAGGAACGATCACCAGTCCCGACAGCATTGCAAATGCACCTGCATTAATGGGAGACTGTAAAAGCACAGGGAAGCTGCTTCTGAAAAGCATATTCAATATCATAATACCGGCTCCAAATACAAAGCTGACATAGCAGGCAGCCTTGGTAGTTCCTTTCCAATATAATCCATACAGGAAGGGAGCAAGGAATGCACCTGCCAGCGCTCCCCACGATACACCCATAAGCTGAGCAATAAAGGTAATGTTGCTCTTATACTGCACTCCGGCAATCACAACGGAAATTGCAATAAAGACCACAATCAACGCTCTCATAATCAGCACCTGCTTCTTCTCGTCCATATCCTTGCTCACATGATCCTTCAGCACATCCAAGGTCAGCGTAGAGCTGGAGGCCATAACCAATGATGACAAGGTAGACATGGATGCGGATAATACCAGAATAACCACCAGTCCGATCAAAATCGGTGAAAGTCCTGACAGCATCGTAGGAATAACGGAATCATAACCGTTTGCAGCAATATCGATCTGATCTGAGAATAATCTGCCGAAGCCGCCCAGGAAATAGCATCCTCCGGAAACCACTACCGCAAAAAGTGTGGAAATAATAGTTCCCTTTTTAATGGAATCCTCACTCTTGATAGCGTAAAACTTCTGCACCATCTGGGGTAATCCCCATGTTCCTAAGGAAGTTAAAATAACCACTCCAAGCAGATTTAAAGGGTCAGGACCAAAGAAGGAGGCAAACACCCCCGGCTGGGTTGACACCGCCTCATCCTGAATAGATGCCAGACCGTTAAGCGCTTCCAAAAATCCCCCATTGGTCTTTAATACTGCGCCAATTACCACTACAATTCCCACCAGCATAATAATTCCCTGAACAAAATCATTGATAGCCGTTGCCATGTAGCCTCCCGCAATAACATAAATTCCCGTCAAAACCGCCATTACGACTATACATACCGTATAATCAATATCAAAGGCCATTCCGAACAGTCTGGAAAGTCCGTTATATAAGGATGCCGTATAAGGAATTAAAAATACAAACACAATCACGGACGCACAGATTTTAAGTCCCTTGGACTGAAATCTCACACCGAAAAACTCCGGCATAGTTGCACTGTTCAAATGCTGGGTCATAATTCTGGTTCTTCTTCCCAGAATTACCCATGCAAGCATGGAACCAATCAGCGCATTTCCGATACCGATCCATGTAGAAGCAATTCCGTACTTCCAGCCAAACTGTCCTGCATAGCCCACGAAAATAACTGCCGAAAAATAGGACGTTCCGTAGGCAAACGCAGTCAGCCAGGGACCAACGCTTCTTCCTCCCAATACAAATCCGTTCACATCAGTAGCATGCTTTCTGCAGTAAAATCCAATGCCGATCATCACACCGAAAAATACCAGCAGCATCAAAATCTTAATAATCATCTTTCCTCTCCCTCTCCTCTCTTGTTATGTAAACTAACCTCTGTTCTGTGCCTCCACCAGTCTGGCTGCACAATATTTTTCACGAAGCTTCGGCTTTTCAATCTTTCCGGTGGGATTTCTTGGAATATCCGCAAAAATCACCTTATGAGGACGCTTATACCTGGGAAGCTTTTGACAAAATCCCATAATCTCCTCCTCCGTACACTGCATATCAGGCTTTAATTCAATCACCGCCAGCGTAGTTTCTCCAAGACGCTTATCCGGAATACCTATCACAGCCACATCATGCACTGCACTATGATTTCTGATAAAGTCCTCAATCTGTACCGGGTAAATATTTTCACCGCCGCTGATGATTACATCCTTCTTTCGGTCTACCAAAAAGATAAAGCCGTCCTCATCCTCCATTGCCATATCACCGGTAAAAAGCCATCCGTCGTCGGAAAGAACCTCTTTGGTCGCCTTCTCGTCATTATAATAGCAGGTCATCACACCGGGCCCCTTTACCGCAAGCTCGCCCACGTCTCCCTTAGATACTTCCTGACGCTTCTCATCAACAATTTTAATCTGCCAGCCATAGCCGGGCTTACCGATAGCGCCCACCTTATGAATATTTTCCACTCCCAGATGCACACAGCCCGGTCCGATGGACTCACTTAACCCGTAATTGGTGTCATATTGATGCTTCGGGAAATAACTGCACCAGTGCTTAATCAGGCTGGGCGGTACCGGCTGAGCACCTATGTGCATCAGTCTCCACTGGGAAAGCTCATAATCCTGCAGCTTTAATTTCCCACTGTCCAAAGCCTCCAGAATATCCTGCGCCCAGGGCACAAGAAGCCACACAATAGTACACTTCTCCTTTGATACCGCATCCAATATGTATTCCGGCTTGGTTCCTTTCAGTAAAACCGCCTTGCTTCCCGAAAGAAGAGAGCCGAACCAGTGCATTTTGGCTCCTGTATGATAAAGAGGAGGAATGCACAGAAAAACATCCTCTCTGGTCTGCCCATGATGATTTTGCTCCACCCGGCAGGAATGTATCAGGCTTTCATGGTTATGTAAAATCGCCTTAGGGAATCCGGTTGTTCCCGATGAAAAGTAAATAGCCGCATCATCCTCTTCTGTCAGCGCAATTTTAGGAGCTACGCTGGAACAGTTAGAGGTAAGCGCATTGTAGTCCTCCGCAAAGGAAGGACAATTATCTCCCACATAAAACAATAATCTGTTTCTGCTTATACTGTCCGCAATTTCCTCCACACGTCCGATAAATTCTGGTCCAAACACCAGAATATCCGCTTCCGCCAGATTAACACAATATTCGATTTCATCCGATGCATAACGGAAGTTTAACGGCACCGCCAATGCACCTGTTTTCAAAATACCAAAGTAAATGGGCAGCCACTCCAGACAGTTCATCAGAAGAATTGCTACCTTATCCCCCTTTTTAATTCCTCTCTCCAAAAGCAGATTGGCGAAACGATTGGCTTTCTCATCAAACACGCTCCAGGAAATCTCTCTTCGGTAATGCGTAAGCGGGTTGGGCTCTATCAGCTCATATTCCTTCCAGGTCACCCTTCGCACTTCCTTCACCTCAGGATTGATTTCCACCAAACAAATATCATCCCCATAGTTTTTGCTGTTCTGCTCCAGCACATCCACAATCGTCATTTTTCAATACCTTTCTTTTGTTTCCACAATTTTAGAGCTTTAACGCTTTGACTTAAAAAAGTATACAAAAAAGAACCGTTATTGTCAACGGTTCTTTCCTCCTAATTGCCCATTATTCGTAACAGTTCAGCCTTATTCTTTTCCATCCCAGCAGTAAGTACAAAGCTTACTTCTGTCTATCCCAACAGATTCAATCATATCATCCAGCCTGTGATAACGCAGTGAGGTAAAATTAAGCTGTACGCCGATGCGCTTTACCATCTCCTGATACTCCGGTGTTTCCGGATTGGAGTAGGCACTTAAATTCACGTTCTTTCCGTCTCCCTCCATCTCCTTGATGATCCTCCGGGTAATCAGGTCCATCTCTGAGGTGGAACGTGAGAAATTCAAATATTTACATCCATACAGAAGGGGCGGACATGCAGGTCTGATGTGCACTTCCTTGGCTCCGCTCTGATAAAGGAATTCCGTAGTCTCACGAAGCTGTGTTCCTCTGACGATAGAATCATCTATCAGGAGAAGGCTCTTGTCCTGAATCAAGTCGTGTACCGGTATCAGCTTCATCTTGGCAATCAGATTACGCTGACTCTGCATAGTCGGCATAAAAGATCTGGGCCAGGTAGGCGTATACTTAATAAACGGTCTGGAAAAGGGAATTCCCGATTCATTGGAATATCCAACCGCATGGGCAATACCCGAATCCGGTACTCCTGCTACATTATCCGGCGATACATCATCCCGCTTTGCAAGCAGTGCACCGCAATTATAACGCATTTTCTCTACACTGATTCCCTCATAAGAAGAGGAAGGATAACCATAATACACCCACAGGAAGGTACAGATCTTCATATCACTGCCGGGCTTTATCAGCGTTCTGACCTCCTCCGGCGTTACAATTACGATCTCTCCCGGTCCCAGCTCTCTCTCCTCGGTATAGCCAAGGTTCAGGTAAGCAAAGCTTTCGAAGGAGATACAATAACCGTCCTCCTTTTTGCCGATAGCTACGGGAGTTCTTCCCATCTTATCTCTTGCCGCATATATTCCCTTTGGCGTAAGCAGTGCAATGGTCATAGAACCGTCAATCAGCTCCTGCGCGTAGCTAAGACCCTCTATCAGGTTGTCCTTCTGATTGATAATGGCAGCTACAAGCTCCGTGGCATTGATATCTCCACCGCTCATCTCCAGAAAATGTGCATGCCCCATGGTAAAGATTTTCTGCACAATCTCATCTGTGTTGTTGATCTTTCCCACCGTCATAATGGCGTAGGTTCCATGATGGGACCGCACCAGAAGGGGCTGAGGCTCGTAATCGGAAATACATCCGATTCCCATGTTGCCATGCATCTCATTTACATCCTTATCAAACTTGGTCCGAAAGGGTGCATTTTCAATGTTGTGAATAGCCCTGTCAAAGCCATTCTCCTTGCTGTACACCGCCATGCCCGCTCTTCTCGTTCCTAAATGAGAATGATAATCCGTACCAAAAAACAAATCAAATACACAGTCCTTTTTTAAGGCTGCTCCAAAAAAACCACCCAAAGCTTAGTCCTCCATATTCATTTTTAAACGTTAATTTCTGCCTTGACGCCCAGCAGCTCTTTATTCTCATCCAAAATCGGCATGATTACCTTTTGAAGGAAGTTCTCTACCTGCTCTCTGGATCGTCCCACGTATCTGGACGGTTCCATGGTCTTTTTCAAATCCTCCAGTGACATGTTAAAGGCCGGATCGGCAGCAATCAGCTCGAGAAGATTATTTTCCCGGCCTTCCACCTTCACATTCTTTCCTGCTTCCATGGAAAGCTCTCTGATTCTCTCATGAAGCTCCTGTCTGTTTCCTCCCATTTTAACTGCATCCATCATAATATTTTCGGTAGCCATAAAGGGAAGCTCGCTTAACATATGCTTTTCGATGACCTTAGGATAAACTACCAGTCCGTCCACCACGTTCAGGCACAAATCCAAAATACCGTCAATTGCAAGAAAAGCCTCCGGAATTGAAAGACGCTTGTTGGCAGAATCATCCAGCGTTCTCTCAAACCACTGGGTAGCAGAGGTAATAGCAGGATTTAAGGCATCAATCATCACATATCTGGACAGGGAAGCTATTCTCTCGCTTCTCATGGGATTTCTCTTGTATGCCATAGCAGAGGAACCGATCTGACTCTTCTCAAAGGGCTCCTCAACCTCCTTTAAATGCTGCAAAAGCCGAATATCATTGGACATCTTATGGGCACTTGCCGCAATTCCCGCAAGCACATTTGCCACTCTGGTATCCACCTTACGGGAATAGGTTTGTCCTGATACCGGATAACACTCTTTAAATCCCATCTTTTCCGCAATCATCGGATCAATCTTGTCGATGGTCTCCTGATCTCCGTTAAAAAGCTCCAAAAAGGATGCCTGTGTTCCTGTAGTTCCCTTAGAGCCAAGCAGCTTCATCCCTGAAAGCACATGATCAAGATCCTCCAGATCAAGGCAGAACTCCTGCATCCATAAGGTAGCTCTCTTTCCTACCGTGGTTGGCTGTGCAGGCTGAAAATGCGTAAATGCAAGGGTGGGCTGCGCTTTATACTTATCCGCAAAATCGGAAAGCTCCTTCAGCACATTGACCAGCTTCTTTTTCACAAGCCGGAGAGCCTTGGTCATTACGATAATATCCGTATTGTCCCCCACATAACAGCTGGTGGCTCCAAGATGAATAATGCCTGCGGCCTTAGGACACTGCTGTCCGTAAGCATATACATGACTCATCACATCATGACGCACTTCCTTTTCCCTTGCCTTGGCAACCTCATAATTAATGTCCTCGGCATGGGCCTTCAGCTCGTCGATCTGCTCCTTGGTGATTATCGGCTTTCCGTTCTGGGAAAGTCCAAGCTCCATCTCTGTCTCTGCCAGAGCGATCCACAGCTTTCTCCATGTTCGAAACTTCATGTCCGGGGAAAAGATATACTGCATCTCCTTGCTGGCATATCTTTCCGATAATGGGCTTACATATCTGTCATTGCTCATTGGTTTGTTCTCCTTATTCCACTATATCTTCTATTTATCAAACTCCCCGCGAATATCCCCGGCGGGAGGCTCCATAGGGTACTTACCTGTAAAGCAGCCCTTGCAGATTTCTCTGCCCTCCACAATCTCATGAAGCCGCTCTTCCCTAAGATACCCCAGAGAATCCGCTCCGATGATTTTGCAGATTTCATCCACAGAACGGTTATATGCAATTAACTGCTCTCTGGCAGGCACATCTGTTCCAAAATAGCAGGGCCACAGGAAAGGAGGCGAACTGACTCTCATATGCACTTCCTTCGCTCCTGCCTCCCGTAGCATCCGAACAATCCGGTCCGAGGTGGTTCCCCGCACAATGGAATCGTCGATCATAATGATACGCTTTCCTTCCACTGCCTCCCTGAGTGCATTAAGCTTAACCTGTACACTGCTTTCCCTGCTCTTTTGCTTGGGCTTAATAAAGGTTCTTCCCACATAACCGTTTTTCACAAAGGCCTGTCCATAGGGGATACCTGACTGCAGGGAATAACCAAGCGCCGCACAGTTTCCCGACTCAGGCACACCCACTACCATATCCGCCTCTACAGGCGAATCGATAGCCAGATACTTTCCGGCAAGGATGCGGGAATTATAAACGCTCATTCCGTCAATGTAGCTGTCCGGTCTGGCGAAATAAATATACTCAAACACACATCTTGCATGCTGCTCCTTAGGGATACACATGCTTTTATCTGACTGAATACCGTGCTCGGGAGAAATGGTTACGATTTCACCCGGCTCCACATCTCTTATAAACTCAGCTCCCACCGTATCCAGCGCACAGGTTTCGGAAGCCAAAATATAGGCATTATCTCTTTTTCCGATACAAAGGGGCCTGAATCCAAAGGGATCTCTGGCTCCGATCAGCTTTCTTGGCGACATGACGATCAAAGAATAGGCTCCTTTGATCTTCTTCATGGCACGTCCCACCGCTTCCTCGACGGTTTTGGAGTTCAAACGCTCCCGTGCAATATAATAGGCGATTACCTCCGAATCGATAGTAGTCTGAAAAATAGCGCCGGTATACGCCAGCTCCTCTCTAAGCTCCGGCGTGTTAATCAGGTTGCCGTTATGAGCCAGTCCCAGTGTTCCCTTGACGTAATTGAGCACCAGCGGCTGTGCATTTTCCCGTGTGGAGCTTCCTGCAGTGGAATATCTTACATGCCCTACACCGATATCACCTTTCAGCTTTTCCAGTATTTCCGATGTAAAAGCTTCATTTAACAGCCCCATGTCCTTGGAGCTTAATACCTTGCCTTTCGGTCCCGCAGTATCACTTACCGCAATACCGCAGCTCTCCTGACCGCGATGCTGAAGTGCAAACAATCCGTAATAAATCGTAGATGCTACATCCCCACCGTCAAAATCATAGACGCCAAAGACACCGCATTCCTCTAATGGCTTATCTTCTCCTGATAATCTGACACTGTTTTCTTTCATATGTCTCCTCTTAATGTCCTAAATGTCTGAATACTCGTTGTAAGCTGCTTTCCCGTTTCATTATATAATTGTATGATTTATGATTGAAATTTCCCGATAAATTCTCTTACCCTCTCCTGATCGGATGCAAAAATCTCCTCCGGCTTTCCCTGTGCCTGAATGACACCCTGCTCCATAAAGATAATTCTGTCAGATAATTCCCTTGCAAACTGCATTTCATGGGTAACAATAATCATGGTCATATGCTCGCTTGCAAGCTGCTTAATTACCTTAAGCACCTCTCCGGTAAGCTCAGGATCAAGTGCCGAGGTGGGCTCGTCAAAAAATAGGATCTTGGGCTGCAATGCCAGCGCTCTTGCAATGGATACCCTCTGCTGCTGTCCTCCCGAAAGCTGATACGGATAAGCATCCGCCTTATCGGAAAGTCCAAGCTGCGCCAAAAGCTTTTCCGCCAGTTCTACCGCTTCACCCTTCGGAACACCGCCCACACTGACCGGGGCATCTATAATATTCTTCATTACACTGTAATGGGGAAACAGATTAAAGCTTTGAAACACCAGACCAAAATACTGATGAATCTCCTTCAGCTTACTTTTGGATGCGTAAACGCACTTTCCGTTTTCCTCCCATGCGGCAGGCTCACCCATATAAATCAGTTCGCCGCCATCCATTTTTTCAAGCATGGTGGCACAGCGAAGAAGCGTAGACTTTCCAGAACCGGAAGGTCCTATTATGGACACCACCTCTCCCTCTCTCACCGAAAGAGAAATATCCCTGATCACATCAAGCCCGTCAAAGCCCTTGCGCATATGATTAATTTCCAACAAAACATCAGTGTCTATTCCCATAATCATTTTCCCTTTCTGCTCTACCTGTAATAGCTCATGCCCTTTTCAATCCTCTCCATCACAGTGGCAACCAGAAGGTTGAATATGTAATAGAAAAGTCCGGCAACCATCAGCGGCATGATATTGGTCTCCTTAGCAGCAATCTGCTTTGCCATGGTAAACATCTCAGCCTGGGCTAAAACGAAAGCAAGAGAAGTATCTTTTACAAGAGTGATTGTTTCATTTGTTATGGAAGGTAAAATTCTTTTGATCACCTGCGGCAGAATAATCTTAAAGAAGGTCTGCGCCTTATTATATCCAAGAACCTTTGCCGCCTCGTACTGGCCGATGGGCATAGATTCTATTCCGCCCCGATAGATTTCCGCAAAGTATGCCGCATAATTAATGGAAAATGCAAGAATAATCGCAGGAAAACGGTATCCCCGCAAATTCATTCCAAAAATATAATAGGGTGAAAAATAAACCACCAGAAGCTGAAGCATAAGCGGGGTTCCACGCATAACAGAAATATAGAACTTGCTGATACCGCGCACAAGTCCATTCCTTGACATTCTGCCAAAGGATATTAAAAGTCCCAGCGGCAGGGAAAAAAGAAGCGTCAGAAAGAAAATTCCCGCCGTCGATATCATGCCTTTTCCCAATTGCATCAGCATTGTTGCTACGCTCATTTTAGTGACCATGCCTCCCTGTTTCTTATGATTACTTTACATTACCCTATTATCAAAAAGAAGAAACAGGGCAGAAAATAATCCTGCCCTGGAATTCTTTCGGAAAACTTAGCCGTACAGCCTATCCTACTTACCAAGACAAACGCTGTCTGTCAGACCATACTTTTCAGCAATTTCCATAAATTTACCATCATCAGCCATCTCAAGTAAGGTAGCCTCTACCTGGTCTTTCAATTCATCATTTCCAAGAAGGAAACCGATACCATACTGCTCTGTTGCAAGCTTCTCATCCAAAAGCTTATATCCGTCGCCTCTTGACTCGATCTGATAATTTGCAACGCCTATATCGATTGCAAGTGCATCAATTGCTCCTGCTTCCAAATCCATAAATGCCGTATTGTAATCCGCATACTGGCTTAAATCTGCAAAGGTTGCTGCCAGATCAGCCGCATCACCCTCCAGTGCTGCAAGTGCAGAGGAATCCTTCTGAACACCTACCAGCTTGCCAGCAAGATCTGCCTGACTTTCAATTCCCGCATCACTCTTTACAACAAATACCTGACTGTTATCTACATAAGGTACGCTCCATGTATAAGCATCCTCACGTCCGTTCATGGTAAAACCGTTCCAAATACAGTCGATGGATCCGGAAGAAAGCTCCATATCCTTAGAATCCCAGTCAATAGGCTGCTTTACCAGCTCCCATCCGTTACGGTCACATACCTCCTTAGCAAGTTCAAGGTCAAAGCCTGTGTAATCGCCGTTTTCGTCCATGTAGCCATAGGGCGGAAACTCAGCGTCAAAGCCAACCGTAAAGGTTGTTCTTGTTTCTGTTTCTGCTTCTGCGTCCTGTACATCTGCACCCTGGGTCTCTGTGTTCTGTGCATCTGCCGGTTCTGCATCAGATCCGCATGCGCTCAAAAGACTCATGACCAGCAGCGCACAAGCAAACAATGCTGCCAATTTTTTCATAATCTCCTCCGTTCTGAAGCATTTACAAAATCCAAATTCAATAAATTGCTTCACTATAATCTCTTATACGGCACTGCATTCCTCTAACAGAATAAAGCATGCCTGCCGTACGTTTATCATGCTATCATGCCCCCAAAAAGAAGTCAAGAGAAATCAAAGCCTAGGTTTCTGTGTTGGCATACTGTCCAACGATATCCAAAATTTCCTTTGCATATTTAGGATATTTTTCTACCAAATCCTTGATCTCCGCCTGTGCCTTGCCTGCGATCACCTCTTTATTGTAATCCATCCGCCGCCTTAGGGACTGTCTCCTGATAATCAGATTATGCCTGATCTCCACCATTTCCTTCTTGTCGAGAATTGCCTCTGTCTGATGAAGCCAGATCATAGGATCCTTGACCTGATAACGCCTGAGCACGTGCAAAAGCTCCTTCTGGCACTGGTCAAGCTCACGTTCCGCCTGCTGATATTTCCTTCTCTCTTCCCGTTCCTCCAAATACTGCTGCCAGCTTTTCCCAAGCTCTCCTGCACTGGAAACATTGTACTTTAAATAAAGATAATCCAAAAGATGGGTATTATTTACATAGCGGATCTTTACGGTATTCTGGAGCCGGATAATCCTTCCGATTCCGTTTTCCACCTGTGCCAGCTCCCTGACAGAATCCGTATGCTTGATAAATATTGCGGTAATTGCCACCGCTCCCACCGCTGCTGCCGCCAGATAGCCTATCCGGGTATTCATTTGAAATACAAACTGTAAAATCAAAAGAATACCAATGCACAAAAGTACCGCAGTCATACATACAATAGTCATAGACCGCGTATCCTCAATAGTCCTTCGCAGTTCGCTTTTCCGGAACAAATATGCCTGTTTTTCCCCGTCAAGCTTCCGAAGATCACGCTTTACCAGATCCTGATATTCCTCCGCCTTAGTAAGCTTTTCATATCCCTCCTGAACCTCTTCCTCAAGCCGCTCCATCTGACGAAATTTTTCTTCACTCATGCGGCCCTTGCGTTCTGCATAGCCGGTTCTTTCCTGCTCCAGCGAGTTAAGCTTTTTGGCACAGTCCTGAAGCTCTGCCATTTCTTCAGGCGGGAGGGCTTCTATCTCCTCCATATCCTTTAGGTAGGAGGTTACCATATTGTACTCGAATTGAAGATTATCAAGCTCCTGGGCCGCTTCCGAAATCTGTTCAAGGCATCCCTTCACATACTCCTGACGCTGATCCCTGTCATTGATCTGAAGGTCATCCCTGTCATAGACGACTTCATTCCAATCCTCGATCTCATACTCAGGTTCATCCGTATTCTTTTTCCATCGGAACAACTTTTTAATTAAACCCATGCTTAAGCCTCCACAAGCTGGCGATACCTGTTTTGCAGCTCTGATATGATTTGATCGATCTCCTCATAGTAAGACGCTACATTTCCTTCTTCCTTATATATTTTAAGCGCCGAAAGCATTCTATTTTCCTGGGAAGCCTCAAACTGCCCCTTCGCATCCGTCAGCTTCTTTTCCACGATCATAGACAGCTCATGATACTCTCCATGCTCCGCAATAAAAGAAATATACGCCTCCTCATGAAGCGAAAGTCTTTTGGCCGCAAGAAAGGAAACACCTGATCCGGTATCTCCGGTCATATCATATGCCTTTTTAAAATATCTGGCTGCCATGTCAAACATAAAGAACCCTGCATAGGCGGTTCCCATATTATGAAGAACAGCCGGGCGCAGTGCGCTTTCTGTCTCAGGAAGCTCCCTGAGCAGCCGCTCATATTCATCAAGCGCCATCTGATATCTTTGATTTTGCATAAGGAAATCCGCCTGCTTTTTCCGCCTCTCATAATCATTCAGTCCGGCGCTGCCCTGCAAAACCTCCTCAATCCTTGCCTTCTCCTGTGGTGTACAAAAATTCACATAGTCCAATATGGTGCTGACAAAGATACCCGGCTGGCATCCCCTCTGAAACAAAACCAAAAGCTGATGGCCGAGCTCGGTCAGCCCGCACTCCTCATCCAGCCATTTTGCCAGTTCCTTATCCATCACATGATTGTCAATCATAAAGGGATTGCTGGCAAAAAGATAGCATAATTCCTCCACGCAATATACGTTGACACATACATTGCTGAAATGATAAGGCTTCTGTGCATATCTTCCGGTACATAGTATTATTCTGCCCAACCTGAAAACTCCCTTCTGTTACACCTGTATGGTGGAGGTCCACGCCTTCCCGCTTGAGGGAATCAGCTCTCCAAACCCTAAATCCTCTATGGTGACGGCTGCCTGATTAACGGCTGTCATCTCTATATGTACACTCAGCCTTGTCGTGCCCCTTGGCCTTTCAGGTATCCCCTGAAGATGAACAGGCCGGTCCAGCACTGCGCTTCCCGTCAGCGGTGTGACAATAAAATCTACCGTATCGCCGCTTTCCAGTATAATATCAAAATCAGCGGATGCCTCATACCAGTTGGTTCCCGCATCAAGAATTGCATAATAGGAATCCTCGCCCCGTCTTAAGGCCTTAATACCCACATTGGATTTTAATTTATCCACTCCCAGATATACATGCTTTTTCCATTCCTCACCGGGATTTAACCTCTCCAGCATGCCATAGCAGGCGCCCTTGCTGTACAGATTATTGCCCTGAAATACCCTTCTGTTTCTGCACAGAAGCTTCAGGGATTCCTTCGCCCAGCCCTCCTTAAATCCGTCTCCCAAAAGAAAGATGGTAGAAACCGCTTTTCCGGCAAGGGCCTCCTGTGCAATATGCAAGAACACCTCATCCAGCTCCTGTTTCTGTCTCTGTCTGTCTGCTTCATCCTCTGACCAGACTCTGCGCATCATTTCCGGAAAGCTTTGCTCTTTAATCAAAACAACCATAGGCGAAGTTCTCCGGTTACATTCCAAATGCAGCATTTTAAGCTGGGTATTGTATTCAAAAATCACCACATCCTGCCTTCTAAGCTCCGCATTCTGATGCAGCGTATAGGCGTAAAAGCTCTCCCGATGACTTTGAAAGCACAGACTTTGAACTTTAAGCTGCAATCCGGTGGCTACCCTGGACAACACATCCACCATACGGGGGGTAAGCTCCTCCACCGTAAACATAACCGCTTCAACCTGACTTAAGGACAGCCGGATATTTAAAAGGGAAAGACTTCTTTTGACGAACAGCGTAAGAAGCGCCACCGGGTCATAGGGCTCACCCTCAACAATCACGTCCTCGCCCCGCTGAGCAAGCCCCAATAAGTCCTCCACCAAAATGCCTTCCTCTTCCTTGGCAAACTTCACAGCTTCCTTTCCGTAATACCATTGTCCCACGCCGGGTCTTTTACATAAAACTGCAGGGATATTGTACTGCTCCGAACCCGCAACAGCTGAAACCGTCTCCGGCTGATCTTCATCCAGACCGCAGTAGCTGATCTGGGCAGACTGATGTCCCAGATCGTATCCCAGAACTACTTTCTTATTATTCCTTTTTCCGTTTTCATCCTTCTGGCTCTGAAACATTGTAATAATCCGTGCCCCTTTTCCTTACTATATCATCTGGAAAAATTCCTTAACCAGATAATCCTGCTCAAAATACTCGTTTAAAAGCTTCTCCATGGTATCATAATCATGCAGATTCCTCCCTGTAGAAATATCATTTACAAGGTTGTACCTGCTTTCCTTCTGTTCCACTCCGGTTTCATTCCGGCTTAAAGTTCCGCTTTCCGTAAGCTGCTCCTTCTCGCCCTCATCCTCCGTGATATAGTACTGAAGACGCTCCCCGAAAAAGAGAATAAACTGCTTGACGCACACACCGCCGAACATGTCCTTCATCTCTTCCTTCTCGTACTCGCCGCCTGCCTGCCCTTCCTTCTCCACCAGATAATGGATCACCGCATGGCCGCCCTCCTTTGCATGATATTCTACCATGGTTTTATCTGCAAACCGGCGCATGAAAACAATATTGTCGGCATACTCCTTAAAATAAGGAAAATATTTTCCCTGTGCCATAATTTCCCTTAAAAAGATGATCAGCCATCTGGAAACCGCTTCGTCCACAAGCTTTTTATTTTCTGCATAATATTTCGTATAGGCAAGCTTGCAAACAAGAGGTATTTCCTCCTGCCGTTCGATTACCCTCTTCATATCCTCAAACACATAGGGATCCGTAACCTTATCCCGGACAAAGTAATCGTAGGAGCACTGGGCAAGAAAAGCCATTTCCACACTGCTTTTAGCTCCTCCTGACACATAGCGCTTGAAAATTGCAACCTTCTCTCCCACATGGGCTCCTGTATAGAGCATCTGCACTAAAATTCTTTCGCTGAGATCATAACTGTCAAGCCCAAAGCTTTCCGCTGCTTTCCAGATATCCCGCATTTCCTTGCTGGTTCCGGAGAAAAATTTACACAAATAGCTGAGTAGATTTTCATCATACTTTCCCGCCTTAAATGCCATAAAAGCAAGTGCGGTAAGGACTTCTTCCTCTTCCATTCCCTCCAGCGCAATCAGCCTGCTGCAGAGCCTTACAATAATCTTAGCCTCAATACCCTCTCCGCCCCTAAGCTGTATCCACTGATATGCCTTCTCATACATTCCCCGCATGACCATAATTCGAACAAGCTCGGCAAAGCAATTACTCTCCACCTGCTCAGGTGACAATTCACTCAGATAATCATCTAAATCCTTCATTCTGTCACAATCATAGTAAAAGCGCACCAGCTTCATACGGATTTCCTGCTGCAGTTCTTCCACCACCTGTGGAGATTTCGCGATCCGCTTCATATATTCCACATTTTCATCACTTATTCCTGCCAAATCCCTGCCCCGTTCACACAGCCACAGATCAAAATGCCCGTTTGTCTCCACATAAGGCGCTGCCATTGACACCAGCTTATCCGGAACAAGCAGACGCTCAAGCGTATATTCCTCCTCCCGGCAATACCGGTTTCCGTCCATATCCTCCAGAAGAAGGCTAAAGTCACTGCCATACACAGGAATGAATGCTTCCTGTCCGTTCATGGGAAAGATAGTTTCCCCCTTTTCCTTTTCATAGACCAGAATTATACGCCGAATATCCTTCCGCTGCACAGTAAGATGCTGTACAAAAAGTGCATGTATAAGTCCCTCTGCGGTTTCAGGGGTGACCATTACCGGCGTAATAACATTTTTATATAAATAAGCCAGATACTGATTGCTTTTCCCTTTCATCATGCGAAATACCACAAACCGCTCGATCTGCTCCCTGTAGCTTTCATAAAGCTCGGGATACTGTCCCTTGTTTCGATGTACGTAGGCATAGAGATAGGCATTGTGAAGCCCGTCCAGGTTGCTGTCAAAAGCAAAATACATCAGCACAATCTTGGGAATTGCCCTGTCCTCCTTCATATCAATGGACATCATATAGTATTCATAAAGCCTGGTGATTCTAAGCTCTCTTTCAATCGCCTTCTCATACCAGCCAAATGCTCCGGCATCCGTTATGTTTCCCTTGATCAAAAGGGTACAAATTGCCTGTAAAACCTCATCCCCCGGCATCTGCGCATAGCAGCTTCGAAGGATTGCAAACAGCCTGGCGGAATAATTCTTCTGCTTACCTGCCAAATACACGATCTGCGTAATCACATCCGTCGTTAACATCTCTCCCTTAGCCGCATAAGCTAACACCTGAAGCTCAAAGCTCTGAAGACGCATAAGAAGCGTGGGATTGGCCGCCAGCAAATTCCATGCCTCGATATAAATTACGGGACTGCTGCAGCCCTGCTTACACTGCTCCTCCAAAATAAGCCATTTCTTAGAGGGACTTTTGTTGTAATCCTCAGACAGATACAAAAGCAGCCACGCAATGCGCCAGTTATGATCATTCTGTGCAAAAATGCGTTCCACCTGCCCTGCCACCTCATCTATATAATCCTCCCGGCGGTCAAGCAGCGTGGTCAAGTATAAATAATAGCTGTGCAGCGTAGGATCGAAGCTGCCTGCCATCATTTCTTTGGCCTGGTTCAAGGTCCATTCGGCCTCATTGTATCTCTCCTGCGTCAGGAGAAGCTGCACATGAAAGAGCTTAAAAGCCACGTCATGATCATCCATCTCCATCAACGTGCCAAGCAGGGCCTCTGTCTCCTTCATCCAATAAGATGCACTGATCTTTTTGGTTCGAAAGGCTTCATAATACTGCATCAGCTCCATAATACTGTGCTTTTTCTGTCTCCGTATCCCGGTAATTTTCATGGTAACGGGGCTGTTCATAACCACAATATGAGCTGTCATGGATACGTACGGGTTATAAATTCGGATACTTCCGTAATTTTTACCGGCATGAAGGCGTTCACTCGAAACGTAAAAGGGAAGCCTGTAACAGTTTCCAAGGAAATCCTCATCTCTGATCACTTCCTTTTCCAAGGTAAGGAAGTCTCCTTCCGTCTCCAGAAACAGTTCGGAATATCCCCATCCGTTCCTGTTGATCACAAGCCTGCTCTCAACTACCCCCTGGGGATTGTCTATTCTGATCTCAGTCTCCTCAAGAAGGAACTCCACCTTTTGCTTCTTCTTGACCTGAAGAAGAAACTCCTCTACATTCTGCTCCTTACGTCCTCCGCCCACGAGGCCCCTGTAAATAGCATAATACTGTCTGTCGGCTCCGCTAAACACCCTGTAAAACTCTCTGGAATAAAACAGCTTTACGGCCTCATCCCAATTGGTTCTTGCCAAATTTGCAAAATGAAAGAGATTTTTGATGTCGCCAAGCTCTGATTCCAGCGCTTCCTCCACAATGGTCACCGTGTAGGGAATATAATATTCCCCCTGATTGGATATCACACGGAACTCTCCCTTCAGCTGGTCTCCCTCTGTCATACCGGAAGCATCAAACTGATATCCGATCTCCTCCTCGGAGCCTAAAAAACGCTCCGTCAGGCACTTCATTTTCAGCCTGCTTGAGGATACGGTTCCTTCCGTCACCTGATCCTTCGGTCCGAAAACGGTAAAGCTTCCTTCATATTGTTCATTTTCCCGAAGTGCCAATTCTATGACAGGACTGGAAAAATCCAAAGAACGAACATCATTATTAAAATTTCCCTCCAGAATTCTCTCTACTACGTCCTGCACTCTCTTGTTCCTCCGGTTACCTGTTTCTCTTTTGATTTCATTTATAAAAATTATTGCCTGATAAGCCATCATTAGTATACCATCATTTAGAGCTCCTTCGCAAGAGTAATGAGAACCTGCTTCTAAACGGTTCAGTCTGCCTCAAATCCTCCGTCCGCTTTGAATTGACACTGCGAAAACAAAACGTTTACCGCACTCTCGTATTCCGCTGCCGTCTTCGCCTTGCGTATCTTCTTGATATACTTTTCACTGTCCGCAAACATAAACTGCATATAGTTCCACAGCTCCTTCATTTTAAACAACACATTTTTATCCCCTGACATAATCCTCATATAGTCCGCATAAATCCTGTCGTGAAATTTCTTCAGCTCCCCTTTTTGGGTTTTCTTTCCTGAAATAATTGCGGAAAGCAGCCCCGGATTGGCAAGCAGGCCTCTGCCCAGCATAACCTTGTCCACCTTAGGGAAACGCATTGTGAAAGCTTCCAAATCCTTTACGGTAAAAATATCGCCGTTATAGCATACAGGTGCCCGGCTCCCGGCCAGTGCAAGAGCAAACGCGTCCATATTGGGATGATTATGATAAAAATCCTCTCTCACTCTGGGATGTACAATCAACTCCTCAACCGGATATTGATTATAGATTTCCAAAAGTTCTTCAAACTCTTCCGGCCTTTCCATACCGATTCTGGTCTTAATCGAAACCGCCACCGGCGCATCCAAAAAGACGGCATCCAGAAATTCCTTTAACAAATCTATATCCGCCAAAAGTCCGGCTCCCTTTTTCTTGGACACTACGGTTTGATAGGGACAGCCCAGATTTAAGTTCACTTCCTCATACCCCATCTCACGCAGCCGGTAAAGATAATGAGTGATTTCCCCACCCCTGCCTCCAAGAAGCTGGGGAACGGTTCTCATTCCCTTATTATGCTCCGGATTTATATCCTCTATCTCCCTTGATTTCGTCATTCCGTTCTGATTGACCGCAATAAAAGGAGTGAAATATTTGTCAATTCCACTGTCAAAAAAATCATGAAATGCATTTCTGTATATGTATCCCGTTATCCCCTCAAGCGGGGCAAAATAAAATTTCATCTTTTGTCCGTCCTTCCCATATTTACGCCCTTTTACACATTACTACACTTTTATCAAAAAACCGGGGAAAAAGCAAGCAGAGACCAAGGCCTTTCGAAATAAAAGCTCTTGATCTCTGTATCTCTTTATGCTGAATTCTTAAGGCTCCGCAATCCTGCTGACCCCCACATAAATGTTGGAAATACTGTACCATGTAGGGAAATCCACTATTCCGTTCTGCGGAAGATTGAAAATTCCCTGAAAGGTTCTTACTGCCTGTGCTGTTGCCGGTCCGAAAATTCCATCCACTGCAATTCTGGGAATAGCCGGATAATTTTGAGCGATCCGATTTAACTGCTGCTGCATTTGTCTCACCTTATCACCTGTAGAACCGATAGTCAGATTGTACCCCGGCCAGGAAGAAGGTACACCCGCAATGCTTTGTGCTGTATTAATATACATATCCGATCCGTAATAATACCGGATAATCTCAATAGGCGAGTAGCCCTCCTCTCCCAGGTACTGGGACCCCCATTGACTTAAGCCGTCGCAGGTTACCCTTTTGCCGTCACAGTAGGAAGTAAAAATAGGCTGTCTTACCCCCGGTCTTGAAAGAAAATTGGCAAAAATACTGTCCACAACCCTGTCAATGTTGGTGTAAATATTCCTTCCCCGCATCCATTTTTGATCATAAGCGGTAGAGGATGTGATGGTAAAATCATAACCCTTGTTCCGGTACCGCTTTATCAGTAGTTTTAAGCAGTAAATTGCCCGGACGGAACTTACATTTGATCATGATGTCATTATCTTTTACTTCTATCCTTTCAATCAGGGCTGATAACAGCATCTTCCTGGTTGCAGGATCCGTATTTTGAAATTCTTCCTTCCAGTCCGGCGTCTTGACGGTCAGCCTTTCCATATCGGAGTTCTGCTCCCCGGACTTTAAAAGCCTGCTTTTAACAAGGTCTGCTTTTTGATCCAGCTCCGCATAAGCCCGCTCCTTTTCTCCTATCATAGCTGCTAACCTTTCCGGGCTGAAACAGTAATCTCCTCTGATCGCCTCCGGCAGCTTTCCTTCCAATGTTTGAATATCAAGCCTTAGAGCTGCTTGTTCCTTCCCTATAACCTTTAGTTCCTTCCTTTCAGCTTCCCTTTGACGGCTCTTTATCTTTTGCAGTTCTTCCGTAAAGTCTATGGACTTTAATTGCTCCATAAAGTCTTCCACAACCTTCAGTACCACACCCTCCAGGTATTTTTGAGAATAACAATACCGCTGCGGACATTTCTCCGGACAGATATATCTGCCCACAAAGGCTGCTTTTCTTTTTCCGTCCCCGGTAGTCCAATGATTGCAGTAGCTTCCGTTTTTCAATTTCTTACCGCAAAATCCGCAATAGACCAATCCGGTCAATATCAGTCTGCCGCCGGTGTTAAAGGGCATATCATTCTGTGATTTATGCTCTTTCCATGTCTGTTCCCCAGAAGTACGGAGCTTCGCTTTTCTAGCTTCCCTTATCTCCTGGGCCCTTTCCCACATTTGCTGTGATACAATCACCAATTCCCGTATCTGCTCATTGGAATAAATCCAGTCTTTTCTGTCCAGCCTTACCAGGCTTCCGTGATTTGCCCGCCTGCCTGTTGCCAGATATCCCATATAAATGGGATTGGTTAAGATGCTTCGTATCGTCCCTGCTTTCCATCTGTCGGTTGTAATTGCAGGAATGCCTCGGCTGTTTAATTCTTTGGCAATCTTTTCATATCCCATGCCCCTGTGAACGGCAAGGCTGTATATGGTTCTGACCACCTCGGCATTTTCTTCCACAACCTCTAACTTCTTCAGAAGTCTTCCATGATTGCTGACCATTCCCGAGGGGACCAGCCGGTATCCGTAGGATGCCTTTCCTCCCACGAACTTTCCCGCCTTGACCAGCTCTCTCTGTGTATCTCTTACCCGCATGCCGGTCTTTTTGCTTTCACCTTCATTCTGCCAAAATCGAATGTAATTCAGCAGTTTATCAATATGCTCCTGGGTTTTCAGCTGTCCGTCCTTAATCGTCCACACTTCAATTCCAAGCTGATTCAGCGCAGCCACATAAAAGCTGTATTCCTCCTGTCTTCCAATTCGATCCGACATATAGGTAAGCAGAATGTCAAACTGCCGCTCTCTGGCATCCGCCAGAATTTCCTGCAGAACCTCTCTGTCCTCCACCCCGTTTTTGTAAGCGGATACCGCCTTTTCTATGTATTCCCTGTCAAATATCCAATCCTTATGAAGCTCAATATACCGCTTCGCTTCCGCCCTCTGGATCGGTATGTCATTGTCATACAGCTGCTGCCTGGATGAAACCCGAAGCAGGGTTCTTACTCTTTTGCCTTCTGCCTGCTTATCCATTTTCGCTCACCTTGCCGTTTGCAGGCAGACCGGATGAGTCAATCCTTCTAAGGTACATCTCCCTTAATCTTCCGATAAATTCACGCTCCGCGCTATTGTTCACCTGTGTCGGAAACTCTAATGTAACTCTGACTGTTTTAACTCCAACAGTCATTTCTATGCAAATGCTGTCTTCCGTGCCATAAACCATGTAACTTTCCCTTAATTGTTTTTAATACATGGCTATGCGGTTCCGGTTTAGCATATTCGGTTTCTATTGCACTACACCGTTGCCGCCTCTTGTCCACATAATATTCTGGCTGATCATCTCATCAATATCCATGCCGATGATTTCAGACGCCCTCTCCTTTGCAGCCGCTTCATTCGCCGTGCCTAAATTCTTATAAATCTCGTAAGCCGGCTTTTTATTTCCGTTTAAGTCATATAAACCAAGCGCCAGATTGCTTTCCATCTCGTAAGCCTCATCCGTCTGTCTAAACAGGATGAATGCATCCACATCAGGAAGAGAAGCCGCCTTCAGGTATCCGTAGGCAATGGAAGCCTCCTGCTCCTTCGTTCCAAAGCTGGAGGTATAACCGATTTCAGCAAGGGAAATACTTCTGACCTCGCCACCGGGCGCTAGGAATTGATCCTGATGCATGTAATCAATCAATATATCAATATTCTGCATCGTGATATAGGGCGTCGTAATGCTGTCCTTAACCCATACCGCCGGGCCGTTCCAAGCATAGGGATCATACAGCGGAGAGTTATAAGGATGATAAGAAAGACTCCAGTCTATATTTCCTTCCCTGATCATATAGTAGTTAAACCTGTCCAAATAATCCTTGGCAAGAAAGCTTCCGGGATTAGATTTGCGATTCCACTCCTGATCAATGGAATTATAAATTCGCACATTGGCATTCATGCTCTTCATTTCATTATAAATGATACGAAACGCCTTAACATATATGTTCACATTAAGCTCCAGTGATGCAGAGCTCGTGTACCACCATGATGTGCGGGCATTTACTTCATTTCCCACAATCCAGTTATCCACCTGTCCGTTGCCGCACTGTCCTGAATACCGCTGCCCCAAAAACGCACCAATTGCCTTTAAATGATTTGTTCCTGCCTCATCCGCCACATTTAAGGCATATCCCGGGCAGGCGGTGCCATCCTTTGCCAGCGGATGTATCAAATCCTGAGCATAAGGATTGGTTCCCCCGTTTAACAGAACCATGGTAATCTGTATTCCATAATGAGTAAGACTTCTGATGGTAGAATCATAATTGGCAAGGGTTTCACCGTCAAAATAGTAGGTCCGGCCATTGTAGTCAAAAGGAACCGCTCCGGGAACGGACGCATCCGAGCAAATCGCATCCACATCCATATTATAGACTACCTGTTGAATGCCAAGATCCTGAAGCTCCCCGTTGGAAACTTTTGTGACATCCGGCAAGATTCCCTTGATTCCGGTATCCTTGCGGGCAGAGGTAAAGGCTGCCATAGCTTCCGGATTGGTAATATAATGTTCGTCACTGACCTGAACCATCTGTCCGTTTCGCTTCACCGCAATCAAAAATTTACGGCTTAGGTTTGATTCGCCTGTATTATAATTCAAAGGAAAGCTTGCGGAAACGGATTTGCCCGCATCCACCTTTGCCACCACGCTTCCTGTCGGTCCGTCCTGATAAACCTCGTCTGCATAAACATAAAACTTCCCGTCATCGCTTGCGGGAACAGCGGATGTACTGATCTCACATACCACGTCCGTTCCTGAAATCAAACAGGATTTAATTGCAACAGGGCGTCCTGCTGCCTCGGCCTTTAGACCATTCCCAAATAGGGTATTTCCGCCCAAAACCAACCCCACTGCCAATACTGCTGCCATTATTTTCATTAAAAATTTTTTCGTTTTACTCATTCCCTATCCCGCCGTTTTTCTTTTGTTTAAAATTTCCAAAACCTCTTTTTCAATTATATCTAAAAGGCGGCTCAATGTCATTATCTTTTTAAATCCCAATTCCTTAACAATTCATTAAGCTTCTGCAGGGCAGCGACTCTGCATCTATTGGTTTCGGTACCACTCCGTATATACCCTGTTTAATGTAAATGACATAATGACAAGTACATTTGCGTAAATTGCATTTTCCGACCAGGTAGCATAAATCTCCGAGGAGGCTACATTTTTAATGTAATCCCTGTATTTGACATAATAATTGGAGGCCGTGTAATCGTCCGGCACCCCGTCATGTACAATCACATATTCCGGCACCACCACCCTGCTCAGAACGATCTCGCCGCTTTCATCCATGGGCTTGATCTCATCCTCCGGAATTTTCGGCGGGTATTCGCCGTAAAGCGTATGATCGGGAATCACAATCAGTTCCTCCTCCTCGGTTGGCGCAGTTTCAATCGGGGTCATACGGATGCCCTGAAGCGCTGTCACCTCCGGAAGTATCTCTGTTCCGGATACCATTACAGGCTCGTAGCCGGGTGCCTCCACCTGAATATTGTATTCAGAATAAGGTCTTTGTTCCACCGGTTCCTGACTGTATTCCAAGGGAGGCGCCGGCAGATCAATCACTTCCGTCTGCCCCGAAGAGTCCGTTTGGAGCTGCTCTATGGTCACATCCGGCACACCGGTATAGGAAATGGTCACCCTTGCATTCTGGATAGGAATAAGGCCCAGTGTGGAGGTCACACTGATTTTAAGCTGTCCGAGATCCGTCGTATCCGTCTGCGCACTTTTTAAATTGTTTTCAGGCATAAAAATACCTCTGCACATAATACTTAAGATATCATATGCAGAGGCATCATCAAGTGTCAAAAACTGTAATACAGTTTTTATTTGGTCAGCAGCATCATAATGTCATTGCTTCTTGCTACGAACTTACTCATAGCCTCCGGCTCAAGGGGTGCATGCTGTAAAAGAGCCAGATCATAAAGCTGTTCGCAGATCATTTCCACGTTGCTTCCCTCGTTGTTTTCCATAATATACTGTACTAAAGGATGATTTGCATTCAGAATAAGGGTCTCCCCTTCTTTGCCAAATCCGCCCATGTCCATTCCCGGCATGGAATACATCTTCATCATATCCTGCATTCTTCTGCTCTCCTCGGAAAGCGTAATCATGGAGGATATCTTCTTGTTTTTCAGCTTTTCAACCTTAATGGTGATCTTATCCTTCTTAAGAGCCTTCTTCATCACCTTGCCAATGGCCTCGGCTGCCTCTTCAAGCTCCTTCTCAGCCTTCTTGCTGGTCTTTGATTTAAAGGTATCTGTCAAATCCGCATCAATTCTCTGGAACTTAATACCCTCATTCTTTGCTTCCAACTGAGAGATGAAGGGCTGGTCAATGTTGTGAGTTAAGATTACCGCATCCATCTTTGCAGCCTTGAACATGCTGATATACTGTCCCTGCTGCTTTTCGTCGGTTACATAGTAGATGACCTTTTCCTTCTTTTCTTCCTCATCTTCCGATTCCTCAGAGGCTTCTGTACCATCTACCACATTTCCGTCCGCATCTACAACTTCCGCCTCCGGCTGCTTTTCGCTGTCTCCTTCTTTATTTTCCTGCTCGTTTTCTGCCTCATCGGGATCAATTTTATTCACCTCAAGGCACTCGGGCAGGGTGAGATATTTTCCGTCCAAATTCTTGAACAGAATATAATCCGTCATCTTCTCACAGAACTTGTCGTCCTTCAGACAGCCGAATTTGATGAAAGGACTGATATCATCCCAATACTTATCGTACTCTTCCTTTTCCGTCTTACACATACCGGACAGCTTATCTGCAACCTTCTTGGTAATATAATCGGATATCTTCTTTACAAAGCCGTCGTTCTGCAAAGCGCTTCTTGAAACGTTAAGCGGCAGATCGGGGCAGTCGATCACACCCTTTAATAGCATCAAAAATTCAGGAATAACCTCTTTGATATTATCGGCAATAAATACCTGATTATTGTAAAGCTTAATTACTCCCTCGATTGACTCATATTCCATGTTAATCTTCGGGAAGTAAAGGATACCCTTCAGGTTAAAGGGATAGTCCATATTCAAGTGTATCCAGAACAAAGGCTCCTTGTAATCCTGAAATACCTTGCGGTAGAACTCCAAATACTCTTCCTTCGTGCACTCGTTGGGATGCTTCATCCAAAGAGGGGTAGTCTCATTCAGAAGCTCGGGACGCTTAACAATCTTGTACTTTAAGGGATCCTCTTCCTTCTCAGGCTTAATCTCCTCTACAACCGTATCCGTATCCAGCTTTTCCTGCTCGGTAACAATCTGGGTTTCCTTGGTATTTTCCTTGGAGAGATAAATTTCCGTAGGCATAAAGGAACAATATTTCTTGATCACCTCACGCGCCTTGTACTCATTACAGAATTCCAGTACATCCTCATTGATAAACAGGGTAATGGTAGTACCAACCTCCGCCTTATCCCCTTCTGTCATGTCAAATTCCGTTCCTCCGTCGCATTCCCAATGAACCGGCTTCGCACCCTCCTGCCAGGAAAGGGTGTCTATATGAACCTCATCTGCTACCATGAAGGCAGAATAAAATCCCAGACCGAAATGACCGATAATCTGATCCTCGTTGGTCTTGTCCTTATACTTTTCAATAAAATCCGTAGCACCGGAGAAGGCAATCTGATTGATATATTCTTCCACCTCATCCGCTGTCATACCGATACCGTTATCAATAAACTTCAGGGTCTTTTCCTCAGGATTTACGATCACCTGAATTTTTCCCTTAAAGTCTTCAGGCAGGGTATACTCTCCCATCATATCGAGCTTTTTTAATTTGGTAATGGCATCGCATCCATTGGAGATCAGCTCTCTGAAAAAGATGTCATGATCCGAATACAGCCATTTTTTGATGATAGGAAATATGTTTTCGCTGTTAATTGATAAGCTTCCGTGTTTTTCTGCCACGATAAATCACTCCTTTTCAATCTTTTGATATGTTCTTTCTAATACGCTCCGTAAACTAAAATAAAGTGTAGTTCTCTTTCCTTTAAAAGTCAAGATAAAATTAGCACTCATTTTTAATGAGTGCTAACAATTTCTCAAAAACTTTGATTTTATGCGGGTTTCACAAATCTAAAATTTTTATTAACTAAAGTATTCGTTATAAATATCAAAGAAATTTCTGGTAGTAACTTCTTCATTTTCGATAAAGGTTACCTGTTTCCATAAAGGTTCATTTAATGTTCTCGTCAGAGAAGTGATAAAAGCGTCATACTCCTGTCCAAACACCTCTTCCCGCCTTTTTTCCACAATCTTTACTTTATTTTCATCTGTCTCTTCACGATTAAAGGTATTAATACATTTAATAATATTGTAGCCGTAAGACGTTTCCACAATCCCACTGATCTCTCCGGTCTCCAGATTAAAAGCGGCTTTCTCAAAAGCAGAATCGGCCTCACCCTTACCGAAGGAATAGTTTCCCTTTTCGCCCTCACTGTACTGGAGAACCAGTTCTTCGAAATCAGCATCTTCCGCTCTCGCCATTTCAAGAATTTCCCGAGCCTGCCGCAGGGCATCCTCTTTGGCACTTTCCGAATACTCGATCCTTTTCCCGGTACCGTCCCTGGTATAGGTTTTGATCAAAACATACTGTACGGTGATGGTTCTCGCCTCATCATCGCTGATCTCCGGATTAATATCTTTAATGATATATTCGTACACCTTGTTGGCAAGGGCAAACTCCGCATAAAGCTTTTCGATAGTCTCCTCATCCGCCTGCAGTACATCCCGCTCCGTTTCATTCAAAGAAGCATAATAAGCCGCTGCCGCTTCCTGAACCTTCCTTTGCTCTCCTTCGTCCAATGTCACCCCATGCTTTTCGGCAAGCAGGTTCATGGTCTTAACCTGAGCCAGCTGCGCCAGCACGGTTTCCTTCACATTTTCCTCCAGCGTTACTCCGTCCAGATCCGTTTTCCAAATTTCTTTCCCAAATACGCTCTCATATTGATCCTGCGTATTGGTCAGATAAATCATGATCTCCGGCAGCATACAGGACATGGTCTCAATGCGAAACACCTCATCCTTTTTAAAGCCGGTATAAAGCACCAGCTTTGTATCGGCATCCGCATTTTTGCAGCTGCACAGTGGAAACAGAAGAAGCATGCAAAGGAATGCAGCCGTAAATCGTTTCCAGCTTTTCATACAATTACCTCTTAATATCTCTTAAGAATACTCCTTGCTACACTGATCCCGTTTGCAGAGGCCTGCTGAAGTCCTCTGGTTACGCCGGCACCGTCACCGATAGCACGAAGTCCCTTGATACTGGTTTCAAAATCCTTATTGACAATTACCTTATTGGAATAGAATTTCACCTCTACTCCGTAAAGCAGCGTCTCATCCCCTGCAATACCCGGTGTAATCTTGTCTAACGCAAGCAGCATTTCCTCAATATCCACCATGATTCTGTGAGGGAATACCAAGGAAAGATCTCCCGGAACCGCATCCTTCAAGGTTGGAATCAGGTTGTTGCGGCAAAGCCTTTCCTCCGTGGTTCTGCGTCCTCTCCGAAAATCTCCGAAGGTCTGCACCAGAATTTTGCCGCCGCAGAGCATATTGGACAGCTGCGCAATATGCTTACCGTACTCAATGGGTGTCTTAAAAGGCTTGGTGAAATTCTTGCTCACCAAAATTGCAAAATTGGTATTGTTAGTCTTATAATCCTTTGATTTATAGGCATGACCGTTTACTACTGCCAGACCGCCTTCATAATACTCCGTAGCAACCTCTCCCGAAGGATTGGTACAAAAAGTTCTCACCTTATCATCAAAGGTAGGCGTATGATAGATCAGCTTTGCCTCATACAGATTTTCATTGAGGAACTGCATAATCTCATCTCTGACCTCCACACGCACACCGATATCAACGGTTCCCGGCGTGGTTTCAATCCCAATCTCCTCGCATTTGTCCTTAAACCAGTCAGCGCCCTCTCTTCCTACAGCAGATACAATTTCATCCGCAAAATAGGTCTCCCCCTTATCGGTTCGTACGCCTTTAGCTCTGCCATCCTCAACCAGTATCTCCTCAACCATGGTGTTAAACAGCATGGTTACTCCCTGTGCCTCAAGGTGGTGCTGGAGCTTTTCATAAATCTTGTAGCCCTCCTCCGTTCCCAGATGACGGATGGGGCACTCCACCAGCTTAAGGTTAGCTACGATAGCCTTCCTTCTGATCTCTCTGATTTCCGCCTGCTTATCCACACCGTACACGCTGGTATCCGCACCGAATTTCAGGTAAATATTGTCAGATTCCTTAATCAGCCTTTCTGTTTCGTCATAGCCCAATATTGATGGCAGATTTCCTCCCACATCAGGCGATAAGGAAAGCTTTCCGTCTGAGAAAGCGCCTGCACCTGCAAAGCCTGTGGTAATGGAACAGGGCTTACATCCCACGCATTGCTTGGTTGTACGCTTAGGACACTGCCGCTTTTCGATGGAACGCCCCTTCTCCACAATAAGTACCTTCAAATCTTTATTTTTATCTGTCAGCTCATAAGCACAAAAAATTCCTCCCGGTCCTGCGCCTATAATAATTACATCAAATTGATTTTGCATAAAAACCTCATTTCCGAGCAGTTTTCCGCACCTTCCTGCTCCTTTATTTCCTCTTACTAGGATACCATAACTTCAATACTACTTCCAGCATTTGTTTTCCTGATACGTATCTGGTTTTCTATCTTTTCCGCCAACTCCGGAACATGGGAAATAATGCCGATCAGCTGATCCTTCTCCACCAACGTCTGTAGGGTAAGACAAGCCTGCTCCAAGGATTCTCCGTCAAGGCTGCCAAAGCCCTCATCAATAAACAGTGCCTCCACCCGGATGCCGCCGCTTCCCGCCTGCACCACATCGCTCATGCCAAGAGCCAGTGCAAGGGAGGCCTTAAAGGTCTCGCCGCCTGACAGAGTTTTTACGGAGCGGTACCTTCCCGTATAATAATCCAAAACCTCGATCTCCAGATTATCCTTGCTCCTCCCATCGCTGACCTGCTGCATACGCCGCAGCTCATATCTGCCTGCACTCATAAACCTTAATCTGATATTCGCAGCCTGCAGAATATCCTCAAAATAAGAGGCAAGCACATACTGCTCAAATACCAGTCTTTTCTTATTATTGCCATTGGCTGCATCATCCAGATCCTTTAGCAGACTGTATCTTTCCATAAGCTTTGAAAGATATCCCCTTTTCTCCTTTAGTGAGGAAAGCCCCTTTTCTACAGTCTGCAACCCTGCTCCCAGCTTTATATACGCATCAAAAAGCTGCTTTTTCTTCTCGTTTTGCTCTGCCAGTTTTTCCCTGATCTCACCGATATTCTCCCGATTCAGCTTTTTGGTTTCCTTTTGAAGATGGGCAAGCATTTCCTTGCAGGCATGGCATTCTCTGGCATAGCCTTGAAGCATTTCTCTTTGTTCCTTAAGCTCCTCCTCCGTAAGCTGGGCGCTTCGATAACTTTTTTCACTCTTAAAGCCCCCATCCTGCAGCTGCTCCTGCCACTCCTCACACCTTACCTTGGCTTCTTCTCTTTTGGCCTGCAGTTCCTTTTGCTGCCTGCTAAGAGCTGTGCTCTTCTCATCAAGAACTGCAAGAATATGCTCATACTCCTTTAACCTTTGTCCAAATGCTGCTTCATCATGCTCTGCCAAATACTCCTGAATGAATTCCGCTTCTCCCGACAGCCTTTCTTCTAACTCTTTCTGCTTAGAGGAATATTCCTCAAGCTGTTTATCAATCTCCTCCACTCTTGAGCGGCATGCTGTGGTCTTTCCGTGAAGCTCGATCCTCTTTTGCTGCTTCTTCTCAAAAACCTCTTTCAGCAGATTTACCTGCTCCTCGTCCGGCATGTCCTGTTTTCTTTCGGCAGGCTCGGGATGATGAACGGAACCGCAGACCGGACATGGAATGCCCTCCTTAAGCTCCTGCCCCAAAATTCCCGCTATGCCATGCCGGTAGGCTTTCTCCGCCTGCTCATAGCTTACCTTCTCTGTTTCTTCCTCCCTTTCAGCCTGTAAATAGCTTTCTTGCAGTTTACATAACTCTTTATTTTCTCTATCCCGCCGCTCCCGCAGTTCTTTGCAGGCTTTCATAATCTCCTGCTTTTCACTCTCCCACCGGTAAGCAGCCTTTAAACGATCCTTCTGCTCATAAAAGGACTTTTCCTGTTCTTTCCTTTCCTGCATTTTAAGCATTTCATTTTCGGAATCCTTAATCATCTTTTCCAGCTCGGTCACATATTCCTGAGCCGCATTTTTCCGGGCTTCTGCCGTTCGAAGAGCAGATGCTGCTTCTCCCCTTAAAAGTATCTTCTCCGCCTTTTTCATATCGGGAGACTTATCCTTAAGATGTGTCCACCTTTCTTTTTCCGCTTCCAGCTTTTCAAAAAGACTCTGCGTCCTCTCTGCCCTGGCCGCCTTTTCGGTATATTTCTTAACCTGCTCCTCACTCTTTTCAAAGCTCTGTTTGCTGTCCTTCCACCGCGTCCTGTATTCTAATAGCTGCTTTTCAAGGAATCCCACAATGCCTTCATAATAATAGCTTTCCCCTAAGGTAAGCTCCTTCCACTCCTTTTCGGCTTCACCTTCAAACAATCTTCCTCGCAGCAGCATTTCAATGTCTTCATCCATCTTATGGCGGCATTCCATTACCTGCCTGTAGGCGGAAGATGACTGGTTCTTTAGGTAAGACGCCATTCTCTCGTATAAATCCGTCCCAAAAATTTCCCGAAAAATTTTCGTCTTATCGGAGGGAGATGCGGAAAGCAATTTTGCAAACTCGCCCTGGGCAATCATGGATAGCTGCTTAAACTGCCGGCAATCCAGACGAAGCAGCTCTATCATACGTTTCGTCACCTCACTGCTTCCCTCAATGCTGCTGCCGTCGGGCTCCGTAAGGACTGCTCTTTCCTTTTCCTTAGTCATCCCCTCTGACCTTTTTCTGGGTCTTAAATATTCGGGATTTCTGTATATGGTGTATTCCTTCCCGCCATGAGTCATCACAAGCTCTACATAGGTAGGCACATCCGCATCGGCAAAATCGCTTCTCACGGTATTCTTTTCCCGCATGCTGCCGCTTAAGCTGCCGTACAGCGCATAAGTAATCGCATCAAAAACAGTGGTCTTTCCTGCACCTGTTGGCCCTGTAATCAGAAATAAGCCTCTTCTGTCCAGGCCTTCAAAATTAATATCCTGTTTTCCTTTATACGGTCCCCAGCCGCAAACAGTCAGTCTGACAGGCTTCATACCATCCTCCTATCCTATACTTCCACATACTTCACAGCCTCTGCTGCAATCCTCTTGCCTTCCTCTGAAAGCTCCTCTCCCCGAACCTCCAGATAAAAATTCTCAAACAAAGCCAGTGCATCCTTTTTCTCCGCCAGCTTTCTGCTTCCTGTAAGAGCAAAGGGCTCACTTTCCTTTGCATTCATCTCCTCCTGCCGCAAAATCTGCATTACGTTAGGATATACACTTCGCAGGGTTCCTATGGGATCAATCAGCTCTCCTTTATCCAAAAGAACCGCCTGAATATAATCCTGTTTTCCTCCGGTTTCTTCCTGTCCCGCCAAAAGAAGCTCCTGAAGCGTTCCCCTGATCTTGCGGAACTCCCTCATGGGATAGAGCGGTACCTGCCTGATCTCTTGAAGACCTGTTTCTCCTAACGTAACCAAAAGTGCACATTTGGTCTGGCTGACTTCCCCAAAGGAATATTTTAAAGGCGCTCCCGCATACCAGATGGGATGCTCACCAATCTGCTGCGGCTTGTGAATATGTCCCAGTGCCGTATAGTCAAAACCCGCAAAAAGGGAAGCATCCACATTGTCAAGTCCGCCTACATGTATGGTAGTCTCGCTGTCCGAAAGCTCCGGCTCCCTGCCGCTGTCGGTGACAAAAAAGTGGGTAACCAGCACACGGTTCTTACGCATAATGTCCGTTTCCTTACTCTGGTCCCGGTTCCAATAGCAGGCCAGCATTTTTTCCACCGCCTCACCGCTGTTTGCCGCCCCTGCCTGCGCAGGCTTAAAAAAAGGCAGTAAAACAAACTCCGTTACCACATCCTTATCCGGGGATGAGGATGCCCCTTCCCGAAACTCCACCACAGCCGGACCGTCCTTCATAAGCCCTGCAATATGGACTCCCTGCCTGCCAAGCAGCGCTTCTCCAAAGCTTAATCTTTCCGGCGAATCATGATTGCCGCTGATCAGGATTGTTTGAATATTCTTTTCGGACAAACCGGTTAAAAAGCTGTCAAACAAAGTTACCGCTTCCCCCGTAGGGATTGCCCTGTCGTAAACATCCCCCGCTATCACCACCGCATCTGCATGGTTTGCCTGTGCAATCTCCTGAATTTGATTTAAAATATATCGTTGATCCTCCAGCATGGAAAAATCATTGACACTTTTCCCAATATGCAAATCTGAAATATGCAAAAAAATCATATAGGCTCTCCTGTCTTTGTAAACCACGCATCCCCATTGGTCAGAATATAGTCCTCTCCGGTTAAAATCGCATGGCAATAATCCTCTACGGAGGAAAGCTTTCTCTTAAACGCCACCCCACCGCCAAAGATCAGCGTACTGTGTACATCCGAACCGGCAGTCATGGGCAGGTGATGCTCTCCGGCATAGGCAACCGCCTTGGTATCCCACTCCGGATCATTATGACATTGACTTAAATGGCAGGAATGCGTTGCATTGATACCCTCCACCCCGTCCACATCCCAAGGAAATAATCTGACCTCCGGAATATAGTCCTCCTTCCGGTAGGGATGCGCCTGTATTACAAGCCCTCCCGCCCCATGGATAATCCGATATTGCTCCGGTATGGAAGCGTCCTTAATTTCGGGATGGGCTTTCAGCCAAAGCTTGTCAACTCCGTATATCAAAAACTCCGTTCCTCTATAGTTGGCCTCATAGCCGAAAAAGACCTGAAAATCATTTGCCTCTCCCCAGCTTTTGGCATCCTCATAGCCCTGACAAAATTCCTCCACCCACTGCTCCCATGGCAGTTCAGGATCAATGCAGTTATTTCCGTACCAGTTGTGGTCGGTAACAATAATTCCTGTATATCCGGCCTCCTTGGCCGCCCTGGCCATTTCCCGTCCTGTGGCATGGGCACATCTGCTGGATTGACTGGTGTGCAGATGGGTTTCATATAAATATGGGTAGTCCTCTTTTTTTATCATCTTTTTTAGCTCCTGGTCGTAAAATCTGTTGACATTAGTATTTTACCCTCTGCGGACTTGCATGACAAGGTAGAAAAAGACAGTATATTTTCATCTACTTGTTTCCATTCTCGGTATCAGTGTAATCATGTCATTTATAAAATAAATCAGTGGAAGTCTTTGTAGCATTAAATAAGACATACCAGATAACTCACTATCCGATATGTCTCTAAGAGCATAACAACCAAGCTATTTAAACAACTTCCCAAAGAGATAACTGCACCAATTACGGCTGGTTTTTTCTCCACTTCATTAGGATGTTTTTTGTTATACCGATCACATGAGGAAACCGCCCATTGTTGCGCTCTGGCCAAACTGTCTTCCCAAAAATAAATCCCATTTCCTAACCAATCATATGTATTGCTGCTTGGCAATAAGCTTTCATGATTATATAAAACCTTTTGATAAGTTTCTTCGTCACATCCGTGAAACCCCAATACTAAGTTAGGTAAAATACTATACATAACATTACCTCATCTCCTGTAACGTTATCTTTTCATGCTCGTAATGTTCTGTAAATTCTCCATTCTCATGAATAATTTGACTTTGTACCAAATTATCAAAAGATTTCTTTTGGGCATCACTTTTCTTCATTCGTTTTAATTTTGAGAGATATTCTTCCATCTCTTTTACATAGGCTACTCTTTCACACTCAATCATTTCCATTGTCGGCATGATCTTCACCTCCTTATCTTTCGTATAGGCTCCTTTGGGATTTTCCCTTTTCATCATATAATCCTTCTCCTTGCAGATGGATTATACCACATAAGCCTTTCAAAAAAATTCTTAAAAAGAAAAAAGCATCGTTCTATAATTTATTATATGACAAGCATCTACTAAAAACAACAATTTCTTCCTTTTTTAAAATAGCTTAAATATATTGAAACTATGACTTTTTCTCGAAGTTTAATACAGCATTATTCGGCTAAAATATATCCACTCTTAATGCCCTAAAGTGCATTTTGATGGTTTTATTATGAACGTGCATGCATTGCGGCATGCTCCTTCTTCAATTCTGCCAAAAGCTCATAAGCATTCCATTTTTTATTGTTATCCGTCATGATTGCTTTATAAGGTATCTTTCCGCAGGCCGGATCAGATCGAAGCAGCGACAGTGCTCTGTTAAGCTCATCTTCCGACAGATTGGCAAATACAATCATCTGTCCGTCCAACTCACTATTTAACACATTGCTTTTGGGCGGCATCTCTCTGTCTGCAAGCTGCCCAATAGTCAGACCATACGCTTCCCTTCTCACATTTCTTACCGTTATCCGTGTGTGAAAAAGCGCCCTGCACACTGCTTCAAACTGTAGTCCTTCCTCAAAGTGGAACAATAAAATGATACCTTTTCCGGTCTTACTCATTTCTTATAAGCTTCCTTTCCTAAAATAGGGCAACACCCTAAAACTATTATATTAATTTAAAAACTGTTAGTCAACAAAAAATTAACATTATAATGTTTAACAAAATTTGTCCATTCGCATTTCTCAGAAAGTTCAATTTCCATCCTTTTAAGAATACCACACTGTATACCGCTTTTCCAAATCATCGGGAAAGATCCATCTCCCGAATCTTTTTTCTCAACTTTAATACCATGGAAGGTGCCACAGACAACTCATCAAGGCCCATTCGCATAAAGGTTTCCGTCAGTTCCGGATCTGCACCCAGTTCGCCGCAAATGCCGACCCACTTTCCTTCCGCATGCGCATGGTCGGTTACCATCTGTATCATCCTGAGGACAGCCGGATGGTGCGGATCATAAAAGTCATCCAGCTTCGCATTCTGGCGGTCTATTGCCAGAGTATACTGGGTCAGATCATTGGTACCGATGCTGAAATAATCCACATGCTTTGCCAGTTCATCACTGATCATAACGGCTGCCGGTGTCTCAATCATAATCCCCTGCTCCGGCATGCTGTAAGGAATCTGCGCTTCCTCCAGCTCCTGCTGCACTTCACTGACAATTGCCTTAATCTGTTCAACTTCACTGACGGAAATAATCATGGGATACATAACGGACAGGTTCCCGTACACTGCCGCACGAAGCAAAGCACGAATCTGCGTTTTAAAAATATCCGGCTGTTTCAGACAGATACGGATTGCACGATAACCAAGAGCCGGATTATCCTCTTTTCCAAGCTTAAAATAATCCACCTGCTTATCCGCACCGATATCCAACGTCCGGATAATTACCTTTTTACCGGCCATCATCTGTACAACCTGTTTGTATGCGGCAAACTGCTCCTCCTCACTGGGAAAATCATCTCTTCCCAGATACAGAAATTCACTGCGGAACAAACCAATGCCGTCCGCATCATTCTCCAGCACATAACCCACATCACTTACGCTGCCGATATTGGCATAAATATGAATTTTCTTTCCGTCCAGAGTAACATTTTCCTTGCCCTTTAAGGTCTGCAAAAGAAGCAGCTTTTCCTTCTCTTCCTGCATACGCTGTGCTGCCTTTGCACAAAGCTCCTGGTCAGGTTCAAAAATCACTTCTCCTTCAAAGCCATCCACAACCGCCTGCATACCGGTACTGATCTGATCCAGATTCATCGGCACGCCAATCAATGCCGGAATATTCATCATACGGGCAAGAATTGCCGTATGGGAATTGGTAGAGCCATGTACCGTAACAAAGCCCAGAATCTTCTCTTTATCCATCTGCACCGTCTCACTGGGGCTCAAATCGTCTGCCACAATAATCGACGGCTCCATGGATGAGAAATCCACATCTCCCTCACCAGAAAGATTTCTGACCAGGCGGTTGGAAATATCCTTCACATCGGCAGCTCTTGCCTTCATATAATCATCATCCATGTTGGCAAACATATCCGAAAAATTATCACCTGTCATTGCTACCGCATACTCAGCATTCACAGTCTCCGTGCGAATCATATTGTGGATTGCATCCAGATAATCCTCATCCTCCAGCATCATCTGATGTACCTCAAAGATCGCCGCACTTGCCTCTCCCACTTCCTTTACGGCCTTGTCATATAATCTCTGCAGCTGCTCCCTGGCCTGCTCTATTGCCCTTTCCAGCTTGACAATTTCAGCCTCCGAATCCTCCGCCTTGGCCCGTTTTACCTGTACATCCTTGCTTTTTAAAACCACAACCGGCCCCAAAGCAATTCCCTTGTAAACAGATTTACCGGATAATTTCGTCATATCCTTGTCCTCCCATACCGTTCTTACAGATTCTGCTCAAAGAAAGCTTTGATGCCTTCCATGGCTGCATCTTCATCCTCACCATCAATTTCAACCTCTACGGATTGTCCGCATTTTGCTCCCAATCCCATAACCGCCATAAGCTTAGCAGCTTCAGCCGATTTTCCGTTAATTGTCAGCACAATCCGGCTCCGGTATTTCTTTGCCTCTTTTACCAGCAGCCCGGCTGGTCTTGCATGAATCCCTACTGCATTCTTTATTGTATAACTAAATGACTTCATTGTCTTTCTCCTTTCCTTTCCAATTTCTCTTACAAAATATCACCAAATTAATCCATATCCGCTCCGTTCGTGGCAATCACCTTTTGATACCAATAAAAGCTGTCTTTACGGCTGCGCTTCAGGGTGCCGTTGCCTAAATCATCCTGATCCACATAAATAAAGCCATAACGCTTACTCATCTGATTGGTGGATGCGGAAATCAAATCAATCGGTGCCCAGCTGGTGTATCCCATCAGCTCCACGCCCTCGTCAATTGCCTTTTCCATTTCTTTAAAATGACGACGGAAATAATCAATGCGATATGGATCATGAACCGTGCCGTCAGCCTCTACCGTATCTTTGGCTCCGACACCATTTTCCACAATGAACAAAGGCTTTTTATAGCGGTCATACAGCTCAATCAGGGAAATCCTCAGGCCCACCGGGTCGATTTGCCAACCCCAGTCGTTGGATTCCAGATATGGATTCTTAACTCCCAGAACCGTATTGCCGGGTGTCCGCTCGGCATTGGGATCCACAGACTCTGTCATGCTCATATAATAGCTGAAAGAAACAAAGTCAACCGTTCCCTCCTTCAAAATTTCACAATCGCCCGGTTCTGTCTTAATTTCCAGGCCGCGTTTCTCCAGATCACGTAGAATCATCCGGGGATATTCCCCAAACACCTGAACATCGGCATAAAACATATTTTCCAAGTTCTTTTTCTGCGTTGCAGCCACATCCTCAGGGGCGCAGGTTCTTGGAAAAGTCATCAGCTTCGTCAGCATACAGCCCATCCATGCTCCGGGAACCATCTCATGCAGCATTTTTGCCGCAATACCGGCAGCAACCAGCTGGTGATGCAGTGCCTGATAGCAGCATGCCATTTCACCCTTTTCGCCGCACAAATCCGGAATAATCCCTGCCGTAATAAAAGGGTGGCGGATAATACTGTCTACCTCATTGAAATTCAGCCAATACTTCACATATTTGCCAAACCGTTCAAAACAAACCCTGCAAAACCGGACAAAATGATCAACCACACACCGGTCTGTCCAGCCGTTATACTTAGTCGCCAAATTCAGCGGCATTTCATAATGAGACAAGGTAACCAAAGGCTCAATGTTCAGCCGCTTCATCTCTTTAAAAACATCCTCGTAAAATGCCAAACCTTCTTCATTGGGTTCCGGCTCTTCGCCGGTGGGAAAAATCCGGCTCCATGCAATGGACAGACGAAATACCTTAAAGCCCATTTCTGCCATAAGAGCCAGATCCTCTTTATAATGGTGATAAAAATCAATGCCGCGGCGTTTCGGATAGTAGGTATCATCCGTATCCGACATTGCCTTTTCAATACTCTCAAGTGAAATTGCCACGTGTGCCTTATAATCCTTCACGTCCACATTGGGTTTATAGGTCGCCACATCCGCAACACTGGGGCCCTTACCGCCCTCATTCCACGCCCCTTCTATCTGATTGGCGGCGACAGCGCCGCCCCACAAAAATCCTTCGGGAAAACTCATATCAATAACCATTCCTTTCTCTTAATCTGCCTATTCTTCTTTTCCTTTCAAACAAATAATTGCCGCTCCGGCTTTTACTGCACCACCGGCAGCCTTTTGCAGATTGTACTCATCGGAATTGGTAATAACGATAGGGGTAACTATATCATAACCTGCTTTTTTAATGGCAGTAACATCAAACTTCAGCAACAAATCTCCGGCCTTAACCTTATCTCCTGCCCTGACCTGGGGTTCAAAATACCTGCCCTCCAGTTTGACTGTATCCAAACCGACATGAAGCAGAACCTCCGCTCCGTTTTCGCAAGTCATGGAAATTGCATGCTTGGAATCAAAAACGGTTTCAATAACAGCATCGGCAGGTGCATACAGTTCGCCTTTGGCAGGGATAACCGCCACGCCGTCCCCCATAATGCCGGCAGAAAATACTTCATCACTTACTTCGGTGATATCAATCAGCTTACCTTCCAGCGGGCTGACAACCGTTTTGCCATCAACCAGAGCCTTCGGTGCCCGTGCCTCAACCACCGCTTCATCCTTGTAAAAGATCAGTGTAAAAATGAATGATGCAACAATAGAAATAATAAAGCCAATAACCGCATAAACCAAATTCATTCCATTGTCGGCATCAATATACATAGGCATACTTGCAATACCGGGCCCAACAGCCGCAAAGGCTTTAATCTTCGTCAACCCGATGAACAAGCCGCCGATAAAGCTGGAAGCGCATACGCTTGCCAAAACCCTTTTATGCTGTAATGTAACACCGTAAAGAGCAGGCTCGGTAATTCCAAACAAGCCGGATATACCGGCGGAAATGGCTGTTGAACGCAAATCCGGATCCTTGGTCTTGATTGCCACGCCCAGACATGCACCGCCCTCGGATATATTATGCGCCAAAGAAGCAGGTAAATACAACATATCAAATCCGGGATCGGAAATGGAAGTAACAGCGTAAGGTACCAGCGCCTTATGCATGCCCAGGGAAATCATAAAAGGCAGGATTGCCGCAACCAAAGCAACAGCTAACCATCCCAGTGAATGATACAAGGCTAAAATTGCCGTTGTCAGCAGAGCACCAATGTTATATCCCAGCGGTCCAAGGATCAACAGGGAAACCGGAAAGGTAATCGCAAAACACATCAAAGGAACAAAGAACACCCGGATAGCTTTGGGACTGATTTTGTTAAAGAACCGTTCGATCAACGCCATAAATGCAACCGTCAGAATTGCCGGAAACACCTGAGAAGTATATGCAACATTCTGCAAATGAATGCCAAAGAAATACGCTCCCTCTTCAGCAGCCAGCATTGTAGATGTATTGGGATAAATCATTGCACCGACAGTAGCAAGTGCCACCAGCTTATTACAGTTCAGCTTTGCAGCGGTAGTAACAGCCACCAAAAGAGGCAGATAATACAATGCGGCATCTGCCACATAGCAGAACACCTGATATGTGGTGCTGTCAGCTGACAACAGATGAAAAGTAGTCAAAACAGTGAGAATGGCTTTCAAAATACCTGCGCCTGCAATGGCAGGAACCAAAGGTTGGAAAATACCCACCAATAAATCTAAGATCATTGCGCCAATATTTCTTTTGCCGCCTGCTGCCAGAGCCGCCTTGCCGCCTTGGTCAAAAGTACCAAGCTTCCTGATTTCATTATAAACTTCGATAACATCATTACCGATTACGACCTGACATTGATTTCCGCTGGCAATCACGCCCATAACACCAGCAGTTCCTTTCAGACCTTCTTTGTCCACCTTTGCAGGGTCTGCAATGGAAAAACGCAGACGTGTGGAACAATGTTCAAAATGTGTGACATTTTCTTCGCCACCAATTAATTGTAACACTGCTTTTGCAGTGCCGGCATAATCTTTCGCCATGATAATCCTCCTTTTTGCTATAATGCATTAATAGTCTTTCCAATTTTGTCCAAAAATTACAATAAAAAAGGATCAAGCAAAAATATGCTAAAACTATACCTTTAGTCATTGCATTATTTTTGCTCGATCCTGTCCGTCATGCTTCAGTTAACTTTTATCAATACCACTATTTCTTATCAGTCATCCCTTCTCCTGAAAATCAGAAATGCTCCAATTACAAGGGCTACGCTTCCAAGAAGAATGACTGCTATAATACCTGCTGCCTTAACCGGCTCCTCGGCAGGCTTTTCATTGGCTGAGCTGTCTGCCTCTTCCTGAATAATCCTCTCCGCTTCTTCCATTTCCGGTGCTCTTGCTTCCAACAGAGTATCCTTAACTTCATCGCTGATGATAATAATATAATCCGATGCATGCGTAAACTCAAATGCTGCTACATTGTTGCTTCCTATCAGGGCTGCACACATAAATTCAAACTCGCCGGTCTGCTCATTATAATAGAACAGGTTTGCATATTGTCCGGTCCCGGCCCCGTCAAGAGTAACATAAAGCACTGTCGTAAATCCAAATGCTCCGTCATGGGCCAGTGAAAGCTCAACATAGCTTTCTCCTTCTGTCAGGGCGTCTTTCTTTTCTTCCGGAATATTGCTGCTTCCCATAGTAACCTTGAAGTCAATATCGTCAAGTTCACCGTCTCCCATAGCATTACCATCTATGCTCCAGCTTACTCCGTCTCCCATCTCCAGAACTACCTTTTTACCCTGATCTCTGATCTGTTCCAGTGTTTGTGCATAAATCCTGCTGTTCTGATCCATTTCCATAGTAATAACAGATTTATCTCTGGGTGCTGTCTGGGGCTGCGGTGTTGCCGCCGCTACCGTAATCTCTGCTTCTTCCTCAGGCTGTTCCTGCGGCTGGGTATTTTCAACGGTCTGAGGCTCTATTGTTACTTCTGCAGGCTTTTCTGTTGCTGTCGTTGCCTCGGCTGGCTTTTCTGTCGCCTTTGCCGGCTGCGCTTCCGTAGGTTTTTCCGTCGCTTTTGCTGCCGGCACTTCTGTCGGCTTCACTGTCGGCGTTGCCGTGGGTTTAGATGTCGGCTTCATCGTCGGCTCCGCCGTGGGCTTAGATGTCGGTTTCTCCGTCGGCTCCGCCGTGGGCTTAGATGTAGGTTTCTCCGTCGGTTTCGCTGTAGGCTTAGATGTCGGTTTCTCCGTCGGTTCCGCCGTGGGTTTAGATGTCGGTTTCTCCGTCGGCTCCGCCGTAGGCTTAGATGTCGGTTTCTCCGTCGGTTCCGCTGTAGGCTTAGATGTCGGTTTCTCCGTCGGTTTCGCTGTAGGCTTAGATGTCGGTTTCTCCGTAGGTTCCGCTGTAGGCTTTTCCGTCGGTTCCACTGTGGGCTTAGATGTCGGCTTCTCCGTGGGCTCTGCCGTGGGTTTTAACGTTGGTTCTGCTGTAGGCTTTAACGTTGGGGTCGCCGTAGGCTTTAACGTTGGGGTCGCCGTGGGCTTTAACGTTGGGGTCGCTGTAGGTGTTGGTGTAGCCCCTGTTCCCGGTGCAGGACATGCAGTTGCCGGCATATTATTATATACAGGTATCTTAAATACAAACGGATTATCTAATGATCCGGTCTCTGTATACGCTCTTTTCACCATCTGCGACTCCGTATAAGGCGCCATAATATTTTGCATATACTGATGCCAATATAAACCGCTATAATTGGGATCTACATCAAACTTTTGAAGATAAAGCGTATCCTGCCCTTTTAAAATATACTCCTTAGACAAGATCACTGCACCGCCCTCAAGAGATGCATAAGGGCTATTCCATCCTTCCTTTTTGGCCCTTTCCAATCCGCTTTTCACAACCGCTGTGGTAGTGCTTCCCGATGCACCGATATTATAATAATTGTAGTAGCCTTCATATCCGCTGTAAGTTCCTGAAATCAAAGCAGAAGTGCCTTTCCCCTGCTCCTGATAAACGCGACATGCCAAATGAAAAGGACTTACACGCAAAGATACACCAATTTGATAAAATGCCGATGCATAACTCATTCCTGCTTCCGGCAGTTCCCCTTTCATGAAGGTAGTACTTAAAATTTTATCCACTGCTGCCTTGGAATGGTAGGAGGGATTATAGGTCAACTGCTCAAACTGGAATATTCTTGTCTCATCCAGAAAATTTCTGGGATCAAGATAATATTCCACTGCTTCCCTTGATGCATAGCTCCATGAGGAATTAAACTTCCCGTTCTTGTAGGAATCCCCCATAGAGGAAGCAATCAGATTTCTATCCTGATAATTCTCGTTATCCACTACGCTCTTCCAGCTTAACCCTGTATTCTGCTTAACAAAAATCCAATTGGGATGTGCCTGCTTTATCCTGCGGAGCTTGTCCTGATAAGACGCCGGAAACTGCTCCACATCCGGATAGACATTATCCATTGATGCGAACATAGCAATTTGAGGAAAATAAGTATTTTCCCATTCAAGAAACATTTCATTGGAATATGCTAAATAGCTTCTGTCAATGTATCCCGTATAAATCTTATCGTTATAAGAAAATTGCGTCAGATAGCATACATTCCATTCCTCATCAAACGCCACACCTTCAATCTGAACTGTAGTACCTGTAGGAATCTGGACACATACCTCCCCTCCGGGAGTTTTTCTCACCTTATAGGTATCGCACAGATATACCAATGCCATAATCACATCCTGATCCGTGATTTCCTTAAGTGCTTTTTCTGCTTCATCAAGAAAAGCTTCAAGCTCGGCATCTTCCTCATCAGTTTCTTCCGAATCTTCTTCGTCCTGCTTTGTCGCTTCTTCAGTCGTTTCGCCTTCTGCCTGTTCCTCTGCTTCTACCTTGGTATCCGCCTCTGTAGCGGACACATTAAGTCCCTGCTGCAAGAACAATAAAAAGCTCATAATAATCATAAGTATACGTTTAGATGTTTTCATTGGTATCCTCATATCTGCTATTCTTAAGGGCATTTGTTTACATAATATACCTTACTATAAATGTAAAATTATGTCAACCAAAATACTTTTTCTTAACTTAGCATTTCCATGCAAATTATCTTATGGTATAATTTTTTAGATATTAAACATACCGTTTGATGAGGGGGAACATCATGAATAAGAACTTAAAGCAATATGCCAAACAGCGCAGTATGACTGTGGATGAGAAAGCAGGAATTGTTTACGGAAGAATTCACGACTACTTTGTAGTCATTCAGCAGGCTCCTGCCACTGTGCAGCTTTGGGCCAAACAGGGAAGCGCATCGCCTTATCTGTCCGTTACCGAATTTTTAAACCGGTGTCAGGGGAAATTCAACGATCTGCTTACGGCTTCCTATAGTGAAAATATAATTACTGCCCAATTTAAGGGAAAAGGCACCGAATATATTTCTTGTCTGGATGGCTTTTTACAGGAGATCACAGACTATTGCACTGCCAATCAGTTTATCCCATGCTGTGAATCCTGTCAGGGAGAGCAAAATCTTTCCCTATACCAGGTGGAGACAAGCCATCATCTTCTTTGCTCCTCCTGCTATGACAATCCGTCTGTGCGTGTCCGTCTCCTGATGAACACGAAGGCAAGCAACAAAAACGGCAATGTTTTCGCCGGCATTATAGGCGCTCTTTTAGGCGCAATCCTAGGCTCTTTGGTCTGGATAATGATTTATCAGGCCGGAAGAATTTCTGCCCTTGGCGGTATTGCCATTATTTTCTGCTCACTGAAAGGCTATGAATTGCTGAACGGTCAACTGAGTAAACTGGGCATAGTCCTTAGCTGCATTATCTCTGCATTGGTTCTGCTTGGTGCTGAATATCTTTGCATAGGTATTGCAATATACAAAAACAACAATGTTACTTTTGGGGATGCACTTTCCCTTATTTCGTTATTCCTCCGGGAAACCGAGCTTCGTTCCGCAGTTGCCACCGATTTATTTGCCGGCTATCTGCTGATGACAGTCGGCGCATGGGGAACCATTCGTCGCTCCTTTGCATCAACCAATGTTATTTCTGACACCCGAAAGATTGCTTCTGTCACAGATCATCAATCTGGCAATCAGTAATTCTAAAGCTTCTAACCCTCCGGTATGGTCCGGTCAACCGGCATACCGGAGGGTTTTTTGGTTTTACTTGTCACTCATTATCTTCTGACGCATCCCAAGAAGGATTCTTTTTTCCATCCTGCTTACCTGAACCTGACTGATTCCCAGCACCTTCGCCACCTCGGTCTGCGTCTTGTCCTGATAATAACGCAAAATAATGAGCTGCTGCTCCTCTTTTCCAAGTCCCTGCAAAAGCTGATGCACCAGCAAATGTTTCAGCACCTCATCATGGGCGCTGCCGCTTTTATCTGCAAGCTGGTCTACCATAAATATCTCGTTTCCGTCATTCTGATAAACGGACTTATAAATGGATTCCACCTGCACATTAGCTTCCATGGCAAGCACCACCTCCTCCACCGTAAGCGCAGCCTCCTTGGCCACCTCCTCAATGGATGCATCCCTTCCCAGACGCCCTGCAAGTCTTTCTGCCGCATGTTTGACCCGCATGCCGTTTTCTTTCAAATTTCTGGAAACCTTTACCATTCCATCATCCCTGATAAATCTCTTGATCTCACCGGTGATAAGCGGAACTGCATAGGTGGAAAACTTCACTTCATATTCCATATTAAATTTGTCGATAGCCTTAATCAGACCAATCACCCCGATTTGAAACAGATCCTCCGCCTCATATCCTCTTCCTAAGAAACGCTTCACTATATGATGAACCAGTCCTAAATTCTGCTCTATCAGTACCTCTCTTGCTTCCTTTTCTCCTGCCCGTGCTCTTTCGATCAGTACTGAATTTTCTACCATGGCTTATTCCTCGTGTCTGATCCATGATATCGTTCCCAGTTTCTTTTTCATTCGCACAACGGTTCCCTGAAAGGGCAATGAAATTACCTCCAAGTCATCCATAAATGCTTCCATAAAGGCAAATCCCATTCCTGACCGGTCCATTTCCGGTTTTGTTGTAAAAAGAGGCTCCATTGCCTGATCAATATCCTCAATTCCCTTTCCCTTATCCTGTACCTCCACTTGAAGCACATCATCTATAATTTTACAGTGGAGATATACCTGATTCTTTTCATTGGTCTTGCTGTTTCTTAGAAACTCTTCATCATAGCCATGAATAATTGCATTGGTAACGGCCTCCGAGACTGCCGTTTTTATGTCGGATATTTCCTCAATAGTAGGATTGAGCGGTGACACAAATGCTGCCACTGCTATTCTGGCAAATGCTTCATTCACCGAAACTGCATCAAATGAAAGCCTCATTTCATTTTGCAGAACGGTATTTTTCCTCATCTCATTCTCAATTTTCTGTCCTGTCTCCATAATCAGTTTCTTAACCTTTTCCTTTCACATCTTTTCCGGTATCTCATTCCATGATCTCAATAACCTTATGTAAACCGCATATCATTAAGGTCCGCTTTATCCTGGTATCCGTATTGATTGCAAAAACCTTTCCTCCAAAGTAGGATATTTTCTTGTATCTTCCGATGATAACCCCAATTCCGGAGCTGTCCATAAAACGTGTTCCTTCGAAATCAAAAACCACGTTTCCCACTCCTTCCTTCATGATATACTCATCAGCCATTTTACTTATGTAAACTGATTTGTGGTGATCCACCTCCTCCGGCATTTTGACCATCAGATAATTGTCAATCACCTTAAAATTTTCCTCCATGTTTCACCTCATTTCATAAACCTTTCCTAATTTAAAACAGAAAAAGAGAACACTCTTTTGTGTTCTCTTTTGTAATAAACTCATATTCAATTAAAACCTCATAAACACATCCGCTTACTCGGCATTATTGATCTCTGCCAGCGCAGTTTCCGACTTATTGGCAAACTCCGTATTGGGGAAATTATCAATCACCTCAGCATAGGTTTCTTTGGCCTTGTCATCCTCCCCGCTTCTGTGATAACAGTTGCCTAAGTAAAACAGCGCTTCACTTTTGGTATTATCATACTGCCATGCTCTTTGAAGGTTTGGAATCGCCTCATCATAGTTTTCCGCACGGTAGCTCTCATAACCGGCATTATAATAGTAGTTCACCAGCTTATCGCTCAATAGCTCAAGCAGCTTATCATATAATCCCCTAAAGGCCTCCGACCTTTCCGTGCCGACTTCCTCCTCTTCCTCCCCTGCATCTATGGTTTCCAGATAAGAAGCTATCTTTTCAATATCCTCCGGATTCTCCAAATAAGCATTTACCGCCATCATCAAACCATCCGATACCATCACTGTCCCGGTGGTATCCTGATAAGCAGCAAGCTCCTCTGTCAGCTTCGCATTATCATCTGTCAGCTTCTGTGCCTTCTGCTCAAGCTCGTCAATCGTTGCTGTTTTGGCATCCGACTGCTCACTTACTACACGGAGCTGATCGTTAATGTCAGCCTGTGCATTCTGTATACGCCCCGGAAGTATGAGGAAGCATGCGATTGCAATACCGATAATCACTCCAATTCCAAGATTTAACAGAACGGAAGCTCCCTTTGTCTCCTTCATATTCATGGGCTGAATAATCGTTTCGTTTCCGCTTTGATAACGCATCACTCCATCTGAGGGAGCCTTTTTCTTCGGAACGTTTTTAGCTTCCTCCTCCGGCACCAGCATATGCTCTACTTCCTTCAGATAGCGAAGGGTTGTGGTGTTATTGGCATCAATCTGGCTGCATTTTAGGAGTTCCTTATGTGCCTTTTCCCATTCCTCCGTATTGATATATAAAAGCGCTAAAAGCTGATGTGCGCACACATATTTAGGATTATAAGATAAAACCTTTTTCAGCTGAATGACCGCCAAATCCTGACTATCCTGATAGCAGTAAAGAAGCGCCTGATTGTACTTCTTGATCGTCTGGTTAATGGCATCCAATCTGGATTGGTTGGTCTGTATCATGTTGATATAATCGTCCGCAATGTTCTTTTTCGGGCGGAGATTTTTGCTGATTACCCACTCCCTCAGGGCCGATACCGCTTCACCCATCTCAAAATACACAAGCCCCAAAAGGTTTCTTGCATCAATATTATTCTTATTAAATTTCAAACTTTGCCGCAGACTGATAATTGCTCCGGATAAATCCCTCACTGTGGCCTTTTCCAGACCGTCATTGTAAAAGCGGTTGGACATAAACATTATTTTCTTATAAAGTGAAACATCTGCGCCACAGCCCGTGCAAAAATCGTGTTCCGATAAACGGCATCCGCAATTATAACAAATCATGCCGTCACTCCTCTTCCTCTGTCCTGGGCTTTTCCAACATCTTAATCAGTATATCCGCCATATCAGTCAAATCCTGATTATAAATGGCTTCTTCCGCATCCTCAACCTCAAGGCTTGGATGAAATTTCTTTAATTCTTCTTCAAAATCAATCATCCTGCATTCTCCTCATCAGGGACTTAATCTGTCCTATCAAATATAATGATCCGACAACATATGCAGTATCTTCTCCTGTTTTATCGCTTAACAGCTTTTGGAGGGCTTCTCTGGCATTCTCATGAAAGCTGTATGTGATTCCGCTATACCGCTCCCATATTTTCTTAAGCTTATCTATAGAAGCACTTCTGTCCGTTTCTAACACTGTCACAACTGCTTCTGCAAAAAGACCCGAATCCGCAATCATCTGAATCATTTGTCCGTAGCGCTTGTCCGCTACCACACCAAAAAGTAAACGCCTTTTTCCTGTACAGCCATCCTCCCTGACCGTACTTAAAAAAGCTCTTATTCCGTCTTCATTGTGTGCACCGTCCAAATAAACTCCCGGAAGAACCTCTTCCATCCTTCCCGGCCAGAACGCCGTCCACAATCCTCTTTTTATGGTTTCAAGTGTAATTTTATCATCCTGAAGCGCTTCGGCTGCCAGAACCGCCAGAGAGGCGTTCTCAACCTGATAAAGTGCCGAAGTGTTCAAAGAAAATCTAACATTATTATAATAACCAGTATGAAGTGAAAAATCAATGGTTTTATTGCTAATATTCACATTCAAAAACTGATCTTTTTTGAGTATGATCGCCGGACTTTTTACTTTTTCTGCATATTGAGTCAAAATTCCCGTAACTTCTTCCCTTGCATCCAAAAACACCACCGGTACATCCTCTTTCATAATACCGGCTTTTTCCGCAGCAATCTGTGACAATGTATCCCCCAAATACTGCATATGATCATATCCGATTTCCGTAATAACGCACACAGCAGGGTCCGAAATACTGTTGGTTGCATCCAGCCTTCCGCCCAAGCCGGTTTCCAATATAATATAATCAGGCTGTCTGTCGTTAAAATAACACATTGCCATCAAAAATAAATACTCAAAAAAAGACGGATGAGAAAGCCCTGACCGGCTTCCCTGCCTGACTTTATCCATAACTCTTTCAAATACTTCCGCAAAATCCTCCTCGGATATCATCTGCCCGTCAATGCCAATTCTCTCCCGCATGGTCTCTAAGTGCGGAGAAATAAACATTCCCACACTTCTTCCGCTTTCCATAAGGATACTGCGCAGATAAGCACAAACGGAGCCTTTTCCGTTTGTGCCTGCCACGTGAATGATTTTACTCTTTTGATTTTCTCCTGAAACTATGGAAAGTAATTTTCTTGTATCCTCCAGCGTATTTTTGCCTGCAAATTTAGGAATATCCTCTATATAGCTTTGAGCTTCCGCATAGGACACCATGTCTTACTACCTCATTTCTTCTGTCATTTTCCTGTCTTTTCACTGCTCAAATACTGTCCTTATGAAAACACTTACGAGTAAGCAATCACGCTGCTTTCTATCAGTCCTCTTTGCCAGAAATATTTCATAAAGCAGGTACTGTGCTCAATAGGCATTTGGATCTGTGCAAAGCATATCACCGTGCCCCGGTATATATTGCCGTTGACCGCAATCTCTGCGCCCTGCCCCTGTGAAATAGCGTTTTCAAGCTCCTGACTTTCCTTTCTCAGTTCCAAAAGCTCCGCCTTGGGAGTCTGACTTTTCTTCTCAAGTGCTTTAAACTTTCCTTCCAGGATTTCAACGCTTTTTCCTGTAGCCGAAGCTCTCTGCCTGCGAACTCCTTCCATTTCCTCGGCAATATCCTTAAGCTGCCTTATAAGCTCCGGCTCCCGCTTTCTTGCATCCTGTACTCTTTGATAAATCTCCTTCTCACATCCCGCATGGATCACCGTCCGCATCTCAGCAGCATTGCCGATTTCCGTTGCGGTAATGCCCTTGGTTGCATGGGTGTAGCCGCCGATGATAGCTCCCTTTTTTCCCGTAAGAATCACCTTGTCGTCCGCAGAAATTCTTGAATTCAAAATGGTATTGGCCTGCACGCTGCCTCCTGCCATTACCACCGTATGCTCTATGAAGTCCGCAAATATATTTCCTCTGGCCGAAACCTTTGCCTTTTGTCCTCCCTGAATTCCACGGCTTAAAATGATATCTCCGCCGGCAAACAGATTAACTGCTTCCACGGTTCCCTTAATCTCAATATTTCTTCCTGCGCGGATCACAACGCCCGACTCTACATTTCCATTGATTACAACATCTCCGAAAAACTCAATCTTTCCGGTGATTAACGTCACATCCCCGTTAATTTCATGAAGGTTTTGAATATCAATCCTTCCGTCCTTAAACTCAATCTTTCCGCTCTTGGTTGCCAAATAAACATCCGGGTCTTCCTGATTGGATACCGCCTGCCCGCGAAGCGGCGGAATCTCCTTCACTCTGCCTGCAAGAATAGGCTTTCCTTTCACATCAAATCCATCCTGTCCCGGCATGACATGATGATAAACAGCAACCACATCACCCTTTCTCACATTTTGAAGGGTACTCATGTTGGTATAATCAACTCTGCCGTCTGCCAGCACTTTGGGCGCACGATACTGATCAGGGTCAAATTTATAATCAAAATATCCATCCCTGCCTTCCACAGCAGCCTGCCCTCTGGCTGCCACAATTTCTCTCTTATACACCCGTTTCTTAATCATGGCCGCCAGATTGGAATGATGATAGCCTGTAGTCACTCCGTTCTTTTGAAGGAAACCGATCAGCTCCTCCATGGTGTAATTATCCCTTTCGTCCCCCGGAGGCATCAGATACAGAAAGGCGTTCATACAATCATCATCTATTTTCACATAGGAACCGTTATCCTCAATGGATAAGGGTGTTAAGTCGGCACCCAAATCAGCGCTGTTCTCCCCCTGAAGCGTTTCCGGAATTGCCGTGCTTTTTACACTTTGATCCTGCTCATTGCCGGCTGCAAGCGTCTCAATTTCCCGCCGAAGCTCCGCAACCTCCTTTTCTGATAGAAAATCCTGATTTTTCATCCGATCCCCTCCCCCTGTCAAAAGGTACAGTCAAAATAAGTTCGGGAGATACCCTCCCGAACTTATTGTACCATTATTTCTATGGTGGTTGCAAACCTATTATTTGCGACGGACGCTTAATTCTTATGAAATACGGGTATCGCATCAATAGGAGCCTGGCATCTTACAGTCTGTCCTCCGACATACTCTTTTCCATCATTGATATTCTTCCAGACTCCTTCCGGAAGGTAAACCTCTCTTTCAAACTCTCCCGCATGCAGAATGGGTGCCACCAGATACTCGGAACCAAACATATACTGATCCGTCAATTCCCAGCAGGTCTTATCCTCCGGGAACTCATAAAACATGGTGCGGAGCAAAGGCGCGCCTGTCTCGCTTGCTTCCTTCATCAGCCCTTCAATATAGGGTTTTAAAGAAAGACGAAGTTCCAGCTGCTTTTTCATAACCTGAAAGGCTTCCTCACCATAGCTCCAAAGCTCATTGGGCTGTCCCGTATATAAGCTTCCTCCGCCGTACTCCTTATCGGAAAGAGGCGGAATGTTATGAGGTCCCCGATCTCCGTGCATACGGAGAATAGGACTGAACACCGCAAATTCAAACCACCGGAGCAAAAGCTCCCTGAATGCAGGATCCTCCACATCATCCGTCATAAAGCCGCCGATATCCGTAGTCCACCATGGAATGCCTGCAAGCCCCATATTCAGTCCGGCGCTGATCTGATCCCTTAAGGATTCAAAAGTGCTGGGTACATCACCTGACCAGAGCAGTGTGGAATATTTCTGGCTGCCTGCCCAGCCGCAGCGTACCAGATGAAGCATATCCTTTTCCCGTCCCTGGGCCTTGATTCCGTCGCAGAATGCCTTTGCGTACAACTGAGGATAAATATTGCTGACCTCCAGTGCACATCCCAATGCATAGCGGTAATTATCATAGTCATAAACCGCATAATCCGGTTCCGCATTGTCCAGCCAGAACATGTCAATGCCGTAATCGTAATAGTTTTTCTTACACTTTTCCCAGATAAATTCTCTTGCTTCCGGATTGGTCACATCGATTTCCAGACAGTCTCCCTGAAAATCATAAGTCTGAATACTTCCTCTCTCGGTTTGAATCAAGAGGCCTCGGTTAAACAGCTCCTCGAAATGGATGCTCTTCCGGTCTACGGAAGGCCACACGGATACCACTACCTTGATTCCCATGGAATGGAGCTCATCACACATTGCCTTGGGATCCGGCCAGTATTCGGGATCAAACTGCCAGTCCCCCTGTCTGGTCCAATGAAAGAAGTCAATCACGATTACATCAATGGGAATGTTCAGCTCATGATATTTTCTTGCTACTGACAATACCTCCTCCTGCGTACGATAGCGCAGCTTGCACTGCCACAATCCCAGAAGTCCGTCCGGTATCATAGGCGCACGCCCTGTTACCGCTGTGTAATTCCGAATAATCTGACTTGGATTTTCTTCTGCGGTTATCCAGTAATCAATCTCCTTGCAGGCCTCCATATGCCATTCCGTATAGTTTTTGCCGAAGGATACCTTGCCAACACCCGGATTATTCCACAAAAATCCATAACCCAGGCTGGACACTGCAAAGGGAATACTGATCTGGGAATTGCGCTGCGCAAGCTCCAAAACACATCCCTTCAAATCAAGATAAGGCTGCTGATACTGCCCCATACCAAACAGTTTTTCACCGTCATTACTCTCAAAGCGGACATTCAAAGCATAATCTCCGCCGATAATCGGCTTATAATCTCTTCCCACAATCTTAAGGCAGCGGCTTTCCGGGCTTTCCGTTCCTTCGTAGTTTCTGTAATATTCCCGAAGAATCAGCTTGTCATCCCGGTAAAAAGAAAGCACGCCGGAGCCGTTAATCCTGACACTGATCCTGCCGTTTTTAATTACAGCTGACTTGTTTTCAGAAACGGTAATCTCCGCTTTCTGAAACTCCTCCGGCACCTCTTCACCAAGCGCCCATTTTCTGCCGGTGAAATCCATATACCTCGTTGCCCTTACACGAAGGGCATTTTCTCCCCAAGGCTCAATACAAAGGCGCTCGCCCTGATGACGAGCAATCAGCTTGTTACCCTCTTTCGCAAAAATCATAATACCTCCTTCCTGCATGCTCCATGCAGACAACCCGTTTCATTTTAAAATTGTAATAACCCGTACATCTGTTATAATGATAATATAATGATTTTTTCACCAAAAATCTTGAACATATTTGATGCATACTAACACTTTCGTGACAATTGATATTTTCGTGATTAGTAACACTTGCGTGAACACTAACATTTTGTGAACACTAACACTTTGTGATAGGAGAAATAATGAATCAGGAATATCTTTTACTTCGGGAAGAAACCCATCATGGAAATGCCATGTTTCCGTTTATGGTGCATGAGATAGAAAGCGACTGCAGCTTCCGGGAACGTATCGGCTGCCACTGGCACAGCGAAATCGAGCTTTTGGTTGTGACGAAAGGACAGGCGGAGATGAATATTGATAATCGAAGCTACCATATCCAAAAGAACAGCATCATCTTCATTCCTTCAAACTGCCTGCATTCCGCAACCGCCGCTCCCCCGGATGCCTTTGACTTTTTTGCTGTCGATTTTGACCCGGCTCTTCTGAACAGCTTTGTCAATGACAGTATTCAGCAAAAATATTTTGACAGCCTTTTAAACGGAGAAATTTCATTTCCCGAATGTATTCTTCCCGGGCAGGAATGGGAAATCAGACTTTTACAAATGCTTGAGGAGGTCAGGCAGATTTTTGCCCGAAAGGAGACTGCCTATGAGCTGCTGATCAAGGCCAGATTATATGAAATCTGGTATCTGCTTTGTATTCATGCACAGAAAAAGAAAGCAGATGCCCCGGCCCATACGGACTATCGAATTTCCACGATCAAATCTGTCATTGAATATATCAAGAGTCATTATGACAGCCCCATCTTTTTGGATACGCTTTCGGATGAGTTTCATATCAGCAAGGGGCATCTGTGCCGCCTGTTTCGGTCTATCACAAAAATGTCGCTGGTAGAGTATATTAATTTTTACCGGATCAGCCAAAGTGCCTCCCTGCTTATGGAAACTGACCGTGAGATCAGTGAAATTGCAGGCATGACGGGCTTTAACAATATCAGCTACTATAATAAAATTTTTCGAAAATACATGCACATGACGCCTTCTGCGTTTCGGCAAACCGGGGCGGATTAACGCCCCGGCATTTTAATAGTGATATTTGGCCCTTTTTCCAATCAGAAACAAAATCGTTACCATTGCAGCAACTATTTCCGCAGCAACCACGGAAATCCAAATGCCGTCAATTCCCAGAATAATCGGGAGAAGAAGCACGGCTACTACCTGAAACAGCAGTGTTCGCAAAAAGGAAATCAGCGCAGAAATCAGGCCATCATTCAAAGCAGTGAAAAAAGCAGACCCATATATTGCAATTCCCGAAAACAAAAACGAAAAGGAATATATTGCAAATGCTCTTGCCGTTAATTCCAATAATTCCCGGTCATAACCGACAAATATCTTAGAAAGCGGCATAGCCATCACCTCTGCAATCACAAACATGCTTACGGAAAATATTCCGATAATCATAAAGCTTTTTTTCAGCAGACTTTTCATTTCCGCATAATTTCCCGCACCATAATGATAGCTGACAACCGGAGCAGTGCCATTGGAATATCCGATAAAGGCAGCCAAAAATATCATATTGACATACATCAGTACCCCGTAGGCCGCAACACCGTTTTCCCCTGCGTATTTCATCAGCTGAATATTGTACAACATGCTGACCAGGGAGATGGAGATGTTGGACATCAGCTCGGAAGAACCGTTTGTGCAGGTCTTCAAAAGGACATTTCCATCATATTGGGTTTTGGTCAAATGAAGCAGGCTTGTATTGGGGCGGACAAAATAAATCAATGGCAGCAGGCCTCCCACTACCTGCCCCAGTGCCGTCGCAGCTGCGGCACCGGCAAGTCCCCAGCGAAATACAGCCACAAACAATGCATCCCCGATTATGTTGGTCGCACCGGCTGCTATGGAAACCACAAGTCCAAGCTGCGGCTTTTCCGCTGTAATGAAAAAATTCTGAAATGCATATTGTAAAATCAAGGCGGGAAGTACGGTCAAAATAATCCGCCCATATAAAACACAATCATCCAGCATTGCGCCCTCCGCACCCATCAGCTTTGCTATAGGGCGCAAAAGAAGAAGAGACACACACATGATAACTATGCCACTGATAATGGAAACATAGATTAACATGGAAAAATATTGGTTTGCCTTCTCATGCTTGCCCTCTCCCAGAGTTTTGGCAACCAATGCACTGCCGCCTGCGCCAAACATAAAACCAACGGAGCCTAAGATCATTAAAAACGGCATAATGAAATTTACAGCGGCAAAAGGTGTCTTCCCCACAAAATTTGATACAAAAAAGCCATCAACCACACCATAGACAGACGTAAAAATCATCATAACAATGGATGGCATTGAAAAGCAAAGAAGCCTTTTATAGTTGAAATGATCTGAAAGCTGAATGTTCATAATAACCTCCTTATTTCATATGTGAGCCGAAAAATACTTATACAAACCAAAAGCCCGGTTACTTTCGGAACATTGTTCCAAAACAGCAACCGGGCGCACCCGACATCTTCCCTTCGACATAATGGCTACGGCCAAAAGTCCTCCGATGACAATTATAATTATTTATTCAACTGCTTTAATCTTTCCTTAACCTGCTCCATCATCTGGGTGTATTTCTCAAGCTTTGCTCTCTCCTCAGCAACCTTTGCTTCCGGGGCCTTGGACATGAATCTTTCATTGTTCAGCATGCCGTTTACTCTGGCAAGCTCTCCCTCCAGACGCTTCTCCTCTTTTTGCAGACGCTCAATTTCCTGTTTTATGTCAACCAATTCTGCAAACGGAATATACAGTGTTGCGTTGGCAATCACTACCGATACCGCATCCTCCGCAATACCTGTCTTGTCCTTCTGGATCTTTACCTCTGAAGCATAGGCCAGAGCCTCAAAGAACAGCTTTCCGTCTGTAAATGCGTTGATGACATCCTGATTTTCGCTGACTACATAAACCAAGGCTTTTTTGCTGGGAGCAACATTCATCTCGGTACGGACATTTCGAATGCCTCTTACCGCCTCCTTGATGATCTCAATATCCCTTTCTTCCTTTGCATAATTCCATGCTTCCTGATACTGAGGCCACTTGGAGATCATAATCGACTCCTCTTCGTTTTGCAGTGTACAGAAGATCTCCTCTGTAATAAAAGGCATATAAGGATGAAGGAGCTTTAATGCACCGATCAGAACCGTCTTTAAGGTCCACAGCGCCGCATCCTTGCTGGTCTGATTATCGGAATTGTAAAGGCGGGGCTTCACCATCTCAATATACCAGTCGCAGAACTCATCCCAGATAAAGTCATAAACCTTCTGCACTGCGATTCCAAGCTCAAAGCTTTCCATATTTTCGGTAACTTCCTTAATCAGCGTGTTCAGCTTGGAAATAATCCACTTATCTGCCGGTTCAAGGGCAGGATCGGCCACCTTAAGTCCGCCCTCCGGCATGTTCATCATAATAAAGCGGGATGCATTCCAAATCTTGTTTGCAAAATTTCTGCTTGCTTCCACTCTCTCATAATAGAAACGCATGTCATTTCCCGGTGCATTTCCTGTAATCAATGTAAGACGCAAAGCGTCTGCACCATACTGGTCAATAATCTCCAAGGGATCAATACCGTTTCCAAGAGATTTGCTCATCTTCCGTCCCTGAGAGTCTCTTACAAGGCCATGGAATAATACGGTCTTAAAGGGCTTCTCACCCATCTGTTCAAAACCGGAAAAGATCATACGGATTACCCAGAAGAAAATAATGTCATATCCGGTAACCAATACATCCGTGGGGTAAAAATACTTCAAATCCTCTGTCTGCTCCGGCCATCCCAGTGTGGAGAAGGGCCATAATGCAGAGGAAAACCATGTATCCAAAGTATCAGGATCCTGCGTAAGGTGATCACAGCCGCACTTAGGACATTTCTCCGGCTCTTTTGCTGCCACAATAATCTCACCGCACTTGTCACAGTAATATGCCGGAATTCTGTGTCCCCACCAGAGCTGTCTGGAAATACACCAGTCGCGAATATTGTCGGTCCAGTTAAAGTAGGTCTTCTCCATTCTCTTAGGGATCAATTGAATATCACCGTTCTTAACCGCTTCCACTGCGGGCTTAATCAGCTCATCCATCTTCACAAACCACTGCTGCTTAATCATGGGCTCAATGGTAGTCTTGCAGCGGTCATGGGTTCCTACATTGTGTGAATAATCCTCAATCCGCACAAGCAGTCCCATCTCATCTAATTCCTTAACAATCGCTTCTCTAGCCTCATAACGGTCCATACCGCAGAATTTACCGCCGTTTTCATTGATGGTGGCATCATCATTTAAAATATTGATCTCAGGCAGGTTATGACGCTTTCCAACTTCAAAATCGTTAGGGTCATGGGCAGGAGTGATCTTAACCACACCTGTTCCGAATTCCATATCTACATAAGAATCCGCAACCACAGGAATTTCCCTGTTTACGATAGGAAGCATCAGCTTCTTTCCTACAATATCCTTATATCTTTCATCCTCGGGATTAACTGCCACCGCTGTATCCCCCAGCATGGTTTCGGGTCTGGTGGTAGCAAACTCCACAAATCTGGTGGTGCTGATGCTGCCGTCATCCTCAATTACAGGATATTTAATATGCCAGAAGTGACCGGCCTGCTCTGTATATTCAACCTCTGCATCGGAAATAGAGGTATTACATACCGGGCACCAGTTGATAATACGGCTTCCCTTATAGATCCAGCCCTTTTCATGCATTTTACAGAACACTTCCGTTACTGCCTTATTGCAGCCTTCATCCATGGTAAAACGCTCTCTGTCCCAATCGCAGGAGCTGCCCAGCTTCTTTAGCTGGCTGATGATGCGTCCGCCGTACTCTTTTTTCCAATCCCAGGCACGCTCAAGGAAGCCTTCTCTTCCCAAATCCTCCTTGCTTATGCCCTCTTCCTTCAATTTCTCGATAATCTTAACCTCAGTTGCAATGCTGGCATGATCCGTTCCCGGCTGCCAAAGCGCATTGTAGCCCTGCATTCTTTTAAAGCGGATTAAAATATCCTGCATGGTATTATCCAGTGCATGTCCCATATGAAGCTGCCCTGTAATATTCGGAGGGGGAATCACGATAGTAAAAGGTGTTTTGGAATGATCCACCTCGGCATGAAAATATTTCTTATCCAGCCATTTCTGATAAAGTCTGTCCTCAATCCCTTTGGGGTCGTAGGTTTTTGCAAGTTCTTTGCTCATAGCATCCTCCTTCTTCCGGTTCCAATATCTTTCCTGAAAATATAAAAAGCCCTTCGCAGATTATCTGTCTGCAAAGGGCGTATTCACGCGGTACCACCTTTATTTATCACTCTGAGATTTCGGCAAAAGCTGCTCAAAATCCTATCCGGTAACGGGGATAAATCGTGAGAGCTTACTTACCCTTCCCTGGCAGAGCACATTCTGTCATGCCATAAGCGGTGTTCAGTTCTCCGGCTCCAAAGCTACCTTCCACATTCCTCTCCTGAAACCTCACAGCACTGCACCATCCATGATGCAGGGTTTCTTCTCTGGCGGGTCGGCCATGTGTACTCCTCTTTTTCGACGCCTTTAAAGTCTGATTTAAATTCCATTACATCATAAAGCATGAAAAGTTCTTTGTCAACTGCCTTTATTGAAAACATGCCTTTATTGAAAGCATCCATTTATTTCCTCTGGATATCATTGATGTCCCATGCTATAGTCTCATTGTAATATTTTTGTAACATTTTGAAATATTTTTGTAATAAAAGGAGGATTTTTAAATGAAAAAAACATTTTTAACTTTAAGTATTGCCGCTGCTGTCAGCACCGGTATTGCTCCCTTAACAGCACATGCCATGGACTCTTCAGCAGCCTACGCCTGTTACGACAGTTCTCTTGCGCAGATTGCTTCTTCCGGTCAATGGATCACTTTAGATGATTTAAATCAAAACAATGAATTAACGGAGCATCTGCAAAACCTGTTAGGAAACTGCGAGGTTCATATAGGCGTACTGATACAAAACGGCTGCACGGATGATTCAATTGGTGATATCGTCATCCCCGAACCTTCCACACCACAAGCGCCGGTTCCCACGCCGCCTGCCTCCGGGGACACTCTGCCCGATGATACGCTTCCGGGAACCGGAGATACAGGGGCTTCCACTCCTGAAGAACAGCCCCCCGTAACATCCCCTGATGAAGATACGGAAGCTTCGGAAGGCGAAGTGCATCCCTATGTGCTCCGCATTGTAGAGCTGGTAAATGAAGAACGTGCCAAGGCCGGTTTAAGTCCTGTCACATTGGATATGGCAGCTGCCACCGCAGCCCAGGTCAGGGCACAGGAAATTGTAAGCAGCTTTTCCCATACCCGTCCAAACGGCAGCAGCTTTTCCACAACCTTAAAGGAGCAGGGCGTCAGCTATCGGACAGCCGGTGAAAATATTGCCTGGGGGCAGCACTCCCCGGAAGCGGTCATGGAAGGATGGATGAACAGCTCCGGCCATCGGGCAAACATTCTCAAAGAATCCTTTACCCATATCGGTGTAGGTTATTATCAGGAAAACGGAGTTAATTACTGGACACAGTTATTTTGGGGTTAAAACAGACTATACGCATAAACACCCGGTGCAACAGGCACCGGGTGTTTCATGATTCTCATACTATTCTATATGGCTTTCCAGCAATCCATAATGTGCCGTGAACACCTTTTCAAATTTATTCAATTCCTCTTTTAGGCTGCAAATAGTCTCATGCGCCTGTTTTTTATCCATTGAGAATGGATGAACCGAAATCTGTCCATGGACTGCCTTAAAAGCGTCTCCCGTAAATAAATATTTCTCATCAACCGCATACATAGCCGAACCAATTGTATGACCGGGCGCCAGGATTATGCGCACCTTGTGATCACCTGAAACTATTACTTCATTATCCGTCACCCCTGTCACTTTATTAAAAGCGCTCAATTCAGGCAGCCTGTTTTTCTCAAAGAGCCGTCTGAACGTACTGCCATCTATCATCTGCTTTTCCTGCTCGCTCAGACAGATTTCTGCATTAGGGAACAATACAATTGAGGCCACATGATCATAGTCCGTATGCGTTAGGAAAACACTTTTTACCCTGCGTCCGTCAATGGACATTTTCTCCATGCTCCGCTTAACCGCTCCGGCATCGGAACCCGCATCAATTACGATCCAATCCTCTCCCGACGGAATAAAGAATAAGTTATTCATGCGATTCTTAATCGCTATAATATCCGTTCCTTCTATTTTTCCGCTGGCTAACGGATGCATGAAAAACATACTGCATCTTCTCCCTTCCAAAGTAAACTCTTGTGTCACATTTAGAATTATGATAAGGTATCATTCAAGAGAAAGCAATATTTCCATCATAAGTGACACTATTTTGCCAAAAAGTGTCAGTAAGGAGCCGTTATGAACCCTTCCCAAAATCCAAGCGCAATTCGTTCCAAAAAAGAAATCACCGATGCACTTTTGCAGTTAATGAATGCTTATCCCTATGACGAAATAACGGTAAAGCAGATCATTCTGGAATCTCATGTTTCCCGAAAAACCTTTTACCGCAATTTTCTCTCCAAAGATGATGTTTTAGATGCGTATATAGACGGTGTTATGTACCAGTATATGAAATCTCTGGAACAGATGGGCAGCTGTCAGCCCTCCGTCATTTTAGACATTATTTTTAGTTTCTGTATGCAGCACCAAAGCTTACTGTTTCTGCTTCGTGACAATCATTTGATGCATCTTTTGCTGGATAAATGGAATACATTTATCCCGATGATACATGGTCAGCTTGTAGGAGATAACTGTACAATGTTCCAATCGCTTTCCCCGGAGCAGGTTTCCTATGTCATTGCATGCAATGTGGGCGCAGTTTGGAACGTTATCATGAAATGGATTGAAAATGATACGAAGGATAAACCGGATGATATTAAAACGACTCTGTTGAAATATATCAATAGCTTATCGCTTTCCATATAGGATTTGAGTATCTAGCAGCCCCACTTACATCAAGGCTCTCTCGTACAACTCCCGATCCAAATCCTTGAACACATTAAAAATAATCCGGTCAAACTTATCCGCATATTGCTCCAAAAAATCTGAAACTGTATCCACTGCTATTTTCGCAGCTTCCTCATTCGGGAAACGGAACTCTCCTGTTGAAATGCAGCAGAACGCTACGCTTCTGATACCATGCTCCAAAGCGCATTCCAGCACACTTTTATAACAATTTCTTAAATCCTGACACAAGCCATTTGTCAATTCCCCATAAACAATGGGACCAACTGTATGAATCACATATTCTGCGGGAAGGTTATATCCCTTCGTAATGGTTGCCGTTCCGGTTGGTTCCTCGTAACCTTTTCCATAGCGGATACGCCTCTGATTCATAATATGACTGCACTCTTCCCTAAGCTGCAATCCTGCTGCACTGTGGATTGCATTGTCAATGCACCTGTGACATGGTACAAAGCACCCTAACATCTGTGAATTTGCGGCGTTGACTATTGCTCCCGCCTTCAGCCTTGTAATATCTCCCTGCCACACCGACAATTGATCTGCAAAAGCATGGCAGCTTCCAAGCTGTTCCCGGATTGTGGGAATGTCACTCCAAGCAACAATACCCTTTTCCCTTGCTTCTTCGGCAAGGAACTCATCCTGCACGGAACGTATCCCCTCCGGTATCCATTTTGGCATGCGGATATTCATAAGAGACCGAAGCAGCGCCCGCTTCTCCTCATATCCATCAGGCATGGTAAAGCGGACATCTGTATTTCCCTTCCCCTCATACTTATAAAATTCTGCGGAATCCTTCTGCATCTGTTCTAACAGGAAATCCAGTCTGTCTCTTTGACTTTTCCCCTCTGCCATATTAAACACTCCTTTAAATCCGATATGATATATCTTTGATCCTGTTTCCTATATCCACAATACTCCTGGCAATATCCTGATTAATGCCAACAGCTCTGCTGCCAAAACTTTCCGGCACAAAGGCTTCCTCAAGATTTAACCGGATCAATGTCCAATTCTTTTGCTCACGCATCATCCTTTCAAACGGGAAACGGATAATAACCGGCGTATTAAAACCGACTCCAAGCTCCAGAAGAACTAACCGTCTGTTTCGATGCTCTTTCAAAAATTTTTCATACCGTTTGGCCGCCTCATGCCAATGCTCATCTTCCACAAAATGCTGGTCACATCTTAAGTTCATTGCCATATTTCCACCGCAGACAGGACATTTGGGAACCATATATGCAGGCACAAGGCAATTCTTCCTTGCCTGATTCATCTGTCCGAAAAGCTTTACCGCATCATAGGTTTTATTGTGACAGCCTTTTTCACATTGAATCAACCCATAATCCCCTTGCGTTGCAAAGATAACATCATCCGAAAATCCGGCTTTCCAAAATTGATGATCCACATTGGTTGTCAGAATAAAATACGCTTTATCCTGCACAAGGCGGTGCACCTCCCGATACAGAGGAAGCCCCTCCGGTTCTATCCGATTCAGCCACGCATGTTTCGACCAGTATCCCCACTTTGCTTCCTCCGTAGGAAAAGGATAAAACCCGGCGCTGTACATATCACGCATATACATTTTACCGTATTTTTCTATGAACTCTCCAAAATTATCCGTAAACCTTTTTCCTCCATAGGATAGTCCTGCCGCAGTAGACATTCCTGCTCCTGCGCCGATTAATACTGCATCCGCCTGATTGATCATCTTTGCCGCCCGCTCTGTTTGCTCTTCATATGACAATTCCTGAAACACATAATCATTTGCCGATGTTCCGCATAAAAAGCTGTTCCAATTCGTTTCCATCTTATTCTTTCCTCCAACATAGAAGCAACCGCTTCTATATCGGCTGCTTCTATATCTTTCAGTTAGCACCACCATTATTACAACTTGAGATAAAAAAATTAAAACTTACCGTTGGTATTCTGCCAGCTTTCCTTCTCTGCAATAGTCTCCATTACATCCCAGTGCTCTGCAATTTTTCCGTTTTCCACTCTCCATAAATCATAATAACTGGTAGGTGCTCCGCCAAAAGTACCCTCACTGACTGCCAGCACATAATTTCCCTGGGCAAGTACCTGATGAACCATTGTATAAATCATCTGAATATTCTGTTTTGCAAGAGCTTCCAGTGCTGCACCCAAACCGGACAAACCATCTGCAATACCTGTGTTATGCTGAATATAAGTATCTCCATCAAAATAATCCGGTGCCTTGGCGGAATTATTGCCCTGCATAACATCATACAGGAATCCCTTAACAAGCTGACGGTTGGCTTCTGTTTTCTCCAAATCCTTAACAGGCGCTACATTGTCAATCTGCGTATGCCCGGAAGGATTGGGTGCCGCCAGATCTGCCAGATTATCCCAATGCTCTGCTATCCTGCCTTCCTTGTCAAAACGGAAAATATCAAAAGCAACCTGCTCCCCTGCTCCTGCAAAATTGTATACCGTCTGAAGAAAAACCTTATCTCCATCCTCATATGCACGAATATTCTTTACTGTGCTTGGAATATCAGCAGCTGCAAGATATTTAACGCTTCCTACAAAGGCATCACGTCCTGTGCCATATGCAAGATTATGCTGAATATAGCCTTCCGCCAAAAGCGAAGCCGCCTTGTCTGCATCACCTGTTGCAAATGTGTTAATCAGTTCCTTTGCCTTTTCAATCTGTGTCATAGTGTTATCCTCCTTATGATTTGAAAATAATTTTGAGAAAATGCTCATATAGGCACTTCCCGTTTGCGTTTTTGTTGTAACTTTCTTTATTACATCTAGACAATATCACTTCGTAGTTGTAATGTCAATAGTTACAACAAAATTTTTCAAAAAATTTTCAGGTACTTGAATTTTTCATTTCAAATACCTGAATTTTCTTGGTTTCTTATCTCTCTATAAATATTTGTCCGTATCTCGTCTGACATCCTCCAAGGTAAAGGCCGCCAATTCTTGTTCCATTGCTTCCTGAACTTTTTGCAGCTTATCATCCAAAATCAAATGAATGTTCCTGCCAACCGGACAGTTTGTGCTTGGATTTTCGTGGAAATGAAACAGCTTCCCATTCTCAACACACTCCACTGCCCGATAAATTTCAAGAAACGTTATTTCATGCAGCGGCTTTGCTATGGAAGCCCCACCGGTTCCCCTTGCTACGGTTACAAGTCCTGCTGCCTTTAATTGAGCCAATATTTTTCTTATAATAACCGGATTCACATTGGTACTGGCCGCAAGAAAATCACTTGTGATTTTGTAATCCTTTTCAAAGGTATCAATGCAGGCAAATATATGAATTGCTATGGTAAATCTGCTTGAAATCTGCATAAACACACCTCTTTTGTTCTCTGTTTTATACGCTGATCTGACAGGACGCCTTCCAAACCTGTCCCGGCATAATGAAATTGCCCCATTCCCGATCCTTTAACTCGCCGTCAAAGCCTTCATGGTCACATCTGCCATACCATGGCTCAATGCAGATAAAAGGCGCATTTTTATGCGGGGGAGACCATATCCCGAAAAGAGGTGCCTCCATAGTAACCGTCAGATAAGGAGTTCCGTCCGCAGTGCATAGTGCTGCCTTCTTGGCCTGATCATGCTCAATCACTAGCGCATCCTTGTCAAACAAATCCTCCGTAATCTTAAGGAAACCATTATTCAAAGAATATCTGTCTTTTTCATCGGTTGCGAGACCGCTGCCGCTTAATCTGGTGCTCACAATTTCATTCTCCGCATCCAGGTATATCTGATAATCGGTCTGCTTCTTTCCCTCCTCAATAGGACAGTTAAATGCGGGGTGTCCTCCGATGGAAAAGGGCAGCTCTTCCTTACCGGGGTTTTCCACCTGCCAAAGCACTTCTACGCCATCTTCCAAAAGCTTGTAGCCTAATTTCAAAATAAATTCATAGGGATACTTTTGCAAGGTCTCTTCGTCGGATTTCAGCTCCAGCCATATCTCATCCTCCGTCTGAGAAAGCAATGTAAACTCCATGTCTCTGGCAAAGCCATGCTGTGACATGGGATAAGTCTTACCCTTGGTTCTGTATTCCTTATTATTCACTCCTCCCACAAAGGGAAAAAGCACCGGTGAGGTTCTTCCCCAGAATGCCGGATCAGCCTTCCACATATATTCCGTCCCTGTACTTAGCTTCTTTAAGGATTTCAGCTCCGCCCCATGGGAGGCAACCTGAATGGAAATCAAATCATTTTTAAGTGTGTACACTGCCATATTACCCTCCGTTTTTAACTGTATTTGCTGTTCCGTTTAGAGCGTTAATGCCCTAATCCCGCTACAGAAAAAAGCCGTATTTTACTTAAAACGGCTTTTTCATAATCTACGCTATCATATTTACCTGATACGCCTCTGCGGCTCTCTGCATCTGAAACAAATTCCTGTCATAGTGCATGGAGAGCATTTCTCCGGCACTGCTTACAGGCTGAAAATCTTCTGTCATATCCACTGCTTCCGCCATATCATTACTTACAGGCTTCATAATTCTCGACGCATTCATTCTTCCCATCTGCATTTGCATATCAAGCACATCCATCCAATTAGAGGTCTGCCCCTTTCGAAGAGGGTTTTCATTCAGGTCCTCATCCGTAAGGGAAGAAAAATCTGTCTTACTTGAAAGAAGATCCTCTCCAATGGATGCCACCCTTGACAGGCTGCTTCTGCTTAAAATATTGGTATTATAAATATAAGGTGTAAAATTAACCCCGCTTATTCGCATATTCGTTCCTCTGAAACCATTTCCATGTAACCGGCAAATCAATTGCTACACTACGATTTTAGTCTAACATAAATATGTTATATGCACAACCAAAATCACTTATTCATCCACATCCACGGCCTCTACGTCTATAATCCGCTCCGACTGCCGCTTCACCTTGAAGACCCTTGACAAAATCCATACATCCGATAAGCCATCATAAATAAGAAAAATACCAATCAGCCTCACCACCGTATCCATCACCCTAAAAGGATTGTAAATCAGCACCGCTCCTAATACTACCGTTAAAATACCCATCAGGAATGCGACCCACCATCTCTCATAACCGTCCTTTTTCAGTGCAATGGCTTGAACAACATTATGTAAACCATGTATCACAATAAGCACACCAACAATCACCGGCACTGCCATAATAATCATTTCCGGCTTTAACAAAATCCATATTCCGATCACCGCAACCACAATTCCAAGCAGCATCATTCCCTGAGAAACAATATTTCTTTCCCTGCTCAGCAGATAAACAATGATTTGAACCACTCCATAGATCAGTAATACAATCCCAAGCATCATACACACAATCTGCGTGGTGGTTCCCGGCCAGATTAAAAGCACCAAGCCCAAAATTACACATATAAGCGCCGATGCGGTATAATTCACCTTAAACTTCTTTAAAAAATCTGCCATACCTTATTTGTCCTCCTTCTCATTCCTCTTATTTTCGTGAAGCATTCCTCTTTCTTTTTTCCATACGGTGGCTTTTTACTGCCTCAAAGATCAGATATCCCAGATAGCCTGTCACCGCTCCCAGACAGTTCAGTAAAATATCATCTACATCAAATGCACCAAAAGCACTGAACAACTGGAACACCTCTATTCCCAGCACAAACAAAAATGCATTGAGAAACATAATCAAAAAATTCCGGCCATGCTTAAATACATATGGGAACAAAAAGCCAAAAGGAATGAACACTACCACATTTCCCACAAGATTTTCAAAGCTGTTAAGCATGTAGGAATAATCTATATACATTCTGATTGTCTTAAAAAGAGTGAAATTGGCTGAATCTAACCCCTCTAAAATAACGCCCTTTTCCCATGTATCCACAATCGCCTTTAACTGGTCAAACGGATATTTAAAAATAATCAGCCTGATCACCAGCAAAAGATACAATATAAATATCATACGGAGCTTTCTGCTTCCATAAGCTTCCTTCTCTTTTTCCACTAATAACGAACCTCCATCAAAGCAAGTCCCTTTGCAGGCACCAGTTCCCCTGCATTTTCTCTGCTTCCGGATGCCAAGATATCCTTGATTTCCTCCGGCCTTCTTTTGTTCGTTCCCACCTCAAGAAGCGTTCCCGTAATAATCCTTACCATATGATACAAAAAACCATTCCCTCTGAAGGTAAAAAGGATTTCATCTGCCGCTCCCTGCATGCACATGGATGTACTTACAACCTTTTCGATCCGTATTTCCTCAATCGTCCTTACGGTAGACTTTTTCCCTCGTTTGTTGGAGGTAAAGGCTTTAAAATCATGCGTTCCCAAAAGATACTCTGACGCCTTTCTCATAGCCTGTATATCAACCGTCTCTGTCAGGATATGGGCAAAGCGTCTGTCAAACACATGGGGAAGCGTTGAACAAATCACACGATAGCAATAGGTTTTTCCCTTAGCGTTTAATCTGCTGTGAAAGCGTTCCGATACCTCCCGTACCTCAAGCACACCGATATCCTCCGGCAGGTACCTATTCATATAGTCCAAAATCTCCTGTGGTTCCATTTCCGTGTCCGCATGAAAATTAGCAACCTGCCCCAAGGCATGAACACCTGCATCCGTCCTTCCCGACCCTTGAATTTCCACCTTTTGTCCGGTCATCTTAGTAAGCAGTGCTTCCAGCTTTCCCTGAATGGTATTATCGGTACTCTCCTGCCTCTGCCAGCCCTGATACCTTGTTCCTTCATATTGAAGTATCAGCTTAAAATTACGCAATTATTTAACCTCCCACGGATTTTCCCTGCCCTCCACAAAGCATTTACAGCCCATGAGAGAATCCCGAACTACCGTTTTCACACAATCATCGGTATAAAAAGCCATATGATGGCTTACGGTCACATTAGGGAAACCTCGCAGGATAGCCAGCTCCCTATTATTTAGTATATCTGATTTATGATCATAATAATACAATCCAAACTCATTTTCTACCACATCAAGGCCGGCACCGCCGATCTTGCCCGATTCAATTCCCCGAATCAGCGCCTCCGAATCGATCAGTCCGCCTCTTGCCGTATTAACGATCATCACGCCGTCCTTCATCCTGGCAATGGTCTCGCCGTTAATCATATGATAATTCTCATCGGTAAGCGGCGCATGAAGGGTGATCACATCTGCCTTCCTCCACATTTCCTCAAGACTCACATAGGGAACACCGCTTTCCTTCACCTCATCACTTTCATACAGGTCATACGCCAGCAGACCACAGCCAAAACCCGACAAATTCTTAAGCACGGTTTTTCCAATTCTTCCCGTACCGATCACTCCTACAGTCAAATCCTTTAATTCTCTGCCCTGAATCCCCATAAGCGTATAATCCTGGATATTGGTTCTCTCCATGATCCTCTTCATTTTCCTTATAGTCATAAGAATAAGCATCACCGCATAGTCAGCTACTCCGCAGGGTCCATAGGGCGCATTTGCCACCGTCATGCCAAATTTTTTGGCTGCTTTCACATCAATATGATCATAACCTATTGTTCTTGTTGTTACATATTTTACCCCATAATCGGCAAAGACCTTCAGAAGCTCCTCCGGCATTTTGGAGGTGAGAATATCAATACATTCGCTCCCCTTTGCCAAAGCTGCATTCTCTGTATTTGGTGCATCAGGACACAGCACCAGCTCAATTCCCAGTTCCTCCCCGTACCTCTCAAACAGCTCTTTTTCGTCAAAGCTTCTGTAATTATAGACTGTTACCTTCATCCTCCATACTTCCTTTCTGACTCTCTTCCTTTGCCTGCATGGCTTTCAGACGCTTTTCCTCCAACTCCTTATAAATGGTCACCGCTTCCATGTCCTCATCCGTTAAATGACGGAAGTTACTGATACTTGCATACAATATTTTCAAACTGTTCAGGAAGGTATCGAAAACCCCCTCCTCATACATATTCAAAACAATAATCCCAATAGGCACCGCAATGATCATCCCCACCACGCCGGCTGCCTTGTATCCCACATACAAAAGGATCAGGGTAGGAATGGGGGAAAGCCCCACGGAGTCTCCAACAATCTTTGGCTGTATCAGCTGTCTTGCCAGCTGTCCCACTCCCCAGATAATGAGAAGACCGATCACCATAGTATAATCACCGCTTAAAAATTTCACAATTGCCCATGGCAGAAGCACCGTTCCCGTGCCAAAGAACGGTAGCAGATCCAAAAAAGCCACGCCTATGGCAATAATCAGCGCATATCGCACCTTAAGTATGGTAAAGCCTACCGCCAAAAGCACATACATCCAAAGCTCTATTTTCAGCTGTGCCTTAAAATATCCCCCTACAGCTCTTCGAAGTCCCCGCCTGATCAGTTCAAACCGGTCAACAATGGATCTTGGAAGTGCTCTGGTTAAGAGCCTTGGCAGGTAATCTCTGTCTGCTACAAACAAATATGCCGACAACAGACACATGATAATTGCGATGATTATAGACGGAATATTTTTGGCAAAGCGGCTTAAGGCCTCCAATGTGGGGCTGCTAAGACCGCCTACGAACTCTCCCAGGTACTCTCCTATGTTCGCAGAAAAGTTGCTAATAGCAATTCTCACACTTTCAGGAAAAAACCTGCTTGCCACCTCCAGCCTTTCGCCTACCTGTTTAAAATCCTGCTGCATTCCTTCCCACATCTTGGGAAGCTCACTGATAAAATCTATGATTTCCTCCGTCACCTTAGCGCCGATCAGATATCCTGCAAGAATTACCAGTGCAATTACCGCAATGATGACAAACGCTGAACCTGCCTTTCGCCTGATCTTCAGCTTTTTTTCAAAAAAGTGCACCAGGGGGCCGGCGATCCATGCAATCAGCCAGCCGATTACAAAGGGCATAAAATAAATAATAATCCTCGGTACCACAAAGACAAACAACAGCAGCAGTACTACAATAATACCAAGATTTACCAGCACCTTCAGATAGGTTTTTTTTCTTCCGTCAACCGTCATAATCCACCGCCTCTTCCGCTTCCAAATAGGAATCCAACAGTTCGTAGATCTCTTCCCTGCCCTGCTTGGTCTGCGCAGAGTACGGAATAATAATGGTATTCTTCACCACCTTAAGGCCTTCCCGTATCACCTTAAGCTGCTTTTGTATCTGACTTCTGTTAATCTTATCCAGCTTAGTGGCAATAATAACAGGTTCAAAGCCCTGATGTAAAATCCAGTCATACATCATCTTATCATTTCCGGAGGGCTCATGCCGGATATCAATAAGCAAAAATACTGCCTTAAGTCTCTTGGATTTATGGAGATAATTTTCAATCATTTTCCCCCATTTTTCCTTTTCCTGCTCACTCACCTTTGCATAACCATACCCTGGCAAATCCACAAAATACATCTGATCATTGATATTATAGAAGTTAATGGTCTGTGTTTTCCCCGGCTGGGCACTGGTTCTGGCTAATGACTTGCGGTTCATAAGCCCGTTAATAAGCGAAGACTTTCCCACATTGCTCTTTCCTGCAAAGGCAAATTCCATGTGTTCGTTTTCGGGCAGCTTACTTGTAATTCCGCAAACTGTTTCCAGATTCACATTTTTAATTACCATTTCTATTCCCCTGTTCTTTCCTGTGCCTTACTTCGATTTCCGCATCTCTGCTTTCAGTCCTGCGACTTACTTCAATTCCCACTACTCTGCGTTCAGTCCTGTGTCTTTATAAGAGCATGCCGCAACACTTCTGCCATACTCTTTACATAGGTAATGGTAAGTCCATCCTTGATCTCCTCCGAGATCTCCTCAATGTCCTTTTTATTTTCAGCAGGCACCAGCACTTCCTTGATCCCTGCCATTTTAGCTGCCAGTATCTTTTCCTTCAGTCCGCCAATGGGAAGTACTCTTCCCCGAAGCGTGATTTCTCCTGTCATAGCAAGATCATTTCTTACCGGCTTTCCCGTTATTGCGGAAAAGAGCGCAGTTGCCATGGTAATTCCTGCGGAAGGACCGTCCTTGGGCACTGCTCCCTGAGGGATATGTATATGAAAATCATGATCCTTAAAAAACTCCGGCAAAATATCGTATTCCCCGGCAATAGATCTGATATAGCTCATGCCGATCACGGCAGACTCCTTCATCACATCACCCATCTGGCCGGTAAGCTCCACCTCACCCTTGCCCGGCATTTGATTTACCTCGATCTGCAGGGTATCGCCGCCCACACTGGTCCATGCAAGTCCCCGCACGATTCCCACCTGTGGCTTACTGTTTGCCTTATCCAGCGTATACTTTTTCTTTCCCAGATAATGCTCCAGGGCGGAAGCTGTAACCTTGATCTTTTCCGCATCCTCCCCGGCTTCCCGCTTTTCCAAAATTTCAATTGCCGCCTTCCGCAGGATATCACCGATCTTTCGCTCCAGTTCCCGGACGCCTGCCTCCTTTGTATAAAAGGTGATTATACTTTTCAGCGCACTGTCCTGAATCGTCAGCATTTTTCCTGTGATACCGTTTTTCTCCATCTGCTTCTTTAACAGATGTTCCTTGGCAATATGAAACTTCTCATTCTCCGTATAGCTGCTGACCTCAATGACCTCCATACGATCCAAAAGCGGTCTTGGGATTGTCTGGGTTGTATTGGCCGTTGCTATAAAGAGCACCTCTGACAAATCCAACGGAATTTCAACATAATGATCCCGAAACCGGACATTCTGCTCCCCGTCAAGAACCTCTAATAGCGCAGAAAAGGTATCTCCCTTATAATCATTGCTCACCTTATCGATCTCGTCAAGAAGCATTAAAGGATTTTTAACGCCTGCCTGCTTAAGACCTGTGGCAATTCGCCCCGGCATAGCCCCTACATAGGTCTTCCGGTGTCCTCTGATTTCCGCTTCATCACGCACGCCGCCTAAGCAGATCCTCACATACTTTTTATTCAGCGCCTCCGCTACACTCTTTGCAATCGAAGTTTTTCCTGTCCCAGGCGGTCCCACCAGGCAAATGATAGGGCTCTGCCCCTTTTCGGTAAGACAGCGCACCGCCAAAAATTCCAAAATGCGTTCCTTTACCCTGGTAAGTCCGTAATGCTCTCTGTCAAGCACCTCCCTGGCATGCCAAATGCTCTCACTGTCCTTCGTTTTCTTATCCCAGGGAAGCTCCAATAAGGTTTCAATATACCCCCGTTCCACTGCGCTCTCCGAGCTGCTTCCCGACAGACTCTTAAAACGGGATATCTCCTTTTTAATTTTCTCCTTAACCTCATCAGAAGCCTCCAACTTAGCAAGGCTCTCCTCAAACTGATCCGCATCGGAGAAGGTTCCTTCCTCTCCCAGCTCTTCCCTGATATAATGCAGCTGCTCCCGAAGCAGATATTCCTTCTGATTCTTTTCCACCCGCCCCTTAATCTTTTGGGTAATTTCCTCTCTGGCACAGGCTATTTCAATCTCCCTCTGCAAAAGACCAACCAGTATCTCAAAGCGCTCCTCCACATGAAGCTCCTCCAATACTGCCTGCTTCTTCTCATAGTCGATAGGCAAATTCATGGTTATCTGATCCATCAGTTCTTCCAGATTATGAACCTTGGCATACCTTTGAGTTGCATTCTTATCCAGCTTAGGATAATGGGCAGCAAAAGAAGCAAACATTTCCTTTAGCTGCCTGAGCATTGCCTCCTGCCTGATCTGCTCCTCATCATCAACCTCATGAACAGAGACTTCCTTTACATAGCCTTCCAGATATCTATGATTTTCTTCATTTAGCTCATACAGAATTCCTCTGCATACTCCCTCCACCAGTACACGCACAAGCTGGTTGGGCAGTCTTGTAATCTGCTTGATCTGCGCAATCGTGCCTACATCATACAAATGCTCTCTTCTGGGCGTATCTATATCCACATCCTTCTGTGTCACCAGATAAAGTCTTCCACCCTTTGCTATGGCGCTTTCCAGTGCCTGGATGGATTTTGCCCTGTTTAAATCAAAATGGATCACTGCCTCCGGCATGATCGTCATTCCTCTAAGCGGAATGACAGGCAGCAGCTTTAGCTGCTCTTCTTTTAATATTTCTTCACTCATATGCTTTCCCTATTCAGTCAGACACAAAATGCCGCCCTCCGGCGGCATTTTGTTGTAATAGCAAAGTGCTTATCTTGCTTTTTTCAATACTTCACGATGTATCAATAAAGGTTCACTGGCACCTTCCACCGCGCCCTTTGTGATAACACATTCTTCAATTGTATCATCCGAAGGAATCCTGAACATCACATCCATCATCACCTTTTCCATGATGGAACGAAGTCCTCTGGCCCCCGTCTTCCTCTCAAACGCCTGCTTTGCAATGGCCTCCACCGCATCCTTATCAAAGGTCAGCTTCACATCATCAAAGCCAAACAGTTTCTGGTACTGCTTCACAAGTGCGCTTCTGGGCTCCGTGAGAATCCGCACAAGCGCTTCCTCATCAAGTCCCTGAAGAGATACATTAATGGGAACACGTCCCACAAATTCCGGTATCAAACCGAACTTCACCAAATCCTGAGGCGTCACCTCGCTTAATAGCTCACTGATCTCCCGGTTGTTTTTACTTGCAATCTCTGCGTCAAAACCAATGGAATTGCGGTTTAATCTATTCTCTACAATCTTTTCCAGACCGTCGAAGGCCCCACCGCAGATAAACAAAATATTGGTAGTATCGATCTGAATAAGCTCCTGGTGAGGGTGCTTTCTGCCTCCCTGAGGCGGTACGCTGGCTACTGTACCTTCAATAATCTTTAAAAGCGCCTGCTGTACCCCTTCACCCGATACGTCTCTGGTAATGGAAACATTCTCACTCTTTTTGGTAATCTTATCGATTTCATCGATATATACAATTCCAAGCTGTGCCCGCTCTACATCATAATCCGCCGCCTGTATCAGCTTGAGCAGGATATTCTCCACATCCTCGCCTACATAACCGGCTTCCGTCAGCGTGGTGGCATCTGCAATGGCAAAAGGAACATTAATGATCTTCGCCAGGGTCTGTGCCAGGTAGGTTTTTCCTGATCCGGTAGGCCCTAACATAATAATATTGCTCTTTTGAAGCTCCACATCATCCATATCCTTGGGAGCCGTCACGCGCTTATAATGATTATAGACAGCAACGGATAAGACCTTCTTGGCCTCATCCTGCCCTATTACATAATCATCCAGGAAATCTCTGATTTCTACAGGCTTCAGCAGGTTGATATCCAGCTCTGCTTCCTGTACCTCTTCTTCTTCAAATTCTTCTTCCACAATGTCCGCACAAATTTCCACGCATTCATCACAGATATAGACCCCTGCTGGGCCAGCAATTAATTTTTTAACCTGATCCTGTGTCTTATTACAAAAAGAACACCTGATGTTGTCTGAATTTCTGCCTGCCATTTTAATATCATGCACCTTTCTAAGCTTCTGATCTCTTGTAGACAACCCTGTCAATCAGACCATATTCCTTTGCTTCCTCAGCAGTCATCCAGTTATCTCTTTCCGTATCTGCTGCGATCACATCATAGTCCTTTCCGGTATTTTCCGCTAAAATTTTATTCAGCTTCTGCTTGGTCTGCAGAATGTGCTTTGCCGCAATCTCAATTTCGGTAGCCTGCCCCTGTGCACCTCCAAGAGGCTGATGGATCATAATCTCAGCATTAGGAAGAGCAAGTCTCTTGCCCTTGGTTCCGCCGGACAAAAGGAATGCACCCATACTTGCCGCCATGCCCATACAATAGGTTGAAACATCACACTTAACATACTGCATGGTATCATAGATCGCCATACCTGCAGTTACACTGCCTCCGGGGCTGTTGATATAGAACTGAATATCCTTTTCCGGATCCTCGGCCTCAAGAAACAGCATCTGCGCCACAATCAGGCTGGCTGTTACATCATTTACCTCTTCTCCCAAAAAGATAATTCTTTCCTTCAAAAGCCTTGAGTAAATATCGTAAGAACGTTCCCCCCTGCTGGTCTGTTCAATGACATAAGGTACTAAACTCATTGTATACTCCTCCTTATATAACTTACTCTAACCTGAGCCGTCTCTGCGGCATCAATCTTTCCTGCGCTGCTTATTTTTCTTTTGCATTTTCCACTGCAAATTCGGCAGCCTTTCTTACAGCAATATCCTGCTTGATCTGAGAAACGCTCTTTTCAGGAAGCAGCTCTTTTACCTTGTCTACCTCCATCTGATAAGCTTCTGCCATGCTCTTTAACTCTTCCTCGTAATCCTCTTCGGTAGCTTCAATCTTTTCAGCCTTTGCAATTGCTTCCAGAACCAGTCTGGACTTAATTCTCTTTTCAGCCTGAGGTTTAACCTGCTCGATCATCTTGTCATAGGTAGAGCCGGTAAACTGGAAGTACTGGTCAATGGATAAGCCCTGCATCTGAATTCTCTGTGCAAATTCATCTACCATTTGTCTCTGCTGTGTTGTCAGCATGGGCTCAGGAATTTCCATTTCGGAATCCTTAACGATTGCCTCAATAACTGCTGCTTCCTTGGCATCCTTGGCATCCTTTTCTTTCTTCTCTGTCAGTTTAGCCTTAACGTCTGCCTTATATTCCGCAAGAGTTTCAAATTCCGAAACCTCGCTTGCAAATTCATCATCAAGTGCAGGAAGCTCTTTCTCCTTAATTTCCTTAACAGTACACTTAAATACTGCCGCCTTGCCCTTTAAGTCTTCAGCCTGATAATCTTCAGGGAAGGTTACGTTCACTTCCACTTCCTTGCCGATCTGGGCACCTACAAGCTGATCCTCGAAACCGGGAATAAAAGCGCCGGAACCGATTGTAAGAGGATAATTTTCACCCTTGCCGCCGTCAAAAGCAACACCGTCCACAAAACCTTCGAAATCAATCACTGTCATATCGCCATCCTTTACGGCTCTGTCAGTAACCTCTATGTTTCTTGCATTGTTTTCTCTCTCTTTATTAATCTCTGCCTCAACGTCCTCGTCAGTAACCTCTGCGTCAATCTTATCGATCTTCACGCCCTTATACTTGCCAAGCTTTACTTCCGGCTTTAATGCCACTGCTGCTGTGAAAATAAAGGGCTTGCCCTTTTCAATCTGTGTTACATCAATTTCAGGAGAGGATACGATATCCTCCTCACACTCATCCAGAGCCTTCTCATATGCTGTAGGGATCAGTTCATTTGCTGCATCCTCATAAAAGATAGCCGGTCCGTACATTTTCTCTATCATCTGACGGGGAACCTTTCCCTTACGAAAACCGGGAACGCTGATCTTATTTTTGTTCTTTTGAAATGCATTCTCCAATGCCTTTTCCAGTTCTTCTGCCGAAACCTCAATAGTGAGCTTCGCCATGCTGTTTTCTAATTTTTCTACCTGTACGCTCATTTCAGTACATCCTCCTTATATATCCTGTGTTCTTTCTATGTTCAATGCCACAAAGCATACTCACAGTCATTGTACGATTATAGCATACCTGGAAAAAAAATACTAGACTTTTTTCCATACATTCCTTTATACTATAAGCAACCTGCAACGAGAGTATTTCTGTCCTTGCAGCGATGTATATGTTCTGAACTAAAGGGATTCCTGCGGTAAAGATAATTACCCTTATCTGCGAATGCCGGTAGGGGATTTTTTCTTTTTGCACGAAAGGAGTATGGTTATAATATGGAAGAAAAGGTAGCCATCATCGGTATTTTTATTCAGGACATAGAAGCCGCCTCCAAGGTTAACGAGCTGCTTCATGAATACGCAGACTGCATTATCGGACGAATTGGCATTCCCTACCGTGAAAAGTCCTTAAATATTATCTCCGTAATCATAAGCGCTTCCCCTGACAAAATCAGCGCACTCTCCGGAAAGCTTGGCAGAATTAAAGGTATCACCGCCAAAGCAATGCAGGCCAAACTATAGTTTCTGTATAAAGGAGGATGCTTTATGAAGCTCACAACCAAGCAGCTGGTTCAGACAGCTCTTTTGCTTGCTATCTGCATTGCAAGCCAGTATTTTAAAAATCTCTCCGTATATATTACGGGGCCTATCGTCAACACCACCATTATCATTGCTGTTTTAGCAGTGGGACTGTGGAGCGGACTTTTCATCAGTATTATTGCTCCCATTACCGCTTTTTTCTTCACCGGTTCGCCTATTATGGCTGCAATCCCTTTAATGTTTCCCGTAGTCATGGCCGGAAATGCCATTCTTGCCATATGTGTATGGTATTTTCAGGACAAAACATCATTTAAATGGCGTCTTCCTGCCGGTTTGATTGCCGGCTCCGTACTGAAAGCAGTTTTCATGGGAGTGGTGGTAGTACTGATTATCCTGCCTCTGTTCGGTGACAATGTTGCTTCCAAGCTTCCAAAGCCGGAAGCGCTTCCGAAGGTACTTGCCACGGCCAAAACTACCTTTTCCATCACCCAGCTTATTACTGCTCTGATCGGAAGTGTACTTGCCTACTTAATTTGGATACCCCTTAAGAAATATATCAAATCTGGTAAGGATTAGAACTAAGGTTTTCTTTCTATTGAATTTAAAATGATCCGTCTGCACCATGCAGACGGACCATTTCATTTTAGATTTTACCTTCTAATTTAAGCAAAAAGCCGTTGGTTATTTCATCTGTTCTTCTTGCTTCTTGATCATTCTACGAACCATCTCGCCACCGATAGAACCGGCTTCCTTGGATGTTAAATCGCCGTTATAACCCTCTTTTAAGCTAACACCAAGCTCAGAAGCAACTTCTGTTTTGAAACGATCCATAGCAGCCTTAGCTTCAGGAACTTCTACTCTATTAGATCTGCTGCTTGCCATCTTCATTCACCTCCGTTAATTTTTTTGACCAAATGTTTCAGTCTTTTCCAAGATAAGCTGATCCGTCCGCTTATCCTGAAGAAGACTTCATTCAAAACGTTTTCGTATCACTTATCTTGTTCATAGTATTAGCGGTGTTTCTGAAAATATTATGGTAAGTTCTGCCAACCTGTTAAGAAACAAAAATTTTTTCTTTCTTATAAACTGATTAAATTTAGAAGCTTCGGATTTTGTCGCTGCCATCATCCACAGTGTTTTCAATGGATTTAACAATTAAATAATAGCCATATTCCTCATTCACCTTCACGAAAACCCTGTCTCCCACCTTATGTCCCATTAAAGCCTTACCAATGGGCGACTCTACACTGACCAGACCTTCCAGAGAATTGCCCCGCATGGTGGTAACAATCTTATACTTTTCGATTGCTCCGTCCTCTTCAAATTCAACCTCCACGGTGTTGTTCATACCGATTTCATCCTCTTTGGAATCATCCGGTATTACCTGTGCCGTTTTAATCATTCTTTCAAGAAAGCGGATCCGGCTTTCATTTTTATTTTTTTCTTTTTTGGCGGCATAGTATTCAAAATTCTCGCTGAGATCACCATGCGCTCTGGCTTCCTTGACAGCCTCAAGAAGCTTAGGCCGAATAACCAACTTCCTTTCTTCTATCTCAGCCTCCATAGCCTCTATATCCTTTTGTGTCAACTGATTATACATTTTAACCGCTCTCTTCTTTTACTGATTTCGTTTGGCAGCCGCCAGCTTGGTACTCAAATACTGAATGATATCCTTACGCTTAATGATACCAATGAAGTGCTGACTGCCGTCAATTACCGGGACAAAATTCTGATTCATAGATTTGTTAATCAAATCCTCCATATCAACATCCACATTTACCGGCTCGTTATCCCTGTTACGCTTTACCTCCATAATAGAAATGTTTTCCGCTTCATGGAGGGATAAATCCATACTGTCCTTGATGCTCCAGAGCAAATCTCCCTCCGTCAGTGTACCGATGTACCTTCCGTTCCCCTTGGAAATAATTGGAATTGCCGAATATCTGTGGTTTTCCATTTTTTCAAGTGCCTGCCTTAAAGAGTCCGTGTCATAAAGATATGCCACTTCGCTTTTCGGTGTCAAAAAAAATAAAATATTCATTAGTAACCTTTCTTATGTTATTCCCCATAAACAATTTTTTTCGCCATAGCCTGTACTGCTTCTTTGTCCGCCAGATATTCCACTATCTTAAGTGCAAATTCAATCGAACATCCCATTCCCCGTCCGGTAATAATGTTTCCGTCCCTTACAGCCGGCTCGTATATAACCTCTGCACCCGTAAGCTGCTCTTCAAAACCGGGATATGCGATTGCTCTTTTCCCCTTAAGATGCCCTCTGTGTCCTAAAATGGAAGGAGCCGCACAGATGGCACATACCGCCTTTCCTTCCTCCACAAAAGCATCCACCTGCTCCATCAGCCTGTCGCACGCCTCAAGATTCTTAGTTCCTGCAAGTCCGCCCGGAAGCACCAGCATATCCACAGCATTAAAATCCACTTCCCCGATCAGCTTGTCAGTAACTATGGGAATTTGATGGGAGCCCATAACCACCTTATCTCCCATGACAGATACCATATCCGTCTCAATTCCCTGACGGCGTAAAATGTCTACCACGGTCAGGCCTTCGATTTCCTCAAAGCCTGTTCCAAAAAACACACAAACTCTGCTCATGCTAAACCTCTTTCCAGATTGACCCTTGTATCAACCCGCCCCTTATCATATTTATTATTTCTGTTACTATTTTACCATTGTCACTGGTAATTTCCAAATAAAATATTTCTTAAGGATGTAAAACATTTTATGGTATAATTAATATAATATTTATCCGAAAATAAAGAAAACTAATATTACAATTGTGAAAAGGATATTTTTATGGAAATTGAACGTAAATTTTTAATTAACCGGCTTCCTGCCGATCTGGCTTCCTATCGGCATCTTGTTATTCAGCAGGCTTACCTTAACACTGATCCTGTACTTCGCATCCGCCGTCAGGATGATGACTACTATTTAACCTACAAGGGAAAAGGACTGATGGCAAGAGAAGAGTATAATCTTCCTTTAAATGAACAGGCATATTATCACCTGTTAGACAAAGCTGACGGTATTGTCATTTCAAAAAAGCGCTATCTGATTCCTATTGCAGAACCGGCCTTTGCGGACGGCTATGAAATTCCCGGGAAATCTATGGATTTAAAAATCGAATTGGATATCTTTGATCCGCCTCTTGCTCCGCTTATCATTGCAGAGGTGGAATTTCCCGATGAGGAGACGGCGAATGCCTTCCTTCCTCCCCCATGGCTTTCAGAGGATGTAACTAACGATCCGAAATACCACAATTCAAACCTTTCAAAAGGTATTTTTAATTCCTATCACAATTAAGGTGTCAAAAGTCACTCGCAGAATTACGGCAGCAAATTGCACAAAAATATTATAAAACCGTCATTGCGAAGGAAAATAAGATTTTCTTAATGTTCTGCTAAAAGTCAGCAATTTCGGGACAAGGATGTCCCGAAAAGCCCGTAGCTTCGCCCGGACGGCGAATTACGGGCGGTTGCGTGAACCAAAAGAGTTTCTCCAGAACATTTAGAAAATCTATTTGACGAAGCTGACGGTGCGTAATATTTTGTGCAATTTGCTGCCGTGATCCTGCCGAGTGACCTTTGGCACCTTAACCCTATTACGCAAAAAGAGCATCCCAAAAGCCATAAAAGACCGAAAGGATGCTCCTTTTCATTATTTATTGTACTCTTCCGTAAAGCTTACAAAACTTAAAAATTCTTTCCGCCAGCTCAGGAGCAGCCTGCCCCTTTATCATTCTCCATTTCCAGTTATCTCCCAGCGTGGAGGGCAAATTAATTCTTGCTTCTCCTCCAAGCCCTAGATAATCCTGCATGGGAATAATTGCCGTATCGGAAACACTGGCAAGCGCCGCACGGATAAATTCCCACTCCACTTCCTTATTTCCCTTAATATTCAGGTATCTTTTCGCAAAGCTGCGATCCCTTCTGTTCATGGTATGATACCAACTGACAGTCGTGTCATTATCGTGAGTTCCCGTGTAAACTACGGAATTGGATGTATAATTGTGAGGAAGATAGTCACTTTCCTCCCTTGAGTCAAAGGCAAACTGGAGAATTTTCATTCCCGGATAACCTGTTCTTTTCACCAGTTTAATGACCGAAGGAGTCAAAAATCCCAGATCCTCCGCAATCACCGACAGATTTCCCAACTCTTCCTTTAGTGTCTTAAACAGATCATAACCGGGTCCCTTTTCCCACTTGCCAAACTCCGCTGTCTTATCGCCATAGGGAATATTATAATATTCGTCAAAACCTCTGAAATGATCGATTCTAACCATATCATAAAGCTTATAGCAATAGGCAATTCTCTTAATCCACCATGCATAACCGGTTTGCTTATGATAATCCCAGCGATAAAGCGGATTTCCCCAAAGCTGTCCGGTTGCCGAAAAGGCATCGGGTGGGCAGCCTGCCACGCCGGTAGGCAAACCCTTTTCATCAAACTGGAAAAGCTCAGGATTAGCCCATGCATCAGCGCTGTCAAAGGCCACATAAATAGGAATATCACCAATAATCTTTATTCCGTTATCATTGGCATACTTCTTCAGCTTTTCCCACTGCTTCACAAACAAATACTGCTGAAATTTATAAAAAAGAATTTCATTCTTCAACTGCTTTCTATAGGAAATAAGCGCTTTCTCTTTACGCAGGCGGATATCCTCATCCCACTGGGACCAGCTTATGCCCCCCAGTGAGTCCTTCACCGCCATATAGAGAGCATAATCCTCCAGCCAATAGCTGTTTTCCTCCGCAAAACTCTGAAAATCCCCGTTCTTTTCTATTTGACTGTTCTCAAATGCCATTCGAAGTACCTTGAAACGGGATTTGTATATCTTCTCATAGTCTACATATTCTTCATTTTCGCCCCAATCGCACTCCTCACACTGTGCTTTGGTAAGATACCCTGCCCTGATCAGCTCCTCCAGATCAATATAGTAGGGATTCCCCGCAAAGGTTGAGAAGGACTGATAGGGCGAATCTCCATATCCCGTAGGACCAAGGGGCAGTATCTGCCAGTAGGTCTGCCCGGCATCCTTCAGAAAATCCACAAACTCATAGGCTTCCTTAGAAAAGGCTCCGATCCCATATGCTGATGGAATACTGGATATTGGCAATAAGATTCCGCTTGCTCTCATAAATGTCTCCTAAAATTGTTTCGATCACGTTTCCAAACTACGGTTAAAGAATACCACCTGCTATTTGTTTTAGCAAGTGGTATCAAGGTAAACGATAGCAAACAGTCTAAAAAAATTGCCATTCACGCCACGTCATTTACAAAGGCGTCTGGAGTACTATTCCGCTGCCATATTTTTCACCTTTAAAAGCCCCTTAGATACCGGAGGCAGTGCCAGTATAATCACGGTAACAAGCGCCTCCAGACCCAAGTAAGCCCCATTATATGCCAAAGAATAAACAGGCGCTGACATATTATAGTTGGATGCATAGCTGCCAAAGAAAATCATGCCTGAGAGAAATGAAAAGAAATATCTTCCAAGCACGCCCACAAGATATCCCGTTATCAGACCATGCTTTTTGTCTGAAAAAATGCCGGAGAGTCCCAGTGCTCCAAATGCAAATATGTAGTCTGTCAACATCTGCGGAATGCTGATAATATAAGGATCTACCACCAGCTGTAAAAATCCGTAGGCAATGGCCGCCATAAGTCCGGTACGAAAACCAAACATGTACCCGATCAGACAGATAAACAGCATACTGCATAAGGTAACCGAACCGCCCATAGGCATATCGATCAGCTTAATCATGGATGTTACCATCCCAAGCGCCATAGCCATTGCTGAAAACACAAGTGGCTTTGTTCCGATCTTCTTCTTCCCTTTGGGGTTACTGATCACACAGCCAATCAGGAGTATCACAATCATGAGTGCAATCAGCACACCATAACCTGCGCCGGTCAGTTCAAAATAATTTCCCCATTCTTCATCAATGATTTCCGTTGCAAAAATAGACATAAAAAAACCTCCTTGTTTAATCACAGGAGGGAACATACAATTCTCATAAATGAGTGGTTTCATAAATTTAGAAGGTATGTAACAATCATTGAATTATTGTTTACGGTTACAAAACCACATCATTTATAAAAATCTGCTTCCCTACGCCGGTATTGTCCGGTTCAGGTGATGAGGGTCAGCGTAGGCTTCATGATTTCACTGCTTCCCACGCAATCTCAGCATGTGCTCCCCTAGCGACTTATTAAATTTGTTATTAAAATATACCTGTTCTAATTAATTGTCAAGTTCTTTTTGCAGCTTGGCCTGTTCATACTCCTCTATAGTAGTTCCAAGCCCCTCACAGGCTGCCTGTAAACCCACATGAAAATTTTTCATGGCTGCTTCCACATTTTTTACAAGAGTTTTGGCCTCTCCTTTTGTTTCTCCCTTAGCTTTTCCCTCTGCATATCCATCCGCCTTTCCCTTGTCATAGCCCGCCTCCATTCCATCCTCAAACAGCGTCCTTTTCACGTATTCTTCATTGTACTCATAAATCGACATGGCTATTACCTCCGCTTTCTGCTCTGACAGAAACTCCTTCAGAACATCCTTCTCTATGCAGGCATCTACTGCTCTCTCCACGGCCTTCTCCAGTTCCATGGTTTTAAGATTCCCCCGCACCTTTGCCACAAAATAAGCATAATCCGAAAGTGCCCTGCACTTCCCCATCAGTTCACGGTTATGTCCATAATTGATATTGATCACCCTGACGGTAAGCTCTATACAACCTTCACCGTCCTCCTCAAAGCAGTCCGACAGCTTCTGGGTAAACTCCTCCGCCTTTCTCTCCAAACCATTGTAAAACACTATGTAATGGGGTGTTGGAATCAATATTCTCCTGCTGCCCGCCAACTCCACATCCTTCATCTGCTTCTTGTACAGGTCTGCAAAATACAAAAATCCTCTCAGCGCCATATTGGGGCAATACGAGGACTGATGCTCAAACAGACACATGTTG
>Ga0129315_1000105_pt1 | contig 90888 bp, 93 predicted proteins | sample Cm827metagenome_FD_94432 | JGI IMG/M metagenome (GOLD analysis project Ga0129315, IMG submission 94432) | Eastern black-and-white colobus group fecal microbial communities from Wisconsin, USA - Cm827 metagenome | ecosystem: Host-associated > Mammals > Digestive system > Large intestine > Fecal...
CTACTCATTTTATCACCTTCTTCGTTAACTTTATTATTTATATTAATTTATATCATATTTTTATAATATACCCAATACATTTTAATGTATAGATGATTAGGAGGTATTTATTAAATGCAAAAATATGTATGCGTTCCATGTACTTATGTCTATGATCCTGAATACGGAGATCCAGAAAACGGAATAGATCCAGATACTCCATTTGAGGACTTACCTGATGATTGGGTTTGCCCTGTTTGTGGAGCTACAAAGGACGAATTCGAACTTTTAGAGGATTAAAAACAGAAATACATATTATTACTTTTATTTATAGGATAATATGTATTTCTCGTTTTATTTATTAAATTTTCCTGGGAAATATACAAATTTATCATAACTAACTAATAAATTATCAAAAGTATTAGATGCTAAAACTAAAGTATCATCCTTTTTAACTTCATAAAGATAATGCTAGCTACAAAGGTAAACTTCATTTGTAGCTAGCATTATTTTTTCTCTTACTTTTAAAAGAAATACTTAATTACTTAATCTTATCATATTTTATCGGTTCTTCTGATCCAGAAACTATTTTTCCATTCTTTCTGAATATTTCTGTTACATGCATCTTTCCATCATATACTTTTTCTACTGCTGTAAATGTTACTTCAGGTGAAAATTCACTTTCACTTTCTGCTAAAAAATATTCTTCTTTTTCTTCAAACACTATTGGAGTAAATTTCTTAGATAACTCTAACTTATCATAATCTATTACCAATTCATCATTTGAGTTTATAAAATCATTATAGTCTATGTAATTTGGTAATTCATAAGAAGTTAACACTACATTTTTATCTTCATTTAATGTGTATAAAAATAAATGATGTAATGCTGTTTCATGTTCCCCATGTTTATAATAAGTTTCATCTATAGTAAAGTATCCATTAAAATCCTTTGGCAAATTTTTTATTTTATCATTACATATACCAACTATATGCTTTGCTACAGGGGTTCTAACTTCTCCAGTTGCTTCTTCTTCATCTTTTAATTGTTTTTCATTGTTAAAGTATCCAGATATATATTTCATAAATCTTTGTAACTTTTCCACTATAATCACCTCTTTTTCCCTTACCTTTAATTATACCACTATTATCCAATATAACACTTCCGCTAAATTGCAAAAATACTTCAAAAAAAGTAATTAGGAATGATTATCCCTATCGATATTCTTTATTCATATTTTTTATATTAATTACAAAAAATTTTATATCATCCATTAGTAATAGCATCAATAGTAATTTGCATCTTTTTACTTAACTCTTCATCCTCTAATAAAGCCATAGAAATTAAATCTAATAAGTACATAGCTGAAAATTGACTGTTAATAAACTTCTTTTTATTAACGAATCTAGGATTATAAACTATAAGTTCTATATCTGAATATTTACTCATACTACTTTCCTCAAAGCTAGTTATAGAAACTATTTTCGCTCCATTTTTCTGTGAATTTTTTAATGAAAGTACTACTTCCTTAGTTTCTCCTGATATAGATATACCTATTACTAAATCTTCCTCTTTTACGATAGAGCTATTAATTATCATCATATGTGAGTCTGTAATACAGTGAACATTAAAGCCCATTCTTAATAATCTTTGCATCATTTCTGTAGCTGTTAATCCTGAACTTCCTACACCATAAATGTATATATTTTTAGCATTTTTAAGCTCATTAACTATATTGAAAATGGCTTCTTTATCTATTAGCATTTTAGTTCTTTCTATAACTTCATTATAATAATGATAAGCATAAGAAAAAATTTCATCTTCATCTTCGAATATTATCTTTTCTATTCTATTTGAGCCTAGCTTTATCTTCATATCAACAAAACTATCACAACCTATCTTTTTAGCAAATCTAGTTATTGTTGCACCTGAAGTCCCTGTTTCATTAGCTAAATCTGTAATATTTATATTTTTTATATTTTCACCATACTGCATTATATAATCAGCAATTGCCTTTTCCTTATCAGAAAAACTATTATATATCCTTCGGATTTCACTTAATATATCCACTTTACTCCCCCACTATACTATAAATTAATATAAGCTATTATTAGAATATCACTAAACTAAATTAATTAAAAGAGGTGCTTTAAATGGAATAACTCCCAAATATCAGAATATAATACCTAATACTTGGGAGTTATTAACTAAAATTTTAATAAATTAAATTGCTTTTAGAATTTCATCGCTGAATTTTTTTGTAATTAATTGTGGTCTTGTTATTGCACTTCCCACTACAACAGCATAAGCACCTTTTTCTAAAGCTAATCTAGCCTTTTCTGGAGTATCGAAATTACCTTCTGCTATAATATCAGCCTTACATTCCTTTATTAAAGCTTCTAAAACCTCAAAATTATTCATTCCTTTAGAATGCTCTGTATAGCCTACTAAAGTAGTACCTATATACTTGAATCCAAGTTTATCAGCTCTTAAGCCCTCTTCTACAGTAGATATATCTGCCATAAAGCTTTGATTTGGATATTTTTTAAATATTTCCTTTAAAAATTCTTCATCTTGATTCATAGTAGCATCTACAGCTATTACATCAACACCTGAATTAACAAGTAAATCTACTTCCTTCATTGTTGGTGTTATGTAAGGCTTAATGTTATCATAATTAATTTTTATTATGCCTATTACAGGTAAATCTACTTCTTTTTTTATAGCCATTATATCTTCAATACTATTTGCTCTTATACCATTAGCACCGCCTTCTTTAGCAGCTACAGCCATTCTACTCATTATATAAGAACTGTGTAATGGCTCATTTTCTAGTGCTTGACATGATACAATTAATCCTCTGTTCATTTCCTTCATTGTTGCTAATCTCTCCCTATAATTTCATTTATTTTTTGCTTTATTGGATCTGCCTTAGCTCCAAATATAGCTTGTACTCCTCCTTTCACTTCTAAGACTGCAGTAGCTCCTAAAGATTTAATTTTATCTTTATCTACTTTACTTACATCTTTAACTGATACTCTTAATCTTGTAATACAAGCATCTACATCTTCTAAATTTTCTTCTCCACCAAGTGCAACTAACACTTTCTCTGCAACTTCATTTAAGCTATCTTTAGTTATAACCTTAACTTCTTCATCTTCTGTTTCTCTTCCTGGTGTCATAACATTAAATTTAGTGATTAAGAATCTAAATACGAAATAATATAATGCAAACCATATTGCTCCAACTAATAATACATATATCCAATTTGTTTTAGCATTTCCTTGAAGTATTCCAAATAAAGTGAAATCTATTAATCCTCCTGAGAATGTATTACCAATTGATATATTTAATATATCTGCAATAAAGAAGGATATCCCATCAAAGAATGCATGAACTACATATAACCATGGTGCAACAAATAAGAACATAAATTCAATTGGTTCTGTAATACCAGTAATAAATGAAGTTATTGCAGCTCCTAAGAATAATCCTCCAACTAAATTTCTCTTTGCTTTAGGTACACAGTGATACATAGCTAAACATGCTCCTGGTAAACCAAACATCATTGTGGCAAAACGTCCTGCAAAGAATCTAGTTCCTTCTGTAAATAATCCTACATGATTTGGATCTGCTAATTGTGCAAAGAATATATTTTGTGCTCCTACAATTGTTTGACCTGCAACTACTTCAACTCCACCTAACTCTGTATACCAGAATAGTGGGTATATCATATGATGTAAACCAACTGCTCCTGTTAATCTTAATAAGAATCCATAAAGGAATGTTCCTATTGCACCTAATCCTGCTATTCCATTCCCTGCTGATACTAGCCAACCTTGGAATGTTGGCCATATTAAGAAGAATATTGCTCCTATGAATATTGCTGCAAAAGAAGATACTATTGGTACGAATCTTGATCCACCAAAGAATCCTAAAACTGCTGGCAATTGAATATTTCCATATTTGTTATGTAAATATGCTACTGTTAAACCTATTACTATTGATCCAACAACACCTGTATCTATTGATTCAACGGCTGGATTAAATGCTGTAATCATTCCACTAATGGAAGCATTCATAACTAAGAATGCTACTGCACCTGCAAGCCCTGCAGTACCCTTATCCTTTTTAGCTAATCCTACAGAAAGACCAATACACATAATAAGTGATAAGTTAGCAAAAACAACATTTCCTGCTGAAGACATAATTGAGAATATACCTTGTAACCAAGAAATATTTAAAAATGGATATGCTGCAACTGTATTAGGATTTGATAAAGCTCCCCCAATACCTAGTAATAAACCAGCTGCTGGTAATATTGCTATTGGCAGCATAAATGATTTACCTATTTTTTGTAACTGTTTAAACAATATAATTCCCCCTTTTGTAAAATCATTTTCATAATTGTTTCTTCATAAAAATATTTTTCTTTTGAATACATTTTCATAATATCACGAAAAAGTTTTTTATTCAATATATTTTATTAAATTTTTTTTCACAATTCTTAAAATTAAAAAAGTATTGTAAAATCATTTATTAGCTTTACAATACTTCTATATTTTTAAATATTTTAAAAGATATCTTTATAGTTACATAGTTTAATTTTATTTTCTTCTATATAATCCATTAATTCTTTAGATGTTAAAACCCTTAACTCCTCTATTCTTTTTAAGTTATATGAACTATTTTCCATAATAAAACTATCTAAATAGGCTGGGTGAGTCATAGTCTCTAAAACTTCATTCTTATTTATATCTAATTTTTTAAATCCATCAATGCTAACTGTTTTATCATAAAAAAATCCACTGTAGGGAATTACTTTATCATAATCTAATTTATACAATAAACCTCCTCTAATTGGTAGATCATATTCCTTAATTAGTTTTTCTATAATTGGCTTAAGAGATTTTAATGTATGAACATGATGATGAGAATCCAAATGAGTTATTTCTATACCATTATTAATAACTTTTTGTATTTGAGCTGAAAATTCATCATATACCTCTTCAATATCAAAGTTATTTTCAATCAAATCATCACTTATTCTTTTATAGAAAAAACCATTTTCATCTACTATTGTTTTATGAGTACTTAGCACTGGTTTATAAGCTGATAAGGTTAAATGAACTCCGCATCCAAGTTCCTTTAAACCACTCCAAGATTTTAAAAGCTCCACAGCATGATCAAATGCTGGCATTCCAGCCATTATTGAAGTACTTCTTACTACTCCATTCTTGTATGCATCTATTATTCCATAGTTAACCCCATTACTAAATCCAAAATCATCAGCATTTACTATTAACTTCATAACCCTTTCCTCCCATACTTTAATGAAAAACATATTTATAATACTTTTCTTAATGATTATAACACCTTGTACTTATTGAATATTTTCAAATTTTAAAATATCATTTGATTTTTATGTGAGTGCTAAATAGAACTTAATGAATAAACCATTAGTTTATTTCTAATGCTAATAAATATAAATAATTTTTTTTGCGAGGTAAATACATATGAAAAAAGTTCTAAAATTTTATTCTATATTTATTTTATTGATACTTTGTTTATTAATGAATATAAATTACTTTCCTAAAGCTTTATCAGAATTAAATTTATTAGAAAATTCCCCTAATAACAACACATTGCCACATCACTTTAGAATGTCTTCTAATTATAAAGCTATCATAAAAGATGATAATATTAATCTTAAAGGTCTTGATAAATTAAATATATCAGGAAGTGCACAGTTTTCAGATTCAGGGCTTTCCTTAATAAAAAAGGCTATTGATAATAATTTTTCTATAATAGACATTGATTTAAGGCAAGAATCTCATGGATTTATAAATGGAATAGCTATTAGCTTTGAAAATGAAAAAAACAATGCTAATATGGGATTAAATTTGTCCGAAGTTTTATCTACTGAAAATAAACTACTAAGCTCTATTAAAATTGGAAACCCAATTACTTTCTATAATACAAAGGAAACTATAGTTCCTAAATCCATTCAAAATGAGTTACAAGTCGCTAACTCAAAAGAGATTGGATATATTCGTATTCCTGTAACAGATGGTGGAATTCCTAATGATGATATGGTTAATTATTTTATTAATTTTGTTAAAAATCAACCAAAAGATTCATGGCTTCACTTTCACTGTAAAGAAGGAGTAGGGAGAACTACTACTTTTATGATAATGTACGATATTATGAAAAATTATAAAGATGTTAGCTTAAATGACATTATAAAGCGTCAATTATCCTTATCAGGTATGAGTGAGAAAAGTGAAAAAGACTTCTATAAAGGAAAGCATTTTGAATTCTTAAAGGAATTTTATAATAGCTTTACTAATAAATCAGATTCACCTACCAGTAATAATACTTTAGATAACTGTTTAAGTGATTATTATATTAAAAACTCTATTATCCCTAAGCATTTATATGTTATTTCTGAAGCTAATATGAGTAAAGAAGAGCAGACTATGATTTCTGCTCTTCAAGGAATTATATCAACAAAATCTAACTCACAAATTTATATTCTTAGCAAAAATGAACCAGACTATAAAATATGGCTAGCTGATTTAAATAAAAATTATAATATTAGTTATGAAAACATATCTGATCCTTGGAAGCTTCTAAATATGTTTAAATACACTATTGCAGGCTATATAATATACTGTAATTCTAATCTATCATCTATAAATAATTCTTGTTCACTGGCTTCATTAAAAGATGCATTACCCATAGAAGAATCTCTAGAATCTAAAGTAAACAGTTTGGGTATAAATACATTGATTGAAGATTGTAGAAATACCAATTCTTATTGGGCATATGAAAATCTATGGAACTCTGGGTTAAATCATTCTACAGTTATACAATTATCACCTGATAAGTCCATGGCTTTGAGGGATTATGCAATAATGTCTAAATCACTGATATTTTATGAAGATAATATAAATGATACTAGCTTAAGAAAAGGAATTTTTAATTCTATGGATGAAAACTCTCGTTGCTTAGGATGGGGGCCTGATGAATTTAATAATATAAGTATAGCTTCAAAGTATGGAGTTGATATTATTGCCTCCGACTGGTCCTATAATTTATCTGTATTAAGTTCATTTAAAGAAACTCCCCAAAGGCAAAAGACTCAAATCGAAATTCCAGAAGAGGATAATATTCATTATGTAACTTTTATTATGTCTGATGGAGATAACCAACAATGGCTACTTGGAAACAATTATAGTTCAGAAAAATGGTATGGGTCTAAAAATAGAGGAAACTTTAACTTAGGCTGGACATTAAGTCCCTCCTTATATTTTTTAGCTCCTACAGTATTTAATAAATATTATGAAAGTGCTATTTCAGATTACTATCTTGTTTCTCCTTCTGGTAATGGATACATTTATCCAAGTAAATATCCTAAGGATAAATTAATTAATTACACAAATAGATTAAATGAATATATGAAAAAGGTAGATGAAAAATATGTAGTAATAATTGATGATAACTCCTTTTATGACATTGATTTATGGGATAAATATACTAGTTGTTCCAATATAGATGGTTTATTCTATCTTGATTATAAAAGAGGTAATAATTATAAGGGTGAAATAATTTGGTCTAATAATAAACCTATTGTATCTTGCAGGGATTTGCTTTGGGATGACTTAGAAAATGAAGATGAACTAATTAATTATATTAATTCTAGGGTTAACTTAGACTATATAGATATTACTAATCCTGAATCCTATACCTTCGTTTATGTTCACGTTTGGAGCAAGGATATGGATAATCTTCAAAAGGTAGTCAATAAATTAAATAGTAATCCTAGAATAAAAGTAGTTACTCCTGATATATTTATGAGATTAATTAAAAATAATATTACTTAAAATGTTTCTCCTATATTAATATTATTTAAGTTGTATTTTTGTTTAAATAGTGATAAACTTTTGTTTATAATAAATAATATTAATTATTATCTAATACTTATTAACGAAGGAGAAATTATGTTAGATCAAAATACAATAGAGATAATTAAAAGTACGGTTCCTGTTTTAAAAACTCATGGAGTGGAAATAACAACAACATTTTATAAGAATATGTTCGAGAAAAATCCAGAAATAAAGCCATTATTTAATATGGATAGACAAGCATCAGGTGAGCAACCAAAGGCTTTAGCAATGTCAATATTAGCATCAGCTCAAAACATAGATAATTTACAAGCCATAATGCCATTAGTAAATAAAATAGCAGAAAGACATTGTGATTCTAATGTAAAGCCTGAGCATTATCCTATTATTGGAATGCATTTATTAGGTGCTATAAAAGAAACTTTAGGTGATGCTGCAACAGATGAAATAATAGATGCTTGGGGTAAAACTTATGGAGTTCTTGCAGAAGTATTTATAGATGTAGAAAAAAATATTTACCTTTCAAGACAATAACTTAAATATTGAAAAATTATTATATCTTTATTCTATAATAGAAGGATTATGGGCATCCATAATCCTTTTATTTTTTATATAATATATTTTTCTAAAGTCAAGTACATTACCACTCTCTGCCTGGATCATTAGCCATGTTATTAACTGTTCCTCTAGGATATAAAACTGAATAATGATGTAAGCTTGCATCTTCGCTTTTACTATCTGAAAAAACAAATAATAACTTAAAATCGTCATTTACCTTATATCCAATTACTCTTTCATTCATATCTGTTATAACATCATATTGCGGTTCTCCAAAATATGATATTATATCTTTTAAACTTAAATCTCCTAATGATTTATCAAAAGATCTTACTTCAAATATTTGAGATCCCTTATTGACTCCAAAGGCTAAATTTTTGCTTTCAAAAGTATAATAAAGGCCTTTAGCTTCAGATACATAGTTTTCAGTATCTGCCTTACCATAAGTTTCAGTTACCTTATCTATAACATCACCTTTTGCTTTGAATTCACTGTTAATAACCATTCCATTTTGAGACTTATCTTTTATATTGTTTAGCATGTCAGCTTTATAATTATTTACATTTTCAGAATTAGTCTCACTTGAGCCTTCAGTATTTGGTTCTGTACCTTTAGGTGTAGTATTATTAGATGAATCTTTACTTGTTTCTTTATCAATTTCTGTAGATTCACTACCATTGCTATTATTATCATTAGGCGGATTTTTATAGCTACATGATATAAGTGAAATTGTAAATGCCGCTATTATAGTAATTATTAGCATTTTTTTCTTCATTCTACTACCTCCTTAATAAAGCTTTATTAATATATTATACCCTTTTTAAATGAATATTCTCACTTCTGTATAAAAATTCATATTATTGTAACTATTACTATTTTGAGTATTTTAGTATTATATCTCTTAAAGTCTTTACTACATCTTTTCCAGCTTTATCATTATAGTATTTAGCAAATCTCTCATCTGCTACATACATTTCTGCTAAACCAATATGAGCTTCTTTAGAGTAACTAGACCATGTAAAGCCAAGCCACTTTTTATGATTTTCATAAACTTCTTGTGCCACCTTTGAATCTAGATCCCCAGTACTAACAACTTCTAATAATCCCTTAAAAAGTTCCTCTTCAGTTTCATTCATTTTATTAAAATCTTCTTCCTTCATATTCATGAACTTCTTATTAGAAACTTCTATTGTTTCCTTACCATATTTATCTCTGATTTCTTTTCCATATCTTCTTTCATTTTCTTCTAAGCGTTCTTTTTTTAATCCTTCAAATTTTTCCTTATTAGACATACTGATTTCTCCCTTCTTATATTCAATAGTCTTTTCTACAGTTAAAATCAATTGATCAAGTTGATTTCTTCTGGAAATGAGGTTTTTTCGATGCTCAATTAATGATTGGCAAATATCGAAACTAGAATTAGATATTATATTTTCAATTTCTTCAAGTTTAATATCCATAGATCTATAAAGTAAAATTTGTTGTAATATATCAACTTCCTTTTCTCCATATATCCTATATCCTGATGAATTAATCCTACAGGGTTTTAGTAATCCAATCTCATCATAGTATCTAAGAGTCCTAGTACTTATACCTGCCATTTCAGCTAGCTTTTTAATTGTATATTCCATCTTTATTCCTCCTTACAAATTAATAATAAGCCTTTACGTTGCGTTAATGTCAATATATATTTAAACACTTTTTTGATATCTTTAAGCACAAAATTATCTTTAAATAAATTTCATATATACACAGATATTTAATAGTGTTATAATAATAATCCACTTAATGTTATATACTTTTAAAGTGAATTATATTTTTTAATTATTATTAAAGAAAGTGTCAGGTGAAATTTATGATTGATGCAAAATTATTAGTTGAAAAGGCTTATGAAGCTCAAAAATTTGCTTATACTCCTTACTCTAACTTTAATGTTGGTGCAGCATTACTTGGTACAAATGGTAAAATATATTTAGGTTGTAATATAGAAAATGCCGCATTTACTCCAACAAACTGTGCTGAAAGAACTGCTTTTTTTAAAGCCGTATCTGAAGGACAGCATGAATTCCTTGCAATTGCAATAGTAGGTAATAAGGCAGATGCTGAAGAAACTGAATACTGTGCTCCTTGTGGTGTATGCAGACAAGTAATAGCTGAATTCTGTGATCCGAAGACATTTAAAATCTTCCTTGCTAAAAATAAAGATGAATTTAAAGAATATACATTAGAAGAACTTTTACCATTAGGCTTTACTGGAAAAGACTTAGCTTAATATATAAGTTTAGTATAACTAAAAAATAATTATCTAATTAATAATGTAATAGAAGGTAAAATTTTAAACATTGAAATAAGACATATCATAAATTTAAAGTCCAACATAACTGTTGGGCTTTTTTTATGTGATCATTCTCTGAAAAGGAATTGATATAGAGAAAAGTTATATATTTGACAATATCTCCTTAATATCCTTGGAGAAAATCTATAAAAAGAGTATTAAACACTTAATATTATGAATGAAATATGCTTTTTTGAAATAATAATATGAATAAAATATTAAATTTAAAATAGTTAAAAAAGCTAAAACCGATTTATTTGATTGTTAAAAAAATATTTTAATATAGTTATAAAATTAAATCATTTTAGATTTCGGAAATTTGCAAAAATACTGAATATTAAGTACAATTAACTGAGGAAACATGAAAATTGGTTTTAATCGATAAGTATTCAATGAAAAATTTTAGATGTAATATTTCATACAACATATTCTACAGTAATAGAATTTTACGAGTAAATAAAGCAATGAAATTTATTAAATTTAAAGCTTATCGTTATTATATAAAAGAAAAAAACAAGAGAGGTGATTAAAAAAATAAATTTGAAATAAGAAGGGATGAGGCAAATTGAATTTATTGACAGAAAAAATTAAAGAGGTATCATTATCAGTTTTACCTATAACTTTAATTGTAATAATACTAAACTTTACATTAACACCCATAGAAACTTCTATGCTAGTAAGATTTATAATAGGTGCTGTATTTATAGTAATAGGATTATCAATATTCTTAGTTGGAGTTGATATTGGAGTAACACCAATAGGAAATATAATGGGAAACAGCATGGCTAAGGCAAATAAGCTATGGATTGTTATTATAGCGGGATTAATTCTAGGACTTGTTATATCTATAGCAGAGCCAGATCTTCATATACTTGGTGGACAAGTCGCAGATGTAACTGGAGGTGCTTTTGGAAAACTCTTAATAGTTATAGTTGTTTCAATTGGAATATCCATAATGCTTGCTTTAGGACTTGGAAGAATAGTTTATTCATTCCCATTATATAAATTAATGACTATTATTTATGGGATAATATTACTTATTGCTATTTTGGTATCACCAGAGTTTTTAGCAATATCTTTTGATGCTTCAGGAGCTACAACAGGAGCTATGACAGTTCCATTTATATTGGCCTTGGCAACTGGGGTATCTAAAATGAAAAAAGATAGTAAGCAATCAGAAAAAGATAGTTTTGGTTTAGTTGCTATAGCCTCAACAGGAGCTATCTTAGCTGTAATGATAATGAGCATAATATCAAAAACTAATGAAATCAGCGGATCAGCAGAAGTGAATTTAGAAGGAACAAAAGGAATAATAGGGCCATTTTTACATGCAATACCTCATTTAGCATATGAAATTTTCTTAGCTCTAACTCCTATAGTTCTTATATTTTTAATATTCCAAAAGATTAAATTTAAAATTTCTAAAAAATCATTAAGAAAAATAATGTTTGGTATATTATTTACCTTTATAGGTTTAGTGATATTTTTAGTAGGAGTTAATGCTGGATTTATGGAAGTTGGAACTATAGTTGGTTACAAGATAGCAGCCCTTGATAATAAGGTCTATGTTATAATAGTAGGATTTATACTTGGATGTGTAACGATTTTAGCTGAACCAGCAGTTTATGTTTTAACTCATCAAATTGAAGATGTTACTAGTGGATATGTAAAAAGAAAGGTAGTAATGTTGTCTTTAGCAATTGGAGTTGGATTTGCAGTAGCATTATCAATGATCAGAATACTTATTCCAGGGATTCAATTATGGCATTATCTATTACCTGGATATATAATATCAGTTGGTTTAATGTATATAGTTCCAAAACTATTTGTAGGAATGGCTTTTGACTCAGGTGGAGTTGCTTCGGGACCTATGACAGCTACATTTATATTAGCTTTTGCTCAAGGTGCAGCAGCATCAATAGAAGGAGCAGATGTTTTAATAGATGGCTTTGGAATGATAGCTATGGTTGCTATGACGCCAATTATAGCTCTGCAAATATTAGGTTTAATATTTAAAATTAAATCTAAAAAAGAAGGAGTTGGTGTAGATGTTGAATAATTCTAATATTAACGATATTGAACTTCTTTGCGTTATAGTTAAATTAGGATTAGGAAGTAAGGTGCTTCACAAAGCTAAGGAGCATGGAATATCTGGTGGAACTGTGCTTTTAGGAAAAGGAACTGTAAATAATAAAATTTTAGAATTTTTAGGACTTGCAGATGTAAGTAAAGAAGTGGTAATGATGATTTCTAATACCGAATTAGTAAATAAAGCTTTAGTAAAATTAGATGAAGAATTTAAATTTAACAAACCTAATAATGGAATAGCCTTCACAACCAATATATGTGCTGTATTTGGAACTAGAAGTTGTAAAGGAAATGAAAAAGTTAAAGAGGGAGATTTTGATAAAATTATGTATAATTCTATAACTATTATTGTAGATAAAGGAAGAGCTGTGGATGTAATAGATGCAGCAACTAAAGCTGGATCATTAGGAGGCACTATTATTAATGCAAGAGGATCAGGAATTCATGAAACTAGTAAAGTATTTGCTATGGAAATAGAACCTGAAAAGGAAGTAGTTCTTATTTTAACAAAAACAGACCAAACTGAACAAATTGTAGAGTCAATTTCAAAAGAAATTAAAATTAATGAACCAGGAAATGGTATCATATATATTCAAAATATAAATAAAACTTATGGATTATATGAGAAATAAGTTAAAAGATAATAAAAAAATAAGAAAATCTTTAAGATTTTCTTATTTTTTTATTTTAGAGGTAATTTCTATTGAAATAGTATTAACTTTAATGTAGCATAAGATTCATGTAAATAATTGGTGGCAATAAAACTTTAAAATTATAATAATTTATACTTGGTTAAAGTAAAAAAGGGGGACTAAATATAAATGTTTAGTTATTCAAGCAATATTGAATTACTTTGTGTTATAGTTAAATCAGGATTAGGAAGCAAGGTAATGCAAAAAGCAAAACAAAATGGAATTTCTGGAGGAACAGTAATTTTAGGTAAAGGAACTGTAAATAATAAGATATTAGATTTTATAGGACTGGCAGATGTAAGCAAAGAAGTGGTAATGATGATTTCTAATACCGAATTAATAAATAAAGCTTTAGTAATATTAGATGAAGAATTTAAATTTAACAAACCTAATCATGGAATAGCCTTCACAACCAATATATGTGATGTATTTGGAACTAGAAGTTGCAAATGTAATAAAGAAGAAAAAGGTGGAGAGAATAATATGTATAATGTTATAACTGTAATAGTAGATAAAGGAAGAGGGGAAGAGGCTATAGAGGCAGCTACTAAAGCAGGTTCTCAAGGGGGAACTATTATAAATTCTAGAGGATCAGGGATTCATGAAACTAGTAAGGTCTTTGCTATGGAAATAGAACCAGAAAAAGAAGTAGTTATAATTTTATCTAAAAAAGATAAGACTGAAGATATAGTAAGTTCAATAAGAGAAGAATTAAAATTGGACGAACCAGGAAATGGAATTTTATTTGTTCAAGAGATAAATAAGGCTTATGGATTATATGAAAAATAAAAGCAGAGTTATTACTCTGCTTTTTTAATATAATTTTATATACTTATCTAATTTATGTTTTCTATTATTGCTTTTGCCACTGCCTCCGCTAACAATTCTTGGTTATATTCATTAGAAAAATAATTTCTATCATTATAATTATTCATAAAACCAAATTCAATAAGCACTGAAGGAATATTATTTTCTCTTATAATATATAAGTCTTCACTTCCATCAAGCATTGGTCGCTTTTCTGTGTAGTATAAGTTATCTAGACTATTTTCTATACTTCTCCCTAAAATTACACTACTATAATTATTGTAGTCTGTCCAAACCTCAAAGCCATATATATCCTCATAACCATATGTATCATAGTCATTAATATGAAATGATATAAAATATTCTGCATTTGATGTATTGGATACTTGAACTCTATTCCTTAAGTCTTCTTTTTCATTGTCCCCTAGGGATATATCATCAGTTCTAGTATAAATAACATTAATATCATTTTTTTCTAATATCTCTCCCACCTTATTAGAAATACTTAGAACTATATCTTTCTCATAAATTTCTCCAAAATTAGCACCTATATCATGTCCTCCATGGCCTGGATCAAGTATAACACTTATTTTTTCTTCATTAACTTCTTCAATATTTAATGAAGTCTTTTTTAAATTTGAAGTTAATCTATAATTAAAAATATTACTTATTACCTTATTTGAAATTAGTATTAATAATATTAATACTATGGCTGTCCTAATTCTTCTAAAAATTATTTTTCTCTTTTTTCTTCTTAACTTTTTAGTTTTTCTCATTACAACCTCCTCCTATTTTAAATAATAAAAGGAGATTGTAATCTTTAAGTATATTAAATGTATCTTAGTTGTATTATAATTATTAAATTTTATAAAATTTAATTTGCTAATAATTCTATTTCATACTTTGAGCTAACCTTTCCAGACCCTCTATTAATTTGGTAAGTCAATAGAAGCCTTGAATCCTCTGAAGTCAAACTACCATAACTAAGTTCACTTTTACTGTAATTACTCATATTTATATTCAAGTAATCCGCATAAGTATTTAAAGCTTCTTCAATATTAATATTATCTATCTCACTACCTATAAAATCATAAGCTGAAATTTCCCATATATCACCGCTGTATGCATTTTGTTTTAATTCTATAAGTAATTCATCAATACTAAACCTAATTGTCCAATAGCTAAAAGCATCTTTAAAACTGGTTTCTAATGTAGCCTTATTCCCTAAAAAAGCCTGAGTATTCCAGTAATCATCTATATCAGCAAATTTTTTAGGGAGAATCCCCTTTTCACAAAAGTACTTTATATCCTCAATAGCTTTGCTAACAGCTTCATCCATAGTTAGTTGATTTATAGTTGGTTCGTGAACTCTAATATCTCTATTATCACTCCATGTAATTAATATTTCCCTTATTTGCTCCATAGTTAAACTACTATTGTTAATCTCATTATTACTAGTAACATTAATATCAAATTCTTTAACCTCAGATAATAACCTCTGTTCTTGCTTCCTCAATAAAAGTTTAGTCACTCCAAAGCTCCCTATAATAATTACTATTATTAGTAATACTCCTATAAATGTTTGTTTTTTTTGATTTTTCATGATGGATTACCTCCGCTTATGTTAACTTCTAAACTAATATTAGTTCCTTTACTCTCTTCGCTACTAATCTTTAAATTACTTTTATGAATTCTAGCTATTTTTTCACATAATGACAATCCTAGCCCTACTCCATGCTGTGCTCTAGATCTTGATTTATCAACCATATAAAAAGCTTCTGTTATTCTATCTATCTTTTCCTTTGGAATACCTCTTCCATCATCTTTAACTGCAATATAATATTTATCATTATTGATCTTATATCCAATTATTTTTAATTCCTTTATTTGTAGCTGAAATCAAATAATAAATTTTATCATTATGCTTAAAACTCCCTCCAACCATAATAATCTTACTTTTATCTAAGCTTTCTACTTTGCATATTGTTGAATCTCCATTTATTAAATTTACTATATCAACACTTAAATCATTTGGTAGATTAGAGGATATTATCTTTTTATCTTCACTAAGTATGGCTATTTGATTACCTTCTATAGTATATCTTGATACATCTAAAATAGATAAATCGTACTTTTCATGGGTTAATTGTTTTTTATTTTTACTCATGAGTAACTTTGATTGAATATTGTATTTTATATATGTATGCTGATTTTTCACTTGTTCAAATTCTCTATCCATATAATTTTGAAATGATTTAGAAATTAAAACATAGGCTGATACAGATAAAAATAAACTTAAAGTTGCCATAGAGCATAAAAATATTTTTACATATAATTTCATAGTATTTTATACCTCTAACCTATATCCAATTCTAAAAACTGTTTTTATATTATTCTCCCAACCTAACTTTTTTCTTAATTTTTGAATATGTAAATCAATAGTTCTTGTATCTCCCATGAACTCTTCTTGCCATACTCTTTCATATAATTGATTTCTATATAAGGCTATATTTTTATTTTTTATTAGCTCTAACAATAAATCAAATTCCTTTACTGTTAAATCTATATATTTCCCATTTTTAATAACAGACCTAGAATCTTGATTTATCTTAACTCCTAAAATTTCATAAACTTTATCTCCACCATTTACTCTTCTTAAAACAGCTTCTATTCTTGCTAATAATTCTCCAATTTGAAAGGGTTTTACTATATAATCATCCGCTCCTAGCTTCAATCCTTTTATTCTATTTTCTACAGTTCCCATTGCAGTAATAAATATTACTGGAGTTTTAAGAGGTTTTATATATTCCAATAATTCATATCCATCTATTCCTGGTAACATTATATCTAACAAAATCAAATCAAACTTTTCATCTTCAATAATATTTGCAGCATCAATTCCATTAAAGGCGCATTTACACATATACCCTTCTGCAATTAAATTAATTTTTATTAAATTTGATATTGCTTCTTCATCTTCCACTATTAATATTCTTTGCATATAAATATCCTCCTTAAAACTCATATAATATCATTCATATGTATTAAAGTTTTAAATTAAATTTCTCTAATTATTATTCGTAAAATATTATAATTTAGTAACCTTATAATAATCTTAAAATTTAATATAAAAAAAGAGATGAATATCCTATTCTTTGCTCCATTGTAAATTCCAAGTCGCCATCATATGATATTTATCTCCTCATATACTGAATAAATAAATTTATAAAAAAGTGAAAAGCATTTTTGCTTTTCACCTCTTATTTATATTAAATTGTTTTTTTTGAAACTAAAGTATATACCATCATTCTCAGCTGTATATGTTATTTCTTTAGCTAATTTCATTAACTCTGATTTTGCATTTTCCATTGCTACACCATGATTAACGCATTTAAACATATCTATATCATTCTCTCCATCGCCATAAGCCAATGTATTACTCTTATCCATATTTAAATATTCAATAACATAAGTAATTGCCGTAGATTTATTTATACCCCTTATTCCAATTTCCCCACTATTTTCTCCAAACTGTGGTACAGTACTATGGTAGATTTGTAAATCTTCTTTAAATCTATTATAAACTTCTTCATAAGGATGTCCATTGCTAATAAAAGATATTTTGTTTATATTATTATAATTGATTTTCCTATCTTTATATTTATTTATTATTTGGAAAAACCATTCAATTTCCTTCTTTGCATTCTCAAAATCACTACTATTTTCCTTAAGTCCCTTTGTTACTTGTCTTAAAATAGCATCTATACAACCTGAACTTCCAAACAAACCATCATTTGATTCAATATAGTAATCTATATCATGCATCTCAAAATATTCTATTATACTTTTTACAGATTTTATAGACATTTTTTTATGCATTAATACTTCTTCATTAACTTCTATATATCCTCCACCAGCACAAATCATGCCATCGAAGCCAATAGATGAAATATCTTCAGTTATTTCTGGTTTTGATCTACCAGTACATATATATACCAAATGGCCTTTAGATCTTGCTATATTAATTGCTTCTCTTGCAGATAGCGGTACTTGTCCATCTAAACCGCAGAGGGTTCCATCTACATCTATAAAAATCAACTTTTTACTCATCAATAAACTCCTAAGTATTATTATCCTAAATTCTCACCATTTGATTTAATTACTTCTTTATACCAATAGAAAGAGTCTTTTCTAATTCTTTCTAAAGAACCATTTCCCTCATCATCTTGGTCAACATAGATAAATCCATAACGCTTTGACATTTGTGATGTTCCACAACTAATTAAATCAATACATCCCCAAGTAGTATATCCCATAACTTCTACGCCATCTTTAATAGCTTCTTTTATAGCTATAATATGCTTTTTAATATAGTCTATACGATATAAATCATGAATCTTCTTATCTTCAGTTAATACATCTTTTGCACCTAATCCATTTTCAGCTATAAACAACGGTAATTGATATCGATCATATAATTTAAGCAATGAAATACGTAATCCAATTGGATCAATTGGCCAATCCCATTCAGAAAGTTCTAAGTATTCATTTTTAATTGCACTATCAAAAGTACCTGCTACAGCAGTAGCGTCCTCACGTGCCTCTGCTACGTGAGACATATAGTAGCTAATTGAAACAAAATCAATTTTCCCTTCAGCAAGAATTTTCTCATCATCTTTATCCATTTTAATATGGATATTATTATCTGCAAAGAAACGGGTCATATATGATGGATATTCTCCTCTTGCTTGTACATCAGGGTAAAACATATTTAATTGATTAGCCTTTAATGCTTGTAGCTGATCTTCTGGTTTCGTTGTTTTTGCATATGATTCTATTTGATTAATCATACAACCAATCTTAACATCTGGTGCAATTTCTCTTGCTGCCTTTACAACTAGAGCACTTGCTACAAATTGATGATGAACTGCTTGATATCCCTCTTGCATTTTATTTTCAACTAAATCACCTAAAATACCAGCGCCAGTATAAATACTATGCAAAGACATATTCATTTCGTTAAATGTAATCCAATACTTTACTTTATCTTTATATCTAGAAAGCAACACTCTACCATACTTTTCAAATAATCCTATTAATTCACGACTTTTCCATCCATTATATTTTTGTACTAATGTAATTGGCATCTCGTAATGAGACATAGTAACTAATGGTTCAATTCCATATTTAGCTAATTCATCAAATACTTTATCATAAAAAGCTAATCCATCTTCATTCGGTTCTTCTTCTAATCCAGTTGGGAAGATTCTTGCCCAAGAAATTGATAAACGGAATACTTTAAATCCCATCTCTGCAAATAGAGCAATATCCTCTTTATAATTATGATAGAAATTAATTCCCCAACGCTTTGGAAACTTGTATTTTTCTGGATGAGCTAAATACTCTTCTAATTCCTTAGATGTTACATTAAAGGTAAAGTTATCAACTTTTCCTGTTGCATATGGATTTTTATAAGCTGCCATGTCTGAAGTAGATAATCCTTTACCACCCTCATCAAAAGCTCCTTCGATTTGGTTAGCAGCAGTTGCTCCCCCCCATAAAAATCCCTCTGGGAAGCCTTTCATTAATTCTTTCATATATCTAATCCTCCTAAAGCCTTATTTATATTAAAATTTTCTATATTTCTATTAACCTTTTCTATTTAACAATTTAATCTTCTACCTTTAAAAATAATGCTACTACAAAAGCTACTACAAAGCTTAATCCTACACCTAATAAAGCAAACAAGAAATTCTTAGTTCCTTGCTCAATGTATGAAGGTAGTGCAGTAATTCCTGGAAGTGTGAAGGTAAATGCCTTTACAACAAAGGTTCCAAATATACCACCACCAACTGCTCCTCCAATTAATGCTGCATAGAAAGGTTTCTTTAATTTTAAAGTAACTCCATAAATTGCTGGTTCTGTTATACCAAAAACTGCTGAAATACCTGTTGAAGCTGCTAATGATTTCATATTTTTATCTTTACTCTTTACGGCTACTGCAAGAGTTGCACCAGCTTGTGCTAAATTACTAACTAAATTCATTGGAAGTAACATAACATCATATCCAACTGTACCAAAACTTGATAAAGCTGCTGGGAAGAATGCATAATGCATACCTGTCATTACGATTAAAGGCATAGTACCTCCAAGTAACATTCCTGCAAATGGTCCTGCTACATTAAATAAACCTGTGAAGAACTTCTCTACATAAACTCCCATATAACTTCCTAATGGTGCAATAAATACTAAAACTAATACTGATGTAATTAATAAAACTACTAATGGTGTAATTATTATTTTGAAAAGATTAGGTACATATTTATTTACTATCTTATAAACATAACTTAATAACCATACACCTAAAATTATAGGAATAACTGTTGAACTATAGCTAATCATTGGTATCTTTAATCCTAAGAAGCTTAATGAAGCTAATTCTCCTGAAGCTGCATAGTTAATAATAGTAGGATACATTAGTACTCCTGCAAGTGTTACTGATAAAACCTCACTTGTCTTAAACTTTTTAGCTGCTGAAAAAGCAATTAAAAATGGTAGAAAATAAAATGGTGCATCTGAAATAATATTTAAAACTGCATATTCTGAAGAAGTTGTTGAAATTAAATTAAATGCTGTTAATAATGCCATAACACCTTTTAATAAACCAGCTCCAGTAATTGCTGGTAAAATAGGATTAAATATCCCAGAAATAGTATCAAAAATTGTATTAATAATCCCTTTTTTATTCTTTTCTTCCTTTACATTAGAATCAAATTCTTTACCTAAAATAGAAGTAACTTCTTCAAAAACTTCTCCAACTTTATTGCCAATTATAACTTGGAATTGACCACTTTTAAATTGTGCTCCTATAACACCTTCTATGGATTTAATATTCTCAATGTTTACCTTTTCTGCATCTACCAAATTAAAACGTAATCTTGTAATGCAGTGCCAGCTTTGAGAAATATTTTCTTTTCCGCCTATTTCAAAAATAATTTTTTTAGCAACCTCATGCTTGTCCATTATTATCTCCTCCTCGTTTATAATTTTATCTTAAATTTATTTCTTTTCTTGATTTAATATTAGCACAAAAAAAACATAGAAAACCCTTCAAGATTTGAAGTTGCTTTCTATGTTTAAAATTATTTTCACTTTTTGAAAACGGATTCAATAAGTGTGTTATTTACTATATTTTTGATAGTACCTATTGATTAATATTTCTGTAAATAAATGAAGTTTATATCTTCCTTCAGTTGCACTTTTATAATTACCAAGGTAAATAACATAATCACATTGTGAGGCCATTTTTAAAGCTGGATTTTGTGTAACAAGAATAACTTTGCTACCATTATCCTTAAGTGAATAAAAAATTTGTGATTTTTGTCTTAAGAAATTTCCATCAACAGAAAAAATAATTGATAGGCTACTTTCATTAGTTTGCTTTGCTAGACTTTCTTGACTTCTTTCTTGAGATGCAAAATTAACATATTTACCCAAGTTAAAAAGATTATATTGTAGATGTTGCATAAAATAACCTGATAAGTGAAAGCCAAAAAAGTATATATCTTTATAATCATGTATCATATTAACCAATTCATCAATTTCATTTATGTTAAGTTTTTCAACAAATTCTCTTAGTGATATATTGATTGAATCTACAAGATTAATTAATACTTCTTTATCATTTATAGAATTAAAAGGAATATTCTTTACATTATCTGACAGTATTTCTGTTCCAAGATTTTTTCTTTCTAAACATTTCATTTTAAATTCATTATAGTTACTATATCCTAATTTTTTAACAAATCTACTTATAGTGGAAGGAGATGTATAACACATATCTGCTAAATCTGAAATGGTTATATGCTCCATTCCATTTTGTATATTTTCTAATATCACTCTTGCTATAGTAGTATAAGTGACATCATGACTTTCAACGTTTACTATAATTTGAAGCTGTTTTATTATATCTTGAACCATTATATTCTCCCTCACCCTTCATAAATTTAACTAATATTTAAAATCTAATATTATATTGCTAAACTTAATTCTTTATTACTATTTTATTACATCTTATCAAAAATATAAACTAATTTATATATTATTTACTAAAATGTATACCTATTTATTAAGTCAAATATATAAATAGCATAATATTTCTATATTTGATTCTTTAAGTTATAAATATATCTATCAAAGAAATAAGAGAGTTGCTTTTAAGCAACTCTCCCTTACTTTACAATATTATGAGCTTAATTAACAATCTGGTATGTTAATGGGATCCTATATGTGAAAAATGAAGAAGCTCATGAGCTTTTTTAGAAAGCGGTTCACCTAAATATTCATTATAGCACTTAATTACCATAGGGTTTTCATGAGAAAATCTCCATTTAGAGTTTCTATCAAGACCATATAGCACATCAGCTCTATCCTCTGCAAGCTCTTGATTATAGAATATTGGTTGCCCACCGCCTCCAGAGCAACCTCCAGGGCATGCCATTATTTCAACAAAATCATATTTAACTTCATCTCTTTCTATAGCATCCATAAGATTTCTAGCATTACCAAGACCACTTGCTACAGCTACTTTTAAAATAGTACTTCCAATAGCAAATTCAGCTTCTTTCCACCCATTCATTCCTCTTACATTTCGGAAACTGTCAGCCTTTGGATTTTCTCCTGTAAGCAAGTAATAAGCACTTCTTAATGCAGCCTCCATTACTCCTCCTGTAGCTCCGAAAATAACACCAGCTCCAGTTCCATCGCCTAATATATTATCCATATTTTCATCTTTTAAATCCTTAGGATTTATATGCTCTGCTCTTATCATCTTTACAAGTTCTCTTGTTGTTAATACTACATCTACATCCCTATCTGCATCTGACCCATTTATGCCTGCTATATCCTTCTCATATTTTTTTGCAGTACATGGCATTATTGAGATGCAATATATTTTTCTTGGATCAATATTCATTTTCTCTGCGAAATACGTCTTTGTTATTGCTCCAAACATTTGTTGTGGAGACTTTGCTGTAGAAAGTTTTGATACATACTCTGGATATTGAGATTTTATAAATCTTACCCATCCAGGGCAACATGATGTAAACATTGGAGGCTTATCACCATTTCTTAACTTTTCAATTAATTCAGTACCTTCCTCCATTATAGTTAAATCTGCAGCGAAGGTAGTATCAAATACATAATCAAAACCTATTCTTCTAAGTGCATCTACTATTTTCCCTACAGTAGCTTCTTCCCTTGAAAGGCCTATTTCTTCACCCCAAGCACCTCTAACTGCAGGAGCTATTTGTACTACTGTAATAATTTCTGGATCTGCTAATGCTTCAAAAACTTTTTCAGTATCATCTCTCTCAACTAAAGCCCCTACTGGACAATGAGTTATACATTGGCCGCATAAAGAACAATCTGTATCCTCTATTCTATTATTTTTATATACACCAATATTAGTTCTAGAACCACTTCCTGTTGTATCCCATACTCCTAAAGATTGAACTTTATTGCATACTTGAACACATCTCATGCACTTTATACATTTTTCATTATCTCTTATTAAAGGAAAATCCCTTCTCCAAGGCTTATATTTTACTTCTTCCTTATAAGGTAAATAATTTATACCTAAATCTCTTGATATACTTTGAAGTCTACAACTTCCATTCCTAGTACATGTAGCACAACGGAAATTATGCTGTGAAAGTATAAGCTCTACATTAATTTTTCTAGCCTTTCTAACTCTTGGGCTATTAGTCTTAATAACCATTCCTTCTGAAATAGGAGTATTACATGCTGCTGCAAGTTTATTAATTCCTTCAATCTCAACTAGGCAAACTCTGCAGGCTCCTATTTCATTGATATCCTTTAAGTAGCAAAGTGTAGGTATTTCTATTCCTGCAATTCTTGCTGCTTCAAGAATTGTAATTTCTCTAGGTACAACTACTTTTTTATTATCTATTATAAGACTTACCATCTATCTACTCTACCTCCCTTGAATGCTCCACAGCCCAAATGATCACAACGTAAACATCTTCCTGCTTCCTGCTTTGCTTCCTCTAATGTAAGAGATTTTTCAACCATATTAAAGTCTATACGTCTTTCCTTTGCAGATCTTTCATACATATTAGATCTCCCCCATGAAATACTACTTTTAAATTTAATAGGTGGTATTTCCACATCACTTTTTATTACATGCTTATATCCAAAATAGCTATCAATATTAGCTGCCGCAACCTTACCAGAAGCTATGGCCCTAATAACTGTAGATGGTCCTGTTACACAATCACCAACTGCAAATATACCTTTTTCTCCACACACTTCTCCTGATTCTGATACAATAATTTTTCCTCTTTCAGTATTTATTCCACATTTCTCAAAGTATTTTGATTCAATATCTTGACCTATAGCAACTATTACAGTATCACAAGCTATAAATTGTGGTTCTCTCTTAGAATTAAGAGGCTTTGCTCTTCTATTTTCTATTGGTCCTATAATTTGAGGTTGGACCCATATTCCTTTAATTTTATCTTCACCATCTTTTTCTATACTAAGTGGTGCCATAAGTTCTATAACTTCACAGCCTTCTGCTATAGCACCTTCTACTTCGTCAGGCAATGCTGTCATATCTATTTTTCTTCTTCTATATACTATATTTACTTCAAATGCACCAAGTCTAACTGCAGTTCTTGCAGCATCCATAGCAACATTTCCTCCGCCTATTACCACAATTCTTTTTCCTGTAAAATCAGGATACTTATCATCAGCAATTTCTCTTAAAAGCTGTACTGCTGATATTACAGAAGGAGAATCTTCTCCTGGTATTCTAAGTTTTTTATGGCCATGTGCTCCAATTGAAACATATATTGCATCATATTTTTCTCTAAGTTCCTCCATTAAAATATCTTTTCCAATGGAGACTTCTGTTTTTACTTCAACACCATTAGATAAAATAGTTTTTATTTCTCTATCTAACTGATCTTTTGGTAATCTATAATTAGGAATTCCATATTGTAGCATTCCACCAAGTTTTTTTCTCTTCTCAAAAATTGTTACTTTATGTCCCATTAAACTTAAGTAATAAGCAGCTGTAAGGCCACTAGGCCCACCCCCTACAATGGCAACTGATTTATCTGTAGGTGGATAAGGCTTAGGTATAGGTACATACCCTGCTTCTTCCACAGCAGTTCTTTTTAGCCCTCTTATATTTACAGAGTAATCTAAATTATTTCTTCTACATTTACTTTCACAAGGATGTTCACAAACAAGAGCACAAGTTAAAGGAAGTGGATTATCCTTTCTTATAAGTCTTACTGCATCAGCATATCTACCTTCTTCCACTAAGGCTATATATCCAGGTATATCAACTTCTGCTGGACATTGTTCTGTACAAGGGATAGATTTTTCTTGCCTTTCTACACATTCATAACCACTTAAATGAAGTTCATAATCATCTCTAAATCCTTTAAGACCAGTTAACACCATTTCAGCTGCTTCATAACCTAATGCACAATCTGCTGAATCCGCTATCCCTTCTGCTGTTCTTTGTATAAGGCCTAGTGTATCCTCTGTTCCCCTACCTTCTAATACATCATCTATTAAGTTTTCAAGTTGCTTTAGACCAATTCTACATGGCACGCATTTACCACAGGTATGACATTGACATATCCTTAAAAAAGCAGCGGCTAAATCTACTGGACACGATCTTTTAGGACTAACAGCTATTCTTCTTTGTAAATCCCCATATAATTCATCTATTGTTTCCTGAACCTTATCCCTAGGAGTATTAATTAATCTATTCACTTTTCTTTCCCCCTCATAAATAAAATTTTTAATTTTCCATTAAAATATATTTTAATCTCCCTCTTAAAATATATTTATAAGTAGTAAATGTATTAATATTTAATTCTCATTTCAAGTATACGTTTTCAAGTGTTTTATAATTTTAATTTAACTCTTTGATTTATGGTTGTCAATAAACTTTAAATGCACATCTTATATATATATTATTAAAACAAAAAAAATAGTAGCTTATTTTAATTAGCTACTATTTTTATTTTAATTGTTAATTATTATATCTCTTAATTCTATTATATTATCAGCTAAATAATCAGCACCCGCCTTAGCTAATTCTTCTTTACCTCTAAAGCCCCAAGAAACTCCAATACATTCAATACCAGAATTTCTTGCAGTTATTACATCTACATTTGAATCTCCTATATAAATACACTCACTTTTTAATACATCAAGTTTTTCTATTATTTCTAAAACAGACGATGGATCAGGCTTTTCTTTATAGTTTTCTCTATGTCCAAATACTATATTAAACCTATCCCCAAAATATTTATTTACTATTTCTATTGTAAATTCATGTTTCTTATTTGATACAACCCCAAGCTTTATGCCCTTCATTCTTAATTGGTCTAAAAGATTTATTATTCCATCATAAGGCTTGGTCATATCCATCATATGTTCATTATAATAATCACTAAATACTTCTAATACATTTTCTACTGTTTCCTTGTCCTTTTTATCATCAGGTAAAGCTCTTTCCACTAATTTATATATCCCATTTCCAATAAAGGTTTTGTATTTTCCCACTTCATGAGTTGGAAAAGAAAATTTATTTAGGGCATAATTACAAGCATTTGCTAAATCATCTAATGTATTCAGTAATGTCCCATCTAAATCAAAGATTGCTACTTTAAACATTAATGCCTCCTAAGTTATAATTATATTTTTCTTAATTATATCATAATATAACAGGAGGATATCCTATTTAAGTCTTATTTCTAAAAAGGGAAGAATGGGCCGTAAGGAAAAGGATAAGGATAAATTATAGGGAAAACTCTCCTAATAGAATTGAATGGAAAGCCTCTACGTCTAAACCTTCTATGCCTTCTCATTCTACCTCCTTTTCCAAATTGTCTTTGCGCATTAGATTGATTCATGGATTGAGCCATATCCTCTTCATCATTCATAACATCTTCTCCAACTAACATAGTAATTCCGTTAGCATCTACTTTCTCAATCATTCCATCTACTGCACTTCCATCTTTCATAACTATGGTTATATGGTAGCCCATTAAATTATTGCACTCATCATATAACTCCTGCAAACTACCATAATCAGCTCTTTCATAATTCATTTTTATCACATCCTTTCTAGTAGCATAATATTCTACTCTACTAGAAAAGGTACTATTTAGATAAATCTTTTCATCAAAATAAATTTGCATTTATACATTATTTATTTATTTTTACTATATTCATATTTTCATCATACTTAATTCCTAATTCTTTAGATATTAATTCATTTAATTCCATTAATTTATCTTGATATTCTCTATAATCACTGCTTAATATCTTCATATTAGGTATGAAGATATCATAATAGCCACTACTGCTAAAAAATTCATTAAGTTGTTTTTTAAACTTACCTTAATAATATGTTAAGGTAACCCCTGGGTATTAGTCAATGTCAAAGCTTATTTAACTAATTATATACTTATAATTCTATTGATTATAAATATATATGCATAAAAATTATCTCTCTGATAACTAAAAAGAGCTATCACAAAAATATTACATTATGCAACAGCCCTTTATATTTATTATTATCTCTAAATATTAATTTTTTTTATTTTATATCCAATATACATTTCAAAAATTGCTATCAATACAAAGTATATTCCTATAGCATAAGGTATATATTTTAAAGTAACTGAAATAACGATAGGACAAAGTGTTATAAATCCACCTAATAATATAGACGCTATAGATAAGATTGTTAATAAGTTAAAGCCCAATAACTTATACTTTGAAATTACCACCATATTATACATACCTTTTACAAATGTCCATATTCCATATATTAAAATCAGATTTTCAACTGTTACTACAGGATTCCTCCATACCAATATACCAAATAATAAATCTATAAAACCTGTTAGTATATAATATAACTTTGAATAACTTACAAACCCTCCAATTATTCTTAATACAGCTGCTATTATAATAAAAAATCCACATATTTTAGTGAAGCTTAAAAAAGCATCTACTGGATTTATAAGAAAAATTATTCCCAATAATGCTAATATTATTCCTTCAACCATAAAAGCTTTTCCTAACAAACTTTTCATTAAATTCACTCCTTTTACTAATTCTATCTAGTATTTTATTTTTTTAAAATAATATACTTTACCTTTTAAAGTTTACTTAACTTAGAATTATGTTTTCAGAAATCTTCTTAATGTTTTCTTGTTCTTTTATATCCAACTGATAAATAAATTTATTAAAGCTTAAATACCAACCCTTACTGTATATATTATCTAAACTCAAACCTTGGATATATTTAAATATAAGTATAATCTCGAACTGTGATAAACTCTTAAAGTACTTCTCATACTCATCATCAAACAAACACTCTGAACCTAACATGTCTATCAAGTCTTCTAAACTTTCTATATTGTTTTTTATAAGTTTAATTTTATCTTCAATTGATTGACATTCCCTAACCTTATCAGTAATACTTCTAAATCTAGCATTACTCATTTTCTCCTTATCCACATATGTTATTAAGTCATTATCTTCTCCAAGAAATGATATAAAAACATTTTCTAGTTTATCTAATTCTATGGCATTTTTTATAATAGGAGCTATTTTTAATATAGCTTTATCAATATACTCTTTTAACTTAATATTTTTTATATATACTTCATTATATAATATATTGCTATATTTTTTCAATTCACTTATTAATTTACACAAATGTAAATTTCCTAACTTTTCTTTTATGAGCTCTCTGTCCTTTTCATTGATATTTAAACTACTTAGTCCTTTCCCACAAATTATTAATCCTATTGCATTAGTTAGAACTATTTCAAATATATTTATAAGAAGTACATTACTATTTATATCATACCCCTTTAATAATTCATTAATTTCTTCAATATCAAATTTACTACAAAATTCATTTTCTAGCTTTAATGTATTTAAATAATTTTCTATATACTCTATTCCAACATAATCCATATCATCAATACATAATTGATAATCTATAGATCCATCTCCTTCATGTGGTGTAAAAAAATCATCATATTTTTTAAAAAATAGTGGAATTCCATAATCTATAGTATCGTTATAGGAATAGTTATCAATATTAATTTTATTATTTTGAATATAGTCTAATAATTCTTCATTTATTTTAACCCTTTCCTTAATTAAAGCATTACCTTTTTTGAAAATTTCCCCTAAAGTAAAACTTTTTAATTCCCTAATCATTAATTCTATGTCTTTTAAAGTTTTAATATAAAATCCTATTGTATAATCAATTCCTTTTAAAATATTTTCAGCTACTTCTATCATGACAGATGAGGTTTCATCTTTAGTATAGTACCTTAGTTGTATCTTTAAGAGCTCTAGTCTAGCATTATAAATCTTATTTATATCTATATCTCCTAACAAACCATTCTCATAGCATTTAGTTAATAAATCCTTGAAAAAATATTCTTTATCAAGATCTTTAAATTTATTATATAATTTAATATCTCCCTTATTATCCACCCATTATCATTCCTTCTCACTATATATATTTGTATAATCCCTAACACCATTTCTAATATTATCTGAAATCTTATATAAAACTTTTCCTTCTAGTAACTCTAGGGACCCCTGACAATAATCATCAAAAAATTCTTTCATTATCTCTATTAATTCATCATCACCAATGTAATCTAAGGTTTCATTTTTATAGTTATAAAATATTTCTACTAATTCATTTATTGTTTCACTATAGTTATATTGTGAAATATAGGGTGAATCACAAAAGCTCTCAATTATTTTATTTATAATTTGCCCATTAAATTCTATTCTTCCGCTTCTTTCAAGAGCTATATTCCTTGTTTTAACAATTTCCTTAATATCATTTTCATTAAGTTTTAATCCATATTCTTTAGTCACTTCATTACATTTTAAAATTTCATTTAATAAATTATTTTCTAGTAGGCTCTCTTGAAAAAATTTACTAATTTCATTCATTTTTAAAACTTCCTTTCAAAAAAGTATTGACTTTTTAATTTAAATATGTTATATTAAAATATTATAGATATATTATATAATATCATTTATAAGTATTTATGTCAAAGTCCTTTATTAAGTAATATAGATACCTATTAGTGCTAAAGCATAACGGAAGATGAATAGTTAAAAATGTAAGATAAAAGTAAAAACTCTCGTAGAATTTGTTAAGTAAAATTTTTAATAATTTACTTAAATAATTCTATATTTCGCATTTTAAATTTGGAGCTGTTGTGATAGCTCCATTCTTTTTTTATAAACCATATTTACATCTAACGAAGGGAGATGAGGTTATTCTTGAATTATATATTTAGTATATTAATTCAATTAATTGATAGAGCTGTATTACTTCTTGCATGTCTATTTGTTATAACAAGATTACAAAGCTTTAGAAATATATTTCAAAGAGATACATATAGAAAAAAAGATTACTTAATTGCATGTATAGTATTTTCTGCCTTTGCAATATTATCAACTTACACAGGACTTAATGTAGAAGGATCCCTAGTAAATGTTAGAACTATTACTATAGTATCCGGGGGAATAATATTTGGCCCCTTTGTAGGAATTACAACCGGAGTAATATCTGGTGTCCATAGATATCTAATAGATATAGGAGGAATAACTTCTATCCCCTGTCTAATAAGCAGTATTAGCGCAGGTATAATCTCAGGATATATTAATAAAAAAGTTCAAAGGAAATATAGGTGGATAGCTGGAATAATAGCAGGTATGTTCTCTGAATCAATCACTATGATATTAATACTTCTATTAAGCAAACCTCATGAGTTAGGTTATGATATAGTATCTAAAATAGCTCTTCCAATGATTCTTGGACAAGTATGTGTAGGATTTATTGTTATATTAGTTCAAAGTATAGAAGATGATAAAGAAAAAATTGCTGCTAAGCAGGCAAAACTAGCACTAGATATAGCAAATAAAACTCTTCCTTACTTTAGAAGTATAAATAATGAATCTTTAAATAAGATATGCACTATTATTAAAGAAGATATTCAAGCTGATGCAGTTTCAATAACAGATACCAAGAATATATTAGCTTATATTGGTGTTGGTAAAGAGTACTACAATATTGGACATGAAATTATAAATGCTGAAACAAAGGAAGCCATTAGTAATAATAATATAGTCATAAAAAATACTGGCTTTAAAGAAAAATCCGAATTATTAAAATCAGCTATTATAATACCTCTTAAGGAGAAAAGTGAAGTTATTGGTGCTCTAAAAATATACTATAAATCTTCTAATCATATAACTTATACTGTAGAAACTCTTGCTATAGGACTTTCTCAAATAATATCAACTCTTATGGAAGTTTCAAAGGTTGAAGAAATGAAGGAAATGGCAAATAAGGCAGAACTTAAGGCACTTCAAACTCAAATTAACCCTCATTTTTTATTTAATGCATTAAATGCTATAGCTTCTTCTATAAGAATTAATCCAAATAATGCAAGAGATCTTATAATAAATCTATCTAGTTATTTAAGATTTAACTTAGAATTAAATAGTGAATTTATAGATGTAAAGAAAGAATTAAAACAAGTAAGAGATTATATAGAAATAGAGAAAGCTAGATTTGGAGACAAGATAAATGTAATCTATGATATAGATGAAGTAGATATTAAAATTCCTAGCTTAACAATACAACCTTTAGTTGAAAATGCTATAGTTCATGGAATTTTAAAGGATAACCATAATGGAACAATTAAAATAAGCTTGAAAGATGAAGATGAGAAAGTTAGAATCTCTATAGTTGATAGCGGCATAGGAATAAGTGAAGAAATGATAAATAATATCTATACTGATAATGTTCCAGAAAAGAAAATAGGCCTTTATAATGTACATTCAAGAATTAAGCTTATTTATGGTGAAGGACTTAATATTAGAAAGCTAGATAAGGGAACTAGGATAGAATTTTTTATAAAGAAAAATATATAAGAGGGTGAAATATATGAATGCTATAATAGTTGATGACGAATTCTTAGCAAGAGAGGAACTTAAATATTTTATTCAAAATTATAGTAAGCTCCACATAGTTGATGAATTTTCAGATGGAATAGAAGTTCTTAAATATATACAAAATAATGAAATTGATATTATATTTTTAGATATAAATATCCCTTCATTAGATGGAGTTCTACTAGCTAAAAGTATAAGTAAATTTACTAAAAAGCCTTATATAGTTTTTATAACAGCATATAAAGAACATGCAGTTGAAGCTTTTGAAGTGGAAGCTTTTGATTACATATTAAAACCTTATTCAGAATCTAGAATTATTTCAATGTTAAAAAAATTAGAGAATATTGATAATCAAGAAAAAAACCCCTCTCCTAAAAGTAGTATATCAAATAAAATAAATCTATGGAAAAATGAAAAAATAATAGTAGTAGATATTAATAATATATATTACTGTATGGCAAAGGAGAGAATAACCTGTGTTTATACTAAAAATGAGGAATACACAGTAAACTTATGTATATCTGATTTTTATGAAAAGCTACCTAAAGATACCTTCTTTAAATCTCATAGATCTTATATTGTAAATATGAATAAAATAAGTGAAATAATCCCCTGGTTTAATAGCACTTATAATTTAAAACTTCAAGATATTGATTATGAAGTACCTGTAAGTAGAAGTAATGTAAAAGAATTCAGGCAACTCATGAACATATAAATGCATTTCATTTAAAATTATTTGTATTTCGTTCATATAAAACTAATTTTATTTTTTATCCATTTATAATTAGTCTATAAACAATTTGTCATTATAAAAGGCATATGAAAAGGCTATATTACAAAATAAATTTAGAGGTGAATGAAATGAAAAGAACATCAGAAAATCGTTGGTTAATAGTTTTAGGTACAGTAATTGCTCAACTAGGTTTAGGAACTATTTATACTTGGAGCTTATTTAATCAACCCTTAGTAAATAAATTTGGATTTCAATTAAATAAGGTAGCTATTACCTTTTCTATAACTAGTTTTGCTTTAGCAGCATCTACATTGGTTGCTGGTAAACTTCAAGACAAGCTAGGAATTAGGAAACTTACTTCATTTGCAGGATTAATATTAGGGCTTGGTTTAATATTAACATCAATAACTTCTTCATTACCTATGCTTTATATTACAGCTGGTGTTATAGTTGGAGCAGCAGATGGTATAGCATATATTACTACACTTTCAAATTGCATTAAATGGTTCCCTGATAAAAAAGGGCTTATTTCTGGAATTTCAGTAGGAGCTTATGGTACAGGTAGTTTAATTTTTAAATATATTAATGGAGACTTAATTAATAATATAGGAGTTTCACAAACATTCCTCTACTGGGGAATAATAGCCATGGCTTTAATCATAGTAGGAGCTCAATTTATAAAGGATGCTCCATTAGTAAGTAAACATTCTAGAAATAATTCTAATATGAAAGAGTACTCAATAAAGGAAATGCTTAAAACAAAAGAAGCCTATGCTTTATTTTTAATATTCTTTTCAGCATGTATGAGTGGATTATATCTAATAGGAATAGTTAAAGATATTGGTGTTCAACTTGTTGGATTAACACCTGCAGTAGCAGCAAATGCAGTTGCTATGGTAGCAATATTTAATACAGCAGGAAGAATTATATTAGGTGCTTTATCAGATAAGCTTGGTAGGTTAAAGGTTGTAATTCTATCACTTTCAGTAACAACTGTTGCAGTATTTGTATTAAGCTTTATACCTTTAAACTTCGGAATCTTCTTTGCATGTGTTGCTTCAATTGCATTTTGCTTTGGAGGAAATATTACAGTTTTCCCTGCTATAGTAGGAGAATTCTTCGGTATTCAAAACCAAACTAAAAATTATGGAGTAATATATCAAGGTTTTGGCTTAGGAGCAATTGCAGGTTCATTTATATCATCAATAACTGGAGGCTTTAAATCTACATTTATAGTTATTGGAGCTTTATGCTTAATCTCAATAGTTTTAGCTACTACAGTGCACTCTGTACAATCCCATAAGAAGATTAAACATAATACTAAATTAATACAAAAAGCTGCATAAATATTTTATTTTAAAGTTTATTGATTATAAATTAAAATAAAGAAATTAAAAATATCCTATATACTAGACTATTACAAAATAAAGTCCATATATATAGGATATTTTCTTATTACTAAAATTATATTGAATCTTTTCTTATTTTCTTTAATGCCTTTTTAGAACCACGCTTAATATCATGGTCTAATTTTCTTTCTTTATAGGTTGTAAATAGTTGATTTAAATCATATCCTTCTGGATATAATTCACTTGCCTTTACATCTAGCTTTACTCTCTTATAATTTACTTCAATAAATTTATTTTTATAAAGGACTTCTAAGTTATTTGTCTCGTTTATTTCTTTATAAACTATAGCACTTTCATTATTATCTAAAAGAATTACTCTATCTCCAACACAGTAATTATATTTAGATTCTAAAACTTCTACTTCTTCTTTTTTCTTTATTACTTTACTATCTTTTATTAATTCATAATTATAGTCTTTTCTTTCTATATATTTTCTAGCTTTATTTATTATTGAATCAGAAATTCCCATTTTCTTAGATATATATAGTGCATTACTATCTCCGCTTCTACCAATATGAAGTTTGTATAAAGGCTCAAGAGTATCTTTTTTAAATTCCATAGCTGCATTTTCAAAGTCTGGATGTGACTCTGAGAAATTTTTTATTTCTCCATAGTGTGTAGTAGCTATTGTAATACATCCTTTATGATATAACTCCTCTAAGATAGCTATAGCTAGAGTCGCTCCCTCATTTGGCTCCGTTCCACTTCCTATCTCATCAAATAATAATAAAGTGGATTTTGTGCTTTGTTTTATTATTTCTGCTAGATTCTTCACGTGAGAAGAAAATGTACTTAAGGCATTTTCAATACTTTGATTATCTCCTATATCAACAAATATTTTATCAAATACTGATATTTCTGTGCCTTCCTTAGCAGCTATATGAAATCCTGACTGCACTGCAAGAGTTAATATACCAACAGTTTTTAAAACAACTGTCTTTCCTCCTGCATTAGGACCTGTTATTATTAAGGTTCTATAGTCCTCTCCAACTTCAAAATTAAGTGGTACTCCATTTTTAATCAATGGATATTTTCCATCTACTATTTTTATATAACCATAATTATTTAACTTAGGTTTTATTCCTGAAATATCATTGCTATATTTAGCTTTAGCCCAAATCATATCATATTCAGCTATTACCTCTATATTTATTTTTAAATCTCTTATTCTTTCATTTAACATTTCAGTAAGCATGCCTAATATCTTATATTCTTCAATGCTTTCCTCTATTTTTAAAGTAGCTAGTTCTGAAGTATATCTAGAAATTGTATCTGGTTCCATAAATACTGTTGATCCCTTTGATGAAGCTTCAATAACAGTTCCTTGAACATATTTTTTATAAGCTGATTTTATTGGAACTGTATATCTTCCATTTCTCTTACTTATAAAAAACTCTTGAATATATTGTTTATTTTCACTATTCTTTAAAAATCTATCTAATTTTTCTCTTATTTTTTCTTCACAGTCATCTATAAGCCTTCTTATCTTCTTAAGCTCCTTACTAGCATTAGAATCCACTACAGAACCTCTAATACATTTGTTTATTTCATCCTCTATATAGCTTAAATCAGTAATATTATCCGCATAACTACATAACGTTGGGGCATAGCCTTCTTTATCTTTAACAAATAACTTAACTTTTCTACATCCCCTTAAAAAGTCACTTACCATAGTTAAATCTTCTGGATCTAAGGATGCTCCCTTTTCAATTTTTTCAATATGAGGTGTTATATCAAAAACTCCACTTAGAGGTATATGATATGAAGCCTCTAGAAGTCTTCTTCCCTCTGAAGTTTCATCTAATCTCTTATTTACAATTTTTAAATTGCTACTAGGTTGATGCTTATCTATTAATGTTTTTCCTAATCCACTAACACAGTAGCCCTTTACTATTTCTTTTAATTCATAATAATCTAATTTCTCTAATGTTATTTTATCCATTTATTTATTCCTTTCTTGTATTAAATACATACAAGTCACGAAATCTAGATAGACTTCATAAGTAGGTTCTAAAAATAAAAAAAGCTATGGATACTTCCACAGCAAAAAAATTCAATCACAGATAAAGGTATAATATACCCTTGTAATTTTATTCGTGGACTTGTATCAATATAGTTCAATTAATTCCACAACAAATAAAGGCTAAAAAACCTATTTTTTTGGAATTAATATTAAGTTAACTATTTGATACTATACACTCACAAAAATACCTCTCTTTATTTGAAATCTATCTAATTTAAATATATTCTAAATACCCTAATAATGTCAATACTTTCTCTTACTTAGAATAATAATTTTTAAATCTATGCATGGGATAATAAAGGAAACATTAATTTTTCTTTATTAAATATTGTATCTTTTTTACATCTAATAAATAGAGTATCATTTTCATCATTTATTAACTCTTCTTTATATAAAGAAGAATCTTTAGGGCTAAATCCTAAAATAACTTTTTCAGTATTATCTTTTATTAATGAATTTATAATTTTTTCTAATGCTATATATTTATCAGAAAATAAATCTGATAATATCACTTCATTTTTGTTATACTCACATATTGCTATAACATCATATTCTTCAATGTAATATATATTATCCTTCATAAAATCAATGCAATAAAACATTACAAGTGAGGTATTCTTAATATTATCTAGCTTTGCTAATGATTTTTTATTATTTAATATTCTAATAAGAGTATTTCTATCATTAGAATTATCAACATTTAACTTCCTTATTATTTCACTACTTTTCTCTTTAGAAGCTTCTAAGGAGCATTGATACTGGTTATATTTTTTAAAGCCAAACTTAGGATAAAAATTTAAAACTGTATCATTAGCAAAAAGATATATAAAATCACACTTATCTTCCCATTCTTCTATTACCTTATTTAATAAAAACTTATTTAATCCTTGGTCTCTATAGCTTTCATCTGTCATTACAGTTCCTAATTGTATAAGCGTCTTTCTCTCTCCTAAAACTATAAAATCCATAATATTTACAGATACATTTGCTACTACCCTATCTCCATCTAATAATGAATATGGTATATATTTATTATTCCAATATCCATTATCAAACCATTTTCTAAAGTTAAACCCATATGTTTTGTCAGTTAATTCATTAAAACTTTCTCTTATTCTTTCATCATCCCTATAATTAGATACAAACTCATATTCCTTATTATTAAACATAAATATTTCTCTCAATACTCTCACCAAACTCCAATACAATTCTATAAATCTATATAAGATTAATTATACTACTAATTTTTCATTTTCTGTCCACAAGGAATTTAAATTAATCCACAAATAGAGGGTTAATTTAAAATAATCCACAAATAATTTGTGGATTATCCTTAATCTTAACAGGAATATTAATTAAATTTATTTCTATTAATTTTTCTTTCCTTTAACTCTTCATAAAAAGGAATTATTCTTAGTTTTTCCCCATGGTATTTAATAAAATGCCTATGGACAACTATACTTGATATAATAATACACCCCACTATAATTGAATTATTATTTTCTATTAACAAACAAGTTAAACTAAAAAGTGAAAATGTAATAATAGATCTAAAAAAGTGTGGATTTATCACTAGTATTATTGAAAATAATATATAAAATAAAGCTAAAATAATAACTGGATCTGTTATTGGAAATAAGCCTAAAAGCACTCCAAAAGAAACTGCAATTGATTTTCCACCCTTTTTAAAATTAAATAAGAGATATGCATGCCCTATAACTGGGGCTACCATAACACCTGAAAATAATATATTTTCTATATTTAATGATTTTGAAGCTATCCATACTGGAAAAAATCCCTTTCCTAATTCAAATAATAATACTAATATCCCACAAAAAATCCCTCCATTAATAAATGCATTTGCTGTTCCAGGATTCTCATCTGTGCTATTTTCTCTTATATCAATTTTTAAAATTATTTTTGGAATTAAGTAAGCATATAATATACTACCTGATAGATATCCCATTATAATTAATATTAAATATCTCATATAACTTTCTCCTATCTAGTTGTCCTTTTGGTTAATTAAATTATTCATTAACTTTATAATATCTTTTGCTGCACTTGGTTTAGCATTTTTTCTTTGATTTTCTAACATATTATTTTTTATTTCATTGTTATTTAATAATATCTTCCCTTGCTGAATTTGATCAGTAATTTTTTTAGAATGAAGTGCCATCCCCTTCTCCATGAAAAACTCCATATTCTTACTTTCACATCCTGGAATAGGATTTGTATGAACTAAAGGTCTATTTTTTACAATAACCTCTGTTGATGTTAATCCACCTGGCTTTGTATATATAACATCTGCTGCATCCATATATAAAGATATTTTATCTGTATATCCTACAATGCTTACATTACTTTTATTCCTAAACTCTTTTTCTAAAAGATTTTTTAACCTTTTATTATTTCCACATATAACAACTACCTGCTCACCATTTTTACACTGTTTATTTAATTCAATAGTAAAAAGCTGAATCTTTCCGAACCCCATGCTACCACTCATAATTAAATACATAGGTTTATCTGTATTAAGATTTAATTTTTTCTTTGCTTTTCTCATTTCTTCTTTAAAATAAAAGTCTTGTCTCACTGGAATTCCTAAGGGATATAATTTTTCTTTTGGAATTCCTCTTTGTATATATTCATCCATCATTCTCTCATGTGGAATTATATAGGCATCACATTGGGTTTCCTCCCAAAAGGGAATACATGTATAGTCCGTACTTATAGCTATGGTTTTTTCATTAAGCATCTTCTTTTTATTCATATATGTTATAGTTTCTGCTGGAAAAAGATGTGGCATCAAAATAATATCAAATTTATTTTCTTCTAAGTATTTTTTTAAATGCTTTGCCATTAATGAATTTGCATAATAAACTGGTGATTTTCTTTTGTCTGATGATATCTTAAGGGCAACTTTATAAAGAAAATAGAAAAAATGCGGAGTATATTTTGCAATGTTAATATAAGCTCCTCCAACAACCTTTGAGGTTCTATCACTTGAGAGCTTCATATAATCAAGCATAATTGCTTCATGCCCTTCCTTCTCTAAAGCTTCTTTCATCCCTTTTCCTGCTACGTTATGACCTTCCCCTGTATTACATGATAAAATTAATACCTTCATTTATACCTCTATTCCTCCAAATATTCCTATATTTTATTGCTATAATATATGTTATCCTTATTTAAATTCTCCAATTATAAGAAATTATCTTCTTCCTTTAAGAAATTAACTAATTTTGAATTAATTTTATCGTTATTCCTTACTTGAATAACCTTTCTCATATCATTTTCTCCACATATATCTAAACCAATAATTTTATAATTAGAAATTATAATGTGAAGTAATGTCTTTAATTCATCGAAGCTCATTAGTCCTTGATCCCAAGATGTATCAACTACTTTTTCACTTAATACATCCTTATCTATTGATATATAAACTGGATATTTATCATCTAAAAATCCGCACAATCTTTCTTTATTTATACTTTTCAAATCATAGTCACAAATACATTTGACATTATTCAAATACTTATTAGGAATTGTATCCTTTTGTTCCTTACTTAATCCAATTATAAGAACTTTTTTTAAAAACTTATTCTTATCTATTGCATCCATTATCCAAGAACCACAAGATAATATATCTCCAAAAGATGGTTTTACCATATCTGAATGGTGATCAAATACTATTAGGTTAAAATCTCTTTTTATCTTATTTATCCATAATTCACTTACATAATGATAATTACCTGAATCTATAAAATGTATTCCTTTTGGTTCTAAACCCTTCAATTTTTGGTTTATCTCATTAAATGCATTTTCATCACAATATCCATTGGTACCATTGATATTTGTACAGTCTATCCAATTATATTTTTTATCTATAAAGAATTTCTCTCTTTCGTAAACATGAGAGAAATTCATTATTGTTAACAAATTTTCCATAAACTCTCTCCTTTTTATACAGTAATTATATATATTTTATCATATTTTTACTATTAAGGTTATTTAAAACAAAATTATGCTCATGCCCAAATAAGCTATCACTATAAATCCTTAAAATAAATTAAAAAGACTGTAGTTCTAATTTAACTAGAATTACAATCTTTCTAACATAATCTTAATTTACTATTTAGGAGGCATTACTACTGCTTTTCCCTTTATAACAGTACTACCATGCTGGTTAATACAAGTTGTATCTAATACAATTCTATTCTTATCTTCTAACTTTTCAATAACTTCAACCATGGCAGTTATTGTATCTCCAAACATAACAGGTGCCATAAACTTTAATTCTTGTGATAAATATATTGTTCCTGGTCCAGGTAGTTGCATTCCAAGTACTGCTGATATATAACTAGATGACAACATTCCATGAGTTATTCTGCCCTTAAAAATAGTGTTTTTACTATATTCCTCGTTAAAATGTGCTGGATTCAAATCTCCACTAACTCCACCAAATAATAAAACATCAGCTTCAGTTACAGTTCTACTATAACTTGCCTTATCACCTACGTTTATTTCATTTATAGTTCTCCCCTTCAATATATCTACACCCCTTTAAATTAAATACATTTTCTAAACTATTCCTATTGAACCTAAAACTATAGCTACCGCTAATGCAATTAATGGTATTACTACCGAAACAATCATAATATCAAAATATGATTTCTTATGAGTTAACCCACATACAGCTAATAATGTTATAACAGCTCCATTGTGAGGCAAACTATCTAATCCTCCACAGGCTATTGTTGCTATTCTATGAAGTACTTGTAAATCTATCCCTGAATTATTAGCAAGTTGAATTAGATTTTCTCCAAGTGCATCTAATGCAATACTTATTCCACCAGAGGCAGAGCCAGTAATCCCTGCTAGAGTTGTAACTGAAATTCCTTCAGCAATTAACGGGTTGTCTGATATCCCTAAAAGACTATTTTTTACTATCCCAAAAGCGGCTAATGAGCTAATAACATTTCCATAGCCAACAGCTGCTGCTGTATTTAATATTGCTAATAGGGAGCCATTAGCGCCTTCATTAATTACACTAATCGGTCTATTAAATTTCTTATAATTTGTAAATAGACATACTAAAATAGATATTAATAAAGAAACTATTAAAGACCAAGTTCCACCAACAGATTTTATAGTAGTTTTATATGCTTCTAAGAAACCCCAATCTCTAAATGTTTCCACAAATACAAATTTAGATAATAAAAAGTTTAATACTAATACTATTAAAATAGGAAGTATAGCAATAAAGAAGTTATTTGAAGCTTCACTTAATTCCTCACTAGAATTATTAAGCTTCTTTGCGTCCTTCTTATCTTCTGCATCTGTAAATGGTTCATTAGCTAAGATTGCCTTTTTAGCCCTATACATTAACCATGCGCAACCACCAACCCCCATAACAAGAGATCCTACAACTCCTATGATAGGTGATGCCCAGGTATCTGTTCCAAAGTATGGCATTGGTATTGCATTTTGAACTTGTGGTGTCCCTGGTAAGGAAGTCATTGTAAATGTAAATGAACCTAAAGCTATTGCACCTGGTATTAATCTCTTTGGAACTCCAGCAGCTTTAAATAAAGATACAGCTATTGGGTACACTGCAAAGGCAACAACAAACAGTGAAACTCCACCATATGTTAGTATTGCACAAGATAATACAACTGCTATAATTGCTTTTTCTTTTCCAAGCTTACTAGCTATTGTATTAGCAATACATTTAGCTGCTCCTGAACTATCCATAACCTTACCGAAAATTGCTCCCAATAAGAATATTGGAAAATAAGTTCTTACATAGTTAGCTAAACTAAACATATAGGTTTCTGTATAAACAGGAAGCAAATCTAAACTTCCTCCTAAAATAACAGCAACTAAAGCCAATATAGGTGTAAGTATAATAACACTTACTCCCTTATAAGCAAAATACATTAAAAGTGCTAATGAAATAATTATTCCTAAAACTCCCGACATTTATTTTCCCCCTATTATATAAATTTAAATTAATTTTCTCCTCAATAATCTTATATTGCTCTTTTAAGTATCTCTGAAAGTCCCATTAATGAATTTTTAAATATATTTGAATCCATAAGTTTTAAGTTTTCTTCTATAATTGGCTCAAATTCCATTAAATCTAAAATATCCCTTTTCAAATCTATTCCTGGTGCAATTTCTATTAGCTTTACTCCTTCACTAGTTAGTTCAAAAACCGCTCTTTCAGTTATATATAATACTGGCTGTTGAATATCTCTTGCATACTCACCACTAAATGTAATGTGCTCAACCTTACCTACAAATTTTCTACTTCTTCCTTCATTCAATATACTTAATTTTCCATCTTTAATGTCTATTTTTAATCCCCCAGCAGTAAATGTGCCACAGTAAACCACCTTTTTAGCATTCTGTGTTATATTTATAAATCCACCACAGCCTGCAATCTTAGGTCCAAATTTACTAACATTTATATTTCCTTCCTTATCACATTGAGCTAATCCTAAAAAGGCTATATCTAGTCCTCCCCCATCATAAAAATCAAACATGGCATTTTGATCTATTACAGCATCAGGATTCATAGATGCTCCAAAGTTTAATCCAGATGCAGGTACTCCTCCGACCGGCCCAGACTCTATAGTTAATTTCATATAATCTCCTATATTTTCTTCATTACCAATTGCAGCAATTCCCTCAGGCATTCCAATTCCTAAATTTGTTATAGAATTAGGCTTTAACTCCATAGCAGCTCTTCTTGAGATAATCTTTCTTTCGTTTAATTCCATAGGACTTATAGAATCTAACGGGAATTTAACCTTTCCTGAAAAGCTAGGATTGTATTCAGTAGCAAAGGTCTGCATATGATTGTTTTTATTTTCTGTTACTACTATATAATCAACTAAAATACTAGGAAGCTTTATGTCCTTAATATTTAGGGTATTTCTATTAACTAAGTTTTCAACTTGTACAATTACAATTCCATTGGAATTTTTAGCCGCCTCTGCCATAGCTAAAGCATCTAGTTGCGCAACTTCCTTTTCGAAAGATATATTCCCATCCTCATCAGCATATGTGCCCCTCAAAATTGTAATATCTATTGGAAAAGCCTTGTAAAGTAAATACTCTTCTCCTAATACCTCTATAATAGAAACTAAATCCTCCTTAGTCATATCATTTAGCTTAGCTCCATCAAGCCTTGGATCAACAAAAGTCTTCATTCCTACCTTTGTTATCGTTCCTGGTTTATTAGCAGCAATATCCCTATATAAATGGCTAATTACTCCTTGTGGAAAGTTATAAGCTTCTATCTTATTTTCAATTGCTAGTTTTTGTAGTTTAGGCACTAATCCCCAATGTCCGCCAATAACCCTCTTAACTAAACCTTCATATCCAAGGTGATTTAAACCTCTATCCTTTGAATCTCCTTGTCCTGCTGCATATACAAGAGTTAAGTTATTGGGTTTTCCTAACTTAAGAAATTCCCTTTCTATAGCACTAGTTATTTCTTCTGGGTGCCCAGCTCCTATAAACCCACCAACAGCAACTGTAGCCCCATTTTTAATTACTTTAACAGCTTCAGATACACTTATAAATTTACCCATAATACCTCCCCCTAACTTCAGAATTATAAATTAACCTCTCTTTAAACTTAAGCAATTTCCATGCCTAATTTAATTCATTCTAATTTAAATGGAGGTAAATAAAATGCCCATTTATATTTATTTTTATTTCAAAGCCTATAACCTCTATTATTTAATGTGTATATATATCCTTACATTAAAATAATTTATAATATTCAAATGTTAATTAATCCTTACACTACTTTATATTAATTTATTTATGTGTAAAGAAAATCTTACACCCTAGAAAACGTTTACCAAGATGTAAGACTTTATGATTTATTCTTATCAAAACTCGATTTTATACTTTTTTAATTTTTCATAAAGAGTTACTCTACTTATTCCTAGCTTCTTTGCTGCTAGGCTTTTATTACCTTTATATACTAATAGTGCTTTATGTATTGCCTTTTTTTCTGCAATATACATTTGTTTGTCTAATGAACATACATCATCTATAACGAAATTATTTTTAAGCTTATCAGGAAGATATTTAACATTAAGCTCATCTGAATTATCACTCATATTTAAAGATCTTTCAATTACATTTCTTAGCTCTCTTACATTCCCAGGCCAACTATATGTGTTTAGTAACATTAATGCATCCTTAGATATTTTGTAAACCTTCTTATCCATTTTCTCCGATAATATATTTAAGAAATGATATGCTAATACCTCAATGTCACCATCTCGTTCTTTTAAAGCTGGTACTTTTATCTTAATTACATTTAATCTATAAAATAAATCTTCCCTAAAGCTTTTTTCTTTAATCATTTTTTCTAAATCCCTATTAGTAGCTGAAATAATCCTTATATTTAATTTAATAGGAGAATTTCCTCCTATTCTTTCTACTTCTTTTTCTTGCAATACTCTTAAAATTTTTGATTGCATAAATAATGGCATATCACCAATTTCATCTAAAAATATAGTCCCATTATTAGCTAATTCAAATTTCCCTATTTTCCCCTCTTTATTTGCTCCTGTAAAAGCACCTTTTTCATATCCAAATAACTCTGACTCCAGAAGTTCTGATGGAATAGCTGAGCAATTCACCGTTATGAAAGGCTTGTCTTTTCTAGAGCTCAACGAATGTATAGCATGAGCAAATAACTCTTTTCCTGTTCCACTTTCACCTAATAACAATACTGTTGAATCACTCGAAGAAGATTTTCTCAATAAGCTCTTACTGTTCTTTATTAAATCACTTTCTCCTATAATTGAATCTAATGAATATTTAGGTGAAGCTTCTGATCTTAATCTATTTCTATAACTGCTTATTTCTTTTTCCATTTGAAATATTTTATTATATAGCTCCTCAACTTCTTTAGTATCTTTATAATTTACATAGCCTAATACCCCTATAATTTTCCCTTCTTTTATTATTGGTATTCTTGTAGCTATCATCTTTTTGCCATTAATTTTTTGAATATGTGAATACTCTCCTCTTCCAGATTCTAAAACCTTATGCATTCTGGTATTTTCAATTACATCCACTACATGTTTACCAATAATATCATTTAAAGATACATTTAAAAACTCACAATATTTTTTAGACATATGAACTATTTCCGTCTTATTATTTATTATTACTACTCTCTTACATATAGTATCTAAAATATCTATTGATTCTAAGCTTAATATATACTTCATACAATCCCACCATCCCCTCAGTATTCTTTAAACATTCATATATTTTAAAATATAGTAATTTATATGAACATTTTATCATATTATCCTCTAAGTTAAATAATAATATCTATGTTATAATCATTAATACATTGTTAAATGGTACAAATAATAATATTTTCATATTTATCATAAATTTGTATTAAATGCATTTTCATCACAGTGTCCATTAGTTCCATTAATATCTGTACAATCTATCCAATTATATTTTTTATCTATAAAGAATTTCTCCCTTTCGTAAACATGAGAGAAATTCATTATTGTTAACAAATTTTCCATAATTCTTCTCCTTTTTATACAGTAATTATATATATTTTATTATATTTTCCCTACTTAGGTCATTTTAAGAAAATATTATAAATATAATTGTTTATAATAATATATTGATATATACTTATATTGAATCATCATAAATCATATATTAAATATTAATCCTTATATTACTAATAGCCTTATTTAAGAATATATTTTATTAGATATATTTTTATAGATTACTTATTTAAACTGTGATAAACTTATAATTTGAAAAGGAGGGATTTATAATTATGTTACTCATTGATAATATTGAAAAATATTTGAGAGATCATGGAATTAGTCCATCCTATCAAAGAAAAAGAATCTTTGAATATTTATATAATAGTAAAGAACATCCAAGAGTTAATGATATATACTATGCATTAATAGATGAAATTCCAACATTATCAAAAACAACTGTATATAATACTTTAAATCTTTTTATCAAAAACAAGATAGCAGAATCTATTATAATAGACGAAAATGAATTTAAGTATCAAATATTGGATGATAAGAGACATGGTCATTTTAAATGTGAAGTTTGTAATACTCTTTATGATATTGAAATTGATATAGGTAGCTTGAAGATAGATTCTTTAAAAGGCTTTGATATCCATGATCAATCTTTTTATTTCAAAGGTATTTGCAAAAACTGTAAAGAGAAAGAAACAACTAAATAATATGAATGTTAGTACAAAGTATAGCTCATATATTTTTCATATGAACTATACTTTTTTTTATTAAATATGGCAAATTCTATTGACTTTCTTCCAGTTTAATATTATTATAATATTGTAATGAATACAAATTCAGAATTATTTTAATAAGAGGAGGAAATATTTATGAGTAAAAATTATATAGGTTTAGATAACAAGAAAATTGAGGGAGTAGTTAAATCACTTAATAATTATTTAGCAAATCTTAATTTATTATATGTTAAAATTCACAACTTACATTGGAATGTACAAGGTCATTCCTTCTTCCAACTTCACAGTGTATTTGAAGGATATTATGAAGGGGTAGCTAAATCATTAGATGAAGTAGCTGAAAGAATCCTAACTTTAGGTTCTAGACCATCTGCTTCAATGAAAGAATATATGGAAATTGGTACTATTAAAGAATTAGAAAGTAAGGGCTTATCTGGAGATGAAGCTATAGGTATATTAGAATCTGATTTCTTAAATATGCTTAATGACTCAAGAGAACTTCTTTCTATGGCAGAAGATGCTAAAGACCAAGGAACTGTTGATTTAATGGCTGGATTAATTTCAGAATATGAAAAAGCTCTTTGGATGATTAAATCTTATAAAGCTAACTAATTTAATTTCCAGAATTACTATGAATTCTTATAAAAAATGAGGTGTATTAATAATATATCTCATTTTTTTATTTTATATAATAAAGCTGATAATTAATTCCTATAATGGTCAATAATCTATATATAAATATTTATTATTATTTACTTTTAATCAAAGATAAAATATTTATAGAAAGGCAGTTTAAAATGAGTAATAAATTTAGCAAGAAATATACTATAAATATTTACGATATTGACTCAAATTATAAATGTAAATATTCATCTATAATGAACTACATTTGGGATGTAATTGTCTCTCAAAGTGATACTTTAGGAGAAACAGATCATGGCTTCGTAAATAATTGCATTTGGGTTTTATTGAAATACGACTTAGACATTATAGAGTATCCAAATTTTCGCGAAACTATCACAGTTGAAACTGATATTGTAGGTGTAAAGAAATTATATGGATATAGAAGACTTACAATAAGAAATTCAGAAGATAAAGTAATAATTTCAGGAATCTCAACAGCTATTCTTATAGATTTTGATAAAAGACGTCCTGTAAAAGCCTCTCCTGAACAGTATAAAATTTATGGAATAGAAAAAGAATTAGAAGAAAATATTCCATTAGATGATTTTATAAATCTTGATGAACCAAAATATTCAAAAGACTATACTATAAGATATAGTGATATAGATTCAAATAAACATGTGAATAATGTTAAATATATTGAAATGGCGTTAGATACATTGCCTAGAAATATTTTAACTGAATATGAAATTTCTAATATTAAAGTTTTATTTAAACATGAGGCTATGGATGAAAGCTCTTTACATATTCATAGTAATGTTATGGAAAATGATGACGGAACTTTAACTACAGTTCATACTATATTAGATGATAATCACGCTAAGCCAATTACAAAATTAGAATTTAAATGGAGAAGATTTGAAAAATAAAAAAGCTATGTCAGAGCACTTTTTAATTGGATATTTATGTATAAACAAATGGTGTAATATAGAAAATATATAGATATAATAAATTGATATATTTCTATTAAGTATATTGTAGTCTCAGAAAAAAGGTACTATTTCGTAACTAATATTACGAAATAGTACCTTTTTTATATAAGTTTATTTATATTAAACTAAAAAACATGATTTTTATAAATTTAATAGTCTACAAATGGCTTAAAACCGTAAAATTTAATTTCTTCATGAAAATTCAATTTAGCGAAATTATGTTTAATTTTTAAAGTTTGAGAAGTATAATTATATAAACTCAATTTCCTAAAAATAGGAAGTAGGGAAGTTATATTTTTACTTTAAGGAGAAATAAAAATGATAGGTGGTTTTTTATATTTTTTAATTGGTAGACTTCTAATAAGTAGAATTCCTGATACAAATGGATTTCTTTTAGCATTCTCATATGTTTTTTTAATTATAAGTGGTTTTTCATTAACATCTTATTGGATAGATAATGGATATTTAAGTATTTTTAAACACTTATTATGTAAGCATGAGTATAAATATATTGGTAGTAAAAAACTCTATGGAAACTACCATCAAATTTATGAATGTACTAAATGCAAAAAAAGAAAGTAGTTATATTCTTAACTACTTTCTTTTGATATTAACTTCAATAATAGTAAGCGAAATTGACTCCTTCTTAAAGTCTCAAATCACAGGTAAAAAATTGTGTTTTTTATCCTTTCCCTGATTATTTTTTAATAGTATTCTTCTATGTGTACAAGAATAGTAATAAGTTCATGTATTATAATTATTTGTAGAACAATAATCTATATATGATTATTTGAGATTGTGATGATATGGAGGTGATAAAATGAAATATATTAGTACTGATGTAAATCTCGAGATGACTACTTTTGAGATAACTTATATGTTTACTATATTTTTAGTATTTTTTTCAATACTTTTTCTAATATTAATTTTAAACATAATAAAAAACCCAGATGCAGCAACTAAAATAATACGTGCTCTTCTAGGTCTTTAGTACTATTCATACGTTTCCAGGCAGATGAATAGTAAATACTACCAAGAATTCCAAGTTTCTTGGAATTCTTTTTTTATATTATACTTAAATTATAACTTATAAATATCTAAATTCAATTCAACTTCTTATTTTTATAATTTATTAAAACTATGTATATGCAATGCATATACAGTGCATATGCAAAAAAGTAGTTTTATCTTATTGCTCTATAAAATAGTGTTACTAATAACAACACTATTGTAACACTTACAGATAGTTTTACCATAGTATCTATTCTTATTACATTTCTAGTTTTATATAATAATTTCATAAAAACACCTCAATTTTAATTTGAAAAGTGAACTGAGTTCACTTTTCAGAAGCAATTTAAGTTAAGTTTAAATAACTAAAGTTAACTAATTTATTAAATTATTATCAATTCAAACTTTATATATACAAGTATAAATATAAAAAAATTTATGGTTTTAAATTTATATGAATACTATTAATACTATACATACTAAAATTGTAACTTTTAATAAATTGAAGCTCTATAATATCCCTAATTTTCAATCTCATTGAACCACAGCTATAATTACAATAGTTATAGCTAGCTTATTTGTAAGTTACCTTATACTATAAAAACAAATATAGAAGCTCTACTGAGCTTCTATATCTTTAAATATTGATTCCTTTGTATATAAATACCCTATTACTTTAAAATTTATCTCAAGAGCATGCTTTTTACCATCTTTAGAATCCCACAAAACAACACCTATGTCAGGCAAAGTAACAACATCATCTTCACCTATAATAACAATAGTACTATTCTCTTCATCATAAGTTAGTTTCGGATTTTCTATTGTAACAGCTTTTGAACCTCTCCCAAACGCTCCATCTTTAAAGGTTACCTTATCAGTAATTTCTGGCATACGTCCACTTAATATACTTGTGATTGGGTCCATCATTCATATCATCTCCTTTAATATAGATATATTCAACATAAAGCAATAACTATCCCAAATCTATTAAACTAAAAACTATGATTTTTATTAAATTTAATAGCATACAAAGGCTTAAAACATTACTTTTTAATTTCTTCTTGAAAACATCATTTAGCGAAATAAGTTGAAATATTGGTAATATATGGTATAATTTTTTTATTACAAAATTTTAATTAATAGTAATTTATTAACAAAATAAAGATTAAGGAGATGGTACATAATGGCTTCAGTGACACAGAGAATTAAACAGATAAAACAACCTAGGGGCGGGTATTTAAACCCAAAAGATTTTACTACAATAAATTTAGATGATGGTATTGAACTAAATTGCAATGAAAATATTAATAGCATCTTAGTTGGATTGGCAGTAGATTATATGACTAGATATATGAATGGAAGTTCAGAGAAAGATGCATTTAAAATATCTATTTTAGGAGCTAAAAAGGTTGGAGAAAGTGATTATGCTGCTAAGTTATTAGAAGGTTTAATTGCACTAGATGATAAAGCAATATCTAATGCATGTAAATTGGTTGGTTATGACACATGTTTTAGAGCAGGAATAGGTACATATAAACCTGTTCAAGAAATTAGCCCTGATGCTGATACTATATCTAATATTAGGGTTATGATTAATAGAAGTTTAAATTTTATAGATGAATATGGTCCAATAGTTAAAGATGGCTTTACCTTTTTTGGAGGTTATACAAGAACTGTAACAACTGGTGATGGAGATTTTTTAACAGAAGATACTTTGTGGGACTTTAAAGTATCTAAAAAAGAACCTACTTCCTCACATACTCTACAATTACTAATGTACTATTTATTAGGGATTCACTCAATTCATCCAGAATTTGATTCTATTAAAAACTTAGGCATATTCAATCCAAGATTAAATAAAGTTTATTTACTAGAAATAAGTAAAATTCCTAAAGAAATTATAGAGCAAGTGTCATCAGAAGTTATTGGATATTGAAACATATATAAGAGATAATAAATATAATTTAGCGAATAAAAGATAGGCCACAGGATTTAAGGGAAGAAGGATCAGACCCAAGTGATTATGATAATGGAGGTGAAATTGATTGGGATAGATTTGAAGATGATTATAATGATTGGGCTGAAAAGGTAGGATTTCCTAATTAAATTTAATTAGGCGTAGTGGTAGAATTACTCTATAGTTTTGACTTAGCTAAAATTAAGTTTAATGTAATTAGTAAAGCCAATGATTTTAAATCCTTGGCTTTTGTTATTCACTAAAGATTGATTTATCGAAATAATTATTTCAATAAAGCATTGGGAGAGTAGATAGATTATCTTCTCTACCATTTATATAATAAATTTTTATTTAAATCTATTAAAATCTAAATACAACTACTTTTCCTATAGCTTTGGTGGTAAAAATACAGTTATTCTCGTTCCTATGTCTTTTCTACTTAAAACAGAAAAATATCCCTTATGATTATCAATAATCCATTTTGCTATTGATAATCCAAGTCCAGTACCCCCATTTTTTCTAACTCTTGCTGTATCTGCTCTAAAGAAACGTTCAAACATATGTGTAACATCCTCTTCTTCCATTCCTATTCCATTATCTTGAACAGAAAAATAAGGTTCTCCTTTGTTACTTATTCCTGTTTTAAGAATTATTAATTCACCTTCATCTGTATACTTTGCAGCATTATCAATTAATATCCTTGCTGTTTGCTTTAACAAGCCTATATCTCCATAAACTGTAACCTTTTCTTTTTCAATATATTTATATATATGCTTTTCATCTATCATCTTAGATTCTTCTAATACTTCAGTCATCATATCATTAAGTGAGAATTCTGCCATTTGAAGCTGTGTTTTACCATTTATACCTCTTGCTAAAAATAAAAGTTGTTCTACAAGATTTTTCATATTTTCTGATTCGCTTTTTATAGCTTTAATAGACTCATCTAAAACACTTTCATCTTCTTTTCCCCAGCGGTCTAGCATATTAGCATATCCTTGAATTACAGAAATAGGTGTTCTAAGCTCATGAGAAGCATCTGAAACAAACCTTGCCTGTTGCCTATAGGAGTCTCTCATTCTATCTAGTAAATTATTTATAGCCGCTTCTAATCCCTGAAGCTCATTATCTCCAATATGAATTCTCTCATCTGAAGTTATTGGACTAATTTTAGATATAGCATCTTCTAAAGTATGGAATTTTTCTTCATCGAAAGCCATATCACTAAGCCTACTTGCTGTTTCTGCTATTTCATTAAGAGGCTTTAAGGTTCTTCTGATTCTTGAAGTCCCAAAAATTATTTCCTGGAACAAAAGTATTCCTTCAATAATACCTATAATTTTAATTAGCTTTATAATATTATAAAGAAATTCACTAGCTTCCTTAACTAAAATTTTCCCATCATCCCAAACTACCTTATAATTTGCAGTTTCTATAGGATAAAAGTTAATAGTTCTTTTTGCAGTTTTCACAAACTCCCCATAGAACTCTATCTCTCCTTCAATACACCAAAAACCTATTAGTATTACTATTATACATATATCAAGAAAAAGGAACTTAAAAAATAGTTCTCTTACAGAAATAGAATTAAGCTTTATTGCAATAGATGTAACATTTTTAACTTTATTTTTCTTACTCATCTTTTATTACGTATCCTACTCCACGAATAGTAGTTATAATCTTAACATTAAATCTATCATCTATTTTCGTTCTTAAATATCTTATATATACATCTATTAAATTAGTTTCTCCAATATAATCATAGCCACATACTTTATCCATAAGAACATCTCTATTTAAAACTATATTTTTATTTTCCATTAATATTTGTAGCAAAGTGAATTCTCTATTAGTTAGTTCTATTTCTATATCCCCATACATTACCCTATGTCTCATTTTATCTAAAGATAATAATCCACACTTAATAATATCAGTATCTTTTTTAGTTACTACTACTCTCTTTTTTAATGCTGTTCTTATTCTTGCTAGAAGTTCTTCTATGGCAAAAGGCTTGGTTATATAATCATCAGCACCTGCATCAAGTCCTGATACTTTGTCCATAACCGCATCCCTTGCTGTAAGCATAATTACAGGAATATCAGAAGTTTTTCTAAGCCTTCTTAAAACTTCTAACCCATTAAGTTCAGGCAGCATTATATCAAGAATAACTAAATCAACATCTTCTCTTTCTGCCATTTCAAGACCTATTCTACCATTATTAGCTTTTACTATTTCATAGCCTTCATGAACTAATTCTAGCTCTATAAATCTAGCTATTTTCTCTTCATCCTCAACTATTAAAATCTTAACCATGATTAAACCCCTTTTTGATTTCTTCCTTTATTTTTTTAACAACCAATGAAATTTCCTTAAATACCTTGTTTACTTTTTCAGTATTAACTCTTTTTGAAGATACAGAAAACTCTATATCAAAGAAAAGTCCAACTATAATTAATGGTATAACTATCCAAAAGGTAAACATTAAAAGTAATATTAATACTGTAATAGGAATTTTTAAAAACATTCTTCCATCTTTAGATATTTCAAAAAATATATTATTACAAGTATCTATTATCCTACATAGAGCTTCAAAAATGCCTTCAAACCCATTTGTCTTTCTTGAACTCCTTTTTCCTTCCTTTTTATCATATATAACTATATTATAGTCATTACTATAAGTATCTTTGTTTTCATTAGTATAGAAAGTACTTGTTGAAGGTCTTTTCATTTTTCCTTTTTCTTCTAAATATATAATAGCATCTAGAATATCCCAGTTATTAGCTTCTAAGATTTCTTTTGCTTCTTCATAACTTATATTTGCTTTATCTTTTAATTTTTCTACAAGTTTAAGATTCTCCATAAATATTCCTCCTATTTATGATGTGAAAAAGCTTATCTATAAATCTTTTCCATATATATTAAATTATATCATTCAGTTCATTACTTTGTATATTTCCACATAAAAATGAAGAGACCTTGAAAACTTCAAACTCTCTTCATTAATATTATATATTACTTTTCATATCCTTCTTTAAAGTCTTTTTTAATATTATCTGCTGATTCTGATACTTTTTCTAAAATATCATTTACACCTTTAGAGTTCATATTTGGACCAGAAATTGAGTATCTATATCCACAGAATAATCCAACTACTAACAATATGCCTACTGCCCAGAAGAATAGTACTAATAAAAGTGCTGATATTGTTAATGATATTTTTATAGGCTTTTCATTTTCTTTTCTTATTTCAAAGTAATTTTCATTTCCCTTTTTAATCATCTTACCTATAAACTTAAATATTCTTCCAACAATTTCTCCAAGGCCACCACTTTTCTCCTTATTTTGTTTATGGTTTTCCTTTTTGCTATTATTTTCTTCTTTAACTTCAATGATTGTTGTAGTATTTCTATCTTCAAACTTACCCATTCTCTCTAAGTAGAAAATAGCATCTAAAAGATCCCAGTTATACTTTTCAAGTGCTTCTTCTGCCTCTTTACGAGTTATATTTGCTTTACCCATTAAGATTTCAATCATTTCATTTCTTTCCATTTAACTTCACCCCATAAATAATTTTTATCTTTACTATGGTTATATAATACTTTTGTAAAATTAATATGAAATATAAGAAAGATTAAAATTAGATTAAAATCTTAATATTTATTTTTAAGCTTTATTTTCACATCCACAATCCTATTTTTATTCATTTTAATGAAAGCAATAGAATTAATAATTCCAATATAAAAACTATATATTGCTACCAATGTACTTAATATTAAAAACATTAAATTAAAATTTTGTTGTATTGCATTTATAATAACAAGAATACTTAAAAGTATATAAGCAATTGCCTTCATTATTACTCTCTCTTTTTCTTTGCTATTAATTATACTTTCCATTAAAGAAGTCTTCTTTTCTCTTTTAAAATTCTTAATTACTTTTAATTTTTTTAAAAAGCTAAGTCTAAAATATAGCTCTACTAAAACTACGGCCCCTATCCCTACTAATAATGTATTTTGCCATGTATGAAAATAATTCCCTAATAAAATAATTACAATACATATAATGTAGTACCTATAGTATAATAATCTAAACTTATTTTCCATTTGCTTAGATATAATATATCCATTTTTATCAAAAATATTATAATAAACCTTATCTCCATACATATCTAAATATATATTGCTTCCTGATAAACTTGAAATATCTTTTCTCACTATAACATCACCTTTCCTAAACAAATATGTTTACTGTACTGAATAATCATCATTAAGAACCGCTAAATCTCTACCATATCCCACTCCTATTCTTCCCTTTTCCTTATCGACACCTAATCACTTGCAAGATTAATAGTGCGTTAATTAATAGTATAATTAAAGTTCCCTATTTTCTCACAAAGTAAATCTTGATCCTGGCTCATATCCTTTAGCCATTAAAGCATCTATAATAATTATACAATAATCTAACACTTTATAATTTTAAAAAATATATAATGACATAGTAGTTAAGTGATTGTCGTCACGAATTATTTCTCCATACATTCCCATAAATCTTAATACATCACCTACTTGTCCATTTTTTTCTGTGATTAAAAGATTTTATACACATTATACACAAGTTCTCTATTCCAACATTTGCACTTTTTAACATAAATATTATATCTTTTAGTACTTTCATTGAATTTATATTACTCTTAATTATAATTAAAATTATAATATAAATTGAAAATGGAGGAAATTAATATGAGTATTTTTAATATTGATGAAAAAGAAATGAAAAAAGGCTCTTCTATATTTACCTTAAATGAAATATATCAACAACCTAAAACTTGGCTAAAAACATTAAAACAAATAAAAGAAAATAAAGAGGATATACAAAACTTTATTAATGAAGTTATTAATTGCAATGATTTTGACATAATATTTACTGGTGCCGGTACTAGTGAATTTGTAGGAAACTCTTTATATTCTTATTTGAATAAAGAATTAAATTATAGAGTTAAATCTTATGGAACAACTGATATAGTTTCTGATCCTGAATTATATATATCAAAGGATAAACCAACTTTATTAATAAGCTTTGGACGATCTGGGAATTCCCCTGAATCAATAGGTGCTGTTGAAGCTGCAAATAGTATTTCTAATAATTTATATAACCTATTTATTACTTGTAATAAATATGGTTCACTTTCTAAAATGGCTGATAACCTTAAAAATTGTTATTCAATAAATCTTGCTGAAGAAACTCATGATCAATCCTTTGCTATGACATCTAGCTTTACTAACATGTATTTAGCCGCATATCTATGTTTTAATCTTAATAAATTAGATGAAAAATCAGAGATAATAAGTAGTATATCTTTAGCAACTCAAAATTTCTTAGATAAGGGTTTTGAAATTGCAAATAAGATAGTTAATGAATATGAATTTAATAGAATAGTTTATTTGGGTAGCAATGTTTTAAAGGGAATTTCTCAAGAGTCTTCTTTAAAAATCCTTGAGCTAACAGCTGGTAAAACAGTAGCAATATTTGATACTCCATTAGGCTTTAGACATGGTCCGAAATCAATAATTGATGATTCAACATTAATAGTTGTATATGTTAGTGCTGATGAATTCACTTATAAATATGAACTTGATTTGATAAAGGAAATCAGCTCTCAAAGGGGAAAGAATAAGCTAGTTGTAATTACTAATAATTCTAATACTGATTTAGAATCTTTAGCAGATTATATATATTCTTATAATATTAATAATAATTTAAATAATGTTGAATTAGGCTTAGCTTACATTACTTTTGCTCAAAGCTTATCAGTATTAAAATCATTATCACTTGGCTTAACCCCAGATAATCCTTGTCCATCTGGGGAAGTAAATCGTGTTGTTAAAGGTGTTACTCTATATTCTTACACCTGCAAATAAAAAAGTGCCAAATTATTATTATTTAATTTAAAATATATTTTTAACCTTTACGGAAAATTATAAGGAGTTGTTACCACAGCTCCTTAATTCTATTTCTTATATATATTTTGGGCATATTCACTGGGTCTTATTTCGTAATGTTTTTTAAAAGCTCTTGAAAAATAATTGATTGAATTAAATCCTAACATAAAGGATATTTCACTAATTGTATATTTATTTTCTTTTATTAACTGCTTACTTTTACTTAATTTTAAGTCATTAATATATCTTTTGGGAGATGTACCTAAATTATTTTTAAATAATGCCTGTAAAGATGATCTAGAAATTGCAAACTTACTGCAGATTTCCTCAATGCTAATAGGAGAACAAGTCTTATCTTCAATATATCTTATTATTTCTTCTAGTAATTCATCCTGAAAATGCTGTTGCAACTCTGTTGGTAATTTACTATCGTCCCCTTCTAAATAATCATATTGAAATAATCTAATTATAATTTCATAGAGATTACTTAAAATAAGATTTTCTGAATATGGTATTGTACTTGATATATTCTTTGCAAAAGTTCTTATAGCCTTGTATAATTCCTTTCTACAATGAAACACTTTATTACGAATGAAACTATCATCATCACATTTCATATCGAACATAATAGTTAGATATGAACAAGATGTATCATTATTTACAGCTTGTGTATGAAATTGATTTTTACCATAAATAATTAAATCTGATGAATTTAATATATATTTAACTCCATCAATTCTTGTCTCCAAAGTTCCATTATCAACAAATGTCAATTCATATAAATTATGTTTTTCACCTTTAAATCTATATTTGGGACTTTTTATACTATAATAGTATGCCATTATTTCAGGTATATTTATTGTTTGCAATATCCTGTTATAAACATATGGTGGATTTAAAAATTCAAGCTTAAGATTATATTTTGATGGTATTATTAGATTAAATTTAGCTTTATCTGTCATAGGAATAATATTAAAGTACATATTGGGTTTAATCTCTAAATATCTATGAATTGCAAATAGATTAAAATCTCCATTACTAGAGTCACTTATTAATATAGATGCCATTCCTTCAACTACTTCTATATAAGTTGACTCTAAAAAACTGTATAAGCTAGAAATAACTTTATCTCTAGTTATAATTTCCTTATGTATCAAAGTTCTATCATTAATATCTTTCATATTATCATAGATAGAACCATATCTTTTAAAACTTATACTAGTTGTCTTTTCATACATATAAAATCACCTCTCAATACAATTTACTTTTGTAACCCCAATCACATAAAGAAACTTCTTAATGATACTACAGTATACATATTTTTTTAAAAAATAATATACTTATTTCCCCAAAAATAATTTTTATTTTCTTGTTATGAAACATTACTAAAAAATATAAGTATTCTAACTTCTACTCTACTATCTTTATAATAATTTATGAATAAACTAATTAAAAGGCTTTTACAAAATATATTTTTTGTATTAAATTACCATTTAAGTTATAATATTAATGAATATAAAAAATGGGGAGGGTTTTTACATGAATATTAAAAATGAAGTAAGCATAAGAAAAGTGTCTAAAGATGCTGAGGATTTATTTCGTGGAGGATTTTTTTGCTCTGAAGCACTAATAAGCTCCATACGTTCTAATTTTGAATTAGATATACCTGAAGAGGTAATAGCTATGGCTTCTGGATTTCCAGTAGGTATAGGACGTTCTAAATGCCTTTGCGGTGCAGTATCAGGTGGAGTTATGGCTTTAGGATTATTCTTTGGTAGAACTAAACAAGGAGATCCTAAGGTAGAGAAAAATTTAGAGTTATCAAAGGAATTACATGACTGGTTTAAAGATGCAAATGGTAAGAATGCTCTTTGTTGCCGTATATTAACTAAGGAATTCGATATGTCAGTAGGTGCTCATAAGGAACAATGTATACGTTATACTGGAATGGTTGCTGGTAAGGTTGCTGAAATCATTGTAAGAGAATTAGATTTAGTTAATACAGATAACTTAGTGTCAGTATAGGAGTTGATATCATGATTAAGAAAATACCACTTCCTATCGCAGGGTTAATGCTTGGATTTGCAGCTTTAGGTAATTTACTTCAAAGTTATTCTGAAACTATAAGATTAGCTTGTGGCCTTATATCCCTTATATTAGGTTTATTATTATTATGTAAAATTATAATGTATCCAGCTATGATAAAAGAAGATATGAAAAATCCTATTATGGCAGGAGTTGCTGCTACCTTTCCAATGGCTATAATGCTTTTAGCTACTTATGCCAAAGCATTTTTAGGACAAGGTTCTATTTATATTTGGTATTTAGGAATACTTATTCATTTAGCTTTAATAATTTACTTTACAATAAATTTCATTTTAAAGTTTGATATAAAAAAGGTTTTTACCACATATTATATAGTTTATGTTGGAATAGCTGTTTCAAGTGTTTCTGCACCAGCTTTTGAAAAAACTAATATAGGTACATTGGCATTTTGGTTTGCATTTATATTATGTTTATTATTATTAATAGTTGTAACTTATAGATATATTAAATTTAAAGATATTCCTAACCCAGCTAAACCACTATTTTGTATCTATGCAGCTCCTGTAAGCCTTTGTCTTGCTGGATATATGCAATCAATACAAACAAAGTCATTACCAATGGTAATTTTCTTAGGTACTTTATCACTTATAATATATGTTATAGTTTTATTTAAGTTACCTAATCTTTTGAAATTGCCATTTTCCCCTAGTTATTCAGCCTTTACCTTCCCCTTTGTTATAAGTGGAATTGCAATGAAGATGACTATGGGATACTTAGGGAAACTTGGCTATAATGTTGGATTTTTAAAATATATTGTTTTATTACAAACAATAATAGCTACTTTATTAGTACTTTATACTTTATACAGATATATAGTATTTTTAATTCCTGAAAAAAGAGATTATTCAATATCTCAATAATATTCTATAATCTATGGAGATTTATATGGATGAACTTAAAGCAAAATTAATTTTAAATAACTTTGATGGAACAATGAATAAAATCAATATTAATCCAAAATCTATAAATATTAAAATAGATTTTGAAATTAAGTATTATAATGAAAATGATAGAGAGAATATTTAATAGAAAAGTTATAAAAAAGGATTACCCGATTTTAGTTGGGTAATTCTTTTTTTGATTATATATACTGTTAATTAAAAATATTTAACTAAAAGCAAAAAAAGCTTATAATTAAGTGAGACTCTAAAATTTGATTGAGAGGTTTATATATGAGAAAAAAAGATATACTTGAACTAAAAAAGAGATTGAAAAAAGATTATTGTACTTTTACTAAAATGTGTGGTTGCTATGTAAATGGAGAAAAACATGTTATTCTAAAATTTAGAGAAACATTTTTAAACTTAGATGAAGATGAATATTTTAAATACTTAGAAATAGCTAAAAAAGTACTATCTGGGACTATAGGAAATAACCTATTAGAATTAAATTTTCCTATTAATGATGACCTTGTAAATGAAAAACAAATTTCTCTTATGCAGCTTAAAAGTAGCCAATTAAAGGATGATACACTTCTTGATAGCTTCTATGATTCAATTATTGATAATTATGATTACACTGGTAATTTTTTAATATTAATCTTTCATGATGCTTATGATGTTATTACTAAAACTAAGGATAATGCAAAACTAGATGAATCTGAAGAGGTATATGAATATGTACTATGTGCAATATGTCCTGTTTCCCTTTCAGAACCTGGCCTTAGATATTTCGATGAAGAAAATAAAATCAAAGCTCGTATTAGAGACTGGGTAGTAGAACCTCCAACTAATGGATTTGTATTCCCTGCTTTTATTAACCGTAGTTCAGATGTCAATTCTATTATGTATTACACTAAAAATGCAAAAGACACTCATCCTGAACTAATGGAAAATGCCTTAGGATGTGATTCAAAGCAAACTGCTACTATACAAAAGGAAACCTTCCAATCAATTATTAAAGATTCCTTTGGTTCTGATGAAAAGAAGGCTGAAAAAATCTTTATGGAAGTACAAGAAAATTTAAATAATATGATTGATGAATATAAGGCTATTTATGAGGATGTAGATTCAGAACCTATAACTCTAAAAAAGGATGATATACAAAATATTCTAATAGAAAGCGGAATTCCTGAAGAAGTTACTACAAAGATTGAAAAATCCTATGAGGAAATTTTTGGTGATGATTTGCCATTAGCTGAAAATTTAATTGATTCAAAGGTTCTTAAAGCAAATGAGCAAATAAAAAGAGAAAAGCATCTACAAAAGCAAGTAGAAATACTCCAAAATAGGCTTGAAGAAGTAAAACAAGAGGCTGCTGTAGACAAGGAAATTTCTGAATCTAATGCTGATGATATTAAAAATACTAAGGAAAACTTAAGTGATGAAAATGATAATTTAGCCTCAGAAGATTATACAGAAATTGATTTAAAAGAAGCTTCAGAATCTGATTTAGAAGAATCTGAAGATAAAAATATAGAAGCTAATTATGATGTTATCCTTCAAGTTAAGCCTGAAAAAATCCCTCAAATAAAGTCGCAAATAATTGATGGTCAAAAGTGCATAGTTATTCCTATTGATGAAAATGAACAAACTGCAATTAATGGATTAGATGACATAATTTGATATTAAGCCTCCCCTTTGGTATAATATTCTAAAAAGGATAGGAGGATTCAAAATGTTTGAAGGAAATAAGTATGAAGAAGATGTAAAGTCATTTAAGAAAGTACTTTCTACACAAGCAGATGAATTATTGGCTAATGAAGATAAAGCTGTTGTCTACATTGGAAGATCAACTTGTCCATTTTGTCGTAGATTTGCAAGTAAATTAAGTGGCTTAGCAGATAAGGTTGACACAACTATTTATTATGTTAATAGTGAAGATTACTCCGATAAGGATGTTAACAAATTTAGAAATAAATATAATATTGTAACTGTACCAGGTTTTATAGTTCATAAGAATGGAGAAACTGAAGTACGTTGTGATTCTTCACTTACAGAAAGTGAAATATTAGATCTAGTTAAATAAGTTCCTCTGTAAGTAGGAATTTATAAATTTATAGGACTATCATTTTGGATTATAAATCCCTTAATGATAGTCCTTTTATTTAACTTAATTTTTATAAGCTTATCCCTTAAGAATAATATTATTTAGTATTACAGCTCTTATAGCTTCATATTTAATGTAATCTGGTAAACTCTTTTTAATAGCTTGAATTTTATCTATTCCATTCTTATTAATAGCATCTAAAATCATTTTTTCATCTTCTTTATGATAATACTTATTACAATCTATTTCTATGCTATAATCTCCACTGGCTTTTATATAATCTGTTATATATCCAAGAATAGTTGAAATTGATATTTCCATATCCTCTGATATTGCTTCTATATCTTCTCCCATATTAAGTCTATCTAAAGCGATCTCAGAAGCTCCCCTAGTTTCACCATCTATAATAAGCTTTCTCCTCTTCTTTTCTTTCCAAACTGGATTAATGCCCTTTTCAATAATATATCTATCTATTTCTTCAACTATTGGCTGCCCATATGTCTCAATCTTTTTAGGACCAATGCCTCCAATATCTTTAAGCTTTTCTAAAGTATTTGGATAACGTCCACTTATTTCTCTTAAGGTATTTTTACTTAAAATCATTTGCACAGGGAGATTTAATTTCTTTGCAAAGTCACTTCTTATCTTAATAAGTCTTTCTAAAAGTTCTTTATCACTATTAACTTCAAAATAATCATCTTCTATTTCTTCAGCTTGATTCTTATCTACTGCTACTTCCTTTTCAATATTATTTTCTATGACATAATCTTTAATTATATCTATAAATCTTTCACCATATCTCTCATATTTAATTTCCCCAACTCCTGAAATTTCAAGAATTTCTTCCTTAGTAATAGGATATTTAATACTCATTTCCCTTAAGGTTCCATCACCAAATATCATGTATGGAGCCTTTCTTTCCTCTTGTGCTATTTCTTGTCGTAGTAATCTTAATTTCTCAAATAAGTCATTGATTTCAATTCTATTACTTTCAATATTAACTTCCTTAAGAAGAACTTTTACTTCTCCCTTTATAACCTTAAAGGAAATACTATTTAAGGCCACCGTTGAATATTCCTCATTAACCTCTAGATATCCATGGGCAATTAATATATTTATGAATTCCTTTAATCCATCACTAGAGTATTCCTTCATTATTCCATAGGTACTAATTTCATCAAAGCCTAAATTTAAAAGCTTCTTATTTTTAGAACCTCTAAGAACATCTACTATCATTCCTACTCCAAAGCTTCTCTTCATTTTATAAATACAAGATATAACCTTTTGAGCTTCTATAGTTTTGTCCTTCACTTCACCTTTATTTAGACAGTTACTACAATTACCACATTCTCCTTCATAGGAATCACCAAAATAATTTAATATATATTTTCTATAGCAACTATTTATATAAACTAAGCTTGTCATTTGCTGAAGCTTTTTATACTGATTATTTTTCCTTATTGGATCTTCAGTACTAACTTCAATTAGATACTTTTGAGTAATTACATCTGCAGGTGAGAAAAGCATTATACATTCACTTTCTTCCCCATCTCTTCCTGCTCTACCTATCTCTTGGTAGTATCCTTCAATATTTTTAGGCATATTATAGTGAATAACATATCTTATATTAGGTTTATCAATACCCATCCCAAAGGCATTAGTGGCTACAATTACATTAGTTTCATCATTTATAAATTCTTCTTGGCATTTAATTCTTTCATCATTTGAAAGACCTGCATGATATCTTCCTGCTTTAATATTATTTTTATTTAGTAATTCATAAATACTATCAACATCTCTTCTTGTTGCTGCATATATTATTCCTGCATCTTTAGAATTACCCTTTATATAATTAATTAAAAACTTCTTTTTCTCTATTCCTTTAATTACATTTATCCTTAAATTTTCTCTATCAAAACCAGTAACAAATATCTTTGGATTATTAAGTCTTAATAAATTTACAATATCATCTCTTACTTCTTCAGATGCTGTTGCTGTAAAAGCTGTTATAATAGGTCTTTCTATTAGCTTATCAATAAAGGTTGAAATCCCCTTATAGCTTACTCTGAAGTCATGTCCCCATTGAGACACACAGTGTGCTTCATCAATAGCAACTTGTGCAATTTTTACTTGTGTTATTGCTGTAATAAATTCATTTGAGTGAAGTCTTTCAGGTGCCACATAAATTATCTTATATTTTTTATTTTCAATGCCATTCATTACCTCATTAAATTCATAAGTAGATAAAGAACTATTTAAAAATGCAGAGTTTATTCCCATTGAATTTAAAGTATCTACTTGATCCTTCATAAGAGATATAAGTGGTGAAATTACTATTGTTATTCCTTCTAAAATTAAAGCTGGAATCTGATAGCAGAGAGACTTTCCCCCTCCTGTTGGCATAATAGCAAGGACATCCTTTTCTCTTAATATTTCATCTATTATTTTTTCTTGTCCTCTTCTAAAATTCTTATATCCAAAGTACTTCTCTAAAACTTCTAATTTATTTATAGCCAATTTTATCTCCTTTTATATCCTCAAATTTATTTATCTTAATTATATCACTATATCTCTAAATGTATTCATAATGAAATTCCTTCAAACAAAAAAAAGTATATCTATTTATAAATTCCTGCATAATAAAAAAGGAACTGTACCCAACAGCTCCTTTTTTATTACCCATATATTTAATTATTCTAATAAACTTATTTTCTCTAAGCTATTTTAATAGCTCTTTTAAACATTACTGACCCCTCATCTTCTTTTGGAATCCAGCCAACACCTTCATTGGGTTTAGTTAAAACTCCAACTAATTCCCAGCCTGAATTACCGTAATCATTAAGTTCATTTTGCAATTCTTCAGAATTTCCTAAACCCTTTAATGATGTTAACTTAATCACTTTATATTCCCATCTCATATTTCAATACCTCCTTATAAATTTTTTACCACTTTCCGTTAGTCATATGTCCTGCAAGCTCCGCCTTACATCTTTGCTTTATTGTCCAAGCTTCATTTTTTGCTTTTTCAAATCCATTTACACACTTAGGATCAAGATTTATTTCTATACCTTCTTGTGCAAGCTTAGCAATTTTATCTGCTAAAACAATTAATTCAGCATGAATGCTATTAGTTCTATCTGCAGTGTAAATTTTTGCTGCTTCTTCATTAGTAAGTTCTACAAACTTTTCTTTTCCTAAACTACACTTTGGACAAACTTCTGGTGCTTCAAGTCCTTCGTGTACATATCCACATACAGTACATCTAAATAATTTCTTCATATTAACCACTCCTATATCTAAATAATTATATTTTTTATCCATTTAATATACATATATATTATCCTATTTACTATTAATTGTCAACTAATAAATATTATTAGTTATAAGAATTTTTAATCTCTTTCTTCCATTTCTTTTTGAATTTTATGATTAATTAACAGAATCTTTTTTGCTTCTACCTTACAAACCTTTCTATCATAAGTATATAATCCATTAGTCTCATCCTCTACATCACTTAATTGCGTATATACACATCCACTTAATCCACTTTTTATAGCTGGTATAATCATTTTTTCATACATTTCAACAATATTATCTGTTAGCATTTCAGAATTTTCAAAGGCACCATATCCATAACTATTATATTTACTATAAATATGTCCAGGAATAGCATAGGAATATCCACCACACTCTGATACTATTAATGGTCTTTCTGTTTTTGGCAAATCTATACTTTTAAAATAAATATGAAGACTATCTACATCACTCTTTTCATGAATAAACCATCCTGAAGTAGAATCTATAAACCTAGTATTATCAATTTCCTTAACAAATTCATAAAGCTTATCACTTTGAAATTGCCCCCAACCTTCATTGAATATAGTATAGCCAACAATACATGGATGATTGTACAGATGATTTATTGTATCTCTTGTATGATTTATAAATATTTCCCTTTGAGTCTTCTTTCCTCTTCTTGTATCCTTTAATTTAAGCATTCCCATAGTAGGAAGTGCTGTATCTCTAAGAAAAGAATATGAGCCATTATTCACCATATCCTGCATTACTAACATTCCATGTTTATCACAATAATAATAAAAGCATTCTGGTTCAACCTTAATATGCTTACGTAACATATTAAAGCCTAAATTCTTCATTCTTAAGATATCCTCTTGAAATTCCTTTTCTCTTGAAGGAAGGAAGATTCCATCACAAAAATATCCTTGGTCTAACACTCCATGTAAAAATATAGGTTCATCATTTAAGCAAATTCTTTCTATTCCACCTATTTTGCGTATAGTTACAGTACGTAAAGCAAAATAAGATTCCACTTCATCTTCAGATGTACTAATATTAATTCTATAAAGATGTGGATTTTCAACAGTCCATAAAGTAGGCTTATATCTCTTCCCATTTGGTAATGTGATTTTATCTAAATCTATCCTAAACTTATTATCTTTTTCATATCTTGTATAAATATATCCCTCTAAATTTATATCTATTCTGTATTCAGTTGCATTTGTATCTACTTCACATGTTATTCCAGTCATATCAGGCGTTATTTTAATATTACTAATAAACTCCTTAGGAACACTTTCTAGCCATACAGTTTGCCATATTCCGCTTACAGGGGTATACCACATTCCACCACGTTTTTTACATTGCTTTCCGTATGGATATTTCTTAGATAAATTATCAGTAACCTTTACTACTAACTGATTTTCTTTATCTCTAAATAATGTCTCTGTTACATCTACTGAAAAAGGTAAATATCCTCCTTCATGTTTCATTAACTTCTTATTATTTACCCAAACTTCTGCAACTTGATCTACAGCCCCAAAATGTAAAATTACTTTATCTTTTATAAAATTATTAGGTAAATTAAAGTGTTTTACATAAGTCAAATGCTTCCCTACAGTTTTTTTATAACCAGATAAATTAGATTCAGGTGGAAATGGGACAACTATATCTTCCCCATTTAACTTCCACACTCCATTTAAACTGAAGTAAGAATCTCTTTTCATCTGTGGTCTTGGGTACTCTGTCCAATCAATTTCTTTATCTGCAGTAAGATTCCAATGCTCTTCCCTTATCATTTTAAAAATTAAATATAAAATAAAAAGAAGAATTGCAGCTACTATAAAAGCAGAAAAATATATTCTTCTATCTGGAATAAAGGAAGTCGTACCATCATTATTTAAAATTGTTTTTGCATTGCTTAAAACTAATGCTCCAATTGTTGGTCCAATAATTCCAGGTATAAGAACTTGCCCTAATATACGTAATCCTTGAAATAATCCTGCTTTATTTTGTGGAATATTATCTCTTATCATTGCTCCAAAGCATGCCATTCCTGTTAGATATCCTATCATCATAAATAAAGAACCAATAAATACCCAAAGAGTGCTTGTGCTGAAAAATAGTATGGTATACCCTATCATAAGAATTAAAATACTTGGAACTACAGACATCTTAAATCCAAGCATATCATATATCTTTCCATAAAATGCAGTAGTTATTGCTGCAATTATAATTGCAGGAGCCATAATAATTACATAATTAGATATTCCTAAAGCCTTTTCATAATAAAGAATTAAATATGGCATAAAAATATTAATAGAAATGCCAAAAATCGAAAATGCACCAACTACTGCATATAAAAGTTTGTTATCTTTTATAACAGATATGCGAAAACTATAAAGAACATTTGCCCAATACTTTTTGGTCTCATTTGAAGTAACTGTATTATCTTCTATTAATATAAAGCCTAGTACCCCGATAACAATAACGCTTATACCTATTATAAAAAAAATTGTAGTCCAGCTAGATGGAAAATCTAAATTAAATGCCATAAATCCACCAAATACTATTAAAACAGATGCTAATGGCATCATTGAATTGATTCCTTCTATTCGTCCTCTATTACTGTCACTTCCACAATCCGCCATCCAAGCATTAAAGCAAGCATCATTTGCTGCTGACCCAAAGAAAGTCATAACACAATCTAAAATTATAACTAATGATATGCCAAGAGAAGCAGCGGATACAGTATTTCCTACAATAGTCGTTAAAATATCCATTCTAACAAATGAAAATGAAAGTATTGAAATGCCCCACATTATATATCCACAACATATAAAGATCTTTCTATTTCCAACCTTATCAGATAATGCCCCTATTAGAAGAGTTGTCAAAGTGGCAGCTATTGAACTAGCTCCAACCATTAAGGAAATATCACCTGCTGATGCATTAAACATTTTATAAATGAACACATTTAAATACATATTCTCAACAACCCATGCAATTTGACCTATAAGCCCAAATATAATAAGGGTTATCCAAAACTTCTTTCCTAGTTTAGTTTTCATTCAAAGTCACCCCCCCTAATAAAATTTGTATATAGTACCATAATTTTACTTTAATTATATCAGTTTAAGATATACTTTCATAACTACATCCTATACTTATTTAAAATTTATATACTTAATTGCTCCTTATTGTGCAAGATAAATCTTTTTTTACTTATAAAAAATAGCAGCCTTAAACTTAATTATAAAGCTACTACTTTTATTACTTATATATTGCACTTACTTATATTGCTCTAAAAAGTTACTGTTTTATCTGCCCATTCAACCATTTCTACACAATCAATCATTGTAGACATCGGACATATATTAGTTCCCTTCATATTTCTAGATTTTAAACAGGTTCCACAGGCTAAAATTTCTCCTCCAACTTCACTAAACTCATTAAGTTGTGCTGATACATTAAACTTTTCATGTGTAAGTGTCTCACATTCTACAGCTTCCCCCATTAAAAATACCTTCACTTCATGTCCCTTTTTCTTTGCAGTTACTGCAAATCTAAAAGCATTCCAAGCTTTCTCCAATTCCTTAGTTTCAATAATAACTCCAAGCTTCATTATTATTCCTCCTTAATAATTTAAAGTTTTATCAATTTCATCAATAACAAAATCAATTTCATCTTTAGTTGTATATCTACCAAGACTAAAACGTACAGCTCCACGTCCAACCTCTTCTGAAACTCCCATGGCTTTTAATACAGGGGATATGGAAGTATTCCCTGAATGGCAAGCTGATCCTGTAGATGCTAAAACATTAGTTAGCTTATCTAAGACTTCATGTCCATTAAGACCTAAAAAGCTAATATTTAATGTATTAGGAAGTTTATTTTCTGGATGACCATTTAGCTGTATTCTTTCACCAAATTTCTCTTTAAGACTAATATAAAAATAATCAGTTAATAATTTTACTTCATTATTATTTAATTCCTTCTTTGCAATTTCACAAGCCTTTCCAAGTGCAACATCAAAAATAATATTTTCAGTCCCTGCACGCCTTCCACTTTCATGACCTGCACCATGAATTAATGGTTCTATATTAATACCTTTCTTAATGTACAATGCTCCAATTCCCTTAGGTGCATATAACTTATGACCTGCAATTGTTAGAAAATCAACACCTAATTTAGTAATATCCACAGGAACCTTTCCTAAGGATTGTGAAGCATCCGTATGTAATAAAACATCATGCTTCTTGCACATTTTAGATATCTCTTCAATTGGTTGGAGAGTACCTGTTTCATTATTAGAATGCATAACTGTAACAAGTATAGTTTTATCCGTAATTAAGCTTTCAAGTTCTGAAAGATTCACTATTCCATATTTATCAACTGTTAAATAACTTATTTCATACCCTATTTTTTCAAGAAATTTGCATGTATTAAGAACTGCTGGATGCTCTACCTGTGATGTGATAATATGATTTCCCTTGTTTTTAAAAGTATGAGCCACTCCTTTAATAACCATATTATCTGATTCGCTTCCTCCACTTGTGAAGATTATCTCTTCTGGTGATGAATTTATTAATTCTGAAACTTGCTCTCTTGCCTTTTCAACAGCTCTTTTAGCAGTGATTCCTAGTTCATGAGCACTAGATGGATTTCCATAGATTCCATATATATATGGAATCATAGCTTCAGCAACATCCTTATCTATTGGTGTTGTAGCATTATAATCTAAGTAAATCATATAATCATCCTCTCTATAAATCTATATTTATCTTTCACTAATTTTAGTATAACATATTTTCAAATATGCCCTTTCTTATAAATCATCAATATACATATCAATCCAATAGAAAGAAATATTAAACCCTGCAATTTTTAAAATTGCAGGGTATATATTTATGCAATAAGTTATTTTATATAAATGTAACTACTTCTTCTAAAGGTTTACGTGGTGCTTGTTCTGGTGTATTATCTGCTGGTATTCCCAGGGAAATAATCGCCATTAATGAATACTCTGGCTTTTCAAAACCTATTATTTTTTCAATTCTTTCCTTAGCATGGGCAGGTCCTGTCATATAGCAAGCTCCATATCCCATAGCAGCAGCATCTAATAAAAAGTTTTCTACAGCTGCCCCTATGCCTTGTGCATATGAATGAGGAGATCTAAGCATTTCAATAACTGATTCATCTACATTATTAGCTCTTAATATTTTTTCTTCAATCATATCATATTGTTTTCCATACACTATTATTGCACATGATGATCTTTGAAAATTTAAGTAATATGGAAGAACCTTCATAAACCTTTTCTTTTCTTCTTCACTTCTAGCAAGAGATGCTATATTTGTATGACTTTCAGTAACAGCTTCAGCCATTTTATTTATTATCTCTTTATTTTGAACAACTACAAAATGCCAGTTTTGTTGGTGTTTTGGTGAAGGAGCATATGTGGCTGCATGTAATAACTTTAAAATATCTTCCTTTGGAACCTCTCCTTCCTTATAATCTCTGATACTTTTTCTCTTGTATATAAAATCTAATTTATCCATAGCTAAACTCCTTTCAATTTTCTTTCCACCATTTTACATTAGGATTAATAATTATTCAATCTATATTCCCATTATTATATTTTATGAAAAAATATTTACCATATAATATTACACAAAACTTCATTAAAACTTCTATTAAATATCACTTTACATATAAATAATTAAAAGGTATTATTTATATAATTTACCATTTGGTAAAATATAGCTAATAGGAGTGATTAAATATGTTTAAACCATCTATGACATTTATTAACCTACCTGTTAAAGACTTAAAAAAATCAATGGACTTCTTTGATAAACTTGGCTTTACTTTTAATATGCAATTTACTGATGAAAACGCAGCATCAATGATAATAAATGATAATACTTTTGCAATGCTTATTACTGAATCTCACTTCAATAATTTTACTAATAAAGAAATTATAGATGCAAACAAACAAGTAGAATTTTTACTTTCCTTTGCTCTATCCAATAGAGAGGAAGTTGATATGTTTGTAGAAAAAGCTCTTGAAGCTGGTGGTAGGCGTTCACAAAAACCAAAAGATTATGGCTTTATGTATCAAGCTAGCTTCCTAGATCTTGACGGTCATATTTGGGAAGCCTTTTATATGAATCAAGAAGCAAATCAATAGAACATAATTAGTAAATTATTAATAAGTAAAGTTTATATTGTATAGTCTTAGGTTATTAAATAGCCTAAGACTATTTAATTAGCTAATAATACTACACTTCTTATTAGTTTAACAAATAAATTCTTTGTTCATATAATAATTCTATAAAAATATAGCAGGGGATTGATTATGAAACTTCTTAAATTCTTTTCTAATAGGTCTGATAAACTAGAAAAAAGAAAAACTTTCACAAAAGCTGAGGCATCCAGAATAGCAAAAAAATTAGGAATAGATTTTTCAAAAGAAAAATTTACTTTAGATGACTTTACCACAGGACTAAATGTAGAACTTGAACATGGTACAATATCATTACTTACAAACGTAACTAATAATAATCCTATTATTACTGGAAAAATAGCTTTAGCTCATTTAAATGAAATTCCTGATTATTATGTTAGGTTAAGTAAGCTTGAATCTGAAGCTAAGGCTTATTGGAATAAATCACCTATAAAGAAATAGTCTCCTAGTAATACAATTAACCCAACAGAAATAATTTTACCTAACTGCTGGGTTAATTGTATTATTATGTGTCCATATTTATTTTGATATTATACTACATATTTAAACTAGATTTATTATTTACAATATAGTTGCTCTATACAATAAAAAAATATCACTTATTTGTGGTACGGTTCTCCTTAAATACTCTAAACGAGGTTCTTTCTTAACATAATATTTATTTAATTACATCATTTTTAATTTAATAAATATATTCTAAGTGTATATATTACTTATATTGATTTATATAAATATTAAATTAATCTTGTTCATAAGATAATACACTTCCTGTATTAGCATCGATTTCATAACTATATTCTCTATTATTATAATAGAACTCTACTTCATATTTTTTAATTCCATTATCAAAATCTAATTCTGTTCTTTTAAAAGTAACTTGGCTATTTGCCAAACCTGCATGTGATAATGCTATTTCTTTTGCTCTTTCTGCTGAAATATTCTCTGTAGTATTTACATTGCTTTGATTATTTGTTGTATTATTGTTTGGAGTGTAATTATGCTCTATATCATAATCATATTTTATAATTTGCCCATTAGATGCATTAATTTCGTAATCATATTCTTTGCCATTACAATAAAACTCTATTTCATATTTTTGAATTCCATCATCAAAATCTTTGTTTGCTTGAACAAATGTTACTTGGTCATTACTTAATCCTGCATGTGATAATGCTATTTCTTTTGCTTTATCTAATGAAATATCTCCTGTATTATTTACATTATTATCTTGTGTATTATATTTAGAGTTGTTTTCATTATCATTACTTGCTACACCTGAATTTGTACATCCTGCTAAACTAATACTAACTGTTATTATAATCGCTGCTAAACTTAATTTTTTCATCTTTTTCTCCTTTTGTTAAATATAATTTATATTACTTGAAATCATTGGAGTCAATTTTCATTTTTATATCTTTATCAATATTAACTATATATTTTACATTTGGTTTTAAAACTCTATATTGTTCTATAACCTCATATACTACTTTTATATGATTAGTTTCTTCTAATTTATTTAAGTTTATTCCTGATTTTTTTGCTCTAGATAGTAATAACATATCATTTACTAATTTTTTTAATCTTTCTACTTCTTTTAAGCATATATCTAATGATTTTTCTAATAGCTCTTCTCTAGTAACTAACTTTATCCTTATTATCCATTAATATAATTAGTAATTCATATTCTTTATTATTTAAATTTATCTCGTTACCATTTCTTTTAACAGCTCTTCAATATTTATTCTTCTGCTTCTTTACTTTCAAACATTAAATCTCCCATATTAATTTATAAATTCAACTTATATTATGGTTCTCTGTATCAGTACTTAGTGAGTTTTTTATAATAAAAATAAGAACTCTAAATATTAAAGTTCTTATTAATTATTTTATACTATATTAACTAACTACTAAAACGAATCCAATTATTTCAGTTATAACTCCCATTATAATAATGTAAAAAAATTATAATTCAAATTTTCATATTATACAATTTTATAATTCTCTAACTGGTCTCCTATGTATTGTTGTTTTTTTGAACTCATTTACCTTTAACCACTCATAAATCTATACCACTTCCTATTTTATTATTATCTATAAAAATTCAGTTAAATCTCCACTATAAGTTATTATTAACTTATGCATAGCCCTTGTACAAGCAACATATAATAAACTTCTATCATATTCCCATTTATAACTTTCTTTATTAACTTTTGGAATTATGACTTCATCAAATTCTAATCCTTTTGCCATAGTAACTGTTGTTATAGTTATCCCATTAATAAACTTTGAACTATTCATATTTAAAACATTCACTTCAAAATCTTCAGATAGATGTTTATAAATTTCCTCTACTAACTTTTCCGTCTTACAAATAATCCCCAAATTAGAATAATTACTTTCTTTAAATTTATTTATCTCCACTTTTATTTTTTCAATCTCATCACTCATATCATTACACTTAATTATTTCTGGTTCATCACCATGCCTTTCTAATGCTTCTATTTTACATGGCTGAATTTTCCTAGCAAAATTAATAATTTCATATGTTGATCTATAACTTTTATTTAATTCTATAATATTTGCACTATTGAATAATATACTCATATCCTGTAATGTATTTAAATTATATGGGTTAACGCATTGATAAAAATCACCTAATATTGTTTTATTACATTTGTAAAGTTTGTTTATTATAGCATATTGTATTGGTGTATAATCTTGCATTTCATCTATAACAACATGTTTGACAGCCTCTTCAGATTTTGCTCCTTCAACAAACATCTTTAAATAAATATACGGATACACATCACTATATTCTATTTTATTATCTTTTTTAATTATAAACATATCTTCTCTATTAATATGCTTATAAAAATCGCTATATAAATTTAAAATACTATCAATCTTAACCATCTTAGTAATAGTTTTAATTATACTATTCTTAGTTGGAATTTTCTCTTCAAACATATTCTCAACTTGTATCTTTTCAAAAATGTCATTTGCTATTTTGTTTACTCGCTCAAAAATAGAATACTTTTTATAAGCCTCATATCTTCTTTCTATAAATTCTTTAGATATTATTTTATTATTTATTTTATAATCATTTGCCTCAAAATAATTATTGTTTACATATTCAATAAAATCATCTAATAGATATACAAATTCTATTGAAGATTTAAATCTTATTCTTTCTACTTCCCCACTTCTTCCTTCATCTGCAAGTTCACTTAATACCTCCAAGTAATCTTCAAATTCTATTTCATTTCCAATATACCTTTGAGCTATTTCCCCAAAACTACTTTCTAAAATTTCTTCTTCACCTAATTCTGGTAAAACATTTGAAATATAATCTGAGAAGACCTTATTAGGAGATATTATAACAATATCCTTAGCAACTAAAAACTCTTTATATTTATATAATAAAAATGCCACTCTATGTAATGCTATAGAAGTTTTTCCTGATCCTGCTACTCCTTGAATTATAACTACTTCTGAATCATCTCTAATAATTTTATTTTGTTCCTTTTGTATAGTTGCAATAATAGTTTTCATTCTTTTATCAGAAGTTGTTCCTAATTCTTTTTGTAGTATATCATCTCCTATGCTTAGAGAACTATCAAATGCATACTCTATATTACTATCTTTTATTTTAAATTGTCTTTTAAGTATTAATTCACCATATACCCTTCCTACTGGAGCATCATAATATGCATCTCCTATTTCAAAATCATAATACATACTTGCGATTGGTGCTCTCCAGTCATAAACTAGCATATTGTTATCATCATCTAAGAAAGCACCACTTCCAATATAAAATTCTTCTTCTTCATTAAATTCTTTATCATAAAAGTCTATTCTCGCAAAAAATGGACTATCGATCATTCTTTCAATTTTATTTTTCTGCTTCTCAAAAGCTTCCCCATAAGTTACTATTTGAGATATAGATTTTTCATTCGAAAAAATCTCCTTTCCATCCATATCACTCTTATTTTCCCACAAATATTTCATAGATTCTTTAAATTCATTTTCATATTTTTTAACTTTCATTTTTAATTCATCAAAGTAATTATTAAGTTTTTTTAATAGGCTAATCAAATACTCTTTATCATCATTATAATTAATCATTTTTTCCTCCTATTGGCATCATCCTTTTGTTTGATGTAAAAATAATAACACCAAACAAAAGTCTGGTGTTAAAGTGGAGGGTTTTAGTATTTTCTTTTCATCTCATATAACATTCCTAATATAAGTTTTATCTATTGACCACATTCCCTTTATAATAATTTTAAGGAAGCATACCACTTACCTTCGTTCTTAGATGTAAGTTCGCCTTGCCAAATCATAGATTGGAAGCTTAAAGGAAACACACTACTCATATACACTCGCAGGTGTAAGTTCCAGCAACCAAAACAAGTTTTGGAGTGTCACTTATGATAAGGTTCTCCGTAACATCCCTAAGTGAGGTTTTTCCATTTTATTCTTGTGTATACATTCTACATAAATATGGTATAATTCTAAAGTAATATTTAGAAAGTCCGTAGTGGGTGGCTACGGAGGTTTTGAACGTTTTATCTCCCTAGGACTATTGGTGATATTTCATCATAGCTAGGGGGTGGTATTGGATATGCTTGAGTTAATTATAAAGAGCTTTGTTGTTATTTATATAATTAGATTAGTTTTAAAACATAATCTTTTTGTTCATTATTTAAAGATTTCAGTAAAATTTATTGGTCTTGATATTGAAATTAAAAGCAAACAAAAAGATGCTCCATCCGACGAAGAGTAGCATCCTTTTTGTTAACATATTCGTTTAAATCCAATAGCCCTAAAACAAAATAAATGTTCTAAGGATTGCTTAGTGCTACCAACACTAAGCTTTTCTTATTTATATTATATCAAATTTTTATAAAAAATAAACCTATATAATTTTTTATATTTAAAAATTTTAATCTCAACACCACAAATTAGAATTTATTCAATGAACTTCTTTGCTTCATTTAGTATTCTTTTTGAACTCTCAAATTGAAAAGCATCCATTGCTTCCTCATATGTCATTAAATAAGCACCTTCTAATTCATCTTCTTGATAACATAGCTGTTGCTTATCATACTCTGCAACGAAATATATTATTCTTTTAATCACATCTTTCTTATTAGGAACTGGATGTTCATCTATTGTTCTAAACCCTGTAATAATCTGTGCTCTTATACCTATTTCTTCATATATCTACCTTAATGCAGTCTCTTCTTCAGTTTCATTTCCTTCAATATGACCTTTAGGAAACCCATAATATCCTTCTAAAGATTTTACAATAGCGAAATAAATATTATTTTCTTTACGCGTAAATACTACCGCTCCGCTTGATACCTCATATTTCATAACTCACCTACTCAAATTCCAATTTGTCTATTACTCAAATTTATTCCTGATTTTATTATAACATATTTTGTTAATTAAGCATTACTTGTGATACGGTATTTTCACCTATAAAAAAAGCCTTAGGCAAGTTGTTTCAATGCCTAAGGCTAAAAACCTCACTTATTTATGGTACGGTTCATTCTTAATTATTCTAAAGCCTCTATAAATTTGCTCTAATAACATTACCCTAAATAATTGATGTGGGAAAGTCATCTTTGAGAAACAAAGCTTATAGTTTGCCCTTTTTATTACCTTTTGTGATAGTCCTAGACTTCCACCTATTATAAAGGCTATATTTGAGTTTCCCATAACTCCACAGTTTTCTATGTATGATGCAAATTGTTCTGATGTTAAGTTCTCACCTTTTAAATCCATAGCAACAACATGCATGTTTTCTTTTATTTTTGAAAGGATTAAATCCCCTTCTTTATCCTTTATTTGCTGTTCTTCTTTTTCTGATGCATTATCTGGTGTTTTTTCATCTGGCAATTCTATGATATCTAATTTGCAATATCTAGATAACCTTTTAGAATACTCATCTATTGCTTGTTTTAAATATTTTTCTTTTAATTTTCCAACTGAAATTATAGTTATATTCATCCCATTTTCTCCTCATTGGTTTTAATTATTTTTAGTCTATTTAAATATTATACTCTTCTACATCTATTATTGTAGTTCCTTCTTCTATTTCAGGAAGCTTTTTTAAGTATATTCTTAATACATCTGCATTAAACACTGCTTGAATCCTTTTTGGATCTACCCTAGGTACATAGAAGCTTCTTTCAGCATAATCCTTTTCTTCTAACATTGCTATTTTAAAATAATTATCTTTTATAGCATCTCTCTTTACTTTTATACTTATATGCTCATTATCATAATCTACATCTATATCCTTTTTGTTTACACCTTCTAGCTTTCCTTCTATAAGATACCTATCTCCATAATCTCTAAACTCTAAATCTATTTCTTCTTCAGCCTCTTCTTCTTCTATTAGAGAATTCATAACATCACTATTTACTACAGTTTCTACTATACTATTAATTAATCCTTCATTATTAATTAATGTAGAAAAAACCTCATTAAATATACTATTAAAAGTTCCCACAAAGCTTCCTGAAAAAGCTCCACTAAATACATTAATTATATCATTGCCATTAGTAAAAGTTCCATATTTATAATTACCATTATCAGTGCTTCCACTATACATATTTCCATTATAATTATTTTGATTAAACATACCATTATTTATTTTATTAGAACCTTGGTTATTTCCCATTAAATTATTGAAGATCGAAGGAAACATCTCAAACATTATAATCTCCTTATTTATTAATTCCTATATAATATAATTATTTAATAATGAGATTTTTGATACAACAAAAATGTCATTATTATTTAACCCTTTCAAATGGTAAAATATGTTATAATGCCTTTAAAATCTAATTTTACCTTACTATTAAGGTATAAATTAAATATTTCTATTGAGGTGAAATAAATGAAAAAATTCCTTTTTATTTTATTTTCTTTTGGTTTAATATTTACATTTGTTTATTGTAGTAACTCTTCAGGAAAAGTTGTAAGAGAATATACTGGTAGTGCTTCCTTTGGTGATAATGAGGCTTATGCCCTAGGTGAAAATAGTAAGGGCATACCTATCTTTAAAGATACAGATAAAGCATTTTCTCAAGCTCTTATTGATTATAAAGATGGATTTAAAGCTATTGAAGAACAATACCACTTAAAACCTGTTAGTAAAAATAACTGGAAGGAATATAAAACCTATGGCTGGCAATTAAATACTGAAGACCCTGATATAATAAAACAAGGTGTAGGCATAAGTAAATTTTTTGATTTTTACGAAAACAGCTTCCAATAAAAAAAGAAATTCCGCTTTTCAGCGGAATTTCCTCCATTATTACGCATTATGCATTATTTTAATATCCTATTTCTTCATTCATAAAGATTACATGTATTCTGTCCTTATCCCCTTGGCTTGATATTACTGTAAATTCTCTACATAGCTTATCGCTTCCTTTACAATCAACACAATAGCCAACCTTAGTGCAAGGTGTCATTTTATTTAATCTTTTAGCATTTGCTGGTGCAGATATTTCTCTATTTCTTACAACTGCTTCTTCTATATTCTTAACTATTTTATTTACACCAACTATAAGAATTACTTTTTCAGGTCCAAAAAGCATTGCTGCAACTCTATTTCCAGTACCATCTACATTATATAGCTTTCCATCTTCTGTTACTGCATTACTACTTGCAAAATAAGCATCTGCAAAAAAGCTTTCTTTAAAAATATTTATTACTTCTTCTTTACTTAATCCTTCTTCATATCTATCTAGGAATTTATACCTTCCACTTCTTAAGTGATCTATAACTCCTCTTTCAAATAATGACATTGATCCCCCACAAGAAACAGTAGAATTTTCACTTACTAATTCTTTTATTTTTTCTATAAGCTCCTCATTAGTATTTACTAAGTACCCATTCATGTTATTTTTATTAAGAGCTTCTATAGTTCTTAATATTTTTTGTTCATTCACCCATTTTAAGTTATTGTCCATCATATCTCACTCCCAAATATTTACTTCAATTTTATTATAATAAATATACATTAAAAATGAAATAAAGAGATCTAAAAATTATAGATCTCTTTTTAAATAAATTATTTTCCACAACACTTTTTATATTTCTTTCCACTTCCGCATGGACAAGCATCGTTTCTTCCAATTTTATTTTCATTTCTTACAGTTACAGAATCTCTGTATTGCTTTTGGATTTCTTTTCTCTTTTCTGGTGAGAAAATACCTTCCCATTGTGGTAAATTATATAAGTATTCAGCCTTTGCATCTAACATATTAAAGTATAACTTTTCTAAGTCAACTTCTAATGTTATTTCTTCTTCAGCTGTTATATTTTCTAAATCTAATTGATTTTTTAAGCTATCATTAATTCCATCAACAAATCCCATTATAAATTCAACTGTTGTATTTTGTTTCTTAGCTAAATCATTAATTGTAAAAGTATAGTTTTCTGTGTGCTTTGATAAGATTTCCTTGTATATAGACTTTTCTATTTCCATATACTCACTCCAAAAAGCTTGTTCTCCTTTTACCTTAACATATTCAACTACCATATCAGTCCATTGCTTATATAAACTCATATTTTATTCTCCTTCTTATATGTTTTATAAGTATTTTATTTAAATTGACTAAACTACAATTAAATCACTAGGACTATGTCTGTTAGCCATAGTTAAATCAACATCTTTATCTAGTTTAATATTATTTTCTCTTAAAACTCCACTAACAGTTTCTAATGCTAATTCAGGATGATTGTTAGTTCCGCTTAAATGGCCTAAAATTATTCTTTTATTTGACTTATATGTTATTAAGTCAACTAATGCCTTACCGCAATCTTCATTAGATAAATGTCCAACTTCGCTTAAAATTCTTCTCTTTAAAGTATATGGATATGGTCCGAACTTTAACATACTCACATCATGATTACTTTCTAATAATATAACTTCTGAATCCTTTATATTATCTCTTATTTCCTCTGTATATATTCCAAAGTCTGTAGTAACACTTGCTCTCTTACCCTTGCAGTGAATAGTATATCCAACTGGTGCTACCGCATCATGAGGTATATTAAATGAAATTACATCTAAATCCTTTATACACATGGTAGATCTTCTATCCATTATCTTTATATTATGCTCTTTTATTTTTCCTATGGAACCTTCTAATACATTCCAAGTATCCGCATTAGTATAAATAGGAATATCATACTTACGAGATAAAACTCCAATCCCCTTAATGTGGTCTGAATGCTCATGAGTTACAAAAATCCCATCTAAATTACTTGGGTCTTCCCCAATATTCTTTAAAGCTTCATCAATTTTTTTTCCTGGTAAACCTGCATCTATTAAAATTCTTGCATTTTCAGAAGCAATGAAGATGCTATTCCCACTGCTTCCACTATATAATGAACAAAATTTCATTCTTCTTCCCCCATAGATGTTACTCTTCTATGTCTCTAGTAATATCTGCACCTAGGGCTGCGAATTTGTTTTCTATATGAGGATACCCTCTATCTATATGTTCAATTTCGTATATTTCAGTAACACCTTCTGCTACTAATCCAGCTATAACCATAGCTGCTCCAGCTCTTAAGTCAGTTGCTATTACTTTAGCTCCAACTAATTTATCTTTACCTTCAATTATTGCCGTTCTTCCTTCAACTTTTATAGTTGCTCCCATTTTCTTAAGCTCATCTATATGCTTATGTCTGCTTTCCCAAATAGTTTCTGCAATTAAACTTTTTCCTGGTACTATGCTTAATAATGCTGACATAGGTTGTTGTACATCTGTTGGGAATCCTGGATAAGGAGCTGTCTTAACACTAACACCCTTTAGCTCTCCCTTTGCATATACTCTAACACTATCGTCTCCCTCTTCAACAGTTGCACCCATTTCTATAAGTTTAGCTGCTATAGATTCTAAGTGCTTTGGAATAACATTATTTATAGTTACATCTCCTTTAGTTGCTGCTGCTGCAATCATAAAAGTTCCTGCTTCTATTTGATCTGGAATAACACTATAATTACATCCAACTAACTTTTCTACACCTTTTACTCTAATTACATCCGTTCCAGCGCCCTTAATATCTGCACCCATAGAGTTTAAAAAGTTTGCTACATCAACAACATGAGGTTCTTTAGCAACATTCTCAAGTATAGTAGTACCTTCCGCTAATGTTGCTGCAATCATAACGTTAATAGTTGCTCCAACTGTAACTACATCAAAGAATATATTTGCTCCTTGAAGCCTTTCTGCTTCCACAGTAACAGCTCCATGCTCAATATTTACTTTAGCACCTAATGCTTCAAATCCCTTAATATGCTGATCTATTGGTCTAACTCCAATAGGGCATCCCCCTGGTAATTCTACTCTTGCTTTTTTAAATCTTGATAATAAAGCTCCTATAAAGTAATATGAAGCTCTCATTCTTCTAACATCATCAGTACATGCATTAACGCTTGTAACATCAGTAGAATCTATTTCTATAGTATTATTATCTATTTTTTTAACCTTGCATCCAAGACTTGCTAATATTCTTTCAAGACAATGTACATCTTCTATATCTGGTACATTCTCAATAATGCACTTACCTTCACTTGCCATTATTGCTGCTGGCAATATAGCAACTGCTGAGTTTTTCGCACCATTTATGTCAACTGAGCCTTTTAAGACTTTTCCTCCATTTATAACTAACTTTTCCATCCGTTTCACCCTTATCATAATTTATATATATATTAATGTTTCCTATTATTTCAACAATTATCCATTCTATGTAACTTTCTTAAAAACTTACATTTAACATTATAACATAAAAATAATTTAATTAAATAGAGTTTTTTCTTCCAAAAGGCTTTTTTACTTACTTTGTAATAAAATATTTATAAAATTTTTAAATTATATAATCTTTTTAAATTTTTTGTAATATGTTATAATTTATAACAAAGTTTGTATGCATTTATAATTGGTATAAACTAATATATTATGAGAGGCTGAAGCTATGAAATATTACTTAGTGGCATTATTTGATGATGAATCATATAAAAATTTAAATCCTATACAAAAGAATCTTTCTAAAAAGTTTAGGGCAAATAGAAATTCTCCAGCCCCTTATATACCTTTAGAAGTAATTGAGAATCCAAATATAGATAAATTAGATGTTGTAGTAGATAAAATAATTAAACCATATAAAAATTTTAAGGTACAATTAATGAAAGAGATTTCTATTTCAGAAAATAATAAAACCTTAAATATTAATATTCAAGATGTTGGATATATTAAAAGAATGAATAGATTAATGAATGATACATTAAGGCTGCATGGATTTAATGTTGAAGAAAATTCTAACGAGTCACCACTTCATATATCCTTGGCTAATTTAAATTTTATTCCAAGAGATATGAAAAAACTTGATGGTGAAATTAATTTTAAGTCCAAATGTGATACTTTAAAGGTAGATAGAATTGAATTATGGAGATTTTCAAATAGTAAAAGAGAAACCTTAGTTAAGAGTTATCCATTAAAAAAGAACTTATATTTATAAGTTAAAAGAAAGTAATAATTCCTATTTAAAATAATAGTAGAAATTATTACTTTTTTATTTCTTCAATTTTTATAAGATTTAAAAATTTATTTTTTTGTAGTCGTTTTCCACGCTTTTCATTTTCAATTTATTTCTGTAAAATAGTATATGGTAAATCCAAAAAACCAGGAGGATGTTTATGGAAATTAAGTCTTTTTTTGAGGCTCAAATAGAAAGAAATAAACAACTTGTTATTGATAGCAACTTAAGTGAGTATAAAATTTGGGCTAGAAAATATTTAGAGTTACATACAAAAATAAGTCATCTAGCTGATGAAACACAATGTTATAAGTATTGGATTGGAGAAGAATTAGAAATAAATAAAGAAGCTTTATTTAAGAAGTATTTAGATTGTTTTGCTACAATTATATCTATTGGTATAGATAAAAAATACAATTCAATAGAAGAAGTATCAATAAAGCCAAATGATTATTGTCTAAGTGATCAATTTTTAAATTTATTTATAGATTTAAATGACTTAATAATATCAACTTCAGAAGACCACTATTTAACACTAGTTGAAGATTTCATAAGCTTAGGAATAACTTTAGGATATTCCGAAACTCAAATTAGAGAAGCATTTTTGAAGAATTAAAAGAAAACCTTCTATTTTAATATAGAAGGTTTTTTAATATTTATTATATCTAGAGGGAATAATACCTTCGAGGTGATATGATGTTAGCAATTATATATGCAATTATTTCTGGAATTTCAATGACACTTCAAGGGATTTTTAATACAAGGCTTGAAGAAAAGGTTGGAACTTGGGAAACTAATGTAATAGTCCAAGGAACTGCATTAATATTAACGTTAATAATACTAATGTTTTTTGGAAAAGGTTCCTTTAAGGCTATAAAAGATGTAAATAAGCTCTATTTGTTAGGTGGTATACTAGGAGTTATTATAATTTTTACTGTTATGAAAAGCATAGGTGCTATGGGTGCAACCTTAGGAATTGGAATAATATTAATAGCTCAATTAGCTTCTGCAGGAATAGTAGATGCCTTTGGTCTTTTTGGAACTGAAAGAATTTCCTTTGGTATTAGAGAGTTTATTGGAATTGGTGTTATGATAATTGGAATAATTATTTTTAAGTGGAGAGGTTAATTCCTCTCTTTTTATTCTTTAGGAATTTATAAAAATATTACCCTATGAATAATTTTTTATAAATTCCTTTCCTTCAGTACTCAAGGATATAGATATTATATTCTGGCGACTTGGAGCCTGCGAGGTCGCAAAGAATATAATATCTATATCCTTTTTTATTTTATTGTATTAACAAAAATATACCTTTTAATATAATATATATTGTGATCATTTTTAGGAGATTAATATGTTTTCTTTTGCTAGAAGATTAGAGCCAAATTTAAAATCATGTATGTTATCAAAACCTTATAATAGTTATAGAGTTTTAATTAAATATAAAAGATTTCAAGATAGTATAATAAAAAGAATATCTTCATACAAGGGTGAATTAATAAATCACGTAGAAGCTTGTAAGATAATATCTGCTAGACTAAATTCTAAGGGCATACAAAGACTCTTAGAATACCCTGAAATTGAATATATCTGCTTTGATGAATACTTATTTTTATGTGGTATTAGTGTAAATACTGCAAATAAAGTTAGATTGCCTAATAAAAATAGAAATAAAGGCAAGGGAATTGGAATCGCAATAATAGATTCTGGAGTTTATCCTCACCCTGATTTGACTACTCCATATAATAGAATATCTTTATTTATAGACTTAATTAATAATTTACATTACCCCTATGATGATAATGGTCATGGGACTTGTACCGCAGGTATTATTGCTGGTAATGGTAAAAAATCTAATGGTATGTATAGTGGTATAGCCCCTGAAAGTTCTATATATTCCTATAAGGCCTTTGACAAAACTGGTAAAGGCTACTTTTCAGATATTTTATATGCTATGGAATTAGTGTATAAAGAGGCTGAAAAAGGTGTTATAAAGATTTTATGCCTTCCTTTTGAATTATTAGGCTATAACACTTTCTTACAAAATTTATTTGATTCATTAGTTTCTTTAATTAATAGTAAAAATATCACTTGTATAATCCCAAGTGGAAGTAGTAAAAATTTAGATGGTTCTATTACAGGATTAGCTCTTTGTGATAGATGTATAACAGTTTCAGGATATGACTCAACTACTACTATACAACCTTATACTTATTCCTCATCTGGTTCTACAAGGAAAGATACTAAGCCTAATCTTTGTGCTTCTTGCGTGGATATTGTTTCATTGAATTCAGATATAAACTTTATTTCTGAAAGAGATGGAAATAAGCTATATCCTTCAAAATTAGATTTATCTTATAAGACTTTTACTGGAACATCAATAGCTGCTGCTTATATAGCAGGTGTCTGTGCATTAATTTATGAAACTGATAATAGTTTAACCCCAAAGGATATATCATCAATATTAAAAGTAGCTTGTGAGCCTCTAGATGATATTCCAAAACATCATCAAGGAGATGGCAAGGTTAATATTAAGTTAATATTAAAATAAGAACTCAAACTAAATACCTTTTGAGTTCTTATTTTATATTCTCTCTTATTGTACAATGTAGCCTGTAGGATCTACTGGCTCATTATTTACTCTTAATTCAAAATGTAAGTGTGGTCCAGTACTAAATCCAGTATTCCCTACTTCTCCAATTATATCTCCCTTTTTCACCTTATCTCCTACTTTTACTTTATATTCACTTAAGTGACCGTAATATGTACTCATATTATCTTCATGCTTAATTATAATTAAATTACCGTATCCACCATCATTATATTCAGCATATGTAATTTCTCCATCCATTGCTGCAAAAACATTATCTCCTATGTTTCCTGCAATATCTATACCCTTATGAAATGAACTCCACCTTTCACCATATCCAGAGGTCATGTATCCCCCCCTAGTTGGATGGTTTAAAAAAGCAACTCCATATTCATAAGGATTTTTAGTTCCCCTATATATTTTTTTGCTAACTGCTTCTTTAATTATATCTTCTTTAATTAACTTTGAATTTATGATCTTACCCGCTTCAACTATATATTCTTTTGTATCTTTTTTAAGTCCATAAATTCCTTCTTCTATTTTAGATTCTCCTAAATATAGAGTTTCTGTTGGAATTGTCATAGTTGATGGCTTTATATTATTTACTTCTTCTTTTAAATATTTTATATTTATTTTGATATTATTGGATTCTCTTTTAGATAGTTCATAAATGTTATTTGCTATTTCTTCATTTGTCTGAATCAAATCAACTTCTAGTCTTTCTTCCCTTAATATTATATCTCCTTTAATATCGAACTCTTTAACCATATCCTCTTTTATACTGTTTTCGTCTATATACTTTTTTAAAATAATATTTTTTACACTTTCTAAATTATTTTCTGAAACAGTATATCCTATTATTTTATCATTTAACATCACTTCATAAGCATTTATTTTTCCTGTTAATGCAACCATTAAATTATCAAAAATATTATCAGATACTTCATTAACTCCTGAATATACTTTATTATTCAAGTTAATATTTAAATTATCATTTACCTCTGCATTAACTTTTAAATAGCTACCATTTAAAATAATATTAATTATGATTATTAGTAAGGCCACTTTAATGAATATTTTCTTTAACCTTACCGATTTACCTTTTATATCCATAAGCACTCCCTTCTTTTATTAACAAGCACATCAAATATTTTTCCCATTTATTAAAATAATATTCCTATTTATATTTTTTACTAATGTTGAGGCTATTTCTTCACTTTGATATAATAAAGTTATGTCACTATTACTTTTAGAAAGGTAAAGAAAAATATGAGCACTTTTATGTTTAAGTCAAAGCCTTTAAAATTTACTCCTGTTAGTAATATATTTATTGAAAGATATATGCCAAAAGCTAGAGGTGAATTTATCAAGGTTTATCTTTTAATGCTTAAATACAATTTTACAGGTGAACCTGGAGTTAACTCTACGGTTTTAGCTACATCACTAAATCTTTTAGAATCTGATATAGTAAATGCTCTTAACTATTGGAATGATGAAGGTATTATAAAACTTTTACCTATAGATAATATGGGAAATTTTCATATAGAATTTGTAGATATATCTAATGAAGGACCAACTACTGTTGAAAAGTTTAATTTAGTTGAAGAATTAACTAATACTAATAATGGTTCAATGCTAAAGGATATAGGTAAGTTATTAGGGAGAACTCTATCCCCTAGTGAAGTAGAAACCTATATTAGTTGGAAAAAGGATTTAAATTTCTCTTCTGAGTTAATACTATTACTAATTGAATATTGCGCCTCTAAAGGTAAAACTAACTTTAGATATATTGAAAAGGTAGCAATAGCTTGGAAGGAAATGAAGATTAACACAATTGATGATGCACAAAATTACATTAGAAAAACTGAAGATAAATGGGTAACTTATAGGGAAATCTTAAAATTCTTAGGAATTAGAAATACTGATATTATGAAGCCTCAAGAAGATATGCTAGAAAAATGGACTTCAACTTATAATTACTCCTTAGATGTAATAAAAAAGGCTTGTGATATTTGCTTCCAGAGATTAAACAGAGCAGATTTTAAGTATATTGATGGAATCTTATCAAGTTGGAATAAAGATAATTTAAGAACATTACAAGATATTGAGAAGAAGGAAGCTACTTATAAAAATTCAGCTGCTAAAAAGGTTTATAATAATTCTAAGAATTCTACTAAGCCTAAATTAAGATTTGATAACTTTAAGGGAAGAGATTATGATTATGACGATTTAGAAAAGAAATTGTTAGGATGGGATACTGATGATTAAAGGATATGAAAAAGAGTTAGCTTTAATTTATGAAAAAATTAGAGCTGAAGAAGAAAAAAATTTAATAAAAAGGCGTAAAACTATTGAAGAACAGAATCCAGAAATACTAGAGTTAGATAACTTACTTCAAAAAAAATCCTTAGGTCTTTCATTATCAATTTTAAAAGGTATTGATGATGCTACATTAAATAAAATTAAAGATGAGATAACGGATCTAAGAGTCAAAAAAACTGAATCATTAGTAGAAAAAGGCTATGATGCTGATTACTTAAACTTACATTATAGATGTCCAAAATGTAAGGATGAAGGATATATAGGTATAAATAGATGTTCTTGTTATAGAAAAAAATTAGTTCAACTTTATTATAAAAACTCATCCTTAAAGGATACACTTTCAGTTAATAATTTTAATAACTTTAATTTATCCTTATTTTCTAGTCACAAGCTAAATGAAGATGATAGATTCTCTCCTAGAAAAAATATGGAAAATATACTTAGATTCATTAGGGAAGAATATATTCCGAACTTTAACTCTACAAATGATAATCTATTATTTTATGGTGATTCAGGAACAGGAAAGACATTTTTAAGTTGTTGTATTGCAAAAGAACTTTTAGATGATGGATTTCTAGTTATTTATAGAACAGTTGATGAACTTATGGCAAACTTAAGAGAAATAAAATTTGAAAATAATTCTGAACTTGAAAATATATTAATAAACTGTGATTTATTAATTATAGATGACTTAGGCGCAGAACAAATAACAGATTTCACAACAACTGAATTTTTCAATTTATTAAATAAAAAATTACTTAGAAAAAAGAAAATGATTATATCAACAAACTTAAGCTTATCTGATATAAGAACAACCTATACTGAAAGAATTTCTTCAAGACTTTTAGGTAACTTTAAACTTTATAAGTTCTATACTGAAGATATAAGAATTCAGCTTAATCTAAAAAGAAGATAGGAAGAGAGAGAATCATTATATTCCGCGCTCCGTCGCAGGCTCCAAGTCGCCGTAACATAATGATTCTCTCTCTTTTAAACTGAATGAAATAATTCCTCTTTTTATTTAATTTCAGTATTCTTTACAAAATAAAAAAGCTTTAGAATATCTAAAGCTTTTGGAGCTGGCAATAGGAATCGAACCTACAACCTGCTGATTACAAGTCAGCTGCTCTACCGTTGAGCCATGCCAGCGTGTTTATCTTATGTTTGAATTGGCGACTCAGAAGGGGCTCGAACCCTCGACCTCCGGCGTGACAGGCCGGCACTCTAACCAACTGAGCTACTGAGCCATTATTTGGTGGAAACAACAGGGATCGAACCTGTGACCCTCTGCTTGTAAGGCAGATGCTCTCCCAGCTGAGCTATGCTTCCATAATGGTGACTCCTAGGGGAATCGAACCCCTGTTACCACCGTGAAAGGGTGGTGTCTTAACCGCTTGACCAAGGAGCCATATAAGTTTTTTGTTTGTCGCCCGTACTTGCCTTTCTGTCGGCGAGCACATTAACTATAATACATAAATTTTAATATAGTGTCAACACTTTTTCGCAACTTTTTTTTAATTTTTAAATTCATACTAATAAAACCGCTTAAAACCTAGAAATTTATTGCTGTTTATCTAAATTAAACTTCTTAATTATTCTTTATAAATATATTATAATTCTATTAGTATGATATTTAAATAAAATAAAATATATTAAGGAGTTTATTATGATTCATCATGATTTAATTATAATAGGTGGAGGCGCATCAGGATTAATGGCTGCAATTACAGCAAAAGATTTTGGTTTAGATGTAGCAATAATAGAAGGAACTGATAGGATTGGGAAAAAAATATTAACTACCGGAAATGGTCGTTGTAATATTTCTAATAGAACAATTTCATTTCCCTTCCTTTCATACCATAGTGAAAATTCAGGATTTTTTTCTAAAACTTTATCTAGCTTTGGAGTTAGTGATACAGAAAACTTCTTTTTATCTATTGGCCTTCCTATTGTAGAGTTAAAAAACGGAAAAATGTATCCTAAATCTCTTCAAGCCTCTTCAGTAGTGGATATATTAAGATTTGCAATTGAGGATAGAGATATACCTTTATACACAGATTGTAAAGTGAAAGATATCCACAAGGGAAAAGTTTTTAAATTATCCACAAGTAATGAAGATAAAAAGTTATTCACATGTAATAAATTAGTTTTAGCCTGTGGAGGAAAATCTGCTATTAAAACTGGCTCTGATGGTTCAGGATATAATTTATCTAAATCTCTAGGACATACAATTGTGAAAACTATTCCTGGCATAGTTCAGTTAAAATTAGATAATCCTTATTTAAAATCAATATCAGGAGTAAAATTTGATGGCTATGCTACCTTATTAGTAAATGGAGAA